>Ga0182749_1000723_pt1 | contig 28462 bp, 21 predicted proteins | sample eDN3rd37CKraftMG_FD_128875 | JGI IMG/M metagenome (GOLD analysis project Ga0182749, IMG submission 128875) | Enriched Miracle-Growth compost microbial communities from Emeryville, California, USA - eDNA 3rd pass 37_C Kraft MG (version 2) (version 2) ...
AGCGCGAGATGCTGGCCGTCGAAAACCGTGGGGTGGCAGGCGTAGGGGCCGCCGACGATGGCGGCGCAGAACCGCGTCGCGGCCTCGACGTCGGCGAGCGGCCCGACCACGAGGCGCAGCTCGACCGGGCGTCCGGACCCCATGTCGCGCAGGCTGATGACCGGCTGCAGCCCGTCCACCAGCGAGCCGTGGGCCGCCTTGAAGGCAAGCCAGCGGGCGCGCAGCTTCTGCAGGCTCGCCGCGGGTCCGAGATCGACGCCGATCTCGACCTTGCTCGGCGCCTCGTCGCCGGTGTCGATTACGGCCGGCGATGGTGCAGGCGCCGACGCTTCGGCCGCCGGCGGCGGCGCCACGATCTTCGGCGGGGCCGCCGCGATCCGGCGCGGCGGGCGATGGCGCGGCAGCGGGACAGGAGCCGCCTCCGCGGCTTCGGCCGCCGGAGGATTGCCGTCCGCCTCGGCCGGAGCGGCCACCGGCGACCCCGCCGGCAGCGAGGCGGCCGGCCGGGTTCCCGGCGCTTCGACGGCTGGAGGGTTTTGCGGAACCTGCATGTCGCCGCCGGCGCCCGGCGCCGGGGGCTTTGGCGCGGTGATGCTCTCCCGCACGCGGTTGATCGAGCCGGTGAGGTCGCCCATCTCGCGCTCCACCATGCCGACCCGGGTGGCGAAGCGGTCGCGTTCGGTGGTCAGGGAGCGCACGGCCTCGCCGAGGTGGCGCGTCTCGCGCTCGGTGTCGGCGGTCCGGGCGAGCAGCTGGGTGATGATGCCGTCCTGGGTGACGGGCGCCGGCCCGGTGATGGAGGCGATCGCGGCGTCGAGCCGCCGGGCGCCGATGTCGGTTCGGGCCGCCAGGATCGCGGCGGTCGCCAGCACCACGGCCGCGATGCCCCAGGCAGCCAGCCGCAGCGGACCGGACCTATCGAAATGCCGGCCGCCATCTGCCATAGTGGAGGCGCGCGGGTCGGGCGCCATGCGGGCGTCTCTCCTGGTGTGCGAATCAGTTGAAAAGATTACCAGATTCGCTATCTCCGCGAGCCGGTCGCGGTGACCCTCGCAAACCTCCGGGGCAATGGTTGGCGGCGATGACGGAACGCACATGCCTGACGCTCGTGCTCGCGGCCGGCGAGGGCACGCGCATGCGCTCGTCGCGACCCAAGGTGCTGCACGCCATCGGCGGCCGGGTGCTGATCCGCCACGTCCTGGAGGCGGTGAAGCCGCTCGGCGGCACGGTGGCCGTGGTCGTGGGGCCGGAGGGGCAGGCGATCGCCGCCCAGGCGCCGGAAGCCCGCGCCTTCGTGCAGGCGGAGCGGCGCGGCACCGCCCATGCGGTGCTGGCGGCGCGGCCGGCTATCGCCGCGGGCGCCGACGACATTCTGGTGGTTTTCGCCGACACGCCGCTGATCCGCAGCCAGACCCTGCGGACGCTGCGGCAGGCGCTGGCCGGCGGTGCGGCGGTGGCGGTGCTCGGGTTCCGCGCCGCGAATCCGGCGGGCTATGGCCGGCTGATCGTGAACGACGGGGTGCTGGAGGCGATCCGCGAGGACAAGGACGCAACTCTCGCGGAGCGCGCCATCGATTTCTGCAACGGCGGGGTGATGGCGCTGGCCGGCGCCACGGCGCTCCCCATTCTCGACGCGATTAACGATGAAAACGCCAAGCGGGAATACTATCTGACCGACGCCGTCGCCATCGCGCGGCGGCAGGGGCTCAAGGCCGTGGCCATCGAAACCGACGAGGACGAGGTGCGGGGCGTCAATACCCAGGGGCAACTGGCCGAGGCCGAGGCCATCCTGCAGCAGCGGCTGCGCGCCGCCGCGCTCGACGCGGGCGTCACCATGGTCGCGCCGGAGACGGTGCATCTCGCCGCCGACACCGTGCTCGGCCGCGACGTGACCATCGAGCCCTACGTGGTGTTCGGCCCCGGCGTCACCGTGGGTGACGGCGCTTTGATCCGTTCGTTCTCGCATATCGAGGGGGCCGCCATCGGCCGCGGCGCCTCGGTGGGACCGTTCGCCCGGCTGCGGCCCGGCGCGACGCTGGGCGAAAAGGTCAGGATCGGCAATTTCGTCGAGGTCAAGGAGAGCGACATCGGCGCGCGCACCGCCGTCAACCATCTCACCTATATCGGCGACGCCTCGGTCGGCGCGGAGACCAACATCGGCGCCGGCACCATCACCTGCAACTACGACGGACAGCAGAAGAACCGCACGGCCATCGGCAGCAACGCCTTCATCGGCTCGAACTCGGCGCTGGTCGCGCCGGTCTCGATCGGCAACGGCGCCTACGTCGGGTCCGGCTCGGTCATCACCCGCGACGTGCCGCCCGACTCGCTCGCGGTCAGCCGCGCCCGGCAGGCGGTGAAGGAAGGCTGGGCCGCGCGCCTGCGCGCGCTCAAATCCGGCGGCAGGACCAAGCCCGGCGGGACGCAATAAGAGTGGATTTGCGAGGCGTTTGAAACGGAATGTGCGGAATCATCGGAATCATCGGGCGCGAGCCGGTCGCCGGCGCCATGGTGGAGGCGCTCAAGCGGCTCGAATATCGCGGCTACGATTCCGCGGGCGTCGCCACGCTCGAAGGCGGCCGGCTTGAGCGTCGCCGCGCCGAAGGCAAGCTGCGCAACCTGGAGCGGCGCCTCGCCCGCGAGCCGCTCGGCGGCACCATCGGCATCGGCCATACCCGCTGGGCGACGCACGGCAAGCCGAGCGAGATCAACGCGCACCCCCACGCCGCCGATCGCGTGGTGGTCGTGCACAACGGCATCATCGAGAACTTCGCCGAGCTGCGCACCGAGCTGACCGGGGGCGGCGTCGCATTCTCCAGCGATACCGACACCGAGGTCGTCGCCCATCTCGTCGATGCGGAGCTGAAGAAGGGCCGCACGCCGGAGCAGGCGGTGGCGGCGACGCTGCCGCGGCTCAAGGGCGCGTTCGCGCTCGCCTTCCTGTTCGAGGGCGAGGACGACCTCCTGATCGGCGCGCGGCGCGGCTCCCCGCTCGCGGTCGGCTACGGCCACGGCGAGATGTATCTCGGCTCCGACGCCATCGCGCTCGCGCCGTTCACCGACACTGTGAGCTACCTGGAGGACGGCGACTGGGTCGTCATTCACCGCGACAGCGCGCAGGTGCGCGACGCCGCCGGCACGCCGGTCGAGCGCGCCGTGATCCGCTCCAACGCCTCGGCGTTCCTGGTGGACAAGGGCAACCACCGCCATTTCATGGCCAAGGAAATCCACGAGCAGCCCGAGGTGGTGGGCCACACGCTCGCCCATTACCTCGATATGGCGGCAAATCGCGTGCTGCTGCCGGAGACCAGGGCGTTCGACTGGCGGGCGCTGCGCCGCGTCACCATGTCGGCCTGCGGCACGGCCTACTACGCCTCGCTGATCGGCAAATACTGGTTCGAGCGCTTCGCGCGGCTGCCGGTCGAGATCGACATCGCCTCGGAGCTGCGCTACCGCGGCGCGCCCATGGAGGACGGCAACCTCGCCGTCTTCGTCTCGCAGTCGGGCGAGACCGCCGACACGCTGGCGACGCTGCGCTACGCCAAGGAGAACAGGCAGAACGTCCTTTCCATCGTCAACGTGCCGACCTCCTCGATCGCGCGCGAGAGCGACCTCGTCGTGCCGACGCTGGCGGGGCCGGAGATCGGCGTCGCCTCGACCAAGGCGTTCACCTGCCAGCTCGCGGCGCTCGCCTGCCTCGCCATCGGCGTGGGCCGCGCGCGCGGCGTCGTCAGCGACGAGGACGAGCGCAAGCTGGTCCACGCGCTGATCGAGGTGCCGCGGCTGATGGCGGAGGCGCTCCGGCTCGAAAGCCGGATCGAGCATCTCGCCCGCGACCTCGGCAAGTGCCGCGACGTGCTCTACCTCGGGCGCGGCACCAGCTATCCGCTGGCGCTCGAGGGCGCGCTCAAGCTCAAGGAAATCTCCTACATCCACGCCGAGGGCTACGCCGCCGGCGAGCTCAAGCACGGGCCGATCGCGCTGATCGACGAGACCATGCCGGTGATCGTCATCGCGCCCTTCGACCGGGTGTTCGAGAAGACGGTCTCCAACATGCAGGAGGTGGCGGCGCGCGGCGGCCGCATCATCCTCATCACCGATCCCAAGGGCGCCGAGGAGGCCAACGTCGAGACGCTGGCGACGCTGACGCTGCCGGAGATGGCTTCGACGGTGACGCCGCTGATCTATGCCGTGCCGGTGCAGCTCATCGCCTACCACACGGCGGTTCAGATGGGCACCGACGTGGACCAGCCGCGCAATCTCGCGAAGTCGGTCACGGTGGAGTGATCGCCGGCGCTGCGGCGCATTGGCCGTAGCGAGGGACGGGGCCCTGCGGCTATATAGAGAATGCCGGGCGTTGATGATGCGAGTCGCAGATGACTGCCGAACCGCCCGGCGACCTTGGCGTCGTCATGGATCCACTGACCCGGCCGGTGCTGCACAAGCGCATCGGCGCCCGCATCCGCAATTATTTCCTGACCGGCCTGGTGCTGGTCGGGCCGGTGTTCATCACCGTCTATCTGACATGGTGGTTCATCACCTGGGTCGACGGGCTGGTGACGCCGCTGATCCCCCCGCCGTTCCGGCCGGAGACGTACCTTCCGGTCAACATCCCCGGCACCGGGCTCATCATCGCCTTCGTGGCGCTGACGCTGCTCGGCTTCCTCACCGCCAACCTGGTCGGCCGCAGCCTGGTCGAATTCGGCGAGAACATTCTCAACCGCATGCCGGTGGTGCGGCCGATCTACAAGACCGCCAAGCAGATTTTCGAGACCATCTTCTCTTCGTCGGGGTCGAGCTTCCGCAGGGTCGGGCTCGTGGAGTTTCCCGGTCCGGGCATGTGGTCGCTGGTCCTGCTGTCGCAGCCGGCCTCGGGCGACATCGCGGCGAAGCTGCCGGAGGGCGAGCACGTCTCCGTGTTCCTGCCGTGCACGCCGAATCCGACCACCGGCTTCTTCTTCTACCTGCCGCGCAAGGCGATCATCGATCTCGACATCACGGTCGAGGAGGCCATGACGCTCCTGATCTCGGCCGGCGTCAGTCAGCCCGGCGGCGGCGACCAGAAGAAGCTCGCCGCGCTGGCCCAGACGGCGCGGGCCGCACAGGCGCTGCGCGCGCCGGCGCCGGAGAAGGAAACGGCGGAATAGCCTAGCCGGCGCGGATCAACCGCACCGCCTCGTCGCGCTCGAAGAGATAGAGCAGCACGCGCAGGGCTTCGCCACGCGGCGTCATGAGCTGCGGATCGCGGGCGAGGATCAGCGCCGCATCGTCGCGCGCGGCCTGGAGCAGCCGGCCGTGGACCTCGATGCGCGCGACGCGGAACCCGGGCAGGCCGCTCTGGCGGGTGCCGAGCACATCTCCTTCGCCGCGCAGCCGCAGGTCTTCCTCGGCGATGCGGAAGCCGTCCTCGGTCTCGCGCAGGATGGCGAGCCGGGCCTTGGCGGTCTCGCCGAGCGGCGCGCGGTAGAGCAGCAGGCAGGTGGAGCGCGCGGTGCCGCGGCCGATGCGGCCGCGCAACTGGTGCAACTGGGCGAGGCCGAAACGCTCGGCGTGCTCGATCACCATCACGCTGGCCTCGGGCACATTGACGCCGACCTCGATCACCGTGGTGGCGACCAGCAGCCTGGTTTCGCCAGACGCGAAGCGCGCCATGGCGGCGTCCTTGTCGGCGCCTTTCATCCTGCCGTGGACGAGGCCGGCGTCGCTGCCGAACCGCGCCTTGAGCATGGCAAAGCGTTCCTCGGCGGCGGCGAGGTCGCTGGTCTCGGATTCCTCGACCAGCGGGCAGACCCAGTAGACCCGCCGGCCCTCCGCCATGGCGCGGCCGACGCCGTCCACCACTTCGTCGAGACGGTCGAGCGGGACGGCGCGGGTATCGACCGGCTGGCGGCCGGCCGGCTTCTCGCGCAGTTCGGACAGGTCCATGTCGCCGAAATAGGTGAGCACCAGGGTGCGCGGGATCGGCGTCGCCGTCATCACCAGCATGTCGACGGCCTCGCCCTTGCGGGCGAGCGCAAGGCGCTGGTGCACGCCGAAGCGGTGCTGCTCGTCCACCACGGCGAGGGCGAGGTCGCGGAACTCCACGTCGTCCTGGAACAGCGCATGGGTCCCGACGACGAGATCGATGTCGCCCGCGGCGAGCGCCGCGAGCAGGGCGGCGCGCTCGCGTCCCTTCTCGCGGCCTGTGAGCAAAGCGACGCGAATGCCGGCCGCTTCCGCCAGCGGCGCGATGGTCGCGAGGTGCTGGCGCGCGAGGATTTCGGTCGGCGCCATCAGCGCCGCCTGCCGCCCGGCCTCGACCACCGTGGCGCAGGCGAGCAGGGCGACCACCGTCTTGCCAGAGCCGACGTCGCCTTGCAGGAGCCGCGTCATGCGCTCAGGCTTGGCGAGGTCGGCGACGATGTCGGCCACGGCGCGGCTCTGCGACGCGGTGAGCTCGTAGGGCAGGGCGGCGACGACCTTCGCCCGCACCAGGCCGTCGCCGTCGGAGCGGCGGCCGCCGGGCTTTTTCGCGTGGGCGCGCACGAGGCCGAGCGCGAGCTGGCCGGCCAGAAGCTCGTCGTAGGCGAGCCGCGACCATGCGCGCGTCTCCGGCGACACGTCGCGCGGCTCGGCGGGCCGATGCAGCGCGCGCAGGGCGTCGGCGAAGGACGGGAACTGCTCGCGCTCGCGCCAGGCGCCGTCCTGCCACTCCGGCAATACCGGCAGCTTGGCGAGCGCGGCTTCGACCGCCCGGCGCACCTGGTTCTCGGACAGTCCCTCGGTGAGCGGATAGACCGGCTCGACCGGAGGCAGCGCGGCGAGCCCGGCCTCGTCCACCACGCGGTCGGGATGCACCATCTGCAGCGCGCCGTCGTAGAGCGCGGCGGTGCCGGAGACGTAGCGCCGGGTGCCGACCGGCAGCAGCTTCTCGAGGTAGTCGCGCTTCGCGTTGAAATAGGCGAGCGTCAGCGTCCCGGTCTCGTCGCCGGTCTCGATGCGGTAGGGCAGGCGCGGCCGGTTCGGCGGCGGCGGACGGTGCTCCTCGACGGTAACCGCGACCGTCACGACGGTCCCGGGCACCACGTCCCGAAGCAGCGGCCGGGCGCGGCGGTCAATGGCGCCGGCCGGCAGGTGGAACAGGAGGTCGAGAATGCGCGCGCCGTCGTCCCGCCCGACGAGGCGGCGATAGAGCTTGTCGAGCTTCGGCCCGATGCCCGGCAACGTCGTGACCGAGGCGAACAGCGGGTTGAGGATGGTCGGACGCATGGCTCACTCGATTTCGCGCGCGGCACGCTGACAGCGCCCCGCGCGAGCTTTATATAGCCCTCGCCCGGCCCCGTCCGGGCGTTTGGCGTTGGGACATGGGAACAGAGACGATGGCGCGATCGAGCGCGGGATTGGACGAACGGCGGCGGCGGCTCCTTTACCGCGCCTGGCATCGCGGCATGCAGGAGATGGACTGGGTGATGGGCCGCTTCGCCGACGCCACGCTGGCGGACCTCACCGATGAGGAGGTCGCCGAGTTCGAGCGCCTGAGCGACCTGCCGGACGTCGATCTCTACCGCTGGATCTTGGGCAAGGACGCGGTGCCGCCCGAGCACGACGGCGCGCTGCTGCGAAAGATGCGCGACTTCCACGCCGGAAAGCCCGCGTGATGGCGCGCTCTCCCGCCGATCTTCTGGCGCCCGGCCGGCCGCTCACGCTCGCGAACGTCGCCGAGGGCGCGGAAGGGCTCGTCCTCTCCGACCTCTCGCGCGCCATCGCCGCAAAGGCCGCCGCCCCGGCCACGAGCCTCGTCGTGGTCTGCCGGGACGGCGCGCGCATGGCGCAGCTCTCGCGCGCCATCGCCTTCTTCGCGCCGGACATCGTGGCGCTCGAATTTCCGGCCTGGGACTGTCAGCCCTACGACCGCGTCTCCCCGCATCCGGCGGTGGTGGCGCAGCGCATGACCGCGCTGTCGCGGCTGTCCCGCCTCAAGGGCCGCGACAAGCCGTCCGTCCTGCTGACCACGGTCAACGCCGCGTTGCAGCGCGTGCCGGCCAAGGCCCAGGTGGCCTCGCAGGCGCTCTCGGCCGCGCCGGGCAATGTGCTCAAGATGGACGACATCGGCCGCTGGCTGGAGTTCAACGGCTATGTGCGCGCCTCCACGGTGCGCGAGCCGGGCGATTACGCCGTGCGCGGCGGCATCCTCGATCTCTATCCGCCGGGCATGGACCAGCCGGTGCGGCTCGACTTCTTCGGCGACACGCTGGAGACAATCCGCACCTTCGATCCCGAGACCCAGCGCAGCGCGGACGACCTGCGCGCGCTCGACCTCGTCCCGATGGCGGAGTTCCAGTTGACGACGGAGACCATCCGCCGCTTCCGCCTGGCTTACATCGAGACCTTCGGCACCTCGGCCAGCGATCCGCTCTACGAGGCGGTGAGCGAAGGCCGCCGCTACCCCGGCATGGAGCACTGGCTGCCCTTGTTCCACACCGGGCTCGATACGCTGTTCGACTACGTGCCGGGCTCGCCCATCGTGGTCGAGCCATTGGCCGAGGACGCCGCGACCGAGCGGCTGACGCAGATCGCGGATTATTACGAGGCGCGGCGGCATCCGCCCGATACGGGGGGCGCGCCGCCCTATAAGCCGCTGCCGCCGGACAGGCTCTATCTTTCGCAGGACGAGTGGAAAAAGCGCGTCGGAGACTCGGCGCTGGTCCGGCTCACGCCCTTCGCCGTGCCGGACAAGGACGCCGTCGACGCCGGCACCCGCGCCGGCCGAAACTTCGCCGCCGAGCGCGCCCAGCCCGACACCAATGTGTTCGACGCGGTGCGCGGCCATATCGGCGCGCTGCAGTCCGCTGGCAAGCGCGTGCTGATCGCGCTGTGGAGCGACGGCTCGCGCGACCGCATGAGCCACGTGCTCGCCGACCACAAGGTCGTAAACCTCGTCAACGTTGATAACTGGCCGGCGGCGCTGCGGCGGCCGAAGCCCGAGATCGGGCTGGCGGTGCTCGGCCTCGAGGCGGGCTTCGAGACCGACGAGGTCGCGGTCATCGGCGAGCAGGACATCCTGGGCGACCGGCTGGTGCGCCAGCGCCGGCCGCGACGGGCGGACAATTTCATCGCCGAGGTGTCGAGCCTCGCGGTCAACGACCTCGTCGTGCACGTCGATCACGGCATCGGCCGCTTCAAGGGCCTCGCCACGGTGACGGCGGCGGGCGCGCCGCACGACTGCCTCGAAGTGCACTACGCCGGCGGCGACAAGCTGTTCCTGCCGGTGGAGAACATCGAGCTGCTCTCGCGCTACGGCAGCGAGGACACCAACGTCGATCTCGACCGGCTCGGCGGCACCGCGTGGCAGGCGCGCAAGGCGCGCATGAAGAGCCGCATCCGCGAGATCGCGGGCGAGCTCATCAAGGTCGCGGCGGAGCGGCAGTTGCGCGAGGCCCCGCGCCTGGCGCCGCCGGCCGGCGCCTACGACGAGTTCTGCGCCGGCTTCCCCTACGAGGAGACCGAGGACCAGCAGGCCGCCATCGACGCCGTGCTCGACGACCTCGCCTCCGGCCGGCCCATGGATCGGCTGGTGTGCGGCGACGTCGGCTTCGGCAAGACCGAGGTCGCGCTGCGCGCCGCCTTCATCGCCGCCATGGACGGCAAGCAGGTGGCGATGGTGGTGCCGACCACGCTCCTGGCGCGGCAGCACTTCAAGACGTTCTCCGAGCGATTCCGGCCGTTCCCGGTGAAGGTCGCGCAGGCCTCGCGGCTCGTCAGCGCCAAGGAGCTGACCGACGTGCGCAAGCGGCTCGCCTCGGGCGACATCGACATCGTGGTCGGCACCCACGCCATTCTCGGCAAGGCCGTCAAGTTCAAGGACCTCGGCCTCGTCATCGTGGACGAGGAGCAGCACTTCGGCGTCGCCCACAAGGAGCGCCTGAAGTCGCTGCGCGCCGAGGTCCATGTGTTGACGCTGACAGCGACGCCGATCCCGCGCACGCTGCAACTGGCGCTCACCGGCGTGCGCGAGCTCTCGGTCATCGCCTCGCCGCCGGTCGATCGGCTCGCCGTGCGCACCTTCGTCGCGCCGTTCGATCCGCTCACCGTGCGCGAGGCCCTGCTGCGCGAACGCTACCGCGGCGGCCAGGCGTTCTACGTCTGCCCGCGCATCGAGGACCTCGCCGGCGTCAAGGAGATGCTCGACAAGGTAGTGCCGGAGGTCCGCGTCGTCGTCGCCCACGGCCAGATGGCGTCGACCGCACTGGAGGACGTGATGACCGCGTTCTACGACGGCAAGTACGACGTGCTGCTCTCGACCACCATCGTCGAATCCGGCCTCGACATCCCGACCGCCAACACGCTGATCGTGCACCGCGCCGACATGTTCGGCCTCGCCCAGCTCTATCAGCTGCGCGGCCGGGTGGGGCGCTCGAAGACCCGCGCCTATGCGCTGTTCACGCTGCCCGAAAGGAAGATCACGGCGCAGGCCGAGCGCAGGCTCAAGGTGCTGCAGTCGCTCGACACGCTCGGCGCCGGATTCCAGCTCGCCTCGCACGACCTCGACATCCGCGGCGCGGGCAACCTGCTCGGCGACGAGCAGTCCGGCCACATCAAGGAGGTCGGCTACGAGCTCTACCAGCAGATGCTGGAGGAGGCGGTGCAGAGCCTCAAGGCGGGCATCAGCGAGCCGGTGTCCGACCGCTGGTCGCCGGCGATCACCATGGGCATGCCGGTGCTGATCCCCGAGGACTACGTGGCCGACCTGTCGGTGCGGCTCGCGCTCTACCGCCGGCTTGCGGACCTGGAGGAGCAGCGCGACATCGACGCCTTCGCCGCCGAGCTGGCGGACCGTTTCGGCCCGCTGCCGGAGGAAACCAGGCACCTGCTCGACGTGGTGGCGATCAAGGCTTTGTGCCGCCGCGCCAACGTCGCCAAGATCGACGCCGGGCCGAAGGGCGCGGTGATCGCCTTCCGTGACGACCGGTTCGCCAACCCGGAGGGGCTCATCGCCTTCATCCAGAAGGAAGGCCCGGCCGCGCGCGTGCGGCCCGACATGAAGGTCGTGTTCTTCGAGGACTGGGAGAAGCCCGAAACGCGCCTCAAGGGAGCGGCCGCGATTCTGCGGCAGTTGGTGACGATCGCGGAGCGGGCGAAGGCGGCGTAAGTCACTCCGCCGCCTCGCCCTTGGCCGCCGCCTGCTGCGCGGCATGGGCGATGGCCGAGGCGAGATACTCCGGCGCCTGCGCGCCGGAGACCGCGAGCATCCCGCCGAAGATGAAGAACGGCACGCCGTCGATGCCGGCCTCCTTGGCGCGCTCCGCGGCCTGGGTCACGAGATCGACGTCCTCGTCGGTCGCGAGCCGCTGGCGGATCGCGCCGGGGTCGAGGCCGACGTCGGCCGCAGCCTTCACCAGCACCTCGCGGTCGGTGAGGTCGCCGCCCTCGGTGAAATAAAGCTCCATCAGCCGCTGCTTCATCTGCGGCGCCCTGCCTTCGCGGGCGGCCCACTGGATCAGACGGTGGCAGTCGGTGGTGTTGGGCTGGTTCGACAGCGCGCCGACGTTGTAGACAAGCCCTTCGGACGCGGCCGCCGCCGCGACCCGTTGCGCGATCTGTTCGTAGCGCTGCGGCGAGCCGAATTTCGTCGTCAGGTACTGCTCGCGGCCGATGCCTTCGCGCGGGATCCAGTCGTTGAGGAAATAGGGCTGGTAGTGGACCTCGACCGGAATGTCCGGCTTGAGCGCGATGGCTTTCTCCAGCCGGCGCTTGCCGATGAAGCACCATGGGCAGACCACGTCGGAAAACACGTCGATGCGCAGCGGCTCGGCCATGGCGCGGCTCCTGGTTGAGAGCCGAGCCTATGCCTCGCCTCACTCCGCCGCAACCATGGCCATGGCCTCGCGGCCCGACACGCGCGCCATCAGCGTCTCGGCGCTGTCGGCGGCGGTGAGCGTGGCCAGCGAGACGGTGGGATCGACCCGGTCCTCGGCGCGGTCCGAGGTGAGCACCGTGGCCTTGAGCGTGGAGGCGACGCGCCGGGCGATGACATGGGCGTGGCGCAGGTCGGTCTGGGTCAGCGCCAGCAGGATCGCGCCGTCCTCCGCCAGCATCGCGAAATCGACGCTGCGCATCAGGCCGGCGGTCTGGCGCGCGGCGTCGAGCAGGATGCGGCGGTCCACGCCGGGCAGCAGCGTGAGCCGCGCCAGCGACAGCGGCCGGCGGCCGCCGCGGGCGTCGCCGACGGCATCGGCGTAGGCGCGAGCGAAGGCATCGGCGGTGTAGAGCCCGGTGACGGGGTCGAGCATGCCGCCGGCCTCGATGGCGGCCAACTGGCGCTGCACCCGCGCCTCGTAGGCATGGAGGCGGATGAGCGGCAGCATCCAGTCCACGATGGCGGCCGGCGGGGCGTCGAACCGCTCGAAATTCGGCATGGTGCTGCAATCCACGCCGACCGGCATGCCGCCGATCAGCGCGATGGGCAGGCCGCGAAAGCGCCGGTCCTCGCCGAGTGCTGTAAGCAGCGCGTTGACGATGGCCGGGCCGAAGCCTTCGCCGATGATGACGCCGTCGAGCGGACGTTTCGTGAGATAGCGCGCGGCGGTCTCGACGCTCAGCGCGCCGATCAGCCCCACGCGCTCGCCGACCGCGGTGCAGAGCTCCGGGTAACTGCGGCCGCGGCCGGTGACGAGCACCGCCGCGTCCTCCAGCGGGTCGCTGTCGGGGAGGGGCGGCACCTCGCCGCCGCCGGCCTGAAACGCGGCCGCGCGCTCGGCCACGATGATCTCCAGCGTGCGCACGCGCAGGGCCGACGCCAGCCGGGCGACGATGCCCTGAACCGTGGTCCGGGGCGAGATCGGCAGCGCGTCCTCGATCACCGGCGCGCCGGCGGCGGAGGCGCGGGCCAGCACCGGCAGGAACGGCTCGATCTGGTCATCAAGTTCGTCGAGCACCGCGTCGAGGATGTCGTCGGGCGGCACGCTGTCGGTGTTGACGATGACGCCGACCGGACGGGAGGCGCGGATCGCCGCCGCGGCCTGCGCCCAGATGCAGGCGAAAGGCGTCGCGCCCGCCGCCGTCAGGGCGTCAGTAAGCTCGGAGGCATCTTCCTCGGCGATGACGACGACAGGGCCTTGCAGGGACATGGGAACGCAACGCGGTTGACCGGACCCGCCAGCCATAGCCGGTCAGCGTTAATTCCCCGTCAATGCTACCGCCGGGGCGGCTACTTCCCCGGCGCCCGCCACCACGTCTCCGGCAGATAGCCGGAGAGCGCGGTCCGCGCCGGATGGGCGACGCCGGTCCAGCGCGCGATCCATTGTTCCGGGCTGTGGAACAGCGGGACGACGTAGAATCCCGACAGCAGCACGCGGTCGAGCGCGCGCACCGCGGCGACGAAATCGTCCTGGTGCCGCGCTTCGAGGAGCGCGGCGATCATGGCGTCCACCGCCGGGCTCCTGACGCCCATGTAGTTGCGGGTGCCGTCCTCGCCGGCGGCGGCCGAGCCCCAGTAGAACGCCTGCTCGTTGCCGGGCGAGAGCGACTGGTCCCAACGGTTCTGGATCATGTCGAAATCGTAGGTGATGCGGCGGCGTTCGTACTGCACCGCGTCGACCATGCGCACCGCGACCGCGATGCCGACGCGCTTGAGCGTCTCGGCATATTGCAGGGCGAGGCGCTCCTGGTCCTTGGTCGTCACCATGAACTCGAAAGCGAGCGGCTGCTTCGTCGCCTGCGAGCGCATGATGCCGCCGGAGACCGCGTAGCCGGCGGCCCTGAACAGCGCGAGCGCGGCGCGCAGCGTGTCGCGGTCGCGACCCGAGCCGTCGGTGACCGGCGGCGCCCAGGTGCCGTTCATGATCTCGGGCAGCACCGCGTCGGGAAACGGCGCCAGCAGCTTGCGTTCCTGTTCGCTGGCCGGAACGCCGGCGGAGGACAGCGCGCTGCCATCGAAATAGCTTTTCGTGCGGACGTAGCGGTTGAAGAAGAAATTCTTGTTGACCCATTCGAAGTCGAACAGGAGCGACAGCGCCTGTCGCACGCGGATGTCGGCGAATACCGGCCGGCGGGTGTTGAACACGAAGCCCGACATGGCCTTGGGCATGCCGTTGGCGAGCGCCTCCTTGACCACGCGGCCATTCCTGGCCGCGGGAAAGTCGTAGCCCTGCACCCAGCGGCCCGGATCGAGCTCCAGCCGCAGGTCGTAGAGGCCCTTCTTGAACGCCTCGAAACAGGTGTTGTCGTCGCGGTAGTAGTCGAAGCGGATGGTGTCGAAGTTCCAGGTGCCGCGGTTCACCGGGAGGTCCCAGCCCCAGTAGTCCGGGTTGCGCTTCAGCGTGAAGCTCTTGCCCGGATCGACGTCGGCGACGACGTACGGCCCGCTGCCGACGGGCGGGGCGAGCGTTGTGTCCTCGAATGTGTCGGGGTCGACGGCATGCTTCGGCAGCACGGGCATGAGGCCGAGGATCAGCGGCAGTTCGCGGTCGTTGCTGCCGGAAAGATCGAAGCGCACGCCGTGGGCGCCGACCGCCTCGGCCTTCGTCACCTTGGCGTAATAGGTGCGGTAGTTCGGCCGGCCGTGGTCGCGCAGCAGCTGCCAGGAGAAGATCACGTCGTCCGGCGTGACCGGCTGCCCGTCGGAGAACCGCGCCTTCGGATTGAGGTTGAAGGTGACGTAGGTGCGGGCGTCGTCGGTCTCGACGGATTCGGCGATGAGGCCGTAGAGCGTGAACGGCTCGTCGTAGCCGCGCGCCATCAGACCCTCGACCACGTAGCCGCGGATTTCCGGCGGCGCGATGCCCTTCACGATCAGCGGATTGAGGCTGTCGAATGTGCCGAGCACGCCGCGCACCAGCCGGCCTCCCTTGGGTGCGTCGGGGTTGACGTAGGGAAACGCGGCGAAGTCTGCGGGCAGCGCCGGCTCGCCGTGCATGGCGATGGCGTGCTGGGGGGCCGCGGCCGCGGGCGCGCATGCCAGCGCCGCGGCGAGGACGCCGCAGGCGAGGCGGGCGAGCCGGGGTACGACGGGATTCCGCATGCGATGAGCTTTACCATGGCGCGGCACAGCGGTGTGCCGGGCCCGCGGTTAAGGCTTTATCCGCAGGCGGAATTCGGCTATCAGCGCGGCACCCGGGCGGTTCGCGGCTGTCACTGTCCTGCCGTATTTGGCGTCAAGACAGCCCGCCGCGTCGCTGGAGCAAGGGCGCGGTTCGGATCTTTGCGCGGGTGCGCAGAAAGAGGATTTTCACAATGTTTCATGCGATTGCGTTCGCCGCGGTCCGTCCGCCGCGTCGGTCCTTGGCGACGCCGCTGTCGGCGCTGGCCCTGGTCCTTGCCGCGTCGGCGGCGCTGGCCCAGCAGCCTGCCCAGCGTCCCGCCGCCCAGCGACCGGCAGCGCAGCGCCCCGCCGCGCCGCAGCAGCAGCCTGCCCAGCCCGCGCCCCAGCAGCAGCAGGCGGCGCCGGGGCAGCAGCCGGGTCAGCAGGGCGACCAGCCCCACCTCATCTATTCGCCGTGGACCAAGTTCTGCGACAAGCCGCCGGACCCCAACGCCAAGCAGGTCTGCTTCACCGGCCGCGACGCCCGCCTCGAGACCGGCGCTCCGGTCATCGCTGCGGCGCTGATCGAGCCGGAGGGCGTGCCCAAGAAGATTTTCCGCGTGACGCTGCCGAGCCCGCTCCAGCTCCAGTACGGCACGCGCCTCACCATCGATCAGAACCCGCCGCTGCAGATGCCGTTCTTCACCTGCTTCGCCAACGGCTGCATGGCCGACTACGAGGGCACGCCGGACCTCATCACCAAGCTCAAGCAGGGCCAGCAGCTCCAGGTGCAGGCCATCAACCTTGGCGGCCAGATCGTGACCTTCACGCTGCCGCTCACCGATTTCCAGAAAGCCAACGAGGGCCCGCCGGTCGATCCCAAGGTCTTCCAGCAGCAGCAGGAGCAGGAGCGCAAAGACCAGGAAGCGCTCCAGAAGAAGGCCGACGAGCTGCGCAAGAAGATGGAGCAGCAGGGCCAGACCAGCCAGGGCACTCCGCCGGCCCGATAAGGATCGGCGCGGCGGGCGGGGAAATCTGCCCGCCGCGTTTTTTGCTCTTCCGGGTTCAGTGCAACGAGCGGCTGCGCAGCCGGTAATTGCCGTGGCCGTCGCGCTTGAACATCTCGGCGATCTGCGGATGCCGCACGGGCTCGCCCGAGGTGTCGGGCAGCAGGTTCTGCTCCGAGACGTAGGCGACGTATTCGCTCTCCGCGTTCTCGGCGAACAGGTGATAGAACGGCTGGTCCTTGCTCGGCCGCACGTCGGCCGGGATCGACTCGTACCATTCCTCGGTGTTGTTGAACGTCGGGTCGATGTCGAACACCACGCCCCGGAACGGGAAGATGCGATGCTTGACGACCTGCCCGATCTTGAATTTGGCCGCTCGGGATTTGCTCATAATAAAGCAATATAGGTCAGAATCGCCGCGCGTATCCAGACTGCAATTCCGCCGGTATTTCGCTCCCTTGCCCACGCCCGTCCCACCTGCCTCCGGCCGATCCGGGCGTATTTTGCAGCCCGCATGATCGACGTCTTCAACTTGGCGCTGCCGTTCTTCGGCCTGATCGCGCTCGGCTATGCGGCCGGACGGATCGCCGGCCTGCCGGACTCCGGCCTCGCCTGGATGAATGCCTTTCTGATCTACGTCTCGCTGCCATGCCTGTTCTACCGCGTCCTGGCGCAGACGCCATTCGAGCAGCTCAACAACCTGCCGTTCGTCGCGGGCACGACGCTCGCGACCGCCATCGTGTTCGCGCTGGCCTTCGCCGTGGGGCTCATGATCCGCCGCGGCAATATGGCGGAGGCGGCGATCGTCGGAGTGGCCGGCGCCTACGGCAACGTCGGCTACATGGGACCCGGCCTTGCCCTGGCGACGCTCGGGCCGGCGGCGGCGCCGGCGGTGGCGCTGATCTTCTGTTTCGATTCGACGCTGGCCTTCGTGCTCGTGCCGCTGCTGATGGCCGCGGCCGGAACCGGGAAGGCGCGCGGAGCCGGCGCGGTCGCGTTGCAGATCGCACGTCAGATCATGTTCCATCCGTTCCTGATCGCGGTGGCGCTCGGCATTCTGTCCGCAGCGCTCCACGTGCGGCTGCCGGCGGCCCTCGATCAACTGATGCAATATCTCCAGAACGCGGCCGCGCCTTGCGCGCTGTTCACGCTGGGCGTGACGGTGGCGCTGCGGCCGGTCAAATCCATGCCGTGGGAGGTGCCGCCGGCCATCGCCATCAAGCTGGTGGCCCATCCGGCGGTGGTGCTCGTCCTGCTGTCGCTGATCGCGCTCGCCACCGGCGCGCCGTTCTCCCGCACCTGGGTCTATACGGCGGTGCTGATGGCGGCGCTGCCGACCGCGCTCAACGTCTTCATTATGGCGCGCCAGTACGACACCTGGGTGGAGCAGGCGTCGGGCTGCGTGCTGTTCGGCACCGCGGCCTCGGTGGTGACGCTGGTGACGGTGATGTGGCTGGTGCAGAACGGCGCGCTGCCGGCGCAGCTGTTCCGCTGACGGTCACAGCGGCTCGCCGCGCATCAGCCGCGGCGAGGAGGCGAGCGGAGACACGCCCTCGCGCATGGCCGCGCGGCGCAGCGGGCCGATGCGGTCGATGAGATAGAGCCCGAGCCCGCGCGCGCCCTGCACCGGCAGGAAATCGCTGAGCAGGCTGCGGTTGAGCCAGTCGATGGCGATCCGCCGCGCGGCGGTGTCGGCGCGGCGCTGGCGGTCGTAGGCGTCGGTGACGGCCGGCCCGCCGATGTCGGCCCCGGAGCGCCGGGCATCGGCGACGAGTTCCGCGACCGTGGCGATGTCGCGCAGGCCGAGGTTGAAGCCCTGGGCGCCGATGGGCGGCAGGGTATGCGCCGCCTCGCCGACCAGGACGGTGCGCTCCGCGGAAAAGCGCCGCGCCGTCTCGACCGCAAGCGGGAAACGTCCGCGCGGCGGCTCGAGCGTCATCGCGCCGAGGATCGAGTGGCTGCGGCGCTCGATCGCCTTCGCCAGCGCGGCGTCATCGCGGCCGGCGATGTCCTCCGCTTCGGCTGGGTGCGTCACCCACACGAGACTGGAGCGGCTGCCGGGCAGGGGCACCAGCGTGAACGGGCCGTGCTCGGTATGGAACTCGGTCGAGATGTCGTGGTGCGGCCGGCTGTGGCGCAGGGTGAAGCCCATCGCGGTCTGCGGATAGGAGCGGCCGTCGGTCTCGATGCCGGCGGCGGAGCGGACGAGCGAGCGGCGGCCGTCGGCGCCGACCACGAGGCGCGCGGCGATGACGCGGCCGTCGGCCAGCGCGACCGCCGCACCGTCCGCGCCCGACGTGATGCCCGTCGCGTCAACCGCAAAGCCGGCGATCGCCGGCGTCGCGGCGATCCTCGCCGCGAGCGCGGCGGCGAGATGGGTGTTCTCGATATTCCAGCCGAAAGCGTCGAGGCCGATCTCCTCGCTGGAGAACCGCGCTTCCGGCGCGCGCCACAGCCGGCGGGTGTCATCGACGATGCGCATGACCCGGAGGGGCGCAGCCTGCGCGCGGCAATCGGCCCAGACGCCGAGCCTCTCCAGCGCGGTGATCGAGGTGGCGAGCAGCGCCGTGGTCCGGGCATCGGCGGCAGGGCGGCCGACCAGCGCGACCGATACGCCGGCCGCCGCGCAGGCGAGCGCCGCCGTCAGCCCCGCCGGGCCGGCGCCGACCACCGCGATGTCCGTGACCAACGGTTCCACGCGCTTTCCCTTCGCTGCCGGCTATGGTCCTATCCCGTCGTGCTGCCAAATGCGAGCAACGCACCCATGCCGCCGGTGTCCTGGCGCGCCGCCTTCTCCGTTCACGTCCTGACGGCGTCGGGCGCGGCGTTCGCGTTGCTGGCCTTGATGGCGGCGGTGGAGCGTGCGTGGCCGACAATGTTCCTCTGGCTCGGCGCCGCGCTCCTGGTCGACGCGGTCGATGGCCCGCTGGCGCGACGGCTCGGCGTGGCCAAGCTGCTGCCGCGCTGGTCCGGCGAAACGCTCGACCTGGTGGTCGATTTCGTCACCTATGTTTTCGTGCCGGCCTTCGCCATCGCCCGGAGCGGGCTCCTGCCGCAGGCGCTAGCCGTGCCGCTCGCGCTCGCCATCGTGGTGTCCGCCGCGCTCTATTTCGCCGACCGCGACATGAAGACGTCGGACAATTATTTCCGCGGCTTTCCCGGCCTGTGGAACGCGGCTGCGTTCTATCTCATCCTGCTCAGGCTGCCGCCGTGGGCCGGCGCGGCGGCTGTGGCGGCGCTCGTCGTCCTCACCTTCGTACCGGTGCCCTTCGTCCATCCGCTGCGCGTGACGCGCTGGCGCGTCCTGACGCTCGCGGTGATGGCGGCCGGGGCCGCGCTCGCCCTGGTGACGCTGGCGCGCGGCATGGACCCCGGACCTTTCGTCACGGCGGCCTTGTGCGCCGTGGCCGTCTATACCGTCGGGGTGGGACTGCTGCGCACGAGGCCGTAATGCCGCCATTGCTCGATCTCCTGACCGATCCGCGCGCCTGGCTCGCGCTGGCGACGTTGAGTGCGCTGGAAATCGTGCTCGGCATCGACAACGTGGTCTTTATCTCCGTGCTCGTGTCGCGGCTGCCGAAGCGGGCCGCGCTGCGCGTGCGCCAGATCGGGTTGTCGCTCGCGCTGGTGCTGCGCATCCTGCTGCTGTTCGGGCTGACCTGGCTGATCGGACTCACCGAACCCGTTCTCGTCGCGCTCGGCCGCGGGTTCTCCTGGCACGACATCATCCTCATCGGCGGCGGTCTGTTCCTGATCGCCAAGGCCACCCACGAGATTCACGGCGAGATCGAAGCCGGGAGCGGGGAACCCGCGGACGCGAAGCCCGGAGCGATGCACGGCCTCGCCATGGTCATCGCGCAGGTCGTGGCGATCGACCTCGTTTTTTCCATCGATTCGATCATCACCGCCATCGGCATGGCGCAGGACATCCGCATCATGATCGCCGCGGTGCTGATCGCCGTGGCGGTGATGTATTTCTCCTCCGCCGTGGTCGGGGGCTTCATCGCCGACCATCCGACCACGAAGATGCTGGCGCTCGCGTTCCTGGTGCTGATCGGCACGGCGCTGGTCGCCGACGGCTTCGATTTCCACATCCCGCGCGGCTACATCTATTTCGCCATGGCCTTCGCCGGCGCGGTCGAGGCCGTCAACATCTGGGCGCTGCGCCGACGGCGCGGCCGCTGAGCCGCAATGCGGCCGGCGGCGCATGCGCGCCTTGCGTCGCGGCGGCCTGTTGTGTTTGGCTGGACTGCGATAGCTTCGTTCGGGGAGAGGCAGGCACATGGTTGCGGCGGTTCGCGTTCACAAGTACGGCGGTCCCGACGTTCTCACCTACGAACAGGTCGATGTGCCGGCGCCGGAACCGGGCCAGGTGCGCGTCCGGCAACGCGCCTGCGGCGTCAATTTCATCGACACCTATTTCCGCACCGGCCTTTATCCCGCTCCGGGCGGCTTGCCGTTCATCGCCGGCAACGAGGGCGCGGGCGACGTTATCGCCGTGGGGCAGGGCGTGGCCGACATCAAGGTCGGCGACCGCGTCGCCTATGTGAGCGCGCTCGGCTCCTACGCGGAGGAGCGCCTGATGCCCGCGGACCGCGTGGTCAAGCTGCCGGCCACCATCAGCCACGAGCAGGCGGCCGGCATGATGCTCAAGGGCATGACGGCGCAGTACCTGCTGCGGCGGACCTTTCGCGTCGAGCCGGGGAACACCATCCTCGTCCACGCCGCGGCCGGCGGCGTCGGCCTGATCCTGTGCCAATGGGGCAAGCTCCTTGGCGCCACCGTAATCGGCACCGTCGGATCCAAGGAGAAGGCCGCGCTCGCCAGGGCCAACGGCTGCGATCACCCGATCCTCTACCGGGAGGAGGACTTTCCGGCGAAAGTGAAGGAGATTACCGGGGGCAGGCTGTGCGACGTCGTCTACGACAGCGTCGGCAAGGATACGTTCCCGGCCTCGCTCGACTGCCTGCGTCCGCTCGGTATGTTCGTGAGCTTCGGCTCGTCGTCGGGCAAGGTCGATGCCTTCGACATCAACCTCCTGCAGTTCAAGGGCTCGCTGTTCGCGACCCGGCCGACGCTCAATCATTACGCCGCCTCGCGCAAGGACCTGCTTGCGACCGCCAGCGACCTGTTCGACGTGGTCGGCAGCGGCAAGGTGAAGATTCCGGTCAACCAGAAATACGCCTTAAAGGACGCGCAGCAGGCCCACCGCGACCTCGAGGGCCGCAAGACCACCGGATCGTCGATCCTCATTCCGTAACCCAACCTCCAGCCGCCGGGAGAACAGCAAGAGCAGCGAATGAACGTATTCCTCGGTGATTGGGCCAACCTGCTCATCCGGTGGGCCCATCTCATCGTCGGCATCGGTTGGATCGGTACATCCTTCTATTTCATGGCGCTCGACTATTCGCTCGACACCCGCGAGCGAAAGAGCGAGGGCGTCTATGGTACGGCCTGGCAGGTCCACGGCGGCGGCTTCTACCACGTGGAGAAATTCGCGGTGGCGCCGCCCGAGCTGCCGCCGCACCTGCACTGGTTCACGTGGGAAGCCTATCTCACCTGGGTCACCGGCTTCTGCCTGCTGATCGTCCAGTACTACCTGAACGCGCGGGCCTATCTCATCGACCCGTCCGTGCTGCCGCTCGATCCGTGGCAGGCGGCGGCGCTGTCGGTCGCTTCGCTCGCGGTGGGCTGGGCGGTCTATGACCTGATGTGCCGCTCGCCGCTCGGCGACCGCACCGTGCCGCTCGCCGCCGCCGTGTTCGCGCTGATCCTGATCGCGTCGGTGTTCTACACGCACGTGTTCTCGCCGCGCGGCGCGCTGCTGCATGTCGGGGCCTTCGTCGGCACGATCATGGCGGCGAACGTGTTCGCCGTCATCATCCCCAACCAGAAGAAGCTCGTCGCCCAGCTCCTGCGCGGCGAGACGCCCGATCCGCGCTACGGCAGGATCGGCAAGCAGCGCTCCACCCACAACAACTACCTGACGCTGCCCGTCCTGCTGATGATGGTGTCGCCGCACTATCCGTTCCTGTCGTCGCATCCGCAGGCCTGGCTCATCGTGGCGCTCATCATCCTGATCGGCGCGCTGACGCGGCACTTCTTCAACCGCATCGATGCCGGCGACCCTTCGGACAAGTTCGTCTGGACCGCGTTCGCCGCCGTGTTCCTCGTGATGGTCGCGATCTTTCTCACCGCGCCCAAGCCGCCGGCCGCGACCGCGGTCGCGGTCTCGGACGCCGAGGTGCTGAAGATCGCCACGGACCGCTGCGTGACCTGCCATTCGCATCACCCGACCAACGAGAGCTTTACCGACCCTCCGAAGAACGTCACGCTGGAGAGCGTCGACGATCTCAGGCGCTTCGCGCCGCTGGTGCGGGTGCAGGCGGTGGTCAACAAGGCGATGCCGCTGGGAAACATCACGCACATGACCGAGGAGGAACGCGAGAGGCTCGGCCAATGGATCGCGGCGCAGAAATGACGGCAGCCCCCATCGACATCGACGAAATCGGCGAACGAGCCGAGACCATGATCCTCGCGCTCGGCGCCATTTCCGCCGAGCCGGAGCGGCTGGTGCGGCTGTTCCTCTCGCCGGAGCACCGCCGCGCCGCGAACCTCGTCGCCGACTGGATGGAGGACGCCGGGCTCTCGCTTTCGGAGGACGCGCTCGGCACGGTGCGCGGCCATCTGCCGGGCGCGGACCCGCGGCGGCTGCTCATCGGCTCGCACATCGACACCGTGATCGACGCCGGCAAGTACGACGGCAATCTGGGCGTGGTCGCCGGCATCCTCGCGGTCGATCATTTCTCCCGCGCCGGCCGCAGGCTGCCGTTCTCGATCGACGTGCTGGCGTTCGGCGACGAGGAGGGCTCGCGCTTTACCACCACGCTCAACTCGTCGGCGGCGGTAGCCGGCGTGTTCAATCCGGCGCGGCTCGACCAGGCCGACCGCGACGGCGTCACGCTCGCGGACGCATTGGTCGCATATGGCAAGAACCCGGCGCAGATTCCGGCCGCGGCCTACAAGCCGGGCGAGGCCGTGGCCTACGTGGAGGTCCACATCGAGCAGGGACCGGTGCTGGAGGCGCGCAACCAGCCGCTCGGCGTCGTCACCGCGATCGTCGGCCAGACCTATTTCACCGTGGAAATTCTCGGCGAGGCCGGCCACGCCGGCACGGTGCCGATGTCCCTGCGGCGCGACGCGCTTGCGGGCGCGGCGGAGATGATCCGCCTGGCCGAAGAGATGGCGCGCGAGCAGCGCGACGTGGTCGCGACCGTGGGCCGGCTTTCGGTGCAGCCTAACGCCTCGAACGTGATCCCCTCCCATGTGGTGTTCACGCTAGACCTGCGCTCGACCTCCGACGCCAGCCGTCGCAGGACCGCGGAGCGGTTCCGCGCGGAGGCGCGCGCCATCGCCGAGCGCCGCCACCTCGGTATAACGCTGACTCAGACGCGTGACACGCCGACCACGCTGTGCGATCCGCGGCTGCAGGACGCGCTGGCGTCGTCGGTCGCGTCGCTCGGCGGCGAGCCGCTGCGGCTCGGCTCCGGCGCCGGGCACGACGGCCAATCCCTCGCGAAGCTGTGCCCCATCGGCATGCTGTTCGTGCGCTGCCGTGGCGGCGTCAGCCACAACCCGATGGAATACGCGAGCCCGCGCGACATGGGCTATGCTGTGGCGGCGCTGATCCGCTTCATCGAGACGTTCGACCCGAACGGCCTGGCGTGACGGGGCAAGGTCAGAATCCGACCGCCGTGCCGTGCAGGTCGTAGTCGTCGGCGCGCTCGATCTTCACCGTCGCGATCTCGCCGACGCGCAGCGGCCGGCGGCTCGCCACGTGGACCGTCCCGTCGATCTCCGGGGCGTCGGCCTTGCTGCGGCCCCTGGCGACGGTCGGCCCGACCGCATCGATGATGACCTGCTGCCGCGTGCCGACCTTGCGCTTGAGGCGGCGCGCGGAGATCGCCTGCTGGCGCTGCATGAAGCGGTGCCAGCGTTCCTCTTTCACCTCCGCCGGCACGTCGTTGCCGATGGCGTTGCTCTCCGCGCCCGCGACCGGCTCGTACTTGAAGCAGCCGACGCGGTCGAGCGCGGCTTCGTCGAGCCAGTCGAGCAGGAACGCGAACTCCTCCTCGGTTTCGCCGGGGAAGCCGACGATGAAGGTCGAGCGGATGGTGAGGTCCGGGCACATGCCGCGCCAGCGCCGTACCCGCTCCAGCGTCTTCTCCTGCGCCGCCGGCCGGCGCATGCGCCTGAGCACGGAGGGGCTTGCGTGCTGGAACGGCACGTCGAGATAAGGGAGCACCTTGCCCTCGGCCATCAGCGGAATGACCTCGTCGACGTGCGGGTAGGGGTAGACGTAATGCAGCCGCACCCAGGCGCCGAGCTCGCCCAGCGCCGCGGCGAGGTCGAGGAACTTGGCGCGCACCGTGCGGTTCTTCCACGTGCTCTCGGCATATTTCAGGTCGACGCCATAGGCCGAGGTGTCCTGCGAGATGACGAGCAGTTCCTTGACGCCTGCGGCGACGAGCCGCTCGGCCTCGCGCAGGACGTCGGCGGCGGGCCGCGAGACAAGGTCGCCGCGCAGCTTGGGGATGATGCAGAACGTGCAGCGGTTGTTGCAGCCCTCGGAAATCTTCAGGTAGGCGTAGTGCCGCGGCGTCAGCTTCACGCCCTCGGGCGGGACCAAATCGACGAACGGGTCGTGCGGCCTCGCCGCCGCCCTGTGCACGGCGTCGAGCACGCTCTCGTACTGCTGCGGGCCTGTGACGGCGAGCACGTTGGGATAGTGCGCCGTGATCTTCTCGGGCTCCGCGCCCATGCAGCCGGTGACGATCACCTTGCCGTTCTCGGCGAGCGCGGTGCCGATGGCGTCGAGCGATTCCGCCTGCGCGCTGTCGAGGAAGCCGCAGGTGTTGACGATGACGAGATCGGCGCCCTCGTGCTTGCGCGACAGCTCGTAGCCCTCGGCGCGCAGGCGCGTGATGATGCGCTCGCTGTCGACCAGCGCCTTGGGGCAGCCGAGCGACACGAAGCTCACCCTGGGCGCCGCCTTCTCGCGCGCCTTGTCGTCGATCGTCGTCATTTGGAACTCTAAAATCTGTTTTTGAGCATGATCTTGTCCGAAAAATCTGCAACCTTTCGGGATCATGCCCGGTGCGGTTTGACGGTCGCCGCCGCGATGGCGTCGAGCATCGCCTCGCGGCCCTGCGGCACCGCCTCCTTGAGCGGAGAGACCTTCCCCAATTCGCCCATCTCGTACTGGCGCTTGATGGTGCCCTCGGTGATGTGAGGCACCACCCCGAGTTCGCGCAACGTCTCCGCGACCTCTTCCATCTCGTGGGCGCGGCGGATGCCATGGCTGGCCATGCGCTCCAGGTTGTATTCCACCATCTGCGGCCAATCGAGGCCGGGGAAGCTCTTCGACAGCGAGGCGAAAATCTGCGGCTCGACGCCGGCGCGGCGCGCGGCGAGGAAGCATTCGAGGGTGAGCGCCTCGAGTCCCTTGATCATGACGCTGCGCACCATCTTGATGGCGGCGGCCTCGCCGACCTTCGGACCCGCGATCGCGACCGACATGTCCAGCGCCGCGAGGACCGGCGCCAGCGCCTCGGCATGAGGGCCCGCGAGCAGCATCGGCGTCCTGTGCAAGGCAGGGTGCACGGGAGCCATCACCGCCACATCGACGTAGCGCATGGCGCCGTTGACGGCTTCTGCGGTCTCAAGCTTGCGGCCGGGCGAGACCGAGTTGATGTCGAGGTAGAACTGCTCCGGCCGCATGTGGGCCATGGCGCTCTTGGCCGCGTCGAGGCTCGATGCGGCGGTGACGGCGGCGAGCACGATGTCGGAGCCGGCGATGGCGTCGGCGGCCGACGCTGCGCGGCGCACGCCGAGCGTCTCGGCGGCCCTGCGCAGCCTTTCGCCGGCGTCTTCGGGGAACAGGATGTCCCAGGCGCTGATCTGGCTGACCCCGGACTGTTTCAGGCCGGTGGCCAGCGCCTGCCCGGCCTCGCCGAAGCCGATGAAACAGAAACGGGGGGTGTTGGGAAGGGTCATGGCGGCCTCCTCAAAAATTCTGCCGCGTTTTAGCCCACGGCTGGGCCTTGGGAAACCAGCCGGTCAGGCTTCGCCGACCAGACTGCGGCGGGCCCGGTCCGTCTCCTCGGCATAGCGGCGCAGCGCGTGGGCCTCGGTGAGAACGCCGACGACCCTGGGCGCCACGATGCCATCCACCACGGCGAGCTCCTCGCTTTCCGCCCGGTCGAACAGCGCGATGGCCTCGCGCACGTTCATCTGCGGCCTCAGCACCACGTCCTTGTAGCGGGCGATGTCGCCGACGGTCCGCGCCTCGTGCTTCGCCACCGTTTCCGGCGCATGCGCCTCGGCCACCAGCACCAGGCCGGCGTAGCGGCCGTCGCGATCGACGGCGATCACCCGCGTCGCCGAGCCGAGGGGGAACTGCTGGCGGAATTCCGCCAGCGTCTCGTCGGCGCGCACGGTGCTGATCGACGTGCGCATCATGCGGCCCACGGTGAGGTTGCGGATCCAGCCGACGTCGTGGGCGCTGCGGATGGTCTCGCCGCGCAGGTGCAGCCGCCAGGTGGAGAACGAGTAGCCGAACAGCTCGCGCACCGTCAGGCTGGCGATCACCGAGGCTGCGAGCGCGACGCCGGTGATGGCGAGGTCGCCCGTGGTCTCCAGCACCAGGAAGGTCATGGTCAGCGGCCCGCCGACGATCGAGACCGCGAGCGCGCACATGCCCACCAGCGCCATGGTGGTCGAATTGAGCGGCGCCGCCACCCAGAACCAGACCGAGACCGCAGCCGCGACCTTGCCGATCAGCGCGCCGAGGAACAGCGAGGCGAAGAACAGGCCGCCGCGGAAGCCGGTGCCGAGCGAGACGATGGAGCCGAGCGACTTGAGGACCAGCGCAGTGAGCAGGGCCGTCAGCGTGGTCGAGGCGGTGAGTTCCACATGGAGCGCGCCGTGGCCCGCCGAGAGCACCTGCGGCGACAGCATGGCCAGTCCGCCGAGCACCGCGCCTCCGAGGACCGGCCGGATGGGCGTCGGGACGCGCAGCCGCGCTACGCCGGCCTCGACGAGGGACACCGCCCGCATGATGCCGATGCCGAACAGGCCGCAGATGAGCCCGATAGCCATGAACAGCGGATAGTCGCCGGCGCTGATCGCCACCAGCGGCCCGAGCGCCAGCGGGGCGCTGACGCCGCCGAGACTGGTGGCGGCGAGCACGGCCGCGATGGAGGCGGCCATCACCGGCGCCATGGTGGCGATGGCATAGGAGCCGATGATGAGTTCGAAAGCGTAGAACGCCCCGGTGATGGGCGCGTTGAAGGCGGCGGAGATGGCGGCGGCGGCGCCGCAGCCGACCAGGGTGCGCATGTCCTGGCGCCGCAGCCGGAAGGCGCGGCCGGCCCGCGAGCCGAAGGCGCTGCCGATCTGGGTGTAGCCGGCCTCGAGGCCGACCGATGCTCCGAAGCCGTTGGAGATTACGGTCTGGACGGCGAGCACCACGCTGTCCGAGAGCGACATCTGCCCGCCATGCAGCGCGTTGGCCTCGATGGGATCGACGATCGCGCGCTTGCGGCGGCGCGCGAAGGCCGTGACCGTCAGTCCGAGGACCAGCCCGCCGACCGCCGGCACGGCGAGGCTCCAGCGCGGCAGGGTGGTCGCCGCCGACAGGCCGTCTTCCAGCGGAACGGAAAAGAGCTTGAGGTGCAGGAGCTTGGTGACGGCGCTCATGCCGACCACGACGGCGCCGGTGCCGGTGCCGACCAAAGCCGCCAGCATCGCAAGATAGAGCTCGCTGGCGCGAACCAGCGCACGAAGGTGGGCCCAGCCGTTCGATGGCAGCAGCGCGCGGGGCGTCATCGGGACTATCGCGTCGGCGCGGCGCGCGGACATGATTTCGCGCGCCGCCTCAGGGTTCGGGTCGATATGCCTCCAAACCCTGACCAAAATCAAAACATTGCGGCGCCCGCGTCACGCCGCCGCGCGCCCTGGGGCGCTACCCCTGCCGCGTGACGATATAGGCCTCGTCCCAGAACCACAGGCCGCCATGCTTGCGCAGCACCGCGCTGGTGGCGTCGAGATAGCGACTGTCGGAGACCGCCTGGGCGAGCCGCTGGTCCTCGACCTGCGACACATAGACGGCGGCGTTCCAGGCCGCGAAGGCCGTGGAGGTGCCGATGGAGCCTTCGACCTCCGACGGCAGCGTGTGCATGGCGTACTTGAACAGGGCCTGGCTGTCGGGCTGGTCCTCGAACCTCAGCCCGAGCCCGGCGCCGCCGAGTTCCTGCTCCAAGCCCTTCAGGATCATATGGCGGTCGTGCAGGAACGGGTTGTCGCCGGGCCATACCGCCTGGACGATCTCCTGGGCCGGATCGCCGCCATGGGACTGGATAGCGATCAGTCGCCCGCCGGGACCGAGCGCGCGGGC
>Ga0182749_1000725_pt1 | contig 28433 bp, 30 predicted proteins | sample eDN3rd37CKraftMG_FD_128875 | JGI IMG/M metagenome (GOLD analysis project Ga0182749, IMG submission 128875) | Enriched Miracle-Growth compost microbial communities from Emeryville, California, USA - eDNA 3rd pass 37_C Kraft MG (version 2) (version 2) ...
CGGTCTGCCGGCAGCGCCGCAGGGGGCTGGACACCACGGCGCGCAACGGCACCGGCGCGAGCCGCTCGGCCAGCCGCGCCACCTGCTCGCGTCCCGTGGCGCTCAGCGGGACGCGAGCAGCCCGGCCGGCGAGCACGCCCGCCGCGTTCGCCGCGGTCGCGCCGTGCCGCACGAGCAGGACCGTCGCCATGCCCCCAGCCTAGGCACCGCGTCGCCCCGTCCCGCTGCGGGGCACCGTCGCTGCCCGGACCGCGGGTCCCGCGGGGCGCCGCAGCTACAGGATCGGCCGCCCGCCGGTGACGGCGAGGCGCGCACCGGAGATGTAGCTGCCCTCGTCCGAGGCGAGCAGCACATAGGCGGGCGCGAGCTCCGCGGGCTGCCCTGGCCTGCCCAGCGGCGTGTTCTCGCCGAACTTCTGCACGTGGTCCTCGGGCATGGTGGAGGGGATCAGCGGCGTCCAGACCGGCCCGGGCGCGACGCTGTTCGCACGGATCCCCTTCGGGCCGAGCAGCTGCGCGAGCGAGGCCGTCATGTTCGCGATCGCGGCCTTCGTCGCCGCGTAGGGCAGCAGCTGCGGCGAGGGCATGTCCGAGTTCACGGAGGAGCTGCCGATGATCGACGCACCCGGCTTCAGGTGCGGCAGCGCCGCCTTCACCAGGTGGAAGAACGCGCTGAGGTTCGTGGCCAGGGTGTAGTCCCATTCCTCGTCGCTGATCTCGGAGAGGTCCTCGTGCGTCATCTGGTAGGCCGCGTTGCTCACGAGCACGTCGATGCCGCCCAGCTCCCTCACCGCGGTGTCGACGATGCTGCGGCAGTGCGCGGGATCGCTGACGTCGCCGGGCACCAGGACGGCCTTGCGGCCCGCCTCGGTCACCCAGCGCTCCGTGTCCTTGGCGTCGTCGTGCTCGTCGAGGTAGGAGATCAGCACGTCGGCTCCCTCGCGTGCGAACGCGATCGCCACCGCCTTGCCGATCCCGCTGTCCGCCCCGGTGATGACGGCTCGCTTGCCGTTCAGCCGGCCGGAGCCGCGATAGCTCTGCTCGCCGTGGTCGGGCCGCGGCTGCATCTGATCCTCGTGGCCGGGCACATCTTGGCTCTGCGGGGGAAGGGTCATCGTCTCTCTCCTCGTCCTGCTCAGTCGTGCGGGCTGCCGTCGCGCATCTCGTGGCGGAAGGCGCGCTCCGTGTCCGGGGCGTCCGTGTCGTCGGGCAGCGGCTCGGTCTCCCGGAACGGCTCGGCGTGCGGGCTGCCGTGACCCTGCACCATGCCGCGGGACTCCTGCTCGAGCTGCTCGTCGAGGCGCGGTCCGTGCTTCGCGTTTCCTCGCTGGACGTCGGCCATCTCGGCTCCTCTCGCCGGTGCTCCTGTCGCTTGGGCACGAGGCTAGGACCGGGCCGCGCGGCCGGGAGCGGGCTTGACGCGCCCGGCCCGAGCGGCTAGGACAGCGGGAGGCGCTGCGGTGACGGCCCTCTAGCGTGCGCGGACCCGGGCGATCAAGCCCCTGCCCGCCTCAGGCTCCGTGCCGGAAGACTGGGCGGCACGAGGGCGAAGGCGAAACCGATCCGGTGGGGAGCGGGATGGTAGAGACAGATTCCGTCGCCGAGCCTGCTCAGGCTCCGGACATCTTCGAGGATCGCGAGGACGCGGGCAGGCAGCTCGCCGAGCGTCTCGCGGCACGCGTCGACGATCTGGGACTGCGGGACACGGTCGTGCTGGGCCTGCCTCGGGGCGGGGTGCCCGTCGCGGCTCCCGTCGCGCAGGCGCTGGCCGCACCCCTGGACGTGGCGGTCGTCCGCAAGCTCGGCATCCCCTTCGAACCGGAGGTCGCGATGGGCGCCGTCGGCGAGGAGGGCGTCGTGGTGATCGACGAGGTGCTCGTGGAGATCGCCGGGGTGAGCCCGGGCGAGCTGGACGCGGTCGTGGCGCGTGAGCGCGCCGCCGTGGCGGATCAGCTCCAGCGCTTCCGCCGCGGCGGGCCCGCCCCGCGGCTGGCCGGCCGCACGGCGCTCATCGTGGACGACGGGATCGCCACGGGCGCCACCTGCTCCGCCGCATGCGAGGTGGCACGTCGTCTGGGAGCTCACGCCGTCGTCGTCGCCGCCCCGGTGGGCAGCCAGGAGGCCATCATGCGGCTGACCGGCGCGGACCACGTGGTGTGCCTGCTGCGGCCGCAGCCGTTCCACTCCGTGGGGTCCTCCTATCGGAGCTTCGAGCAGCTCCGCGATGAGGAGGTCCTGCGCCTGCTGGAGGCGGCGTCCTCGCGCGATGGGAGCTGAGCGGCGGTGGCGCGGCTCCTCGCGGCCGCGCGCGTCGCTGCGGGGCCCGCGTCCCGCCGGCCGCGAGGATGGAGCCATGCTCCCGCGCCCCAGCCGTGCCCTGCTCGCCGCCGCCCTGATCGCCATGGCTGGAGGCCTCAGCGCGTGCGCGAGCGGCGCCCCCGCTGCGGTGTCGAGCAGCTCCGCTACGGCGTCGGGCGCGGCCTCGGCCACGCCGGCGGCTGCGGCGACCGTGCCGGTGACCTCGACGAGCTCCTCGGGCACGCCCCGGCTGATGGTGCAGATCAGCGTCGGCGGGGGAGCCCCCTTCACGGTGATGCTCGACACCGGCTCCACCGGCCTGTTCGTGGACGAGAGCGTCGTGGGCCCGGCCGTCACCTCCACGGGCGCGAGCTACACCGAGAAGTACGTCGACTCGAGCCTGCAGGCCAGCCTCGTGCAGGCGACCGTGAGCATCGGCGGGGTGGCGACCGCGCAGCCGATCACCCTCGGGCTCATCGACTCCTCGTCCGCCTCAGGTCTGACCAGCGGCGCGCAGGGCATCATGGGGGTCGCACCGGCGGACGGCGACTGGCAGTCCAGCGGCCTGCTCTCACCGCTCGTGCAGCTCGCCGCTCCCTACAACGAGGGCTTCCAGCTCGACGTGCCCGCCAGCGGAAGCGGGACGCTCGCCCTCGGCAAGCCGGTGGCCGGCCAGGGCACGGTGTCCACCCCGCTCACCGCTCTGTCGTCCCCGCCGGCGAACGTGCCCGGCGCCCGCTTCTGGGACAAGGATGTGAACCTGTGCTGGACGATCGCGTCGCTGCCGCAGGCCTGCGGCCCCACGGACCTGGACACGGGGGCGCCGGCCTCGCTGCTGAACTCGTCCGTGGTCACCGACGTGGCCAGCAAGGACGGCATCCTCGAGCCCGGCCAGCCGATCGCCGTCGCGACGCCCGACGGCGCGGCGCTGTGGTCCTTCCAGACCGGAACGACCCTGGGCCAGGACGTGGCCACCCTCGAGGCGCTCGGCGCGGAGACCTCGTACAACACCGGGATCGCCTTCTACTTCGGGCACGTCGTCGGCTTCGACTGGGCCGACGGGCAGCTGCTCGTGACGGCGAAGTAGCGGCGCGAGGCGCGCCGAGGCCCGCTCAGCCGGGCCACACCCCCGAGCTGCCGCGACGATGCGAGCCGAGCAGGTGCGTGTCGACGATGCCGATGGCCTCCATGAGGGCGAACATCGTGGTCGGGCCGACGAAGGCGAAGCCCCGCCGCCGCAGCTCGCGCGCGAGCGCCGAGGACTCCGGGGTGCTGGCGGGGATCTCGGCCATGCGCCGCGGGCGGGGCGTGCGCTCGGGCCTGAACGACCACAGGAGCGCCGCCAGGCCGCCCTCGGGCCGCAGCCGGACGGTCGCCTGCGCATTCGTGATCGCCGCCTCGATCTTGCGCCGGTTCCGCACGATGCCGGGGTCCGCGAGCAGGCGTGCGATCTCCGCCTCGCCGTATCCGGCGACGACGTCGGGGCGGAAGCCGTCGAACGCCGCCCGGAACGCCTCCCGCTTGCGCAGGATGGTCGCCCAGGACAGGCCCGACTGGAAGGCCTCCAGCGTGAGGCGCTCGTACACGCCCCGTTCGTCGGTGACCGGCATGCCCCATTCGGTGTCGTAGTAGGCGCGCAGCAGCGGGTCGCGGGCGGCCCAGGCCGGCCGCGCCAGGCCGTCCTCGCCGAGGACGAGGTCGGCGTTCAGAACAGCCGTCCCGCGGTCTGCGCCGGCGGCTCCTCCAGCTGCAGCAGCGCGCGCTTGCGGTCCAGCCCGCCGGCGTAGCCGGTGAGGCTCCCGTCCGCGCCGAGCACCCGATGGCAGGGCACGAAGACGCACAGCGGATTGGCCCCCACCGCCTGACCGACGCGCTGGGCGAGGGCCCGGTCGCCGAGCTGCTCCGCGATGCGGCCGTAGCTCGTCGTCGCCCCGAAGGGGATGCGCTGGAGGATGGCCCAGACGGACTGCTGGAACGGATCCCCGTCGGCGCTCAGCGGCAGCTGGAAGGCCTGCCGCCGGCCCTGCAGGTACTCCTGCAGCTGCCCCGCCGCCTGCATGAGCAGGGGATCGACGGCGGAGGGCCCGAGATCGTCCTGCGCGGGACGGCGCAGATGGTCCTCGAAGTACAGCCCCGTCACGGCGGAGTCGTCCGCGACGATGGTGATCGGGCCCAGGGTGGTCTGCACCACCGTGTGACGCGTGCCCATGGCATCCCCTCCGGCCTCCATTGAATCGCGCGGAGGCGCGCCGCGCCAGCGGTGCCGCGCCGTGCTCACGGCAGGGCGGGCAGGCCGAGAGCGCGGACGGATTCGATCAGCGCGTAGGCGGCTGCACCCGCTTCCTTCTCGTCGCGGGCGCGGAGGGCGCGCAGCAGCTGGTCATGAGCGGCGTGCACGGCGGGAGGCTCGGGCAGCCGGGCGATGTCGTCGATCGACCGGACCAGGATCTCCTCCACAGCGTCGTACAGCCGCAGCAGCAGGGGGTTCCCGCTGGCCTGCACGACGGCTCTGTGGAAGCGGGCGTCGGCGACCACGTACGCGGCGCGGTCGCGCAGCTCATGGGCAGTGTCACGCTCGCGCGCCGCCGTCTCCACGGCCGCGAGCCCTTCCGCGTCGCCGCGCAGCGCGGCGAGCCGCGCAGCCGACGCCTCCAGTGCCGCGCGCGTGTCGAGCACGTGGTCGAGCGCCGTCGAGGGCTCGTCGCGGGCGAGCAGGCCCGACAGCTCGCTCCGCGCCCGCACATAGGTGCCGTCGCCCACGCGCGGCTCGAGCAGCCCCACGAGGCTCAGGGCGCGCAGGGCCTCGCGGACCGTTCCGCGGCTGACGCCCAGTTGCTCCGCGAGCTGGTTCTCCCCGGGTATCCGCGCACCGACGGGCCACGCGCCGGATTCCACCAGGCTGCGGAACTGCTCGGAGACCTGTGCGACGAGGGGCACCTGCCGCACCGGGACGCTCAGGGGCACCATGCACCTCCCGTCTGCTCCTCGCCGTCGCCCGCGGAACCGCGGTGACGACGATGTTACGGTAAATGTCTGACATCTACACGGCCCGTGAGCGAGCAGAGAAAGACGACACGACGTGACGACAGCACCCGGCCCGCAAGCCGCCTCCCGCTCCCTGCCCGCTGCGCTGATGACCGCCTCGGTGTTCCTGGTGGTGCTCTGCCTGCGCCCCGCGCTGACCATGGTGGGGCCGCTGCTGCCCTTCATCGGTGCGGACGAGGGCCTGAGCGAGGGCGCGCTCGGCGTGCTCGGCGCCCTGCCGCTGGTCGCCTTCGGCGTCGCCTCGCCCTTCGTGCACCATCTCTCCCGACGGCTGGGCGCTGAGCGCTCGCTCCTGCTCGCGCTCCTGGTCCTCGCCTTCGGGACCGTGGCGCGCTCCTACACGGGCGACGTGGGGCTCTGGGCGGGCACGGCGGTGATCGGCCTGGCCATCACGGTCGGCAACGTCATCGTGCCCACGCTTCTGGCGCAGGACTATCCCGGCGCCGTGGCGCGGGCCACCGGCATCTACTCGGCGATGATCACCCTCTCAGCCTCCACCGCCTCCGCGGTCGCCGTGCCGCTGGCCCAGGCCACCGACTGGCGCTTCTCGCTGGCCGTGTGGGCGCTGCTCGCGCTCCTTGTCGCGGCCGCGTGGATCCCGCGGGTGCGCCGCGCCGGGGCTGCGACAGCGCCCGTCGCCTCACAGGCGCCACGGGGGCGCTCCAGCGTCTGGCTCCAGCCCGAGGCCTGGCTCGTGACGGTCTTCATGGGCCTGCAGTCGATGACCTTCTACATCCTCGTCACCTGGCTGCCGACCATCGAGGGCGCCGAGGGCGTGCCGGCAGAGGTGGCCGGACTGCACCTGTTCGTCTTCCAGGCCGTCGGCATCGTCGCCGGTCTCGCGGTGCCGCTGATCATGCGGGGCCGAAGTCGATACCTCCCCGCGATCCTCGTCGCGGCCCTGCCCGTGGTCCTGCTGGGCGTGGGCTTCCTGCTCGCGCCCCAGCTCGCGCTGATCTGGGCCGCTGTCGCCGGCTTCGGCTCGAACGCCGCTCTCATCGTCGCGCTGACCCTGGTGAGCGAGGCTGCGCGCGACCACCACGAGCGGACCCGGCTCTCCGGAATGGCCCAGTCGGTCGGGTACCTCATGGCCGCGGCCGGACCGAGCCTCGCCGGGCTGCTCACGGAGATGAGCGCGAGCTGGACGGGCGCCCTGCTGCTGGTCGCGGGTCTCGCCGCAGCCCAGCTGCTCGCCGGGACGCTCGCCGCCAGGGCCGTCAGCCGCCGGCGATCGAGCTGAGGATCTCCGCGACCGGCAGCTCCTTCGCCTCGCGGAAGCCCGCGCCCGCCCAGAGGTGCAGCCGGCCGGCGTCCCCGCTGGCGGCTGCCGCCCGCCGCAGCGGCGCCGTGAGGTGGTGCAGCGCGGGGTAGCCCAGGGGGGCGTCCCGGTGCCGGTCCATGAAGCCGTTGCGCAGCCCGCGTGCCGGCCGGCCGGTGAATGCGCGGGTGACGGCCGTATCGGTGAACGCGGGGTCGGCCAGGGCCGCACGATGGGTCGCCGAGGCGCCGCTCTCGCTCGCGCGCAGCAGTGCGGTGCCTACCGCGGCGGCTTGCGCCCCGGCGGCCAGCACTGCGGCGAGCTGGGCGCCCTCGGCGATGCCCCCCCGCGGCGATGACGGGGAGCCCAGTCGCCGCGATCACGGCCCGCACGAGCTCCGGAAGCGGGACCGCGGCCGGTGCGCGCTCGGGCGTGAGGGTGCCGGAGTGGCCGCCCGCGAGGTGCCCCTGCACCACGAGGCCGTCCATGCCGCGATCGGCGGCTGCGCGGGCCTCCTGGGCGGTCGTCACCGTCTGCAGCACGATGGTGCCGCCCGCGCGCAGCGCGGAGACGGTCCGCGCGTCCGGCAGCCCGAAGGTGAAGCTCACCACGGGGACCGGGTGCTCGCGCAGCACGGAGAGCTTCGCAGCCCAGTCGTCGTCGTCCTCACGTGGCACAGGCGGCAGCTCGACGCCCAGCGCTGCAGCCTCGGGGGCGAGCGAGGAGCGATACCGTGCGTAGGCCTCCGGGTCCACGGGGACGGCCGGGGGTGCGAAGAGGTTCGCGCCCAGGAGGGCGCCGCCCGCCCGCGCCTCGGCCAGCTGCTGCGCGAACTGCTCGGCGCTGCGGTAGCCGGCGGGGACGAAGCCCATGCTTCCCGCCTTCGCGGCGGCGATCACCGTGGCGGATGTCGTCGCGCCGCCGGCCATCGGCGCGGCGAGCACGGGGAGCCGCACCCCGAGTGATGCGAGCAGGCCGCTGGCGTTCATACAGGCCGCCTCTCTCGCGGTGACTGCGATATCCCTCCCGCCGTCGGCAGAGAAGCCGAAGCGCCTATATATCACGTTTCGGAGCCCGGCGCCAGGGGCAGGCGCCTCTTCTCACCCGAGCATAACCTGGGCGGCATGTTGGCTCTCAACATCATCGCACTGGTCATCGGCGCCCTGCTCGGGGTGCTCGGCTTCGTCGTGAAGGGGCTGCTCTGGCTCGCCATCATCGGGATCCTGCTGTTCGTCGCCGCGGCGATCTTCGGGGCGGTCCGCAGGGCCGCGAGCAGGTGAGCGGGCAGGACCGGAAGGAGTTCGGCAATGAGCATCGACACAGAGAGGCTTCTGGCGCCCGTCCCCGACGCGGCGGCCGTGGAGCCCCAGCACACATACTCCGTGGACATCACCCCCCTCGTGGGGCTTCGGCGCAGAGAGCGCGAAGACTAGGAGACCGCGCGAGAGGCGGCCCCGAGACCACCCGGTCGACGGGCCGCCTCTCTCGCGCCTGCACCGGTGCGGCGATGATCCGAGAGCTGGCCCTCTTCGCGGGAGAGGGCAGACGTGAGGTGGGCGACATGCCCCGCTCCGAGCTGCCCGCCCTCGCCGGCCGACGCCGCGACGGCTATCTCTGGGTCGCCCTCGTGGATCCGGATCCCGCCGAGATCGAGGAGTTCGCGCGCCTGTTCGGGCTGCACCCGCTCGCCGTCGCCGACGCCGTCTCCGGGCGCCAGCAGCCCAAGATCCAGGCCTACCAGGATCATCTCTTCATCGTGCTGTGGGGGCTGATGGAGGGCGGAGGGCTTCTGGAGGTGGCCATCGTGCCCACGTTCATCTTCGTGCGCGAGGGCGTGCTCGTCACCGTCCAGCGCGAGGGCATGGCGTCGGCTCCCGACCTCGGACCGATCCTCGAGCACGCGACGGGGACGGTCGGCTCGGGTGCCGTGGGCGGGCTTTACGCGATCATGCGCAGCTTCGTCGAGGTCTACACCCGGGTCGCGGACCGCATCGAGACGGAGCTGGAGGTGTTGGAGGCCCAGGTGTTCGACGAGCGCCTGCGCGAGCGGGATCGGCGCATCTACGCCCTGCGCAAGCGCATCGGGAGGATCCAGCGCGCGATCTCGGGCCTGTCCGTCGCGCTGCAGGCCAGCGGCCAGCACCTCGCGGGCCTGCGGATGGGCCATGAGCGCATCGAGCCGTATTTTCGGGACCTCATCGAGGACCTCGCGGCCACCAACCAGTTGGTGAACGACCAGGACCGGGCGCTGGACGGCGTGCTCGCGAGCCATCAGAATAACGTGTCGATCCGGCAGAACTCCGATATGCGCAAGATCTCGGCCTACGCCGCGCTGCTGTCGGTCCCTGCCGTGCTCTCCGCCCTGTTCAGCTTCAGCTTCCAGTACATGCCCGGCGTCGACTGGCCCTACAGCTGGGAGGTCGTGGTCGCGGCGATCATCGTCATCGACGTGCTGCTCTTCGTGGCGTTCAAGCGCCGGGACTGGCTCTAGCCATGTCGAGCCGATCGGGACCTCAGCCGCCGGGAGCCGGCAGGCGGGCAAGGCCACCGGGCGCGGACACCGCCCCCGCAGCGTGAAGGACCACATGTCAATGACGACAAGGAATGAGGCGACCATGTTCGACGAACGGATCGAGCATCTGCGCGAGCTCTTCGAGTACCGGCTCGGAGTCGCGCTCACGATGGAGCGCGATGCGCTCACGATGCTGCACGAGCTGGAGGTCGCCGCGCGCAACGCGGAGCTGCGGCGCCTCTTCTCGCACCGGCTGGACGAGACGGAGTGGCAGCTGCGCGCCCTGGAGCGCGCCTTCGAGCTGCTCGGCCGCGAGCCGCGGTGCTCGCCCTCGGCGGCGACGACGGGCTTGATGCGGGAGTGCCTGTCCATGCTGGCGCGCACGGAGGAGCCGCTGCGCGACGGCGTCGAGCTGTCGGCCGCCCTCACGGCGGCGCACTACGAGACCGCCGTGTACGAGGGGCTGGTGGTGCTCGCGGACGCGGTCGGAGAGGCGGAGGTGCGCGCCCTGCTGGAGCGCAGCCTGGAGCAGGAACGCCAGGCGAGCGAGCAGCTGAGCCGCACCGCCCGGGGTCTGGTGCGCGTGGCGGCCTGAGCCGCCCGAGCAGCGCGGGGGGCGGGGACCCGGGGGAGCGACGCGACCGCGGGCGGTGCCGCATGCCCGAGCCTGGCAACGGGTATCCGGAGGTCATGCCTGGAAAAGTGAATCTCCCGAGCACGATCGAGCGCAGCCCGCGGCACGCGCAGGAGGTCTACTCGGCGGCGCTGTCCTCGGCGATCGACTCCTACGGCGATGGCCGCCGGGCGCATATGACCGCGTTCGCCGCCCTCAAGCACGAGTTCGAGAAGGTGGGCGACCACTGGGAGCCCAAGGGCCGCAAGGGTCCCTCCGACGCCGGGGCGCAGCGCCGGGGCCGCAGGACGCAGGAGGGCGTGGACGCGAACGCCTCGCGCGCTCACCTGCTGGACGTTGCGCGCGAGCTGGACATCGCCGGGCGCTCCCGGATGAAGAAGGACGAGCTCGTCGAGGCGATCAAGAAGGCGAACCGCTCGGCGACTCGCCGCGCTCGCTGACCCGGCGCCCGGCTTCGGTCTGCGCCTTGAATCGCTGCTGCGCGCCCTGCTTGGTGAGCCCGTAGAGCGAGCCGATCTTCGACCAGGACACGCCCTCGCGACGGGCGGCCTGCACGGCGTCCCGCTCGAGAGCCTCGCCGGCCTCGCGCAGTCGCCGTGCGGCGTCCAGCGCGTCCAGGGGCGCTTTCGCCGCCTCGAGGGCGCGGAGTGCGTCGCGGATGCTGTCCTCGCCTCCGGCCTTTGGCATGGCCCCATGTTAGGGGTGCGTCCCACCGGCAACAAAAGGTTGACGAAAACGTCAACATGCGGTTGACTCGTCGTCAACACGTCATTGACGAGAGGAGGTGCGGCATGGCGAAGAAGAAGGACAAGAAGAAGAAGGGCAAGAAGGGCAAGAAGAAGTAGCAGCCGCTGGCCGCTCCCCGCGGCCGGGACGACGGCGTCCCGGCCCGGGGAGACCCAGCCTAGATTGGTGACCATGCCGCCCCGAGGCCTGCGCACCGCGCTGCTCGGCGCGCTGCTGATCCTCGCGGGCACGATCGCCGCGCTCGCCGGCGGCGTCCCGCCCGAAGCGCTGGCCCAGCTCGCCTCGCGCGTCTGGCCCGTCCTGCTGTTCGTCGTGGGGATCTCCGTCGTGGCGGGGCTCGCCGCGGAGGCCGGCGTGTTCCACGCGATCGCCGCGGCGGCCGCGTGGTGCGCGCGGGGGCGGGCGCTCGCGCTCTGGCTCATGGTCGTCGCCGTCGCCACGGCCAGCACGGTGTTCCTCTCGCTGGACACCACCGCCGTGCTGCTCACGCCCATCGTCGTGGTGCTCGCCCGCAGGGCGGGCCTCAGCCCCGTCCTCTACGCCCTGACGACGGTGTGGCTGGCGAACACGGCCTCGCTGCTGCTGCCGGTCTCGAACCTCAGCAACCTGCTGGCGCAGCAGCACCTCGGCGATCCCGACGTGGCCGCCTTCGCCTCGCTCGGCTGGCCGGCACAACTCGCCGGGCTTCTCGTGCCCTGTGCGCTGCTGGCGATCGTCTTCCGCCGCGAGCTGCGGCAGCGCTTCCCCGTCGAGAAGGGCGCGCCGCGCTCGCCGGACCGGCTGCTGCGGCTGCTGGCGGCGGCCGTGCTGCTGCTGCTCGTCATCGCGCTGGTCATCGTGACGCCCGCGTGGCTTCCCGCCTGCATCGCCGCAGGGATGCTCGTGGTGCTGTTCGCACTGCGGCGACCCGGCGTGCTGCGCTTCGCGCTGGTGCCCTGGCCGGTCATCCTGCTCAGCTGCGGCCTGTTCCTCGTGGTCACCGTCGTCGGCCGGCTCGGCGTCACCGCCCTGCTCGGCCTCGTGCTGCCCCAGGGGGAGAGCCTGCCAGCGCTTCTGGGCATGGCAGCCGCCGGAGCGCTCGGCGCCAATCTGCTCAACAATCTGCCGGCCTACCTCGTGCTGGAGCCGCACGCGCAAGGCGCCCTGGCCACCTTCGCGCTGCTGGCGGGCGTCAATGCGGGCGCCATCGTGACGCCCTGGGCCTCGCTGGCGACCCTGCTCTGGCATGACCGCCTCGTCCGGCTGGAGGCGCCCGTCCCCTGGAGCCGGTACCTGATCCTCGCAGCCGTGCTCGCACCGCTCACGGTGGGCTCGGCCGTGTGCGCGCTCTGGCTCGCGCGCTGAGCACGCGACCTCAGGGGCTGCGTCGGCGACGGCGGGCGCCGACCACGACCGCGGCCGCGCCGAGCAGCAGCAACGCCGCAGAGGCGGCGAGGAACGCACCCGTGTCGCCGGCACCCGTGGAGGCGAGGTCGGCCGTACCATCCGAGGCGCCTGCCGGCGGCACCGGGCCGGACGGTCCGACCGGGGTGGCCGGAGGGGTGGGCGTCACCGGATCGACCGGCGTCACCGCCGAGGGTGGGATCGCCACGCCGGGGACGAACGCCGCGGTCGCGCCGGTGGTGTCGAACAGGGCCACCGTGTGCGTCCCGGCGGGGAAGGCGTCGGGCAGCTGGACGGTCAGCACCCCGTCCGCACCCACCCAGAACCAGCCCAGCTCCGTCGGGGCGGAGTAGAGGGTGACCCAGTACCACTGGTTCGCGAACGCGGCGCCGAGCTGGAGGGTCACGCTGCGCGGCTGGCCGGGCTGAGGCTCCGGCGCGGCCGCGGTGTCGGTGGGCAGCGCAGCCTCCTGCGGAAGCTCTGCGGCCGAGCCGGGGACCGGCACAGGCGCGGGCGGGGGCACGTCCGGGCTGGGGATGCGCAGCGCGCTGCTGGACACGGTGACGCTCTGATAGCCGTCCAGCTGTGCCGTCGCCTCGGCCTGCAGCAGCGACCCCGCATCGGCCTCCGTGACGGTGTAGGCGGCGCCGCTGACGCCCGTGGCCTGTCCGTTGCGCAGCCAGCTCACCGACGACGGGTCCGGCTGGGCGGCCGGGGGCGACCAGCTTCCGCCGATCTGGGCGAGCAGGGTGCTGCCGATCGCGGGGGGCCGCCCGTCGGCGACGGAGACGCCGATGCTGCCGGCCTGGATCGATCCCTTCGCCACCGTCAGCGCGGCGCTGTCGACGACCGTCTGCTCGTATCCGGGCTGGGTCGCGGTCACCCGCACCCAGACGGCGTATCCGTCATCGCCGGGTACCGGCGTGTAGCTCGGGGAGCCGGGTGTGCCGATCGGCTCCGCGGAGCCGCCGTCCTGCTGACGCATCCACTGGTAGCTCAGCGTGGCCGCCTCCGGCCAGCCGGCGACGACCGCGGTGAGGGGGCTGCCCACCGCTGCGGCGTCGCCGATGCTCACGGTTCCCGCGGGCACGGGGGCGGGCTGGAAGTGGAAGCTCTGCCCGAGGATCGAGAAGTCCTGGAAGGAGTAGCTGTAGCCCAGGTCGGTGCCCAGGTTCGGACCGAAGGACACCAGCTCCCAGTCTCCGAAGTTGGCGAGCAGCGTCTGCGCGTCCACGCCGGGGCCGGAGGCCGCCCTGTTCAGGAGGGCGCCCTGCAGGAAGCCGTCCGAGTAGATCGGGGTGTTGGCGAACCAGAGGCCGGCGGCGAGGTCGCGGCTTCCCGTGCCCGGCGCCCACACGCTGACCACGGTCGCCTGCGCCCACCGCCCCGGGCTGACCTCCTTCTGCAGCTTCATCTGCAGAGTCGGCCCGTAGGAGCTGTCTCCGCTCAGGAGCGTCTGCGTCCACGACAGCGGATGGTCGAACACCGTGGACAGGGTGGGCTGCAGAGCGTCCAGCGCCGGATAGCCGCCGCTGCCGAGGTAGTACTGCAGGCGGGCCTTCGTCGTCGAGGCCACGGTGAAGGTCAGGCCGTCCGCGTCGACCGAGGCGGTTCCGGGGACCTTGTTCTCGATGTCCCACACCCAGCGGCGGCCCTCCAGCTCCGGCGGGATGGCGAACGGCTCGGTCAGGGTGAACTCCTGGCCGTAGGGCGGGGTCGAGCCCCCGCGCAGGAAGGTGTCCCACTGGTGCAGGGTCGTCGGCGGGGCGGTGTCCTCGTCGGTCACGGTCCAGTCGGCGCTGATGTTGGTTCCGTCGACGTCATCCGGGGTGACGGGCTGTGCGGCCGCGGGCAGCACGCTGTCGGCCGAGGCGCCCACGGGGAACGCCAGAATGCCCGCCATCACGGCCGCAAGGGCGAGGCCGGACGCGCTCAGGACCGCGCCGGTGCGGCCCCCTCGTCCGCTCGTGCCGGCCGCGCCCGCGCGGCCGCCTGGTGTGCTCGTGTGCATGTCGCGTCCCCCAACGCCTCTCCCGGATCCCCCCGTCTCACCGGAGCCGCCCGCCCCGGCGCGCCGTCGGCGACGGCGCCGGGAGCGCCCCGGAATGCTCAAGGTTCGCTCAAGCCTTCCGAAAGCTCCTTGTCGCATCCTCACGCTCTTCACGCCTAACGACTCAGAGCAAAGAGCCGATAGTTATCCATTCGTGATCTTCGCCCGCTGCCTGCGGGCTCGGTATCGTCGTGCTCGTCAGCACGCCGGTCCGCCGCAGCAGCGCGACGCAGGCCGGCCCGGACGAGGGCGAGGGCGCGAGCATGGAATACGGCGCAACCCTGTTCCTCGCCCTGGTCGTGCTGGTCATCGTGACGGTCGCGGGGGTGGCCAGGAGGATCGGCGTGGCCGCGCCGCTGGCGCTCGTGGCGGTCGGCGCGGGACTGAGCTTCCTGCCCGGGGCGCCGGAGATCCATCTCGAGCCGGAGTGGATCCTGGCCATCGTGCTGCCGCCGCTGCTCTACGCCGCCGCCGTGAACTTCCCGCTGATCGACTTCCGCCGCAACTTCGGGCCCATCGCCGCCCTCGGGGTCGCGCTCGTCATCGTCTCGGCGGTCGTCGTGGGCCTCGTGCTGTGGTGGCTGCTGCCGCAGCTCGACCTGGCCAGCGCGATCGCGCTCGGCGCCGTGGTGAGCCCCACCGACGCCGTCTCGGCCACCTCGATCGCGCGGCGCGTCGGCCTGCCGTCCCGGATCGTGACCATCCTGGAAGGCGAGAGCCTCATCAACGACGCTTCCGCGCTGGTGCTCATGCGCACCGCGGTCGCCTCGATCGCCGCCTCCTTCGATCTGCCGCGAGCGGTCGGCGGATTCCTCTGGGAGGCGATCGTCGCGGTCGCGATCGGAGCCGTCGTCGGCGTGCTCGCCGTGCTCGTGCGCTCACGCTTCCGGGATCCCGTGCTGACGACCTCGGTGTCCTTCGTCGCGCCCTTCCTCGCCTATGTGCCGGCCGAGGCGGCGCAGGCCTCGGGTGTCATCGCGGTCGTGACCACGGGGCTGATCGTCGGTCACCACAGCGTGCGCACCCAGACCGCGCAGCTGCGCTTCGCCGAGCAGACCAACTGGCGCACCGTGCAGTTCCTCCTGGAGAACGGCGTCTTCCTGCTGATGGGCTATCAGCTGCGCGAGTATCTCGTGGACGCCTCCCAGGACAACTACGGGATCGGCACGACGATCGTGCTCGGGCTCGTCGCCGTGCTCGTGCTGGTGCTCGTGCGCCTCGGCTTCGCCTTCCCGCTGTTCGCGCTGCTCGCGCGGCGCAGCAGGGCCATCGCGGCCGGCCGCGTCGGGCCGCTCGTCCGGCTGGGCTCCGGCCTGCGCTCCCGCGCGGCGACCCTCCGTGGACGGCGCTCGGCCCGGGAGGCGCAGCGCCGTCTCGCCCGGCGGGAGGAGGCCGATCGCGTCTTCCACGAGCGCGAGCAGCTGGGCTGGCGCTCGAGCGCGGTCATCGGCTGGTCCGGCATGCGCGGCGTGGTCACCGTCGCCGCCGTGCAGACCCTGCCCGTGGAGACCCCCTACCGCTCGGCGCTCATCCTCGTCGCCTTCACGGTCGCCGTCGCGACGCTGCTGCTGGGCGGGCTCACCCTCGCGCCGCTCGCCCGCCGGCTGGGCGTGCGCGAGGCCCGGGCGCCGGCCGCGGAGGAGATCCGTGCCCTGTTCGGCGACCTGTCCCGCTCGGCCAGCCGGCTGCTGGACGATCCCGAGCTCTCCCGTGACGACGGGACGCCCTTCGCCCCCGAGGTGGTCGAGCGCGTCGCCGGCGAGGTGCGCAGTCAGGACGCCGTCGCCGAGCGCAGCGTCCCGAGCACCCCGGCCGGTCAGGAGTACGCGCAGATCCTCGAGCTGCGGCGGAAGGTGTTCCACGCCCAGCGCGAGGCTCTGGCCGACGCCCGGGCGACGAGCACCTACAGCACCGTCGCCCTGAACGTCGCCGAGTCGATCCTCAACACCCTCGAGGCGCGGGCGACGGAGGACTGACCGACGCGGCCGGGAGGTCGGCATCCCTCGTGAAGCCTGTGGCTTTCCTCCACGTCGCCGCCGCCGGCCGCTCCCGTCGGCTATACCTAGTAGTCCGAGGTATTGCTTCGGGGAAGCGAAAGGAAGGTACGCCGTGCGCATCTCGAAAGACCTCGTCGCCGCCAGCGCGACACCCCTCGTGCTCGCCATCCTGAGCGAGGGCGAGAGCTACGGATACGCCATCGTGAGCCGCGTGCGCGAGCTCTCCGACGGCGCGATGCAGTGGACGGACGGGCTGCTCTACCCCCTGCTGCACCGGCTGGAGGACGCCGGCCTGGTCGTCTCCCGCTGGGGCGAGGCGGGCAACGGAAGGAGGCGGCGCTACTACCTCATCACCGCAGCGGGGCAGGCCGCCCTCGGCGAGCACCGGCGGGAGTGGTCGGCGGTCGTGCGCACGCTCAGCAAGGCGCTCGGTGAGCTCGGCGCGGCCCTCGCCCCCGGCGCCGGCGCGGCCCTGCCGAAGACGGGGCTGGCGTGATGCGCGCGGAGCGGACCGGAGCGGGCGAGGCGGAGCCCGTGCAGACGCCCTCGGCCGTGCCCGCGGGCGGAGACCCGGAGGCCGCCCTCGCGCAATGGCGGCGTTACCTGCTCTCCCGGGGCACCGTGAGCGAGGCTGACGCGGACGAGCTCGAGGACCACCTGCGGGCGCAGATCGGCGCCTTCCGGGAGGCGGGGCTGGCGGAGGACGAGGCGTTCCTCATCGCCATCAAGCGCGTCGGCGCGCAGCACGAGCTCGCCGGCGAGTACGCCCGCGAGCACTCGCGCCGGCTGTGGAAGCAGCTCGTGCTCGAGGAGTCGCCTCGGGGACGCCGGCTCGGCGGCATGCTGGGGGCGGGCGTCTTCGCCGTGCTCGCAGCGGCGCTGGTCAGAGTGCCCGAGCTGGCCGGCGCGGGGCCCGTGCAGGCGGCGCTCGGCGGGCTTCTCCTCGCCGCGGCCACCCTGGCGGGCTTCGTCGCCTGGCGCCGGCACACCCGAGGCGGTCCGCTCGCCGGTGCCGCGGCGATCGTCGTCGTCGCGGCCGGGCTCGTCTTCGCCTACCCCTTCGCGCAGGGGTCGGACACCGCCGTGCTGTTCGCCGTGCACCTGCTCGTCCTGCTCTGGCTCGCGGTGTGCCTGCTGTACACCGGCGCCGGCTGGCGCTCGGCGCAGCGGCGGATGGACGCGATCCGCTTCACGGGCGAATGGCTCGTCTATCTCAGTCTCATCGCGCTCGGCGGCGGCGTGCTCGTGGCGCTCACGAGCATGGTCCTGGCGGCCTCGGGGATCGACGCGAGCGAGGCGATCGGCTCCTGGGCGGCCCCGTGCGGGGCCGCGGCCGCCGCGGTGGTCGCGGCATGGCTGGTCGACGCGAAGCAGGAGGTCATCGAGAACATGGCACCCGTGCTCGGTCGGATCTTCACGCCTCTGTTCGCCGCGGCCGTGCTGGTCATGCTCGCCGTGGCGAGTGTCACCGGAGGCTTCGCCGGCAACCGCGAGGTCCTCATCGCGATCGACCTGCTGCTGGTGATCGTGCTGGCCCTCGTGCTGTACGTCCTCTCGGCGCGGGAGGAGGACGCTCCCGCGGGCTGGCTGGACGCGACCCAGCTCCTCCTGGTGGCCGGCGCCCTCGCCCTGGACGGCTTCGCGCTCGCCGCGATGGCGGTGCGCATCGCCGAGGCCGGCATCACCCCCAACCGTCTCGTGGCCCTCGGGGTGAACGTCGTCCTGCTCGTCAACCTCGCGGTCACGGCGTGGCTGCTCGCCAGGCGCGTCGTGCCGCCCCGCGAGGGCGCGGGGGCGGGGCTGCGCACGCTGCTGCGCTGGCAGACCGGCTACCTCCCGGTCTACGCGGCGTGGTCCGCGCTCGTGCTCGTCGTCGTGCCGCCGCTGTTCCGCTTCGCCTGAGCGGCGATCGCGTCGTCTCAGAGCGTGCGTCGCTGCTCGCGGGCGTACTCGCGCAGGCGCTGCAGGGTGGCGCGGGCGGAGGAGACGATGCCGAAGCTCTCGTCAGCGCGCTCCTGGTAGCCGGACCACTCGTCCGCGTCATCGTAGAGCTGACGCCAGGCGATCTCGTCCAGCTCGACGCTGCAGCCGTGCGGGGTCTCCGCCAGGAGCCGCACCGGGCGCGGATACCGGCGCTGATGCTCGTGCCAGAAGCGGCACGGCACGGTCACCGGGGCGGGGAACCACTCGGGCACCGGGATGTTGCGCACGGCTGCATCCTCTCCGGGGCGGTGAGCTAGGCCGGGGTCCCGGCCCTCGCCGCAGCGGTGTCCGGCTTCTGGGCGCGAGCGGTGCTGTGCTCCGGCGCGGACGCGCGGGCCGCGTTCGCCGGACCCGGCGCGGCATCCGGCTCGCTCGCCTTTGCGGGCCGGCGCTCGGCTGCGCCCGGCTCTGGCGCGGCGAGCACGGCGTCGATCAGCCCCGGGAAGCGGTGGTCGAGCTCGGCGCGGCGCAGCTGGATCGCGTGCTCCCGTCCGTTCACGAGCGTGTGGGTGAGGCCACTCTCGCGGAGGATGCGGAAGTGGTGCGCCATCGTCGACTTCGTGACGTCGCAGCCCCAGCCCTCGGCGGTCTTGGACTTGGGCCGGCCGTCGGCCAGCTGCCGCACGATGCTCAGCCGGGTCGGGTCGCCGAGCGCTCGCATGATGGCGATGAGATCGACCTCGGACATGTCCGGGGATGGGAAGTCCGGCATCCCTCACCTCGCTCCATCGCGCTCAGAGCCGTCTCGAACAGTTCGACATACGTCAAACATGTCCACTAGGCTACGACAGTGTGACGACAGTCGAACAGTTCCAGGATACCCGCTCCGCCGGGCTGCGGCTCGGGATCCTCGCCGGGGGTCTGTTCGTCGTGGGCTCGAACGCCTTCGTCATCGCCGGTGTGCTGCCTTTCATCGCCCAGTCGCTGGGCACCAGCAGCGAGGCGGTGAGCCTGGCGATCACCTGGTACGCGATCGTCGTGGCCGTGGCCTCCCCGATCGTCTCGATCGTGCTCGCGCGGCTCTCGCGCACCGCGATCCTCGTCGGCGGCCTCGTGCTCATCGCCGCCGGGACGATCGTGGCCTCGCTCGCGCCCGACCTCACCGCCTTCATCGGCGGGCGCGTGCTCGCGGCACTCGGCGGTGCGGCCCTCGTGCCCGCCGCCACTGCGGCGGCCCCCGCCATCGTGCCCGCCGAGCGCCGCGGCCGCGCCCTGGCCTTCGTGAGCTTCGGCTTCACGCTCGCGGGCGTGATCGGCTCCCCTCTGGGCACCGCTCTGGCGGGGTTCTTCGGCTGGCGCGCCACCCTCGGCGTCATCGCAGCGCTCGCGGTGCTCCTCGCGCTGGTCACGGCGCTGCTCGTGCGCGGGCTGCCACGCCCTCCCGCGCTGGGGCTCGGTGCGCGGCTGAGCATCCTCGGCGACAGGCGCATCCTCGCCGGACTGCTCACCGCGCTGCTGGCGACCGCTTCCTTCAACGTGCTCTACACCTTCAGCGCCGCCGTCACCCACGACGCGACAGGCGGCTCCGCCGGCCTGCTCGCTCTTCTGCTGTTCGTCTACGGAATCTTCGGGATGGTCGGCAACTGGCTGGGCGGCCGGGTGTCCGACCGGCTGGGCAGCCGGCTGAGCGTGCTCGTCGGCCTGCTCGTGCAGGCGGCGGTCCTGTTCGCGCTCATCGCGCTGGACCGCTCGCTCGTGCTCACGGCTGTCGCCTTCGCCTTCTGGGGCGTCACGGCCTTCGGCGTCACCATCCCGATCCAGCATCGTCTGGTCGCGATCGACCCGGCCCGCGCGGGCCTCTCCCTGTCCTGGTACTCCACGGCGATGTACGTCGGCATCGCGCTCGCGCCGGTCGCAGGCTCTCTCGCCCTGGGCGCCGGCACGGTCGTGCTGCTCATCACGGCCGGCACCCTCGTCGCGGTCGCGCTCGTGGTCTTCCAGCTGGGCTACCTGGACGCTAGCCGGCAGGGCCGGGCGCGGCCTTAGCAGCCGCTCTCCGCGGATTCCGCGCCGCAAGGCGCCGCTCGCCGGGGCCGGGTAGGGTGCGATTCAGCCGGTCGGGCCGGCGACGAGGCGGGGGGAGCCGGATGCAGACGACCGTAGGGGGAGATCGCACGCCCGTGCTCGCGCGGCGGGGCTGCGCGCGGCGGGGCTGCGCGCAGCTGTCCTCCGAGCGGACCACGGGAGGGATGCGCTGATGGCTGAGCCGGAGGACCCGGAGCCGGCGGCGACCCCGCCCGCGATGCGCATCGTCCTCGCCCGCGCCGCCCTGGGCGCGGGGCTGCACGCCGCGCTGCCGCCGGTCGACCTCGAGTTCGCCTCCGGCGCGCCCGCCGTGACGCCGTCCGAGGGCGGCCAGCGCCCGACCCTGCTCTCACTCCTCGCAGCGGGCAGGATGCGCCCGAGCTCGGGATCGGTGCGAGCGGAGGCGGACGGGCGCCGGCTGGACGCCGCCGGCCTGCGCCGTGCGGCCGCTCTCATCGACACTCCCGCCGCGGCCGAGTACGAGGCCGAGCTGCCGCTGAGCGCCGTGGTGCGGCAGGAGCTCGTCTTCGCGGGCCTGCCCGCCGGCCCGGCGGCCGTGCGGGCGCAGCTGGAAGCGCACAAGGCGTCCGCTCACGCCCGCGCCGCGCTCGGCGCGGTTCCCGGGGCGCTGCGGATCCGGCTGCTGTGCGAGCTCGCCCTGCTGCGACCCGGTGTCCGGGCCCTCGTGGTCACCTCGCCCGAGCGGCACCGGGCGGACCCGCTGGAGTGGTGGGCCTGCCTGGGCGAGATCGCCGGGCGCGGCGTCGCCGTGCTCGCCGTGAGCGATGTCGCCACCACCCGGCTGCTGCGCGCCGCGCAACCGCCCCGCCCTTCCGCGATCCTGGGGAGCCCCGTATGACCGTCCTCACCCTGGCGCTCACCGAGCTGCGCCGCCTCGTCGCCACTCCGCTCGCGCGGGTCGCGCTCGTCGCGCTCATGCTGGTTCCGGTCCTGTACGCGGGTCTGTATCTCTGGGCCAACCGGGACCCCTACGCCGCCCTGAGCCGTGTGCCCGCCGCGCTCGTCGTGGAGGACGAAGGGGCGAGCGTCGGAGGAGCGCTGCACAACTACGGCGACCAGGCGGCCGGCACCATCCTCGCCGGGCGGGCCTTCGACTGGCATCGTGTCAGCGCCGAGCAGGCCGCCGCCGGGCTCACCGACGGAAGCTACGACTTCACGGTCACCTTCCCGGCGAACTTCTCGGCCAGTCTCGCCTCCTCCCAGCAGGCGATCAACGGCGACGGCGCACCCGAGCAGGCCCTGATCCGCCTCGCCACGGACGACACGAACGGATACCTCTCCTCATCCATCGCCGCGCAGGCGACGACCACGATCCGCGACGCCGTCGTGCAGGAGGTCGGGCAGGAGGCCGCGGACGCCTTCCTCGTCTCCTTCGCCGACATCCGCTCCTCGCTGGACGAGGCGGTGGGCGGCGCGGGCCAGCTCGACCAGGGCGCGGCCAGCGCGCTCTCCGGTGCGCAGCAGCTGGAGGCCGGGACCGGTGAGCTCGCCCAGGGCGCGGCACAGCTCGCCGACGGCACCTCCCAGCTGGCCGGCGGCGCGTCCCGGCTGGCGGACGGCACGGCGCAGCTCGCGGACGGCGCCGAGCAGCTCGCCGGGGGAGTGGCCCGTTTCCAGGCTGCCGGCGACGGCCTGCGCGCGGACGCGCACCAGCTCGCGCAGGATCTCAGCACCGCCCAGCAGGAGCTGCCGGCCCGGCTGGCCGAGGCCGGCCTCAGCCCCGAGCAGATCGCCCGGATCATGGACGCGCTCGCTCCGCTGGCCGCCCAGGTCCCCCGCGCCGTGGCGCAGGTCGACGGCGTCACCGGAGCCGTCGACGAGCTCTCCGCCGGCGCGGCGCAGCTCTCCGCCAGTGCGGGCCAGGCCGCGGCCGGCGCGCAGAGCGTGTCCGCCGGCGCCGCCCAGTCGGCCGCCGGCGCCGCCCAGCTGTCCTCCGGCGCGGCAAGCGCGCATGACGGCGCAGCGGCGCTCTCCGGCGGCCTGGGCAGCCTCGCCTCCGGTGCCGGGACCCTCCTGGACAGGCTCACGGCAGGCCGGAACGCCCTGCCGGAGCTCGACCCGAGCCAGCGCAGCGCCATCGCCCAGAACATGGGCGATCCCGTCGGGGTGGCGCGCACCTCGATCACGCAGGCTGAGAACTACGGAGCGGGCCTGGCGCCCTTCTTCGTGTCCCTCGCGGCCTGGATCGGCATCTACGCCCTGTTCCTCATCATCCGGCCCGTCTCGCGCGTCGCCCTGAGCACCGCCCGGGCGCCGGTGCGCACGGCGCTCGCGGGCTGGCTCACCCCGGCCGTGCTCGGCGCGATCCAGATGCTCGCGGTGTACGCCGTGCTCACGCTGGCCCTGCAGCTGCCGGTCGCGCAGCCGCTGCCCGCGCTGGGGCTTATGGCGCTGGCATCGGCGACCTTCGCCGCGATCATCCTCGCGCTGAACGTGTGGCTGGGCAGCGTGGGACAGTTCCTCGGGCTCATCCTCATGGTCGTGCAGCTCGTCACCGCCGGCGGCACCTTCCCCTGGCAGACGCTCCCCGAGCCCCTGGCCGTGCTGCACCGCGCGCTTCCGATGAGCTCCGCCGTCGACGGGCTGCGTCAGCTGAGCTACGGCGGCAGCTCGGCGCTCGCGATCGACGACGCCCTCGTGCTCGCCGCGTGGCTCGTGGGCGCCCTGGCGGTCACCTCTGTGCTCACGCTGCGCATGTCGCGCCGACGGACCCTGCGGGACCTGCGGCCGTCCCTGATCGGAGGATGAGCCGAAGCCCGCGCTCGCGCCGGTCGCGGCTCGCACCTGCCGAATACGGGTCTCGCACGTCTCGTTTTCGTAAAGATTGAATTGTTTTCCCCAGGTGGGGGTATTTCATCCGTGTCTCTCCCAGCCAAGGAAATGGAACACTGGACGCGTGGACGACAATGAGCTTCCTCTCGGACGTCGCGCCTGGGGCTACCGATTCTTCGAGATGCTGCCGGCTCTCTTGAGCTTCGGTCTGCCCATCGCACTCATCGTCATCTCCTTCATCGACCCCCTTCTGGGCGCGTGGTTCGTGCTGTTCTTCATCGGGCTGACGCTCTGCCGCGGCGTGCGCGGAGGCATCGACTCGATCCGCGGTTACCGACGGATGCGCCGCGCGGAGGCGATCGACTGGTCCGCCCTCAATGCGGAGGTCGAGCTCGTGCTGCGCCGCTCCCGCGGGCAGACCGACACCGACGCCCTGCCCGTGACCGGTGCGGTGTCCCTCGCCGGCCGGGGCTCATCGCCCGACCGCTTCGGCAGGCGCCACCTCAACCTCCTCGCCGACGCGGCGGCGAGCCCGGAGGCCTACCCGCTGCCCTCGCAGCTCGTGCACGCCGTCATCGTCACCGCCTACAACGAGTCCTACGAGGTGATCGAGCCGAGCATCGAGGCTCTCGCCGCTGCTCGGATCGGAGCGGAACGGCTCGTCGTCATGTTCGCCTACGAGGAGCGCGGCGGCGCCCAGATGCGCCTCACCGCCCAGCGGCTCAAGCGCGAGTACGGGGAGCTGTTCCGGGCCTTCGAGCTCGTCGAGCACCCGGCCGAGCTGCCCGACGAGATCCCCGGCAAAGGCGCGAACCTCACCTTCGCGGGGCGCTATCTGCAGAGCTGGCTGGACGAGCAGGGCATCGCCTACCGGGACGTCATCGTCACCTCCCTGGACTGCGACAACCGACCGCACCCGGGCTACTTCGACTACGTCTCCTACGAGTACGTGCGCCACCTGGACCGGGAGCGGATCTCGCTGCAGCCGGTCTCCCTGTTCGTCAACAACGTCTGGTACGCCCCCGCTCCGATGCGCGTCATCGCCTCGGGCAACTCGCTGTGGAACCTCATCTCCACCACCCGCTCGCTGTCGTTGCGCAACTTCGCCTCGCACGCGCAGCCGATGAGCGCGCTCGTGTCGATGGACTTCTGGAGCAGGCGCACGATCGTGGAGGACGGGCACCAGTACTGGCGCAGCTACTTCCACTTCCGCGGCCGCTACCGGGTCATCCCCGTGCACGTGCCGATCTACCAGGACGCAGTGCTCGCCGAGAACCTGCCGCGCACCCTCCGTGCGCAGTTCAAGCAGCTCGCACGCTGGGCGTACGGCGCCTCCGACGTGCCGTACGTGGCCGTGCGGTTGTTCAACCGGAAGCGCGCGACCCCGTTCTGGCCGCTCGCGGTGCGCTTCGCGCAGCTGCTCGAGTCCCACGTCAGCCTCGCGAGCGTCGCGCCGATGGTCGCGGTGGGCGCGTGGCTGCCCCTGCTGGTGGCGCACGCGGACGCGTGGATCCGGGAGACCGTCTTCGCCGCCACCGACCGCATGCCGCTGTTCCTCACCCCGCGCTACGAGGGCCTGGGGTCCCGTTGGGGGCTGGGGGTCTACAGCATCAACTCCCCGGACGCCTTCGTCCAGGCGCTGCCGGGCATCGTGGACCTCGTGGAGCGCTTCGCGATCGCCGGTGCGCTCGTCTCGGTCGTGCTCTCCGTGCTGCTGCTGCCGCGCCGTCCGCGCGAGTTCGGTGCCGCCCGCAGCTTCGCGATGGTGGCGCAGTGGATCCTGCTGCCGCTGACCGTGCTCGGCTACAACACGATGACCGCGCTGTACTCGCAGTCCCGGCTGCTCGTGGGCGCCTACCGCGAGCGCTTCGACGTCACCGAGAAGACGGCGCCTGAGACGCTGCGGGCCTCCGCGGCGCCGCAGGCGCAGACGCGGATCTCCTGATCCGGCTCAGCGGTGCGCGTCCTCGAAGGCGCGCATGACGTCGTCGGCGACACGGCCGCGTGGGGAGACCGGGATGCCGTTCGCCTGCGCCCATTCGCGCACGGTCGCGTAGCCGGCGCTCCATTTCGCCGCACCACCGTTCGCTGCGGCCGTTGACGAGCCGCTCCGGCGGGCACGCCCCGCACCCTGGGCCGCCGCCCGGCGCAGGGGCCGGCCCGCCTCGATGTACGGGGCGAGCGCCTCCCTCAGCGCCCGCGCGTTCTCGGCGCTGAGGTCGATCTCGTAGCTGGTGCCGTCGAGCCCGAAAGTCACCGTCGAGCCCTCGCCCTCGCCGATCGGCTCACCGGAGAGGTCGTCGACGAGCTGCTCCACGATCCTGCGCATCACTGGTACCTCGTGCTCCTGTTATGCGCGGTCCTGAGCGCGCCTTTTGATATACCGGAATATCCGGTACCTGATAACCCCGGACAATATACCCGTATATCGCCGTGGTATTCATCGACGGTCGCGCAACGGGTACAGCAGTACAGCGCCGGCCGGCTTGGGCCGGACGCCGCAGTGAAGGGGAGGCGGTGCACATGCCGGACGCGGAGAAGGAGACCGCCGAGAGCTGGGAGGCGCGCTACGCCGGCCGCGAGAGGTTGTGGTCCGGGCGGCCCAATGAGGCCCTCGTCGCCGCGCTGTCCGGCCTCGAGCCTGGCCGCGCCCTGGAGCTGGGCTGCGGCGAGGGCGGGGACGCCATCTGGCTCGCGCTGCGCGGCTGGCGCGTCACCGCGGTGGACATCTCCGCGACGGCGGTCGCGCGCGCCCGGGAAGCCGCCGCGCGGCTCGGCGTGCCCGAGGACCGCATCGACTGGGTCGTCGCCGACCTGTCGGACTGGGCGGGCGAGGGCGGGCAGGATCTCGTCTTCGCCAGCTTCCTGCACGGCACGGCGACGGCCTCCCGGTGGACGATCCTGCAGCGCGCCTGCCGGCTGCTGCCCCCTGGCGGCCGGCTGCTGTCGATCGCCCATGCGCAGGCCCCGCCGTGGGCGGCGCACGAGCAGGACCGGCTGCCCGGCGCAGCCCACGCGCCCGCCGGCGATCGCGGCGGCCACGGCAATGGCGGCACCGCCGGCGGCGCCGTCGGCGGGCACGGCAATGGCGGCACCGCGGCCGGTGCCGTCGGCGGGCACGCCCACGACGGCGAGCTCTTCCCCACCCCGGAGCAGGAGGCGGCCGCATTGGCGGTGCCGCCGGACGCCTGGGAGCTGGAGCTCGCGCAGCTGCGCGAGCGGGAGGCCAGCGGACCGGACGGCGAGCGGGCGGTGCTGTACGACAGCGTCGTCCTGCTGCGGCGCCGCTAGCGCCGCGGCCGGGGCCGGTTCAGCCAGAGCGAGAGCGCGACCGCCGCGGCCAGCAGCGCCCCTGCGGCGGCGGCGAACCACGGCGCAAGGTCCGCGTCCTGGCGCACGAGGGCGAACTGGCCGGGCAGCTGGGACAGCGCGTTGTGCAGCTGCCCCGCGTCCTCCGCGCGATAGTACTGCCCTCCGGTGGCCTGGGCGATGTCGGTGAGGGACTGCTCGTCGATGGCCTGAGCGCGTGCTGCCCGCCCTCCTGGTCCGCCGTAGCCGCCGTACCAGTTCTCGACCTGCGAGCCCTCGCAGCGCATCGGCGCCGGCTGGGTGGTGCCGAAGCCGATCGTGAAGATGCGCACGCGCCGCGCCGCCGCCTGTGCCGCGGCCTCGAGAGGGTCCACGCCCTGCGTGTTCGCGCCGTCTGTGAGCACGACGATGGCGTCGGGCGCCCAGTCGCCCGGCTCGCCGGCGCCTCCTGTTCCGCTCGGAGGGGTGGCGCCCTGGCCGGGGCCGGCCGGCCCCGGCATGCTCTGGCCCTGCGGCGGCGTCACCTCGACCCCGGTCGGAGCGACGGAGGGATCGACCTGGCTGATCGCGTCGATCGAGGTGAGGATGGCCTGCCCGATCGCCGTGCCGCGCGCCGTGGTCAGCCCCTTCAGCGCGTCCAGCAGCCGCTGGGTGTCCGTCGTGGGCGGCACCAGCACGCCGGCCGTGCCCGCGAAGGCGACCAGGCCGATCCGCGGGCCGCCCGCCTGGGAGCTCACGAAGGAGCTCACCTCCTTCTCCGCCGCGGCCAGCCGGTTCGGGTCGACGTCCGTGGTGCACATCGAGGCGGAGACGTCCAGGGCGAGCAGGATCGTAGAGGAGTTCGAGGGGACGAGGACCGAGGCCTGCGGCCGTGCGACTCCCACGCCGAGCACCAGGAGCCCGAGCAGCAGCAGGGCCGCCGGGACGCGCCGCCGCCAGCTGCCCTGTGCGGGCGCCGCGGAGCGCACCAGGGCCAGCGAGGAGACGGTGACCGCGGTGCGGCGTCGTCGGCGACGCAGCCACCACAGCAGGGCCAGCAGCAGCGGGACGAGCAGGAGGGCGGCCAGCGCCGACGGCCACGCGAACGACATCAGACGACCCTCCCCGAGCGTGCCATCGTGAGGGCCGCGCCGAGCGCGAGCAGCAGCAGGGCCAGGCCGATGAGCGCCCCGCCGAGCGGGACGGTCTGCTCCGCGACGGTGAGCCGCAGGTCGATCGTCGAGGCGACGCCGTGCAGCTGAGCCGCGTCCTGCGCGGCATGGTAGACGCCGCCGGTGGTCCGGGCGATCGTCTGCAGACTGGTCTCGTCCAGCGCCGTGCGCATCCGGTAGCCGTCCACCTCGACCGTCCCACCGGTGACGGTGCCCACGCCGACGGTGTCGACGTGAACGCCGGCCTGCTGCGCCGCCTCCGCCGCAGCCAGCAGCTGATCCGCGGACTCGCCCTGGTCCTCCCCGTCGGAGAACATGACCACCATGGCGGAGCCCCAGTAGCCCAGCTCCGGCGCCTGCCCGTCCGGGCCGAGGGCGACGGTGCGGCCGGTGATCGCCGACAGGGAGGCGAGGATCGCCTGCCCCAGGGAGGTGCCCCCGGCCGGGGCGAGCCGCTCCACGGCGGCCTGCGCCTCGGCATGGTCGGCGGAGGGCTGCGAGACGGCAAGGCCGCCGTTCTCGAAGGCGACCACGCCGATGTCCACCGAGGGGGGCTGCGCCTGGATGAAGGCCTGCGCGGCGTTCTTCGCCGCGGTGAGGCGGTCCGGAGCGACGTCCTGGGCGCCCATGCTCGCCGAGACGTCCATCGCCAGGATCACCGTGCCCGCCGCGTGCGGCACAGGGAGCGCCGCCGCGGGCCCCGCAGCCGCGACGGCGAGCACGCCGATGCCCGCCACCGTGAGCCACAGGCCGGCGCTCCCGGCACGCGCGGCCGCCCGTGTGGCCCCCGCGGCCCGCAGTGCCGCGGCCCTGCGCCGCCCGAGCACGAGTACGAGCCACACGAGCGCGGCCACCACGACGAGGCCGAGCACGAGCACGAGCGGCGCGGCGAGACTCACGGCCCCGCCCCTCCGCTGCGCGACACCAGCTCCACCAGCGCGCGGGCCAGCTCGGCGGAGGCGTCGATCCGGTGCGCCGGCACGCCTGCCCGGCGCATGCCCGCCGCCAGGCGCTGCTCCCGTTCGTCCAGCTGCGCCCTCAGCCGCGCCCGCAGCAGCGGGTCTCCGGAGTCCACGAGGAGCTGTTCGCCCGTCTCCGCGTCCTCGACCACGATGAGCCCGGCCTTGGGCAGCTCCTCGGCGGCCGCGTCCCCGATGCGCAGCGCGACGACCTCGTGCCGTTGCGCGAGCTGCAGCAGCGCGCGCTCCCAGTCGCCCTCGCCGATGAAGTCCGACACGACGAGCACAAG
>Ga0182749_1000726_pt1 | contig 28406 bp, 27 predicted proteins | sample eDN3rd37CKraftMG_FD_128875 | JGI IMG/M metagenome (GOLD analysis project Ga0182749, IMG submission 128875) | Enriched Miracle-Growth compost microbial communities from Emeryville, California, USA - eDNA 3rd pass 37_C Kraft MG (version 2) (version 2) ...
ACGGGCCGGGGGCGGCTCCACATCGCGGGGTCCAGCGGGTTGCAGTCGAGCAGGTTCAGGATGTCGGTCAGCAGCAATTCCTGATGCTGCTGCTCATGATGGACGCCCAGTTCGACCAGCGCGCGCGCCGGCTCCGCCAGTTCGGGCAGCGCGGCGGCCAGCGCGGCGTCGACATGAGCGCGCCATGCCAGCACCTCGGCCAAGGCGGGGCGGCTGAGCATGCCGCGCCGCGCGCGCGGGTGGCGGCTCCCTTCCGCCTCGTAATAGCTGTTGAAGAGGTAGGCGAAGCGCGGATCATAGGCGCGATAGCCCGGCACATGATCGCGCAGCACGAACGTCTCGAAAAACCATGTGACGTGCGCCAGATGCCATTTGGCGGGCGATGCGTCGGGCATCGACTGGACGCTGGCGTCGGCATCGGACAGCGGGGCGGCGAGCGCCTCCGTCAGCGCCCGCGTCGCAAAGAGCCGTTCGGCCAGCGGGTCCGCCGCTACGGCCCGCATCGCCCCTGTCGCCTGCGCTGCGTCGATCGGCTCCGCGCGTGCCGCCATGATCTCCTGAATCCCGGAAGAACCCTGGGAACCCAAACCTCCGGGCGCGCGCAAAGTTTCACCGCCGCCGGGGCGCGCGCGCGATCAGCGCGTCGAGCCGGGCTTCCAGAGCACATCCCCCCCGACGCCCGAGGCGACCAGCCTTGCGAGCACGAACAGATGGTCCGACAGGCGGTTCACATAGGCCAGCGCCGCCGGATTCAGCGATACCGAGCGCGCCGCCGCCACCAGGGAGCGTTCCGCCCGCCGCACGACCGCGCGGGCGAGGTGAAGATGCGCCACGCCTCCCGGCCCGGCGGGCAGGATGAAGCTGGAAAGCGGCGCCAGCCCTTCGTTCATCGCGTCGATCTCGCGCTCGATGCGCTCGACCTGGCCGGGCGTGATGCGCAGCGCCATGTCCGAGGGGGTGAAATCCTCGCCCGGCGTCGCGATGTCGGCGCCGAGATCGAACAGCTCGTTCTGGATGCGGCCGAGCATCGCGACATGCGCCGCGCCCGCGAGATGGCCGATCGCGATCCCGATCGTCGAATTGGCCTCGTCGACGTCGCCGATCGCGGCCATGCGGGCATCGGCCTTCGACACGCGCGATCCGTCGACGAGCCCGGTCTGCCCCGCGTCGCCGGTGCGGGTGTATATCTTGTTGAGCTTCACCATCCGGTCGTCACCATGCGCGGATCAGCCGTTCATCTCGAGCGGGCGAGGAGCAGCAGCAGGACGACGAAGATGATCGCCAGCGCCTGGAACATGATGCGCGCGCGCATCATCCGGTTCTGCCGCTCGCCCGACAGATTGGGGCCGGGGCCCATCAGGTCCTGCCGGCTCGTCTGGAGGAAATAGATGATGCCGCGGATCAGCGCCACGACCGCGCCCAGCGCGGCGAGCACGATCAGGATGACGAGAAATGTCTGCATCCCCTCTCTTAGACCGCCGCCGCCGCGAAGCCAATGGAAAGCTTGCCTTCCCGAAGCGCCGCGACCAGCCGGGCGGCATCCTCGCCCGCCTCGCGCAGCGCCGCGATCGTCGGCGCGCCGTCGCGCTTGGCGAGGCGGCGGCCGTCGGGGCCATGGAGCAGCGCGTGATGGTGATAGGCCGGCGTCGGCAGGCCGAGCAGCGCCTGGAGCAGGCGATGGATATGTGTCGCCGCGAACAGGTCGCGCCCGCGCACCACGTCGCTCACCTGCTGCGCGGCGTCGTCCACGGTGACGGCGAGATGATAGGAGACCGGCGCATCCTTGCGCGCGAGCACGACATCGCCCGCCGCTTGCGGAATTGCCGCGACCAGTCCTTGGATCTCGTCCCGCCAGACGAGCGGCCCGGCCAGCGCCGCCGCGCGCGCCATGTCGAGCCGCCAGGCATGGGGCGTGGTCGCGCGGCGCGACTCCCGTTCGGCGGGGGAAAGCGCGCGGCAGGTGCCGGGGTAAAGCGGCGCGTCCTCCGGCCCGTGCGGGGCCGTGGCGCTCGCCGCGATCTCGGCGCGGGTGCAGAAGCAGGGATAGATGAGGTCCATCGCCTTCAGCCGGCCGAGCGCGTCGGCATAGAGCGGCAGCCGGGCCGACTGGCGGACCACCTCGCCGTCCCAGTCCAGGCCGAGCCAGCGCAGATCCTCCATGATCCCGGCGACGTGCTCCTCGCGCGCGCGGCCGGGATCGATATCCTCGATCCGCAGCAGGAAAAGCCCGCCGTGCGCGCGGGCCAGATCATGCGCGCGCAACGCCGAGAAGGCGTGGCCCAGATGCAGCCGTCCGGTCGGGCTCGGCGCGAAGCGGGTGACGACGCGGCCGGCGGAGGCATCCGCGCGCGCGGATGCCTCCTCGTCGCGGATCGGCGGCGATATAGTCATGGCGTCGTCACGCTTCATCGGCTAGGAGCATGGCGACGGACGCGGCCGGGATCGGTTCCCGCGTTCCGGGTGCGACGGGACCGGGTCGGCTTGAATGGGCGTTGTCCAGCAAGCGGGAGGCTGCGATCGCTTCATGTATCACCCCGATATCCTGCGTCATCCGGACGGTTGCCCCGCATTGGTGCTCAATGCGGATTATACCCCGCTCAGCTATTATCCGCTGAGCCTGTGGCCGTGGCAGACCGCGGTCAAGGCTGTGTTCCTCGAGCGTGTCGACATCGTCGACCATTATGAGCGCGAGGTGCACAGCCCCACCCACAAGATGCGGCTGCCCTCGGTCATCGCGCTGCGGCAATATGTGAAGCCGTCGCAGCATCCCGCCTTCACCCGCTTCAACCTTTTCCTGCGCGACCGCTTCGCCTGCCAATATTGCGGGCGGACCAGCGATCTGACCTTCGATCATGTCATCCCGCGCGCGCAGGGCGGGCGCACGACGTGGGAGAATGTCGCCACCGCCTGCGCACCGTGCAACCTGCGCAAGGGCGGGCGCACCCCAAGGCAGGCGGGCATGGCGCTGCACGTCGCGCCGATCCGCCCGACGACGTGGCAGATACTGGAAAACGGCCGCAGCTTTCCGCCCAATTACCTCCACCAGAGCTGGCGCGACTGGCTCTACTGGGATGTCGAGCTGGAGGCATGACGCCGCCGCCGGCCCGCCCCGCCGCCGCCACAGTTGGGGGATAGGGAAGGGTTTCCACGCCCGCCGGAAGCCCGCCTTGATCCACATCACGCTCGGCATCGTCGATTTCCTGATGGTCCTGATGTGGGCGGGGCTGGGCCTGCTCGCCTGGATCGTCGGGATAGCGGGCGTGACGATATTGTCGCTGGCCGGCATCACGATCGCGATCCGCGCGGCCTGGCGGCGGCATGCCGGCCTCGGCGGCGGGGGGCCCGCGGGATAGCGCGCGGAGAATCGGATTTGACATGGCGGGGCGGCACGCACATCCTCTCCCGCATGATCCGTGTCTCCCTTCACCGGCGATACCGCCATCATGCGGGACAGTTCCTGGCAGGCGAATAGCCCCGGGCTCCCTGGCGGCACGCCCGGCGGGGCCCGGGGCGCCCGTACCGACCGCCGACATCGCTATCACGCCACGCACCCGAGCCGACCGTCCCCACGGCGCAGGCGGCTGCGTCGCCCGCCAGGAGATTGCATCGTGACCCGTTCCACACCGGGAAAGGACCGGCCCCCCATCCACATGATCGAGGCGGACGCCGACAAGCTTTCCGGCCTCGCCCTTCAGGTCGAGCAGCGCGTTCCCGCCGTCGCCTCGCTGCTTCTCGCCGAGATCGAGCGCGCCGAGGTCCACGCCCCGGGCGACCTGCCGCCGGGCGTCGTGACCATGATGTCGACGGTCGAATTCGTCGACGAGGGCAGCGGCACGCGCCGCACCGTCCAGCTCGTCTATCCCCCCGACGCCGATATCGCGGCGGGCCGGATATCGATCCTGACGCCGGTGGGCGCCGGACTGATCGGGCTGGGCGAGGGCCAGTCGATCCTCTGGCCCGACCGCGACGGGCATGAGCGGCGCCTGAGGATCGTGAAGGTGAGCCGGCCCGAGGCGGAATGAGCCCGCGTCGGCGGGTGATTCCACCGGACGCCGAAACCCTCTAAGGCCCGGCGGATGCGCACCCCGCTCGAAACGCTCCACTCGACCTTCGGCTATTCGTCCTTCCGGGGGCGTCAGGCGGAGGTGATCGATCGCGTGATGGCGGGACGGCATACGCTCGCCGTCATGCCGACGGGGGCGGGCAAGTCGCTGACCTACCAGATACCGGCGCTGTGCCGCGAGGGGACGGGGCTCGTCATCTCGCCGCTGATCGCGCTGATGCACGATCAGGTGCGCAGCGCCGCCTCCGCCGGGATACGCGCGGCGGCGCTCACCTCGGCCGACGACAATCGCGACGAGACGATCGCCCGCTTTCGCGCGGGCGAGCTCGACCTGCTCTACGCCGCGCCCGAACGCGCGAGCACGGAGGGCTTCCGCCGCCTGCTCGATCGCGCGCCGCCGCTCGCCCTGATCGCGATCGACGAGGCGCATTGCGTGTCCGAATGGGGACATGACTTCCGCCCCGATTACCGCCTGCTGCGCCCGCTGCTCGACGCACAGGCCGACGTGCCGCGCCTCGCGCTCACCGCGACGGCCGATCGGCATACCCGCGCCGACATCCTCGCCCAGCTCGGCATTCCCGAGGACGGGCTGATCCTCGCCGGGTTCGACCGGCCCAATATCCGCTATGCCGTGCGCCCGCGCGAAGGGCTGCCCAGGCAACTGGCCCGGCTGGTCGAGGAGACGCCCGGCCCCGGCATCGTCTACGCCAACAGCCGCGACGCGACCGAGCGGATCGCCCATGCGCTCGCCGCCACCGGGCGGCCGACGCGCGCCTATCATGCCGGGCTGGAGCCCGCGATCCGCGCGTCCGCGCAAAAGGCGTTCGTCGCGTCGGAGGATATGGTGATGGTGGCCACCATCGCCTTCGGCATGGGGATCGACAAGCCCGACGTCCGCTTCGTCGCCCATGCCGGCCTGCCCCGCTCGATCGAGGCTTATTATCAGGAGACCGGCCGCGCCGGGCGCGACGGCGATCCGGCGGTCGCCCATCTCTTCTGGGGCGCGGAGGATTTCGCGCGCGCGCGCCGCCGCGTCGTCCACGAGGTGGAGGAAAGCCGGCAGGAGGGCGAGCGCGCGCGGCTCAACGCGCTCGCCGCGCTGGTCGAGGCGGGAAGCTGCCGCCGCGCCATCCTGCTCCGGCATTTCGGCGAGACGCCGCCCGCGGCCTGCGGCAATTGCGACAATTGCCTGAACCCGCCCGCATCGGTGAACGCGACGGAGGCGGCGCGCAAGCTGCTTTCGGCCGTCTATCGGACGGGGCAGCGTTTCGGCCTCACCCATCTGGTCGAGGTGCTGACCGGCCGCGCCAACGAGCGCGCGGCGGCGCTGGGGCATGACCGGCTGTCGGTGTTCGGCATCGCGGACGGCGAGGACCAGCCGCTGCTCAAGCCCGTCGCCCGCGCCCTCCTGGCGCGCGAGGCGCTGGTGGCGGACGAGCATGGCGGCCTCGCGCTGGGGCCCGCCGCGCGGCCGATCCTGCGCGGCGAGGTGGAGGTGCCGCTCGTCCTGCCGCCGAAATCGGAGCGCAAGCGGCGCGGACGGGGAGGCGGCGGCGATGCCGGGCAGTGGCCCGACGATCCCCTGTTCGACGCGCTGCGCGCCCGCCGCCGCGAGCTGGCGAAGGAAGCGGGCGTGCCGCCCTACGTCATCTTCCACGACGCGACGCTGCGCGAGATGGCGGCGCGGCGCCCGATGACGCGCGCGGCGCTCGGCGGGATATCGGGGGTGGGCGAGCGCAAGCTCGACGCCTGGGGCGACGCCTTCCTGGAGGTGATCCGCAACGCGCCCTGAGCTAAAGCCCTTGCGCCTCCAGCGCTTCGACCTCGCGCGCATAGGCTTTCCAGCCCGCCATGAAGGCCAGCGCGGACAAGGGCAGCACCACGCCGCCGGTCAGCGCCATCGCGTAGCGCAGCATCGCCTCCCCGCCGAGCAGCTTTTCGACCATGATGATCATCGGCGATCCCAGCCCGCCGCCGATGACGGTGAACATGAAGAGATAGAGCGCTGTGACCTGCCCGCGCATCTGGTTCGGCGTCACGCGCTGGAGCGCCGTGTTCTGCGGCACCGAGGCGGCGAGCCCGAACAGCCCGGTGAACGATCCGACGATGATCGCGAGCGGCGCCGTCGGCATCAGCGGCCCCGCGATGGCGAAGGGGGTGGAGAGCAGGAAGACGATCGCGCTGGTGCGCAGCGGCGCGTCGCGATGCCGGCGGCCCAGCCGCTCGGTGAGCCAGGCGCCGAGCAGGAGGCCGAGCGGGGCGGCGATCAGCGTCGTGACGCCCGACCAGTAACCGATCTGCGGCGGCGCCCAGCCATAGGTGCGCTGGACCATCGCCGCGCGCCATGCCGCGATCCCCGACGCCTCCGCCGCCGACAGCGCCAGCCCGAGGAAGAGCGGCCCATAGACGCCGCGCCGCCGCCAGATCTCGCGCAGCACGTCGCGCACGGGGATCGAGCGCCGCCCCGCGTTCGCCATCGATCCGCGCCGCGCGGGCTCGTGCAGCATGCGGATGAGCAGCGCGATGACCAGCCCGGGCAGGCCGACCATCAGGAACACATATTGCCACGGCCGGATGACGAGCCCCGCGACATGGCTTTCCGGCAGGCCGAGCGCGAAGCCGATCACCGCGCCGCCCAGCAGCATGGATATGCCCATGCCGCCGATGAAGCCGACCTGGAGGACGGCGATCGCGCGCGGCAGCTTCGCCGGCGGAAAATAATCCGCCATCATCGAATAGGTGCCGGGCCCGTGGACGGTGCCGCCGCCGCCCACCAGCACCCGCGTGCCGATGAACTGCGCATAGTTCTGCACCACGCCCATCAGCGCGGTCATGCCCGACCAGATCACCACGCCGATCGACAGGACGAGATTGCGCGGATAGCGATCGACCAGCCGCGCCATCGGCAGCCCGATGACGGCGTAGAAGATCACCACCGCCGGGCCCATCAGGAAGCTCATCTCAAGGTCGCTGAGCGCGAAATCATGCTTGATCGGCTCGATCAGCAGGAAGAAGACGCCGCGATCCAGCTCCGCGAACATCAGGGCCAGCGCCAGGATCGCCATGGCATACCAGGCCTTGCGCGGGCTGGGCCATGGCTGCGCCCCGGCCGCCGCATGGCCGTCCTGCGTCGCGGGTGGCGGCACGTCCGCCGCTATCGTGCCGTGCATCGCGCTCTCCTCAGCGCCTGTTCCGGGCAGGCTGTCTTGCGTGCAGACTAGGGATTGCCGGCCGCATGGGAAGAACGACGAGCGAAGCAAAGGCGGCACAGGCGCGAAACGGCGTGCCTTCCCCTCCCCCTTGCCCTGCCCGCGCGCCGGCCCGATAAAGCCGTCCGCCCGTCAGGAAAGGACCGCCACAGCCATGTTCCGCAAGCTCGACGACACTATCTCGGTATCGGAGCAGGTGACGCCTGCCGACGTCGCGCGGGCGGCGGCGCTCGGCTTCGCCTTCGTCGTCAACAACCGGCCCGAGGGCGAGCAGCCCGGCCAGCCCGAGGGCGCCGCGATCGAGGCGGCGGCGCGCGAGGCGGGGCTCGGCTATGCGGCGGTCCCGATCGGCCATGGCGGCTTTTCCGAAAACCAGATCGTGGCGATGCGCGACGCGCTGGAGGGGGCGGGCGGCCCCGTCCTCGCCTTCTGCCGGTCGGGCACGCGCTCGACCTTCATCTGGGCGCTGGCGCGCGCCAGCCGGGGCGACGATCCCGCCGTGCTGGAGGCGAAGGCCGCGCAGGCGGGCTATGACATCGCCCCGATCCGCGCGATGCTCGACATGCTGAGCGCCCGCGCCGCGGGCTGAACGTACCCGCGCGATAAAAAAGGGCCGGCGGACGAATCCACCGGCCCAGTCGTCCGCAGGAGGAACCTCTGTCGGGGCGGGGGCCCGTGCGCCCCCGCGCCCATGTTCGGATCAGTAGTGGTAGGCCCGCTCGCCATGCTCGGCGATATCGAGGCCCTCGGTCTCCACCTCCACGCTCGCGCGCAGCCCGACCGTCTTGTCGACCAGGAAGTAGAGGATCGTCGAAAGCCCGCCCGACCAGACCAGCGTGAAGAGCACCGCCTTGACCTGGATGAAGACCTGCTGCGCCATGTCGTAGCTGCCCGCCGAAAGCGTGCCGGGCTTTGCGGCATAGTCGGCCAGCCCCTGCCCGCCGAGCGCGGGATCGACCAGCACGCCGGTCAGGATCGCGCCGACGATGCCGCCGATGCAGTGCACCCCGAAGACGTCGAGCGAGTCGTCATAGCCGAACCTGTTCTTCACCGTGGTCACGAAGAAGAAGCAGATCGGCGAGACGACGAGGCCGAGGACGACCGATCCCATCGGCCCCGCGAAGCCCGAGGCGGGCGTGACCGCCACCAGCCCGGCGACCGCGCCCGTCACCGCGCCCAGCAGCGAGGGCTTGCCCCGGACGATCTGCTCGACGAGCAGCCAGGAGAGGCCCGCCGCCGCCGTCGCGACGAAGGTGTTGATGAAGGCGACGCCGGTGACGCCGTTGGCTTCGAGGTTCGAGCCCGCGTTGAAGCCGAACCAGCCCACCCACAGCAGGCTCGCGCCGATCATCGTCATGGTCAGCGAGTGCGGCGCCATGATCTCCCGGCCGAAGCCGCTGCGCTTGCCAATGATGAGCGCGCCGACAAGGCCCGCGATGCCCGCGTTGATGTGGACCACCGTGCCGCCTGCGAAATCGAGCGCGCCCCATTGGAAGAGCATGCCCGCGTCGGCGTTGGTGGCGGCGAGCGCGTCGGCGCCCTTGAGCGCGGCGGCGGCGACCGCGTCGGGCCCCTGCCAGTACCAGACCATGTGCGCCATCGGGAAATAGACGATCGTCACCCACAGCACCATGAACAGCATCAGCGCGGTGAACTTCACCCGTTCCGCGAACGCGCCGACGATCAGCGCGGGCGTGATGCAGGCGAAGGTCATCTGGAAGCAGATGTAGACATATTCGGGGATGTAGACCCCGTTGGAGAAGGTCGCGGCCTGGCTGTCCGCCGTGACGCCGTGGAGGAACAGCTTGCTGAACCCGCCGGCGATCGACGATCCGCCGGTGAAGGCCATGCTGTAGCCCCAGCACACCCAGATGACGGAGACGACGCAGACGATCATGAACACCTGGGTGAGCACCGACAACATGTTCTTGGCGCGCACCAGCCCGCCGTAGAACAGCGCCAGGCCCGGTATCGACATCATCAGCACCAGCGCCGAGGAGACGAGCATCCAGGACGTGTCGCCCTTGTTCACCGTCGCCGGCGGGATGGGTGACGGAACGGCGGGCGCGGCGGCCGCCGTCTGGGCGAGGGCCGGGTGCGCCAGGAGCGCTGCCGCCCCCAGCGCGCCGATGGCCAGCCCGAACTTGTGGAAAGGCTTCATATGTCCCCCTTTCGTTTCACAGGGCGGTGTCGTCGGTTTCGCCGGTGCGGATGCGCACCGCCTGACCGACATCGAGCACGAAGATCTTGCCGTCGCCGATCGCGCCGGTGTTCGCCGCCTGCTGGATCACCTCGACCGCGCGATCCGCGAGATCGTCGGTGACGACCGCCTCGATCTTGATCTTCGGCACCATGTTCGTGCTGTATTCGGCGCCCCGATAGATTTCGGTCTGCCCCTTCTGCCGCCCGAAGCCCTTGACCTCGGTGACTGTCATGCCCTGAACGCCCAAGGACGAGAGCGCCTCGCGCACCTCGTCGAGCTTGAACGGCTTGATGATCGCGATGATGAGCTTCATTACGCCTCCCTCGCCTTCTGACCGCGAGGGACATCGCAAGGGGCGTGCCAGACAGGCGCGCGCGCGGGATTCCGCTGCGTTGCAATATAAGCGCCGCGGCCGTCGCCGCCGCGCCGCCCGCTCCTTGTGCAATAATCCGAGGCTGCCTGTTTTTAAGGCAGCGGCAGGGTCAGCCCTGCGCCGCGCTCACCCGCGCCCAGATCGGCAGATGGTCCGACGCGCGGCTCGACCGGACGGAGCGGTGGACCCCGCTCGCCACCACGCGCACGTCGGGGCTGACGATGATCCGGTCCAGGCTCGCCACCGGGCGGCGCGAATGATAGCTGCGGCCGGTGGGCACGACGCGGTAATGGTGCACGAATTCGCGCAAACAGCCGCCATGGAGCGTCCATTCGTTGAGGTCGCCCATCAGCACCGTCGGCAGCGCGGACGGGCGCTCATGAAGCTGCGAGAGGATCGCGCGCACCTGCTTCCTGCGCCACAGGCCCGACAGGTCTAGGTGCATCCCCACCACGCGCAGCGCGATGTCGCGGATGCGGATGTCGGCCATCACCGCGCCGCGCGGCTCCAGCGTGGGCAGGTCGAGCGCGGCATGGGCCAGTATGTCGGCCGATTTGCGCACCAGGAGCGCATTGCCGTGCCAGCCGATTCCGCCCGGCCGGATGTCGAACGGCACCGGCTTGTAGGGCGTATGCTCGGCGATCAGGTCGAGCGGGAGCGCGCTCTGCCGCGCGCCGAAGCGGCGGTCCGCCTCCTGGAGCGCGATGATGTCGGCGTCCAGCTCGTGCAGCACCTCGATCGTGCGCAGCGGATCGCGGCGCCGGTCGGTGCCGATCGCCTTGCGCATATTGTAGCTGGCGACCATCAGCATCGCCCGGTCATCCGCTCCCCCGATCGGGGCCGCCGGGCCGGGCGATGCCGAGGCTGACGGCGGCGGCGCGCCGGTCCCCCTCGTCGACCATCAGCCGGATCGAGGAAAGCATCTGCAGGCCGAGCGCCGCGAGCCCCTCATCGAACAGCACCGCGCCGATGCCGTCCGCCGCGAGACGCGAGCGCGCGATCTCGGCGGTGATGCGATCCGGGAAGCGGGTGAGTTCGACAAGGGCCATTATCCGCCAGACGCTCGGGGTCAGGCGGCCGTTCCACCAACGGTCAATCCCTCGATCAGCAAGGTCGGCTGGCCGACCCCGGCGGGGACCGACTGGCCGCCCTTGCCGCAGATGCCGACGCCTTCGTCGAGCGCCATGTCGTTGCCGATCGCGGCGATGCGGGTGAGCGCGGAGGGGCCGTCGCCGATCAATGTCGCGCCCTTGATCGGCGCGCCCAGCCGGCCGTTCTCGATGCGATAGGCCTCGGTGCAGGAAAAGACGAACTTGCCCGACGTGATGTCCACCTGCCCGCCGCCGAAGCTTTTCGCATAGATGCCGTTCTTCACCCGGCCGAGAATCTCGCCCGGATCGTCATGGCCGCCCAGCATGAAGGTGTTGGTCATGCGCGGCATCGGCGCGTGGGCGAAGCTTTCGCGCCGTCCGTTGCCGGTGGCGGGCACGCCCATCAGCCGGGCGTTCAGCCGGTCCTGCATGTAGTTGCGCAGGATGCCGTCCTCGATCAGCACGTTGCGCTGGGTGGGCGTCCCCTCGTCGTCGATCGAGAGCGAGCCGCGCCGCTCACCGATCGAGCCGTCGTCGATCACGGTGACGCCGGGGGCGGCCACCCGCTCGCCGATCCGGCCGGAGAAGGCGGAGCTGCCCTTGCGGTTGAAATCCCCTTCCAGCCCGTGGCCGACCGCCTCGTGCAGCAGCACGCCGGGCCAGCCGGGGCCGCACACGACGGTCATCTCGCCCGCGGGCGCCGGCACCGAATCGAGGTTGACGAGCGCCTGGCGCAGCGCCTCGTCGATCGCGCGGTTCCAGGTCGCGGGCTCGAACAGCCGGTCGTAGAGATAGCGGCCGCCCAGCCCGAAGAAGCCCGTCTCCCGCCGCCCGTCGCGCTCGACCACGATCGAGACGTTGAGGCGGACGAGCGGGCGCACGTCGGTGGCGAGGAAGCCGTCGGGGCGCACGATCTCCACCACGCTCCACGATCCCGACAGGCCGACCGAGACCTGCGCCACGCGCGGATCGCGCGCGCGCGCCGCCGCGTCGATCGCCTGGCACAGCTCCACCTTGCGCGCGAAGGGGATCAGGCCCAGCGGATCGTCGCCGGTGTAGAGCGCGACATTGGTGTGGCGCGGCGGGGCGGAACGGGCGCCCTTCGCCGGATCGAGCAGCGTCATCGTCTCCGCCGCGCGGCGGATCGCGGCCTCGCTCAGATCGTTGGCGTGGGCGAAGGCGGTCGTCTCGCCGGACACGCCGCGCAGGCCGAAGCCGGCCTGGGTGTTGAAATCGGCGGTCTTGAGCCGGCCGTCGTCGAAGCCGAAGCTTTCCGAGGCGATATATTGGAGGAAAAGCTCGCCATCGTCGCAGCCTTTGAGCGCCTGCGCGGTGAGACGCAGCGCGCCGTCGGGATCGAGCGCGCCGGGACGATAGAGGAAATGGCGGGGATCGGGAGCCGGTGTCATGCCCGCCGATATGGGCGGCTCAGGCGGGTTTGTCACCCTCATGCGCGCCATTGTCGGCGGGGCCGCCGGCGAGGACGAAGCGCCGGTCGCAATAGCCGCAGTCGACATAGCCCTTCTCGTCGATCTCCAGCCACACGCGCGGATGGCCGAGCGCGGCGCCGCCGGGAATGTCGGTGGCGCCGTCGCACGCGACGCGGGGGCTGGCGGTTCGGATGGTTTCTGGCGCGCTCTGCATGGAAGGCGCCACTAGCGCAGCCGGCGGGGGAGGTTCAAGCGCGCTGTGCGCTCAGCGTTGCGCGGCGGGGGCGGCCGCCTCGGCGCGCGTCGGCCCGCCGGGGACGAGCGCCGCGAGCGCCATCGCGACCAGCACGGCAAGGGCCAGCGCGGAGCGCGAGCGGCGGACGAGGGGAATGCGATCGAACATGGAATGCAGGCTAGGCCGCGAAGATTTCCCGAGTCTGAAAGGGCATGGTTAACCCGCCCGCGTGCTGCGTCCCGCCCGGCACGCTTGCGGAAATTTTTGCACCCCCGCCCGCACCCGGCTATGCGCTTGCCCATGACCGAAGCGGCGATCAGCATCCGGAACCTCGCGAAGACCTATGCCGGCGGCAAGCGGGCGCTGGACGACGTGACCTTCGACGTGCCACGCGGCACGATCTTCGGCCTGCTCGGCCCCAATGGCGCGGGCAAGTCGACGCTGATCAACATCCTGTCGGGGATGGTGAACAAGACGTCGGGCAGCGCCATGATCTGGGGTTTCGACATCGATCGCGATCCCCGCAACGCCAAGGGCTCGATCGGCATCGTGCCGCAGGAGATCGTGTTCGATCCCTTCTTCACGCCGTTCGAGACGCTGGAGAACCAGGCGGGGCTCTACGGCGTGCCCAGGGCGAAGCGGCGCTCGATGGAGCTGCTGCGCGCCGTCCATCTCGACGACAAGGCGCATGCCTATGCGCGGACGCTTTCGGGCGGCATGAAGCGGCGGCTGCTGGTGGCCAAGGCGCTGGTCCACGCGCCGCCCGTGCTGGTGCTCGACGAGCCCACCGCCGGCGTGGACATCGAGCTTCGCCAGCAGCTCTGGTCCTACGTCCGCGAGCTGAACCGGCAGGGCGTGACGGTGGTGCTCACCACCCATTATCTCGAAGAGGCCGAGGAATTGTGCGATCGCATCGCGATCATCAACCACGGCCGTCTGATCGCCAACGAGCCGACGCGCGCGCTGGTCGGCATGGCGCGCGAAAAGGCGGTGGAGGTGACGGTGGACCGCGACCTGACCGCCGCTCCCGCCGCCCCCGGCTTCCAGAAGATCGAGCTGAAGGGCGAGCGCACCGTCGTCATCACCTATGACAAGGACAGGATGAACGCGGGCGAGGTGCTCGCCGCGCTCCAGAATGCCGGGCTCGGCATCGTCGACGTCTCGACGCGCGAGGCGGATCTGGAGGACGTGTTCCTGAACCTCACCCGCGCGGCCGCCTGACATGGCCGCCGCCGCCCCGCGCTGAGCCGCCCGCACGAAGGGACCGGAGGGAAATGAGCGAACAGCACGCTTATGACGTCGTCATCATCGGATCGGGCGCGGCCGGGCTGACCGCCGCGCTCAACCTGGCCGAGCGTTTCCGCGTCGCCGTCCTCGCCAAGGGCGCGCTTTCCGACGGATCGACGGCCTGGGCGCAGGGCGGCATCGCCGCCGTGCTGGAGCCGGGCGACACGTTCGAGAGCCATGTCGAGGATACGATGGTGGCGGGCGCGGGGCTCAACGATCGCCGCACCGTCGAGTTCGTGGTCGGCAACGCGCCCGCCGCGATCGAGCGGCTGGCCGAGCTGGGCGTCCCCTTCAACCCCGGCGGCGAGAGCGAGCGCTGGCACCTGACGCGCGAGGGCGGGCACAGCCACCGCCGCATCGTCCATGTCGACGACGCGACCGGGGCGGCGGTGCAGCAGGCGCTGGAAACCGCGGCCGAGCGGCATCCCAACATCACGCTGATCCCCGACATGGCGGCGATCGACCTCGTCACCGGGCGGCATGGCGAGCGCTATTCGGGCGAGGGCCATGTCTGGGGCGTCTACGCCGCCAACCGGCTGACCGGCCGTGTCGAGCTGTTCACCGGCCGCGCGACGATCCTCGCGACCGGCGGGGCGGGGCGCACCTATCTCTATTCCACCGCGCCGCGCGGGGCGACGGGCGACGGCATCGCCATGGCGTGGCGCGCGGGCTGCCGCGTCTCCAACATGGAGATGATGCAGTTCCACCCCACCTGCCTCTACAATCTGGAGGTCAAGAACTTCCTGATCACCGAGGCGGTACGCGGCGAGGGCGGGCACCTGCTGATCCCGGATACGGGCCATCGCTTCATGCCCGATTTCGATCCCCGCGCCGAACTCGCCCCGCGCGACGTGGTGGCGCGCGCGATCGATCACGAGATCAAGCGGCTGGGCCTCGATCACGTCAATCTCGACATCAGCTACAAGCCGCCGGAATTCGTGAAGGAGCATTTTCCCACGATCCACGCCAAGCTGCTCGGCCTCGGCATCGACATCACCACCGATCCGATCCCGGTGGTGCCCGCGCAGCATTATACCTGCGGCGGCATCGTCATCGACCTGAAGGGCCGCACCGACCTGCCCGGCCTCTATGCGGTGGGCGAATGCACCCAGTCGGGCCTGCACGGGGCGAACCGGCTCGCGTCGAACTCGCTGCTCGAATGCTTCGTGTTCGGCGAGGCGGCGGCCGCGCATATCGGGCGGCATTTCGACGACATGCCGCCCCCGCCGCCGATCCGCCCATGGGACGAAAGCCGCGTCACCGATTCGGACGAGGAGGTGATCGTCCAGCACAACTGGCGCGAGATCCGCCGCTTCATGTGGGATTTCGTCGGCATCGTGCGCACCACCAAGCGGCTGGAGCGCGCGCAGCACCGCGTCGAGCTGCTGCGCCGCGAGATCGCCGAATATTACGGCAATTTCCGCGTGACGCCGGATCTGATCGAGCTGCGCAACCTCGTCGAAGTGGCGGGCCTGATCGTCCGCTCCGCGCTGTCGCGCAAGGAGAGCCGGGGGCTGCACTACACGCTCGATTATCCCGAGACGCTGCCGGTGGCGAAGGATACGGTGCTGGTGCCCTGATTCCCCCGCGGGGCTCACGTGGCGCTGCTGCTCTCCCAGCTCGCATGGGAGACGCCGTGCCGCTGCTCCAGATGCGCGATCACCGCGTCCATCTCGTCGGGGTCGACCGAGGTGCTGACGAGGGTGGCGACCACCTCCATGATGTCGTCGCCGCGCTCCACCACCTCGACGTGGCGGACCGGATAGTGCGCCGTCTCCAGATGATCGACGAGCAGGTCGCGCAGATCGGGCATGGCGGCGGGACTGGTCGTCACGCGCACCTCGAAGGTCGCCTCGCCCGACTGCTCGTCGATCGGGATGCGGTTGATCGCGTTCACCAGCGGCCGGAGCAGCGTGTTGCCCGCGATGACGAAGAAAGTGAGGAGCGCGCCCTCCGCCACCATGTCCGATCCGGTGCACGCCCCCACCGCCGCCGAACACCAGAGTGTCGCCGCCGTGTTGAGCCCGCGGACATGCGGCCCCTCCTTCATGATGACGCCCGCGCCGAGGAAGCCGATCCCCGAGACGACATAGGAGATGACGCGCACCGCCTCCGCCGTCCCGGCGATGCGCTGGGCGAGATCGACGAAGGCGGCGGCGCCGACGGCCACCAGCACGTTGGTCCGGAGCCCCGCCGTGCGCTGCCGGTACTGGCGTTCGGCCCCGATCAGCGCGCCGAAGACGAAAGCGGCGAGATAGCTGACGAAGGTGTCCGCGAAGTCATGCGGCGAGAAGGTCTGTACGAAATGCATGCGCCGGCGGCTCTCCTTGCCATGCGATTCAGGCTGCCCGACGGCGCCGCCTGCCAGATCCGCGCTGGCCGGGGAATGTGACGCCGGCGTGACGGCGCCGCAACCGATGCCGATTATGTGCGGCATGGCAGGCTGTCAGCGCGCGCGCGTGCTGCTATGACGCCGCCCATGTCTTCCAACCACCTCTATCTCGTCGACGGGTCGGGCTATATATTCCGGGCCTATCATCGCCTGCCGCCGCTCACCAACCGGCACGGCGTGCCGGCGGGCGCGGTCTATGGCTTCACGACCATGTTGTGGAAGCTCGTCGCCGATCTGCACCAGGCCGACGGGCCGACGCATCTCGCGGTGATCTTCGACGCGGGCTCGCGCACCTTCCGCAACGACATGTACGATCGCTACAAGGCGCACCGCCCGCCCCCGCCGGAAGACCTGATCCCGCAATTCCCGCTGATCCGCGACGCGACCCGCGCCTTTTCGGTGCCCTGCATCGAGGAGGAGGGGCTGGAGGCCGACGACATCATCGCCTGCTACGCCAAGGCGGCGCTGGCGGCGGGATGGAAGGTGACGATCGTTTCGTCCGACAAGGATCTGATGCAGCTTATCGAGCCGGGGCTGGACCTGCTCGACACCATGAACAACCGCCGCATCGGGCCCGAGCATGTGGTCGAGAAGTTCGGCGTGCCGCCCGGGAAGCTGGGCGACGTGCTCGCGCTGATGGGCGACAGCGTCGACAACGTGCCCGGCGTCCCCGGCATCGGCCCCAAGACGGCGAGCGACCTGATCCGCCAGTATGGCGACCTGGAATCGGTGCTGGCGGCGGCGGAGGGGATCGCCAAGCCCAAGCTGCGCCAGTCGCTGATCGATCATGCCGACAATGCCCGCCTCTCGCGCGAGCTGGTGCGGCTGGTCTGCGATCATCCGTTGCCCGAGCCGCTGGAGGATCTGGCGCTCAAGGGCCTGCCTCCCGAGCCGCTGCGCGCCTTTCTGGAGGAGCAGGGATTCAGGTCGCTGCTGCTCAAGGTCGGCGGCCCGGCGGCGCAGGTTGCGGCCGCGCCCGTGCCCGCGCCGAAAGCGGCGGCGGCGGTCCCCTTCGCGCATAAGGAATATGAGACGGTCGTGACCGCCGACGCGCTCGACCGCTGGATCGCCGAGGCGTTCGAGGCGGGCGTCGTCGCGGTGGATACCGAGACCGACGATATCGACTGCATCCGCGCCACCCTGGTCGGCATCAGCCTCGCGATCGCGCCGGGCAAGGCGTGCTACATCCCCGTCGGGCATGGCGGCGACGGGCTGCTGAGCGACCCGCCGGAGCAGCTTCCGCGCGCGCTGGTGCTCGAACGGCTGCGCCTGCTGCTGGAGCATCCCGGCGTGCTCAAGGTCGGCCAGAACCTGAAATACGACCTCATCATGTTCCGCCGCAACGGCGTCGACGTCGCGCCCCATGACGATACGATGCTGCTCTCCTACGATCTCGACGCGGGGCTGCACGGGCACGGCATGGACGAGCTGTGCAAGATCCATCACGATCATCAGCCGATCGCGTTCAAGGACGTGTGCGGCACCGGCAAGGCGCAGATCAGCTTCGACAAGGTGCCGCTGGACCGCGCGACCGAATATGCGGCCGAGGATGCCGACGTCACGCTCAGGCTGTGGCGGACGCTCAAGCCGCGCCTGTCGCGCGAGGGGGCGACGCGCGTCTATGAGCTGGTGGACCGGCCGCTGGTTCCCGTCGTCGCGGAGATGGAGCGCGCGGGCATCCTGGTCGACCGTGAGGAGCTGGCGCGCCTGTCGGCCGAGTTCGCGCACGAGATCATGCGGCTGGAGGGCGAGATCCATGCGCTCGCCGGCGGCCCCTTCACCATCGGCAGCCCCAAGCAGCTCGGCGAGGTGCTGTTCGACCGCATGGGGCTGAAGGGCGGGCGCAAGGGCAAGAGCGGCGTCTATTCGACCGACGTCAACGAGATGGAGCGGCTGGCCGCCGAGGGGGTGGAGATCGCCACCAGGGTGCTCGACTGGCGCCAGCTCGCCAAGTTGAAGGCGACCTATACCGACGCGCTCCAGGCGCAGATCAATCCGGCCACGGGGCGGGTCCACACCTGCTTCAGCCTCGCCGTCGCGCAGACCGGGCGGCTGTCGTCGACCGATCCGAACCTCCAGAACATACCGATCCGCACCGAGACCGGGCGGCGCATTCGCGACGCGTTCGTGGCGGCGCCGGGCAGGCTGCTGCTCTCCGCCGACTATTCGCAGATCGAATTGCGCCTGGCCGCCCACATGGCCGACGTGCCCGCGCTCAAGGAGGCGTTCGCGCGCGGCGACGACATCCACGCGCTCACCGCCCGGGAATTGTTCGGCGAGGTGAACCGCGACACGCGCGGGCGCGCCAAGACGATCAACTTCTCGATCCTCTACGGCATCTCCTCCTGGGGCCTGGCGGGGCGGCTGGGCGTCGACCGCGCCGGGGCGCAGGCGATGATCGATCGTTATTTCGAGCGATTCCCCGGCATCAATCGTTATATCGCCGAGACGCTGACCACCGTGCGCGAGAAGGGCCATGTGACCACCCTGTTCGGCCGCAAGACGCATCTGCCCGGCATCCGCTCCTCCAAGCAGGGCGAGCGGCAGGCGGCCGAGCGGCAGGCGATCAACGCCCCGATCCAGGGCACCAGCGCCGACATCATCAAGCGCGCCATGGTGCGGATGGGCCCCGCGCTGGCGGCGGCGGGGCTGCATGAGGTCAGGATGCTCCTCCAGGTCCATGACGAGCTGGTGTTCGAGCTGCCCGAAGGCGACGTGGCGGCGGCGAGCGAGGTGATCCGCACGGTGATGGCGGGCGCGGCCGAGCCCGCGGTCACGCTCTCGGTGCCGCTGGGGGTCGAGATCGGCACGGGGCGAAGCTGGGGCGCCGCGCATTGAGGACGCCCCCCCTGGCGGGTTCGGACGCGAATCCCGGTGAAGCGGACAAATCCCCCGGCGACATCGCCGCGCTCGCGCGGGGAGGGCGGACGAACTTCTTCGGCTTCCTGCTGCGGCTTGCGGCGCGGCTGCCCTTCCTGTTCATCGCGGGGCGCATGTACGGCGCCGACGCGCTCGGCCGCTTCGCCTATGCGACGATCATCGTCGAATTCGCCGCCCAGCTCGCCACGCTGGGGCTGAAGCGCGGGCTAGCGCAGCAGCTCGCCACGTCCGGGCGGCCGCATGTCCATGTCGTGTGGGACGCCCTGCTCGTCGGCTGGATCGTCTCGATCCTCGCGGCGGCGATCCTGATCTCGCTGCCCACGCTCATGTATCCCAACAGCGCGATCAACGGGCTCGACTGGCTGTTGCCGCTCACCATCTTCGGCTGGGTGGGATCGGACATCGCGCTCGCCGGGCTCGCCTATCGCGGCGATATCGGCGCCACGGTCAAGGCGCGCTCGCTGATCGAGCCGTGGACGATCAGCATCGGCGCCTTCCTGCTCGCTTTCTACTCGCGGCGCGACGGGCTGATCATGGCCTATGTGCTGTCCACCGTCGCGGCGCTGGCCGCCTCGCTCTGGCCGCTGTTCAAAAGCTATGGCTGGCCGTCGGGCTGGCGGCCGGAGCCGGGGCGGCTGGTCGGCATGGCGCGGCGCAACCTGCCGCTCGCCGGCGCGGACGCGATCGAATGGGGATCGCGCCGGATCGACATCGCGATCCTGGGCCTGTTCTTCTCGCCCGCGATTGTCGGCATTTATTATGTGGCGCAGCAGGTCGCCTCGCTGCCGCAGAAGCTCAAGACCAGCTTCGATCCGATCCTGGGCCCGGTCATCACCCAGAACCTGGCCGATGGAAACAGGCAGGCCGTGGCGCGCCAGGTGCGCCAGGTCGGCTTCTGGATCATCGCGGCGCAGGTGGGCATCGCGCTCTCGCTGGGCATTCCGGGCGAGGCGGTGATGGGGCTGGTCGGCCCCACCTTCGTCGGCGGCACCGGCGCGCTCGCCTTCCTGCTCGCGGCCGAGGCGATCGCGGCGACGGCGGCGGTGAGCGAGGCGGCGCTGATCTATATCGCGGCCAAGCGCAACCTGATGATCTCGATCGCGATGATCCTGTTCCAGGCGGCGATCTCGTTCGCGCTGATCGCGCTCATCCGCTCCACCCAGCAATCGCTGCTGCCCTCGCTCGAAAGCCTGATGCGCGGATCGGGCGCGTGGATGCCCCGCTGGCTGATCGATCTCGTCGTGGCGTCCCAGCCGATCGGCGATCCGCGCGACGATCTGGTCGCCGCATCGGGGCCGGCGGTGGCGCTGATGCTGGCGCTGGGCGTCGCCTCGATCGCCAAGGCGCGGCTGCTTTCGCGGCTGCTCGGCGCCAGGGTATCGGGATGGCGCTGGGCGCTGGTGCCGGCGGCGGCGCTCGGCGGGCTGGTAGGCGGGCTCGCCACCATGATTCCCGAATGGGGCGAGCTGATCTTCGGCGTACCGCTGATCCTCGCCTCCTACGGCGTGGTGATCTGGTATCGCGGCTTCGGCCCGGACGACCGGGTGCTCTTCCACCTGAAGGGCGGCAGGGGCGGCAAGGGCCCGCCGCCGCCCTCCGCGACGGCGCCCTGCCCGCCGCCGCTCAATGCCGGAAGTGGCGCATCCCGGTGAACAGCATCGCCAGCCCCGCTTCGTCGGCGGCGGCGATGACGTCGGCATCGCGGATCGATCCGCCCGGCTGGATCACGGCGGTGGCCCCCGCCTCCACCGCCGTCAGCAGCCCGTCCGCGAAGGGGAAGAAGGCGTCGGAGGCGACCGCCGATCCGATCGTGCGCGGCTCGGCCCAGCCGGCCTTGTCGGCGGCGTCCTTCGCCTTCCACGCCGCGATCCGCGCCGATTCGACACGGTTCATCTGGCCGGCGCCGATGCCGGCAGTGGCGCCGCCCCTGGCATAGACGATCGCGTTCGACTTGACGTGCTTGGCGACCGTCCAGGCGAACAGGCAATCGGCCAGCTCCTGCCCGGTCGGCTGGCGTTTCGTGACGACCTGAAGCATCTCGCGCGTCACCCGGCCATTGTCGCGCGACTGGAAGAGCAGCCCCCCGGCGATCGATTTGATCGCGAAGCCGGGGCGCGCCGGATCGGGCAGCTCGCCGGTCAGCAGCAGCCGCAGATTCTTCTTGCGCGCGAACACCGCCTTCGCCTCCTCGTCGGCGGCCGGGGCGACGACGACCTCGGTGAACAGGCTGCTGATCGCCTCCGCCGTCCTGCCGTCGAGCGGGCGGTTGACCGCGATGATCCCGCCGAAGGCGGAGACGGTATCGCAGGCCAGCGCCGCCTCATACGCCTCGATCAGCGTATCGGCGCTGGCGACGCCGCAGGGATTGGCGTGCTTGACGATCACCACCGTCGGCGGGCCGTCGCGAAATTCGCTCACCAGCTCCAGCGCGGCGTCGGCGTCGTTGTAGTTATTGTAGGAAAGCGCCTTGCCCTGCACCTGCTCCGCCTGCGCGATGCCGCGCGCGGCGGGGCCGCTCGCGAGGTAGAGCGCGGCCTTCTGGTGCGGATTCTCGCCATAGCGCAGCTCGTCCGCCTTGCGAACCGGGATCGACAGCATGTCGGGGAAGGATTGGCCCTGATCGGCGAAGGCGAACCATGAGGCGATCGCCGCGTCATAGGCCGCCGTCGCCGCGAAGGCGCCCGCCGCCAGCCGCTTGCGCGTTTCCAGCGATGTCGCGCCGCCGTTCGCGTCCAGCTCCCCGATCAGCGCGGCATAATCGGCCGGATCGGTGACGATCGCGACATAGGCATGGTTCTTCGCCGCCGAGCGGACCATCGAGGGGCCGCCGATATCGATATTCTCGATGATCTCGTCGCGCCCGGCGCCCTTCGCGACGGTCTGCGTGAAGGGGTAGAGGTTCACCACCACCAGATCGATCGCGCCGATATCATGCTCGGCCATCGCGGCGGCGTGGGCGGGATCGTCGCGCACCGCCAGCAGGCCGCCATGCACCATCGGGTGCAGCGTCTTGACCCGCCCGTCCATCATCTCGGGAAAGCCGGTGAGGTCGGACACGTCGCGCACGTCGAGCCCGGCGTCGCGCAGCGCCTTCGCGGTGCCGCCGGTCGAGACCAGCTCGACCCCGTGCCGCGCCAGCGCCCGCCCCAGTTCGGCAAGCCCGCTCTTGTCGGAAACGGAGAGCAGGGCGCGGCGGATCTGAATCGCGGTCATTCGGATATTCCTGTCGGCGGGAGGCTGTTGCGCGCCCCGTTAGACCAGGTGGGCCGTGATTTGAAGCTGTCCCTTGCCCCGCGCGCCTTACCCCGCCCGGCGGAGCAGCCAGCCTACGCTGGTTCCGCCCGCCACCGCCTCGCCCGAGACGACGAGCTGGGAGGAGGCGCGCGGCCGCCCGCGCGGATCGACCCACAGGCTGTCCTCCACCGCCAGCGTGCCCCCCCGGCAGCGGAACTGCCACAGCGGCCCATCCTCGACGCGGATCAGCGCGCCCAGCCCGTCGGCGGTGGTCGTCACCTCCACGCCGGGCGCGAGGTGGAAGCGGATCGCGAAATGCGTGCCGGCGCCGCGCCGCCGCCGGCCGGCGGGGAGCAGCACGTCCTCGCCCCGCAATTCGCGGCCGTCGCCGGTCAGCAGGAGCTGGCGGCGATGGAGGAAGCCGTGGCGCCGGGCATAGCCGTCGTGGCTGACCTCCAGCCGGCTGCCGGATTCTATCTCCTGCCGGTCCAGCTCGACCTCGACGACGCCGCGGCCCAGCGATCCGTCGGCGTGGATCGCGGTGGAATTGCTGTCCTCGACGATCAGCGTCGAATGCGCAGCGGTGGTGCGCAGCGCCTCGGCCAGCTCGGGCAGCATCGCGGTGCCCCCGCCGGGGCCGCCGCAATTGACGATCAGCCGCCTCGGCCCGTCCGACATCTCGAACGCCAGCGTCGAGGCGCAGCCCCCCGCCGCGAGGCGCGACACCGGCGGCGGGGCGGCATCGAGCACCACCACCGTCTGCCCGCAGGCGAGCCGCTGATAGCCCCAGTCGCGCGCCTGGCGCAGCGGCCGGGTGCGCACGCCCGACGCCTCGATCGCCGCCGCCACGCGCTCGCCCGCGACGGGCGCGCCGCCCTGCCAGCTCGACAGGCCGCCGTCGCCCAGCGTCACGCCCAGCAGCGCCGGCACCGCCTTCGCCAGCGCGGCCGCCAGCGCCTCGTGCGGGTGGCGGCGGCGCGCGATATAGACGGCGCGAAGCTGCGCGAGCAGCTCCACCAGTTCGAGCTGGGCGACCGGCGATCGGCTGGCGAGCCCGCCATCGCCGTAGAGCGATAAGGACAGCGCGCGCGCCAGCCCGGCCTCGCCATGGGCGAGCCTGATGTCGCCGCCGGGGATCAGCAGCCCGGCGGTGATCACGCCGGCCCAGGCCGCGATCCGGGGAAGCCCCTGCGGCGCCTTGTCCGCCCCGCGATCGAGGTGCCGCGCGCCGCGCGCCAGCCCGTTGAGCACCGCCGAACGATAGACGAGATCGTTGCTCGACAGGATCAGCGGGGCATATTCGGCCCAGAACAGGATGCGCCGCCCCCACAGGTCGGGCCGCCATCCGGCCATGCTGACATGATTGGCATGGGCGGCGAGCCAGAGGCGCACGATCCGCTCGGCGACCGGCGCGGTGCGCTCGCGCGGGCCGGCGGTGGCGAGGTCGCGCAGCCAGGCGAAGCTCTGGAGGTGGTCGGCAAACGCCGGCGGCACGGTGAGATGGGCGAAATCCAGCCCGCTGATCGCGATCGATTCGCCATGATGGACGATTTCGCCGCGCAGCATCGCCGCCCCCGCCGCCGGATCGCCGGGAATCGGATCGGCGGGCACGCCCAGCAGCCGGAGCGGATAGCGCCCGCGCAGCCGCAGCGCGTGCAGCGGGGTGCGCCAGGCGAGGCGGTGAAGCGTGTTGGTCAGCCGCTCGGCCAGCGACAGGCCCTGATCGCCCGCCACACGGATCAGCCGCTTGCCCGGCTCGATCCCGTCGGGGGCGTCGGTGGGGGCGGCGTCGGTCGCGGCGGTTTCGATCGCGGCGGGTCCGATCGGTGCCGCCCGGCTCATGCCGCCCTCAATGCCGCGATGTTGTCGGCATAGGCCGACGGGCCGCCCCGGAAGGTGGCGGTGCCCGCGACGAAGGCGTTGGCCCCCGCGTCCCTGGCAAGCCGGATCGTCTCGCGATCGATGCCGCCGTCGACCTCCAGGTCGATCGGCTTGCCCAGCTTGTCGATCGACTTGCGCAGCGCCTCGATCTTGCGGAGCTGGCCGTGGATGAAGCTCTGGCCGCCGAAGCCGGGATTGACGCTCATCACGAGGACGACGTCGACATCCTCCAGCACATAATCCAGCATCTTGGCCGGCGTGCCGGGATTGAGCGCCACGCCCGCTCTCTTGCCCAGCGCCTTCACCCGCTGGATCGTGCGGTGGACGTGCGGGCCCGCCTCGGGATGGACGGTGATGATGTCGGCCCCCGCCTCCGCGAAGGCGTCGAGATAGGGATCGACCGGCGATATCATCAGATGCACGTCGAACGGCTTGGCGGTGTGCGGGCGCAACGCCTTCACGACGGCGGGGCCGATCGTCAGGTTGGGCACGAAATGCCCGTCCATGACGTCGACATGGATCCAGTCCGCCCCCGCCGCGTCGACCGCGCGCACCTCCTCGCCCAGGCGCGCGAAGTCGGCGGACAGGATGGATGGGGCGATCAGGACGGGCTGGTTCATCAGGTCCCAAGCTCTACCCACCCGCCGCGAGGCGGGCAAGCCGCGAGGTGGCGGATTCAGGCGATTCGCGTGAAGCGCGCGACGAAGAAGCCGTCCGCTCCCCCCGCGTCCGCGAGCATGCCCGGCAGCACCCGCACGCGCCCCGCGCCGCCCGGCGCGATTCCCGCGGGCAATTCCCCGGCGCGGACGGGATCGCGGGCGAAGCGGCGATCGGCGGCGAAGGCGTCGGCGATCGCCTCGCCCTCGGCCGGTTCGAGCGAGCAGACCGCATAGACAAGCGCGCCGCCCGGCGCGACGAGGCCGGCGGCGTGGGCCAGCATCGCCGTCTGCTGCCCGGCAAGCGCCGCGATTGCGCGATCGTGCGCGCGGTGGAGCACGTCGGGATGGCGGCGGAAGATGCCGGTGGCCGAGCAGGGCGCGTCGAGCAGCACCGCGTCATAGGCGCCCGCGCCGGTGAATCGCGCCGCGTCGCCCTCGATCACCTCGGCGCGGAGCCCCGTGCGCGCGAGATTGTCGTGAAGTCGCGCGAGACGACCGGCGGAGGCGTCGAGCGCGGTCACGCGCCAGCCGGCGGCGGCAAGCTGGAGCGTCTTGCCCCCCGGCGCGGCGCACAGGTCGAGCACGCTGCGTCCCCCGCCGGGCCCCAGCAGCCGCGCGGGGAGCGAGGCGGACAGGTCCTGCACCCACCATGCGCCCTCGCCGAAGCCCGGCAGGTCGGGGACATGCGCGCCGCGCGCCAGGCGGACATGGCCGGGAACGAGGCTGGCGCCGCCCAGCCGCCCGGCCCAGGCATCCGTGTCGGCCGGATCGCGCAGGCTGATGTCGAGCGGCGGCGGCGCCGCGATCGCGGCGCGCGCGGCCTCCACCGCCGCGGCGCCCCATGCCTTGCGCCAGCGCCTGGCGACGGCGGCGGGAAGGGCCGGCAGGCCGGGCAGCGTCGCGCCCTTGCGCATCAGCGCGCCGAACACGCCGTGGACCAGCCGTCGCGGGCCACCATCGACCAGCGGCAGCACGGTCGCGATCGCGGCATGGCCGGGCGTGCCCAGCACCAGCGCCTGGACGAGCGCGAGGCGCAGCACCGATCGCGCCTTGGCGTCGGGCGGCAGGCGCCGTTGCGTCGCCGAATCGATCAGCGCGTCGAGATCGGGGAGCCGCCGCAGCGCCTCGGCGGCGAGCGCGCGCGCGAAGGCCCTGTCGTCGGCCCGGTCGAGGCCGCCGGTCGCGCCCGCCAGCGCCGCCTCGATCGGCAGCCCCTGGCGCAGCACCGCGTCGAGCAGTCGCAGCGCCGCGCGCCGCGTGCCCACGCCGGAGGCGTCGGGCTCGCTCAGTCGCGCCGTCCGAGTGGATCGAGCGCGCTCGCCCGGCGGCGCGATATGGGAACGGAGGGCGCGGCATGAACCGGCCGCGCGGTGCGGGGGACGGCGGGGATCGCGCGCTGGCCCATCTCCGCCGCGATCGCTTCGAGCGCCGCGATGCGGTTGGCGGTGTCGGGATGCGTGGAGAACAGATTGTCACCGCGCCGGTGCGACAACGCGGGAACGATGTAGAGCGCGGCCGCCGCCGGATTGCGCTCGGCCACCGGGTTGGGCACCCGCGCCGCGCCGTCGGCGAGCTTCGCCAGCGCCGAGGCGAGCGCGCGCGGCTTGCCCGAAATCTCCGCACCCGCCCTGTCCGCGCCATATTCGCGCGTGCGGCTGATCGCCATCTGCACGATCATCGCGGCGAAGGGCGCGAGGAGGACGGCCGCCAGCGTCGCCAGCAGATTCTGGTTGCGATCGCGCCCGCCGCCCAGGAACAGCCCGAAATTGGCGAGCATCGCGATCGCGCCCGCGATGGTGGCGGTCATCGTCATGATCAGCGTGTCGCGGTTGCGCACATGGCCCAGCTCGTGCGCCATCACGGCGGCGATCTCGTCGCGGTTCAGCATGCCGAGCAGGCCGGTGGTCGCCGCGACGGCGGCGTGATCGGGATCGCGGCCGGTGGCGAACGCATTGGGGTGCGGCGAATCGATGACGTAGACGCGCGGCATCGGCAGCCCGGCGCGCGCCGCCAGCGAACGCACCAACCCGGCGAATTCGGGGCAGCGCGCCTCGTCCACCTCGCGCGCATTGTGCATGGAAAGCACGATCCGGTCGGCATTCCAGTAGGTGAACAGGTTCATCCCCGCCGCCACGAGCAGCGCGATCACGGCGCCCGCGCCACCGCCCAGCGTATAGCCCAGCCCCATGAAGAGGGCGGTCAGCGCCGCGAGCAGCATGGTCGTCCGGAAACCGTTCATCTTGCCTTTCACCTTCCGGACGCCAATGTGGGGCGCACTCCCGTCCTGTTCAATCGGATCAATCCCTGTTCGATCGGATCAATCGATGTCTGGCCGCCGTCCACCGCATGTCCGTCCGCCGCATGTGAAGCCCCCCGCCCACTGGCGTCCCGGCCCGCCGCCGCCCGAACCGCGCGAAATCGCCCCCGATCCCGAGCATGGCGGCCGCGAGGGGCCGGACCCGACGCGCTACGGCGATTGGGAAAACAAGGGGATAGCCGTCGATTTCTAGGTTCTAGATCCCCTCGTTGCGCAGCGGGCGCGCCATCAGCGCCTCGGCCACCTCGTCCACGCCCGCCTGCCCGGCGAGCAGTGCGCAGACCGCCCCGACGATCGGCATGTCGACGCCCGCCCGCGCCGCCGCCTGCGCCAGCACCGGGGCGGTGAACGCGCCCTCCGCGACGGTGCGGCGATCGGCGAGCAGGGCGGTGGCGCTCTTGCCCTCGCCCAGCCCCTTGCCGAGCGAGAAGTTGCGCGAGCTGGTCGACGAGCAGGTGAGCACCAGATCGCCCAGCCCCGAAAGCCCGGCCAGCGTCTCGGCGCGCGCGCCGCGCGCCAGGCCGAAGCGCGTCATTTCGGCAAAGCCCCGGCTGATCAGCGCGGCGCGCGCGTTCTGGCCGAGCCCGCGCCCCTCGACCACCCCGCAGGCGATGGCGAGCACGTTCTTGACCGCGCCGCCGATCTCGGCCCCGATCACGTCGGTGGAGAGATAGGGGCGGAAGGCCGGCCGCGCGAGCCGCGCCGCCAGCGCCGCCGCCACCGCCTCGTCCCCGCACGCCAGCGTCACCGCCGTCGGCAGCCCGGCGGCCACCTCATGCGCGAAGGTGGGGCCGGAAAGGACGGCAACCGGCGCATCGGGGCAGACGGCCGACGCGACCTCGGACATCAGACGCCCGCTGCCCGCCTCGATCCCCTTGGCGCACAGGATCAGCGGGGCGTCCCGCCGGCTGATCCGGCCCAGCACCGCGCCCAGATGCTGCGCGGGAGTGACGAGGAGCAGCGCGTCGCAATCCGCCAGATCGTCGAGCGCGCCGGTCGCCCGGATCGCGGGGGAGAGGGGAACGCCGGGGAGATAGACCGGATTTTCGTGCCGCATGCCGATCGCGTCGACCACCTCGGGCTCCAGCGCCCAGAGCAGCACCTCGCCCTCGGCGGCCGCCACCTGCGCGAGCGCGGTGCCCCAGGCGCCCG
>Ga0182749_1000727_pt1 | contig 28384 bp, 20 predicted proteins | sample eDN3rd37CKraftMG_FD_128875 | JGI IMG/M metagenome (GOLD analysis project Ga0182749, IMG submission 128875) | Enriched Miracle-Growth compost microbial communities from Emeryville, California, USA - eDNA 3rd pass 37_C Kraft MG (version 2) (version 2) ...
ACCACCCGCCGCGGCTTCGCCTTCTACGAGAAGCGCTTCGGCGTCCCCTACCCCTTCGCCAAGTACGACCAGCTCTTCGTGCCGGAGTACAACATGGGCGCGATGGAGAACGCGGGCTGCGTCACCTTCACCGAGACCTACGTCTTCCGTTCCAAGGTGACCGACGCGGTGCGCGAGCGCCGGGTCGTGACGATCCTGCACGAGCTCGCCCACATGTGGTTCGGCGACCTGGTCACCATGAAGTGGTGGAACGACCTGTGGCTCAACGAGTCGTTCGCCGAGTGGGCCTCGACGCTCGCCACGGCCGAGGCGACCGAATGGACCGACGCGTGGACCACCTTCGCCTCGATGGAGAAGTCCTGGGCCTACCGCCAGGATCAGCTCCCGTCCACGCACCCGATCGTCGCGGCGATCAACGACCTCGACGACGTGCAGGTGAACTTCGACGGCATCACCTACGCCAAGGGCGGGTCGGTGCTCAAGCAGCTCGCGGCCTGGGTCGGGATCGACGATTTCCTCGCGGGCGTCTCGGCGTACTTCCGCAAGCACGCCTTCTCCAACACCGAGCTGCGGGACCTGCTCGTCGAGCTCGAGGCCGCCTCCGGGCGGGACCTCGCCGCGTGGTCGGCGCTGTGGCTCGAGACGGCGGGCGTCAACACGCTGCGCCCCCTGGTCGAGGCGGACGACGCCGGCGTCATCACGTCGTTCGCGATCGAGCAGACGGCGCCCGAGGACTACCCGACGCTGCGCCCGCACCGCCTTGCGGTCGGCTTCTACACCTTGCAGCGCGGCGGCTCGTCCGACGACGGATCGACCGAGGGCGGGGCTCTGGTCCGCACGCACCGCGTCGAGCTCGATGTCGACGGGGCGCGGACCGAGGTCCCCGAGCTGGTCGGGCTCGCCCGGCCCGACCTCGTGCTCGTGAACGACGAGGACCTGGCCTACGCGAAGATCCGGCTCGACGACCGGTCCTGGGCCACCGCGATCGAGCATCTCGCGCAGGTGCCGGACTCGCTCGCCCGGGCGCTCATCTGGGGTGCGGCGTGGGACGCGACGCGCGACGGCGAGTTCCCGGCGAGCGAGTTCGTGCGGCTGGTGCTCGGGAACATCACCGTCGAGACGCAGTCCACGACGCTGCGCACCACCCTCGGCCAGCTCGTCACCGCGACCCGGCTGTACAGCGACCCGGCACGGCGCTCCGAGCTGCTGGCGCACGTGGGCGACCGGCTCTGGGTGCTCGCGCAGGGCGCACCGGCCGGCAGCGACGTCCAGCTGCAGTTCGTCAAGACCTTCGCGGCCGTCGCGTCGACGCCCGACCACGTGGGGGCGCTGCAGGGGCTGCTGGACGGCTCGGCGCCGCTCGACGGGCTCGTGGTGGACGCCGACCTGCGCTGGGAGCTGCTCGACGGGCTGGTGCTGAACGGCGCCGCGGGCGAGGCGGAGATCGCCGAGACCCTCGCGGCGGACGACACGGCCAACGGCCGTCAGTGTGCGGCGCGGGCCCGGGCGTCCGTCCCCGACGCCGCGGCGAAGCTCGCCACCTTCGAGGCGATCGTGGCCGACCAGGGGGCGCCGAACGCGATCATCCGGCACACCGCGGCAGGGCTGGTCCACGTCAACGACGCCTCGGTGCTCGCGGGCGTCGTCGGACCGTACTTCGAGGCGGTCAACCGGATCTGGGACGAGCGCAGCTACCACATCGCCGACGAGCTGATCGAGGGGCTGTTCCCCATGCCGCTCGCTGACGAGTCGCTTCGTGCCGCGGCCCAGGCCTGGCTCGACGCCAACACCGACAAGCCGGCGGCGCTGCGCCGCTTCGTCGTGGAGTCCCTCGCGGGCGTCGAGCGCGCCCTGGCCGCCCAGGCGGTCGACGCCGAGCACTGACGCCCCGCCCGGCCCTCTCCCACTCCCTCTCCCGGACTTTTGGCACCGGTATCGCGTTATTGCGGTAGTTCGGTGCTAAGTCCGAGGGGCGGGTGGGGGCGGGAGTCAGGCTGACCGGCGGACGATGGGCTCGACCAGGTGGCGGCCGAGGCGGCAGAACGGCTCGCCGTGCGCGTCGAAGAATTCGTCACGGCAGGCGAAGCGGCCCAGGCTGGTGGCGGGGAGCCCGTCGATCGCGCACGCGCTGGCGGTGTCCCAGCAGATGCGCACGTGGGAGACGGCGTCGAACAGGGTCTCCGCGTCGTTCGTGAACGTCGTCGCAGCGTCGCCATGGCCGTCGTCGAGCAGCAGCTCGGGAACGGTGCGCCACCGGTCGACCACCAGTACCTCGGGCCAGGCGATGGGGACCTCGTCCGGGAGCATCCGCGACAGCGCCGGGAAGCGAGGCGCCCAGAACTGCCCCGGGACCAGCAGCCCGTGCGTCCGCGTCGGCACGCCGCACGCCCGCAGCACCGCCTCGAGCACCGCGAACCGCTGCGAGCAGGAACCCTCCCCACGAGCGAGGGTGCGTGAGGCCGGCTGGCGGTCGTCGAGGAGGTAGGCGGCAGCGACCCGTTCCCCGACGAGGGCGTGCGCAGCCCGGACGAGCGCCCGAGAGCGCCCCGCTTCCACCATCGCGCCCTGGCCGTCGTCGCGAATCTGCCCGCCGGAACCGGCGTGCTCGCAGGACTCGATGCGGGAGACCACCGCGGACGCCAGCGCGCGGATCCGTTGGTCGGCATGGTCGAGGATCGGGGTCGGGGCTGTCCCCGGTCGAGCGGTGCTCACGCCGTCGTGGCTCGCGCCATCGTCGCCAGACGTCTCCGACCCCCGACCACCCGACTTCTACAACGGATGCGGCACACTCCTTGCCGGTCTTGTTGCAGAACTCGAAAAGGGGCGAGGAGGGCGGGCCGCTGCGGCCGGGGCGAGCCCGTACGATGGGGGCTGGCGCTACGCCCCCTTCGGCGCGCCACAGCCCGCACGCCGGGCAAGGCCCAGACGGGCCCGAGGCACGCCCGCACCACCCCCACCACACGACAGGATCACCCCCGCATGTCCACGACCGACGACACCCTCGCCGCACCCGAGGAGACCGCCGTCGACCACGAGACGCCCGCGGCGGGCGAGGGTCTCGACGTGCGTCCCGGCGGCGACCGCCAGGACGAGGTCAGCCACGCCGACCTCGCCACGTTCCTGCGCGTGATCGAGGCCATCGGGACGTTCCCCTCGGACCACCCGCAGCTCGCGGTGGCCCGGCGGGCGACGTCGGCCCTGTTCAAGGCGGCGAAGAAGCAGCGCCGGACCGAGCGGCGCGATGCGATCGCCGAGGCCGACCGCGCCGTCGTGCACGCGACCGCGACCGGAAGCCCGGGCCGCATCGACGACGAGACGCGCGGCATCCCCCTCGTCTCCACCGCGAAGGGCGCCACCGCCGGGCGCCTGCTCAAGGCCCGCCCCTGCTACATCTGCAAGCAGTCCTACGTCGACGTCGACGCGTTCTACCACCAGCTCTGCCCGGACTGCGCGCGTCTCAACCACGCCAAGCGGGACGCCCGCGCGGACCTGACGGGCAAGCGCGCGCTGCTCACGGGGGGGCGCGCCAAGATCGGCATGTACATCGCGCTGCGGCTGCTGCGCGACGGTGCGGCCACGACCATCACCACCCGGTTCCCGCGCGACGCCGCCCGGCGCTTCGCAGCGATGGAGGATGCCGCGGACTGGCTCGACCGCCTCACCATCATCGGCATCGACCTGCGCGACCCCGCCCAGGTGGTCGCCCTGGCGGACCAGGTCGCCGCCGAGGGCCCGCTGGACATCCTGATCAACAACGCCGCCCAGACCGTGCGCCGTTCCCCCGGCGCCTACTCCGCGCTGGTCGATGCCGAGCTGACGCCGCTGCCCGCCGGCCCGATGCCGGTGGTGCGCACGCTCGGGCACACGAGCGACGCCCACCCGCGCGCGCTCGCCGGGGCGGTCACGGACCTGTCGAGCCCACCGCTCGCCATCGAGCGCGGCGCGGACGTCGCGCAGCTCGCGCTCACCGCCGAGGCGGCGTCGCTCGAGCGGCTGGTCGCCGGGACCGCGATCGACGCCGGCGGCCTGGTGCCGGACACCGCGGACTCCAACAGCTGGGTGGCCACGGTCGAGCAGGTCGACGCGATGGAGCTGCTCGAGGTGCAGCTGTGCAACCAGACGGCACCGTTCATCCTGGTCAGCCGGCTGCGGGCGGCGATGGCGGCCTCCTCCGCCCGGCGCACCTACGTGGTGAACGTCTCGGCGATGGAGGGCGTGTTCTCGCGCGGCTACAAAGGACCCGGCCACCCGCACACCAACATGGCGAAGGCCGCGGTCAACATGCTCACCCGCACGAGCGCGGCCGAGCTGCTCGACGACGGCATCCTCATGACGAGCGTGGACACCGGCTGGATCACCGACGAGCGCCCGCATCCCACCAAGGTGCGCCTCGCCGAGGAGGGGTTCCACGCCCCGCTCGACCTGGTGGACGGCGCGGCGCGGGTCTACGACCCGATCGTGCGCGGCGAGGCGGGCGAGGACCTGTACGGCGTCTTCCTCAAGGACTACGCGCCGTCCGGGTGGTGATGCTCCCCGGTCGGTGTGCCCGCCGAGCGCCGACGGGCTCTTGGTGACAGGCTGAAAGAGAGCCGCGTGACCTGCTGGTACGCGGTGACGTCCGTCGAAGGAGCCCCGCATGACCGTCCCCAGCATCCCGCTGTCCGAGAACGTCTCGATCCCCCAGGTGGGCTTCGGGGTGTTCCAGGTTCCCGACGACCAGACGCAGGCCGCCGTGGAGGCGGCGCTCGAGGCGGGCTACCGCCACATCGACACGGCCGCGATCTACGGCAACGAGCGGGGCGTGGGCGCGGCCCTCGCAGCCGCGGGGCTGCCGCGTGACGAGGTCTTCGTGACCAGCAAGCTCTGGCCCGGTGACTATGCGGCGGCGGACACTCGTCCTGCGCTCGAGCAATCTCTGGAGCGGCTCAAGCTCGACCACCTCGACCTCTACCTGCTGCACTGGCCGTCGGCCGAGCACCGCGACTACGTCGGCGCCTGGCAGCGAGTGCTGGAGGCGCAGGACGAAGGACTCGTGCGCCAGGGCGGCGTCTCCAACTTCCGCCCCGAGCTGCTCGAGGAGCTGACGTCCACTTCGGGTGTGACCCCGCCGATCAACCAGGTGAAGCTCGACCCGACGCTGCAGCAGCGGGGCCTGACCGCATACCACGAGGCCCACGGCATCGTGACGGAGGCCTACTCCCCGCTCGCCCAGGCCGAGGTGCTCGACAACGCCACGATCGCGCGCCTCGCCGAACGGCTCGGTGTCACCGCTGCGCAGGTCGTGCTGCGTTGGCACGTGCAGGCCGGGCGGGTGGTCATCCCGAAGTCCGTCCACCCGGAGCGCATCACCACGAACTTCGACCTGTTCTCCTTCGAGCTCTCGGCCGACGACACGGCGGCGATCGATGCGCTCGACGCCGGGGACGACGTGTGGGACGGGCCGCTGTCGTTCAACCCGTGAGGGTGGCCGGCGGGTCTCGATACGGCCCTGGCGGGCCTACTCGACCGGCGAACCGGGGACAGCGAGCGAGGCACGCTCCGCTGGCCGAGTAGCGAGTGCCAGGTGGACTGACCGGGCCGCCCACCGCTGGTCGAGTAGCGAGCGTCGGCGAGTGTGTCGAGACCGAGGAGACGTCTCGATACGGCCCCGGGGGCCTACTCGACGGGCGGCCGGGGGGCTGCTCGACGGGCAGCTGTCAGGGGCGCGCGGCCTCAGCCCGCGTGAAGGGCGTCGTTCATGACATCGGCCAGCGCGCGCACGCCCGGGAGGTCGAAGAGGTCGTCGAGGTAGACCGCGCGCCCGGCGCCGTCGGCCAGCGGGATGGTCCAGTTCGGGTACTCGCGGTCGGTCCCCGGCTGGTTCTGCGCCCGGCGCTCCCCCACGGCGTCGGCGAGCGCGACGCCCAGCAGCAGCGACGGCGTGCGCCCGATGAAGGCGTAGAGCCCCGCCACGACGTCCTCCACCGACGGGTCCGCGCCGACGAGACCGCGCCGCTGCAGGTCGCCGACGAGCGCGTCGCGCTCGGCCAGCGCCCGGGCGCGCTCCTGCTCGACGGGCACGGTGAGCAGCCCCAGCGCGGCGCGCAGCTCCACGTGCTCGCCCTCGAGGAAGCCCGCCGTCGGAGGCAGGTCGTGGGTGGTCACGGTCGTGAGGACGGAGCGGCGGAACTCCTCGGGCGGGCGCGGGGAACCGTCCCAGGACTTCTCGAACAGCTGCACGGTGGTGCCGAGGATGCCGCGCTCGGCGAGGTAGCCGCTCACCCACGGCTCGACCGTGCCGAGGTCCTCGCCGATGACGACGGCCCCGGCCCGCTGCGCCTCCAGGCACAGGATGCCGACCATCGCCTCGTGGTCGTAGGTCACGTAGGCGCCGTCGCGCGGCGAGGCGCCGTCGGGCACCCACCACATGCGGAACAGCCCGAGCACGTGGTCGATGCGCACGGCGCCGCAGTTGCGCAGGATCGAGCGCAGCATCGAGCGGTACGCCCGGTAGCCGTCGCGCGCGAGGGCGTCCGGCCGCCAGGGACGCATGGCCCAGGCCTGACCGAGCTGGTTGTACATGTCCGGCGGCGCTCCGACGGCGACCGTCGTCGCCATCAGGTCCTGCTGGGTCCACACGTCCGCGCCGAAGGGGTGGGAGCCGACGGCGAGATCCTCCATCACACCGATCCGCATGCCGGCGTCCTTCGCACGGCGCTGGGCCGCACCGAGCTGCTCGTCGGCCACCCACTGCAGCCAGCACTGCAGCTCGATCTCGTCGGCGAGCTCCTCGCGGGCCCGCCGCGCGCCGTCGGCCTGCGGGCTCTCGTACCCCGCGGGCCACGTGCCGTAGCCGAATCGGGCGTACAGCACGGACCAGAGCGCGAAGTCCTCCAACGCGGCGCCCTCGGCCTCGCGGAAGGTCCGGTAGGCCGCCTCGCGCGCGGCCGAACGCGGCACCTCGTGGACGATCGTGAGCGCCTCGAGCTTGGCGGTCCAGGCCGTGTCGCGGTCGATGCGGACCGCGTCGTGGTCCAGCGCACGGGGCGGGCTGCCGAGGGCGATGACGGCGGCGCGGTCGGCCGCGGACAGGTACGCAGCCTCGGGCACGTCCTCGACCCGCACGTACCAGGGGGCCAGGAACCGCCGCGTCGTCGGCAGGTAGGGCGAGGGCGTCAGCGGGGCCACCGGCTCGATGGCGTGCAGCGGGTTGACGAGCACGAAGCCCGCGCCCGCCCTCCGTGCAGCCAGCGAGGCGAGGTCGCCCAGGTCCGTGAAGTCGCCCACGCCCCAGGAAGCCTGCGAGCGCACCGAGTACAGCTGTGCCATGAGGCCCCAGGAGCGCTGCTGGGGCTCGGGAGCGCGCGACGGGGTGACGACGAGGGTGGCGCGGACCCCGCCGTCGGCGCTCGGCGTGCGGGCCACGAGCTGGTGGTACCCGGCGGGCAGGTCGCCCGGGACCAGGAAGGTCGCCTGGCCCCGCTCCACACCGTCGACCGACCGTGGGGGCACCCAGACGTCCTGCTGGGCGAGGTCGACCGTGCCGCCGTCCTCGAGCTCGACGACGACCGACACGGGGTCGCCGTGGTCCACGAAGACGGCCACGTCGCGGTCCTGCCCCTCGCGCACGACGACGCAGTCCGGCAGCACGTGACGCCAGCGCTCGTCCTCCGCGCGCCGGCGCGCGTCCGCGACGGCCTGCGGCGTCGAGGCGTCGACACCGAGGGCGTCCAGGATGGCGACGAGGGTGGCAGCACGGACGCTCTCGCTCTGACCGGAGTGCCCGACGTACCGCGGCTGGACGCCGTGGGCCAGCGACAGCGCGACCAGGTCGTCGCTCGGCGGCTGGCCGTGCGGGTCGTGGGGCAGGTCGTGCGCCGCCGCGGTGCTCTCGTTCACAGCGTCATCCTGCCAGAGACTCCACGCGCCAGAGGCTCCAGCGAGGCGTGCGCGGCGGCGCGGCCGCGTATCGCGGCTCGCCTCTGGGAACGGCGGCACAGACGTGGTGTGATGACACCATGTCGTCCCCTGCCGCAGCGTGGCAGCCGTCGCACGAGCGACGCGTGCGGTCGTCGGCGCGCGTCGCGGTCGGTGCGACCGGTGCGGCGGTCCCCGAGCAGCTGCCCTGGGGAGGAGAGCATGGATGACGTGGTGCTGCGGGTCGTGCTCGCCGACGACCATCCCCTGTTCCGCGAGGGCCTGGCCGCCGTGCTGTCGACGGCCGACGACCTGGAGGTGGTCGCGGAGGCGAGCACCGGTGACGAGGCCGTCGCCGTGGCGTCCGCCCTGCGGCCGGACGTCGTCGTCATGGACGTCAGCATGCCGACGCTCGACGGGATCGAGGCCACCCGGCGGATCGTCGCCGAGGACCCACGCGCGGGGGTTCTCGTCCTGACGATGTTCGACGACGACGAGAGCGTCTTCCAGGCGATGCGGGCGGGGGCGCGGGGCTACCTGCTCAAGGGTGCGGACCGGCGCACGATCCTCCAGGCGATCCACGCGGTGGGGCAGGGCAGCGCCGTCTTCGGTCCGGCGCTCGCCCGCAGGCTCATCGGGTACTTCTCCCCCGACGCGACGGGAGCGCAGCCCTTCGGGAACCTGACGCGGCGCGAGCGGGAGGTGCTCGAGCTGATCGCCCGTGGCTGCAGCAACGCGGAGATCGCCGACCATCTGGCAGTCAGCGCGAAGACCGTGCGCAACCACGTCTCGAACGTCTTCGCGAAGCTCCAGGTGGCCGACCGGGCAGCAGCCATCGTCCGCGCCCGCAAGGCCGGTCTGGGCGAGCCGTCCCGCTGACGGGAGCCGTGCCCTGCTCACGAAGAATCCCGGCCAGGCCAGGACACCAGCCCCTGGCTCCCGGGACAGCGCCACGCGCACGATGTGAGCGGCGGCTCCGCCCGACGCTCGCGTGCGACGACGGGTCGGGTCCCCTCGAGAGGGCGGCCGAGAGGCGACCGCCGCCGAGACGAGCTCACGATGCAGACGAGGTCACGATGCCACGGTCGTTGAAGGTCACCGGGAGGCACGGTCTCGCGGCGATCGCCGTCGCCGCGCTGCTGGCGCTGACAGGGCTGGCAACGACGCCTTCCGTTGCCGCGGCTGCGACGGTCCCCGACCTCGCCGGCACGATCGTCTACATCCACGCGTCCGACGTGTGGATCGCCACGCCGGACGGGAGGCAGCGCCGCCGGCTCACGCACGACGGCACCGCCGCGCACCCGTACGCCTGGCCCTCCGAGGACGACCACGGCCACATCGTCGCGATCCGGGGGAACAGCCTGGTCACTCTCGACCAGAGCGGGCGCGTGCTGCACGACTACGCCCAGCCGCTGTCCAACACCGGCACCCTTCTCTACGCGAGCGTCTCTCCCGACGGAAAGACCGTGGCCTATTCCATGTTCGTCACCTCGAACATCTGTGACCCGGTGGGCTGCGGACCGGAGTCCCTGGACGTCCTGGAGTACCTCGACACGGCGAGCGGCCGACTGACGTCCGCCTACCCGAGCCCGTCGTACGTCGTCAGCGCCTCCTGGGTGACCGACCGACGCACCGTCCTCGACTCCGAGGAGAGCGAGATCCAGCTCCAGGATCCGGGCAGCGACCCCCGCCTGTGGTACCGCGACTGCACCTACTCGCGCCCAGAGCTCTGCCCGTCGTCGACCGACAGCGAGCTCTGGCACGCCTTCCCCGCGGTCAGCAGGCAGGGTGACCGCTACGCCAGCATCGTCTTCGACCAGGGGCTCGCTTCGTCGTCGCGCTACCTGACCTTCCTGAACCTCATGGACACCAGCGGGTTCGCGACGGGCAGCACTCCGCAGGCGCCAACGATGCGCTGCACGCTGCAGGGGCTGGACAGCTCGATCCAGGGCCCCGGGGTGCAGCCCGGGCTCGTGGAGCTGTCGCTGCAGACACCCACCTGGTCCCCGAGCGGCAGGTCGCTCGCCTTCGGGCTGCGCGGCGCGGACGGCAGCTGGCAGGTCGTCCGGGCGGACATCGGCGCCGACCTGGCGGCCGGCTGCGACCCCGACAGCTGGAGCGGCGGCATCATCCTGTCCGACGCCTCGATGCCCCGCTGGAGCCCCGCGCCGCTCGCGCAGGTGATCAGCACGGCACCTCCTGGGACGACGCCTCGCCCGCACCTGGCGAAGACACGAACGACGCTGAAGGCTTCCGCACGTCGCCTCGCGCACCGCCACCGCCTCACCCTGAAGGCGAGGGTGCGGCCGCGGTCCGCGACAGGAAGGGTGCGGTTCTTCGACGGCAAGCACCGCCTCGCCACCGTCCGGGTCGCCCACGGCAAGGCCGTCTGGCGCACCCGCAGGCTCAGGGTCGGGGTCCACCGGCTTCGCGCAAAGCTCCTCAAGACCGCGAAGCACGCCGCGAGCAGCTCCGCGAAGGTCCGGGTCGTCGTCCGGCGCTGACGCGCGGCACGGCCCCGCGAGGTCGTGCACCGCTCTCCTCTCTCACCCCTCCCCACTCCTCCCGGAAGAACGAGACAAGTCATGAGACGTTCGTGGATCCCGCTGGCCTCGGCCGCCCTGCTCGCCCCGCTCCTCGTCGCACCCGTCCCGGCCCTCGCCGCGGGCTCGACCTTCACCTGGACCGGCGAGGGCACGTCGTCCTCCTGGTCGAACGCGGACAACTGGTCTCCGCACGAGGTGCCGGGCGACGGGGACAGCGTCGTGATCGCCCCGACCGCGAACATCGACCACGTGAGCGACGTGCCGACGGTCTCCCTGCACGACCTCACGATGACAGGCGACCCCTCCACCGTCAGCCTGGGCGACGACGGGTCCGGGACCGTCACCGTGACGCACGGCCTCGGCTGGGACGGCGGGACCTTCGACGTGCCGGTGGTCCTCGCCGCGGGAGCGACCGGTCTGGCCGGTCCTGGCTTCGGCAAGGACCTCGCGGGCGGCACCCTCACCGTCGCCGGGACGCTCACCCTCGCGAACATCGGGGACGACCCCGACGGCGGGCGGATCCAGACCGGCTGGGACCACCGCATCGTCATCACGCCCCAGGGCCGCCTCGTCGCCGACGGCTCGAACCTCGTCATGTCCTCCCGGTGCTGCGCCGCCGCCTTCCCGGGCGCGGTCGACAACCGCGGGACGATCTCCGTGCGCAGCGGCCGCCTCGACCTGTCGATCATCGAGCTGGACCAGCGCGGCACGATCGAGGTCGCCCGCGGCGCAGCGATGACGCTGGACCGTGGCGTGGCCAGGCTGCAGGACGGCCGCTACACCGGAGGCGGTTCGCTCACGATGACGAGCACCGAGAGCCCCGGACCCGATGCCGCGCACCCCACGGAGAACCAGGGCGGCGCGCTGCTGCTCGGCACGGCCACCCTGGCCGACGGGTTCCGGCTCGGCGTCGGCGACGGTGCGGAGCTGACGGGCACGGGGGCCGTCACCGGTGCCGGCACCCTTGCACTGTCCGGCGGCACCGTCTACGCGAACCTCCGCGTCGCCCACGGCGTCGCCGTGACGACCACGGCAGGCACGACCTCCTGGATCAGTGACTGGGACCCGCGCCTGACGGGCTACCACGGTGCCGTCCGCATCGAGGGGACCGCGACGGTCGTCCCCGGTTCCGTGCTGCAGCTCGACCACTCGACGCAGACGACCGTGGCGCGCGGCGGCCACCTCACCGTCCCCGCGGGAGCGCAGCTCGTGTCCGGATCATGCTGCACCGACGCCCCGACCTTGGTCACCGAGGCGGGCAGTGAGCTGACCTTCGGCGGCGGGGCCGGAGCTCCCGCGCTCTTCCGGTGGATCACCACCACGAACCGCGGCACCATCACGGTCGCGGGCGCGACGACCTGGCAGAAGCCCACGGTCACCTTCGCCAAGGGCAGCGCGCTGCAGGGGCACGGGAAGCTGGACGGAGACGTGACGAACAGCGCGGGCACCCTCGAGCCGCACGGCACGCTCACTGTCACCGGCGACTACACGGCGGGCGGGGCCTCCGCCATCCACGTGACCTGGGCCGGGAGCGCCAAGCATCCCACGGTCGACCGCCTGGTCGTCGGCGGTGAGGCTCACCTCGCGGGGAGCCTCACCGCGACGGGCAGCACGCGGCCACGGATCGGGACGACCGTCCGACCGCTGTCCGCAGCCTCCATGACCGGCGCGCCGTCGTGCGTGACCGCGCGCGGGTGGCTGCCGCAGCAGGACGCCCAGGCGGTGACGCTCCTGCGCACGGGGACGAAGACCGCGGGCTGCGCGCAGTCCACGGCCGCGAAACGTGTCGTGGACAAGGCCCTGGGCGCGAAGAAGACACGGACCGTCGTGAAGGTCCCCCGGGCCGCCCGCCGGGTGGTGCTCGAGGTCGGGCTGTCGCACGCGAGCCGGTCGACGGCGGTCACCGTCACCGCCGTCGGTGCGGGCCGCGCGACCGTCAAGGTCCGCAAGCGCGGGGCGGCCCATCGGTTCGTCGTGGTCAGGCTGGGGCACAAGGCCGCCCGCAAGCACCGGTTCACCGTGAGGAACAAGCACGGGAAGGTGCGGGCCAAGGTGACGCTGCGCGGCTGGTACCGCTGAGCAGGTCGCCTGCTGGCGGCCGGCGTCCTTCACCCGGCCGCCAGCAGAACGACGCTGCGCACCTCCGTCCACCGCTGCGCACCCCTGTCCACCGGCGGGCTAGCCTGTCGGCATGACGATTTCGAACGAGCTCGCCCTGACCCGCGACGACGTCCTGTCGACGCTGCTCGACGCACCCCTGCGCATCGCCGTCATCCTGGTCGTCTCGTTCGTCGTCGTCGTCGTCCTGCGCAAGGTGATCCACGGGCTGACCAACCGTCTCGCGACGGGAAGCACGCGGCGCGGCCGGCTCGCGAGCTCCGAGCTGGGCGAGGCCCTGCGCAAAGCCAGCCCGTTGGGCGAGGCGCGCCGTGCTCAACGGGCCCGCACCGTGGGGTCGGTGCTGCTCTCGGTGACCAACATCATCGTGGCGGCCATCGCACTGATGCTGGTGCTCGATGTCCTCGAGGTGAACATCGCGCCGTTCATCGCCTCGGCGGGCATCGTCGGCGTGGCACTCGGCTTCGGCGCGCAGACCCTGGTGAAGGACTTCCTCTCCGGGCTGTTCATGCTCATGGAGGACCAGTACGGGGTGGGCGACACCATCGAGGTCGGCACCGTGACCGGGACGGTCGAGTCGGTGGCGCTGCGCGTGACCGAGGTGCGCGACGGCGACGGCACGCTCTGGTTCATCCGCAACGGCGAGATCCTCAAGGTCGGGAACAAGACCCAGGGCTGGGCGCGCGCGTCGGTGGACGTGCAGCTGCCGTACGCCACGAACCTCGACCGCGCGCACGCGGCGTTGAAGGAAGCCATCGACACGGTGATGGACGACGCCGACGTGGCGCGGTCCATCCAGGAGGAGCCGTCGGTGGGCGGCGTGGAGAGCATGACGGCGTCGTCGATCACCCTGCGGGTGACCGCCCGGACCGACCCGGCCAAGCAATGGGACGTGGCGCGGGCGATCAGGCTCGCTGTCCGGGACGCGCTCGAACGAGCGCGCATACCGATGGTGCAGCCGAACGAGCAGGTGCTGGTCGTGCGGGACGGCGGAGCGGCGCATCCTGACAGCTTCGGCGGGCAGCCCCAGGGCACCGAGGGGTGAGGCGGAGCGAGGTGGACGGTGGGGGCGCGCCATACTGGGACGGTGACTGACGACCCCTCCGCCCAGACCTTCTACGAGAAGATCGGGGGCCACGCGACCTTCGAGCGCATCGTCGCGGTCTTCTACGAGGGAGTTGCGCAGGACGAGGTGCTGCGGCCCATGTACCCCGAGGCCGACCTCGGGCCGGCAGCCCGGCGACTGTGGATGTTCCTCGAGCAGTACTGGGGTGGTCCCACCGCCTACGGCGACGAGCGGGGCCACCCGCGGCTGCGGATGCGGCACGTGCCGTTCAAGGTGAACCCGGATGCGCGCGACCGCTGGCTGCGCCACATGCGCGCCGGGCTCGACGCGGTGTCTCTCGCCCCCGCCGACGACGCGCTGCTCTGGGACTACCTGGAGCGCGCCGCCCATTCCCTCGTCAACACCTTCGAGGACTGAGGCGGAGCGAGGTGGACGGTGGGGACGCGCCAGCGGACGCGCCGGGAACCGAGAGCAGCCTCAGGCCGGCCGGACGAGACAGAGGAGTAGAGCACCATGACCAGCGCCCCCGGTTCCGAGGGTCGTCCCGTCACCACCGAGGCGCCGTCCGCCCCGTTGACGACGCTGCTGAGGGTTCTCGCCCTCGACGACGGACCCGCCGCCGCAGCCCGCCCGGGCGACGACGCGACGTTCGAGGGAGCCAGCCTGCACCAGCCGACCGGGCGGGTGTACGGCGGCCAGGTGCTGGCGCAGTCGCTGCTGGCCGCCGGACGCACGGTGGAGCCCGATCTGCTGCCGCACTCCCTGCACGGTTACTTCCTGCGCGCCGGCGACGTGTCGGAGCCGATCACCTTCGGGGTCGAGCGCCTGCGCGACGGCCGGTCGTTCTCGGCTCGCCGCACCCATGCCTATCAGGCGGGCCAGCCGATCCTGTCGATGATCACGTCGTTCCAGAAGACGCAGACCGGCATCGACTACGCCGATCAGGCGCCCGACGTCCCAGGCCCCGACACGGTCACCTCGGCGCTCGACTCGCTCGGGGCGATCGACCACCCGATGGCGGCGTTCTGGTCCCGGCAGAGCGCCTTCGACATCCGGCACGTCGAGGGAGCGATCTACCTGGGGGCCGGAACCTCCAGAAGGCCCACGCAGCTGGTGTGGATGCGGTCACGCGGTCGCGTCGACGGGGACCAGCTGCTGCACCGGGCGCTGCTCGCCTACGCCTGCGACCAGATCATGCTCGAGCCGGTGCTGCGAGCCTCGGGCAACAGCTGGTCGACACCGGGGCTGAACCTCGCGAGCCTCGACCACGCGATGTGGTGGCACCGTGACGTACGAGTGGACGAATGGCTCTTGTACGCCGAGGAGTCTCCGTCCGCGCAGGGCGGCCGCGGGCTCACCACGGCGCGGGTGTTCGCACAGGACGGCACGCTCGTGGCGACGATCGCGCAGGAGGGCATGGTGCGGGTGCCCGAGGCGATCGGGAGCTGATCCTCCCCGCGGTCACCGCCATGGAGGCGCTGCGGCGCAGCGTGACCCAGCGGCCCCCGGTGCTCAGCGCCGACGGAACACCGGTGGCGAACCGAGATAGGGCTCCCACGCCTCGCGCTCGGCCTTGCCGAGCCGCTTGGGACTGCCCGTGACGGCGTCGACGACCACCACGGTGGTGAGCGCACGCACATAGGGCAGCCCAGCGGTGTCGGACGGTGCGCCGCCGTCGAAGACCTCGTAGCAGACGTCGATGCTGGCGCCCCCGATCGAGCCCAGCCAGAGCTGGACCTCGACCGGCACTCGCGTGTACGTCAGAGGGCGGAGGTACTCGATCTCCTGGCGGGCGACGACGGTGTGGCTGGTGGCCTGCGGCCCTGACTCAAGGACGGCCGTCGGCACGTGCTCATCGGCCGTCGCTCCGGGGTGGCGCCAGAACGCACTGATCCGGGCCTCTTCGAGGATGCGGAGCATCGCGACGTTGTTGACGTGCTCGTAGGCGTCCAGGTCCTCCCAGCGCACCGGGACCGGGACGTGCAGCCGTCGGCCCTCGACCACCGGCACGACCGCTGCGGGAGCGTCGGCGGTGCCGGTGGTCGGGCCGGGGTCGGGTGAGGTGGCCACGGTGACCGGGCTCAGTCGCGGGTGAGCTTGCGGTAGGTGACGCGGTGGGGACGGGCCGCGTCGGCGCCGAGCCGCGCGATCTTGTTCTCCTCGTAGGAGGCGAAGTTGCCCTCGAACCAGTACCAGCTCGACGGGTTCTCCTCGGTGCCCTCGTAGGCGAGGATGTGGGTCGCGACGCGGTCGAGGAACCATCGGTCGTGCGAGACCACGACGGCGCATCCGGGGAACTCGAGCAACGCGTTCTCCAGCGAGCCGAGGGTCTCGACATCGAGGTCGTTGGTGGGCTCGTCGAGGAGCAGCAGGTTGCCGCCCTGCTTGAGGGTGAGCGCGAGGTTGAGACGGTTGCGCTCACCGCCCGAGAGCACGCCGGCGGGCTTCTGCTGATCCGGGCCCTTGAAGCCGAAGGCGGCGACGTAGGCCCGTGAAGGCATCTCGACGTTGCCGACCTTGATGAAGTCCAGCCCGTCGGAGACGACCTCCCACAGGGTCTTCTTCGGGTCGATGCCACCGCGGCTCTGGTCGACATAGGAGATCGAGACCGTCTCCCCGACCTTCAGGTCGCCGCCGTCGAGGGGTTCAAGCCCGACGATCGTCTTGAACAGCGTGGTCTTGCCGACACCGTTGGGGCCGATGACGCCGACGATGCCGTTGCGCGGGAGCGTGAAGGAGAGCCCGTCGATCAGGACACGGTCCCCGAAGCCCTTCTTGAGGTCGGTGGCCTCGATCACGACGGAGCCCAGGCGCGGGCCCGGCGGGATCTGGATCTCCTCGAAGTCGAGCTTGCGGGTGCGCTCGGCCTCGGCAGCCATCTCCTCGTAGCGGGCGAGTCGCGCCTTGGACTTGGTCTGGCGACCCTTGGCGCTCTGGCGCACCCACTCGAGCTCGTTCTTGAGACGCTTGGCGAGCTTCGCGTCCTTCTTGCCCTGGACCTCCAGGCGGGCCTGCTTCTTCTCCAGGTAGGTGGAGTAGTTGCCCTCGTAGGGGTAGAGACGTCCGCGGTCGACCTCACAGATCCACTCGGCCACGTGGTCCAGGAAGTACCGGTCGTGGGTCACGGCGAGGACGGCACCGGGGTAGGTGGCGAGGTGCTGCTCGAGCCAGAGCACGCTCTCGGCGTCGAGGTGGTTGGTGGGCTCGTCGAGGAGCAGCAGGTCCGGCTTCTCCAGGAGCAGCTTGCACAGCGCGACCCGGCGACGCTCACCGCCCGAGAGGACCTTGACGTCGGCGTCCGGCGGCGGGCAGCGCAGCGCGTCCATGGCCTGCTCGAGCTGCGAGTCGAGGTCCCAGGCGCCCGCGGCGTCGATCTCCTCCTGCAGCGTGCCCATCTCGGCGAGCAGGGCGTCGAAGTCGGCATCGGGCTCGGCCATGAGCGCGGAGATCTCGTTGAAGCGGTCGAGCTTGCCCTTGATCTCGGCGACGCCCTCCTCGACGTTGCCGAGGACCGTCTTCTCGTCGTTCAGCGGCGGTTCCTGCTGCAGGATGCCGACCGTGTAGCCCGGCGAGAGCCGCGCGTCGCCGTTGGACGGCGTGTCGAGGCCGGCCATGATCTTGAGGATCGTCGACTTTCCGGCACCGTTGGGGCCGACCACGCCGATCTTGGCTCCCGGCAGGAAGTTCAGCGTCACGTCATCGAGGATGACCTTGTCGCCGTGCGCCTTGCGCGCCTTGATCATGGAGTAGATGAACTCAGCCACTGAAGTCTCGTCCGCCTCAGGTCGATCGTGGCGCGCCAGGTTCCGCGGTTGCCTTGTGGGTTCGCGCGCGGCCGCACCACGAGGGGTGGGGTGCCCGTCACCGCACCGTGAGGCGCGGCGACGGGTCAACGTCTCCCCCAGCCTACGCGGTCAGCGCGGTCTTCATCGAGGCGTCCACCTCGTCGTCCTCCGCCGTCTCGTCGTCCGCGGTCGTGCTCTGCCCGGCACCTGCGAGGTCCGCGTCGAGCGCCGGGAGGTCGACCACCTCGGCTCCTTCGCCGTCGGCCGTCACGGTCGCACCACCGGCGACGCTCCCTGCGTCGGCGCCATCTGTCTGCCATGCACCCGCAGGAGTGGCCCCGTCGGCGCTCGCGCTGCTGGAATGCATCGTCCGGGCGAACCGCGTCGTGCCGAACGCGAGGTCAGGGCCGATCGCGTCGGCGTCGATCACGAGGCGGGTCGAGGTCTCGCCGTCCTCGCGCCGCCACTCCTCGAGCCACGGGTGCCCTGTGACGATGACAGGTTCCGATCGGCGCAGCGACTCGGCCGCGTTGCGTGCCTGGTCGCCCCACACCTGGACCGTGTACCAGGTCGTCTTCGAGTCGCTCCACGTCCCTGTCTCCGGGTCACGGCGTCGGACGGCGTCGGCGATGCGAAAGCTCGTGACGTGCCGCCCGGACGTCGTCACGCGGCTCACCGGGTTGGTGGCGACCCAGCCGCGGATGGTGATGGTCGATCGTGATGCCATTGTCGTCCCCCTCGGGATCCGGGGCGGGCCGGTTGCCTGCCACGGGACGACCTTGCGTCAGGCGAGCGGCGAGGTGCTCGCCGAGCGGAGCGAATGTGGACAACCTGCGCACGAGGGGGGCCTGTGGACGAGCACGTGACGAGGGTGCTGACCGGGCGGGCCGTAGGGGTCGATAGACTCGTGCCGCCCCCGTAGCTCAATGGATAGAGCAACGGCCTTCTAATCCGTAGGTTGCAGGTTCGAGTCCTGTCGGGGGCGCTCTCCGACCCCGCTGAGCCGGTCACGGCCGGCGGGCGACCCTGACCGCGCCACCGGGAACGCCACGGTCACCCGCAGGCCACCGCCTGCGCGCGGGACCAGCCCGAGGTCGGCATCGTGCGCCCGGGCGACGGCCTGCACGACGGTCAGCCCGAGCCCCAGGCCACGGTCACTCGCGGTGCGCTCGCCCGCGCCCCGGCGAAAAGGCTGCACCAGGACGGTCAGGTCGTCCTCCGTCAACGCGGGACCGGAGTTGCTGACCGCGAGGACCGCGTGCGGGCCGCGGACGAAGGTGCTGATGTCGATCGGGCTGTCCTCGGGAGCGTGCTGGAAGGCGTTGCCGACGAGGTTGAGGACGAGCCGTTCCACGAGCCGCGGGTCGCCGGTCACGACCGCAGGCTCCAGGCGGAGGCGCACCCTGCCGACCACCCGTCCCCGCCCTGCCTCGCCGCGCTCCGTCACCACGTGCCCGTGCGGATCGAGCCCGTGCGCGTCGAGCGCCTTGAGGACGAGCGCCGACAGGTCCGCAGGCGCTCGACGCTCGACCGCCGCCTGGCCCCGAGCGAGGTCCAGGAGCGCCTCGATGAGCCGCTCCTGCTCGCGTCCCGCGGCAAGGATCTTCTCGTGCGCGGCACGCAGCTGCTCGGTGCTCGCCTGGGGGTCGGCGAGCACGACCTGCCCGATGGCCCGTTGCCGTGCCAGCGGGGTGCGGAGCTCGTGGGAAGCGTTGGCCACGAACTGACGCTGCGCCTCGAAGGACGCCTCGAGCCGGTCGAGCAGGGAGTCGAAGGTGTCCCCCAGCTCGGTCAGCTCGTCGCGGCGGCCTTTCAGCGCCAGACGCCGGTGCAGGTTGGACGCGGTGATCTCCTGGACGGTTCCCGTGATCGTGCGCAGCGGCCGCAGCATCGTGCCCGCCAGGTACCAGCCGAGCACAGCGGCGCCCACGGTCAGCAGCCCGAGCGCCAACCCACCCTGGAGCAGCAGCTGACGCATGGCGTCGGAGTGCTGCTGCAGCGCGAGCGCCTGCAGCTCCTCCGCGCTCTCCGGAGGCGCGGGCGGGCCCCCGCCGCCGGTCTCGGCACTGTCGGAGCCGCCCCCGGTGCTGTCGGCGTCGGTGTCGGTGCTCGACTCCGGCTCGGACCGCGCGCTCGGCCCCGGGGCCCCGAGGCCGTCGCCCTCGCCCGCCCCACGGGTGAGGGTGACGGTCACCTGGCCGTCGGGGGACACATAGGTGATCTGGTTCCCCGTCGCGTGCTCGACCAGCAGGTAGGTGGCTGCGAGCAGCGCGGCACCACCGAGCAGGAAGAGGATCGTGTAGACGGCGGTGAGCCGCAGCCGCAAGCTGCGGCTCCGGGCGTCCCGACCGGTCGGCACCGGCCCGGGCGACGGCGTCGAGTGCCCGCCGACCGCCCGGCTCACAGGACCACCCGGTACCCGGACCGCGCGACGGTCTCGATCGGCGCCGGCTCACCGAGCTTCGCGCGCAGTCGGCTGATCGTGATCTTCACCGCCTGCGTGAACGGGTCAGCGTTCTCGTCCCAGACGCGCTCGAGCAGCTCTTCCGCTGAGACGACGCGCCCACGAGAGGCCAGGAGCACCTCCAGCACCCCGAACTCCTTGGGTGTCAGGTCCAGCTCGCGCCTGCCGCGCACGGCCGTGCGGCGGGAGAGGTCGAGCACGAGGTCGCCGCTGCGGACCGTGGGCGGGACCGTCGGTTGAGAACGACGGAACAGCGCTCCCACCCGGGCGACCAGCTCGGGGAACTCGAAAGGCTTGCCGAGATAGTCGTCAGCCCCGAGACCTAGCCCGTCGACGAGGTCGTAGGTGTCCGCCGCAGCGGTCAGCATCAGGATGCGAGCGCGGGCACCGCCCGCGACCAGCGCGGCGCACACGTCGTCGCCATGGGTGCCCGGCAGGTCGCGGTCGAGCACGACGACGTCGTAGTCCGTCGTCTGCGCCCGCTCGAGCCCGGCGGTGCCGTCGAGGGCGATGTCGACGCTCATCCTCGACCGGCGCAGACCGGTGGCGATGGCCACTGCCGTCTCCTCGTCGTCCTCGACCACCAGGACCCTCACGCCGTCCTCCTCTCCGTCAGACGCCTCGGACACAGCCAGTCTGCACGCGGCATGGTTTCAGAACAGTTTCGGGCCCACGACACCGCCCCGAAACTGCTCGCTCCGTAGAACTGGTCCCGTCGGAACCGGTCCGTCGTGGACCACCAGACCATCGAGCGAAGGACTCATCATGAAGCAACCACTCCGCACCGCATCGTCGTGCCTGCGGTGTACGGCGCGCCAGCCCGTACCGCCGTCGTACACGGAACGATCCGCGGCCCGGCGATCGAAGATCCGAGCTTCGGGCGCGCTGCTGCTCGCCGTCGTCGTGGTGCCGGTCGCGCTCGCCGGCTGTGGCACCGGGACGCCGCGGGACGCCGTGGCTTCCCTGAGCCCGTCCGGCAGCACCGCGACGTCGGGCAGCAGCGGCAGAGCTGCCGATGAAGGCGCTACGGACACGGAACCGAGCGAGCTCGCCTACGCCCGGTGCATGCGCTCGCACGGCGTGACCGACTTCCCCGACCCGGACGCGAGCGGCGAGATCCAGCTCGACGCCGGGCCCGGGAGCGACCTGTCCCCGGACAACCCCACCTTCAAGGCCGCCGACGAGGCGTGCAAGCCGCTGCTCCCGGAGGGCAGCGGCGAACCGCCCGCCGGCATCAAGGAGGCCAACATCAAGTACGCCGCCTGCATGCGCGAGAACGGGGTCACGGACTTCCCCGACCCCCAGCCCGACGGGACGCTGCAGCTGCAGAGCAACCCGGGCGGCGACCTGGACCCGAAGAACCCGACCTTCAAGGCCGCCGACGAGGCGTGCAAGCAGTACCTGCCCGACGGTGGTCAGGGCGGCTCCCTCAGCTCGGTCGACGACTGATCGGCAGGGAGGAACCATGAGCCCGACCACAGACCCACCTCCCCGACCTCACGGTCTTTGGCGCCGACGACGCCCGCTCCACCGCGGCCTCGTCCTCCTGACCGTGCTGCTCGTCGTCGGCGCCGCAACCGTGCTGCTGACCACGGTGTCACGCGGAGCACCTTCCGGGGCCACTCCAGGCGCCGACGACGACGGCTCGTCGACCGTCGAGGCCCGGCGCCACGACCTCGTCGCACGCATGCAGCTCAGCGGGACCCTCGGGCTCGTGGGTGGCGAAGACGTCGTCGTACCGACGGGCACCGACGCCGCCGCGCTGCGACAGGCCCAGGATGCCGTCGACGAGGCCGTGGCCACGGTCCGGGCCGACCGCACGAGCCTGGTCGGCACCCGCAGGTCCGGTGACCGGGACGTCGCCGCGTCGCGCGGCACCGTCATGGCCGCGCGACACGGCGTGAACGCCGCGCGGCGCGCCCGGGTCACGGCCTGCGCGGCGAGCGCGGCGTCGCCCGACTGCGTGCAGGCCGACAAGGAGCTCATCACGGCACGGGACCAGGTCACGCAGGCGAGGAACGCTCTCGCTGCCGCGAGGGCGCAGGCCAGCGCGGCCGAGAACCAGGCCGCCTCGGCGCTCGAGACCAGCACCGCGCATCTCGCCTCCGTACGTGCCACGCTCTCCGACGCACGGAGCCGGGCGACCAGTCCTCGCACGACCTACACGGCGGTCGCCCCCCTCGGCACCGCCGTCGGACGCGGCGAGCGCCTGTACGCCCTCGACCGCACGGCGGTGCCGCTCTTCTACGGGACTGTCGTCCCCTGGCGTGCCCTCTACCGGGGCGTCTCCGCCGGCCCGGACGTGAAGGTCCTCAACGAGAACCTCGCTGCGCTCGGCTACGACGCGGGACTCGCCGGCGTCCGTCGCTTCACCGCGCGGACCGAGCGAGCCGTGAAGGCCTGGCAGCAGGACATGCACGCCCCGGCAACAGGTCTCGTCGCGCTCGGCGACGTCGTCGTGCGTCCCGGAGCCGTGGTGATCACCGCGGTGACGGCTCGCGCGGGGCAGGCAGCGACGCCGGGCAGCGTCGTGCTCACCGCGAGCAGCACGGCGAGAGAGGTCTCCGTCCGGCTCGCCGCAGCCCAGCAGGGCCAGGTCAGCACCGGGGACGCGGTCACCGTGACGCTCCCGGACGGTTCGACGGCGGACGGCCGGGTCGCGTCGGTCGGTACCGTCGCCTCGGCCGCGCCCGCAGACGGGGCGGCCGACGGCGCTGACGGTGCGGCCGCTGCAAGCCTTCCCGTGACGATCACCCTGGACGAACCGGACGCCGGGCAGGGCCTCGACCAGGCGCCGGTGCTGGTCGGCATCACCACGGCCTCCGTCGAGGACGCGCTCGTGGTACCGGTCAACGCCCTCGTGGCCCTCGCCGGCGGGGGCTACGCTGTCGAGGTCGTGGACGACGAGGGTGACCACCGTCTCGTCGCGGTCGAGTTCGGCCTGTTCGACGACGCCGAGGGCCTCGTGCAGGTGACCGGCACGGAGCTGCAGGCTGGTCAGCGCGTGGTGGTGCCCGGATCATGACGGTCGTCGGCACCGGCCCCGGGCCGGACCCCGCCACCGTGCCGGGCTCTGCCCCCGTCCTCGACCTGGAGGGCGTCACCAAGGTCTACCCGTCCCAACCCCCCGTCTCCGCCCTACGTGGCGTCGACCTGTCGATCGGCAGCGGCGAGCTCGTCGCGATCGTGGGACCGTCCGGCTCGGGCAAGACCACCCTGCTGCACCTCATGGGCACGCTCGACACGCCCACCACGGGCACAGTCCGGCTCACCGGCATCGACGTGGCGACATTGAACGACGCAAGGCTCTCGGCGCTGCGAGCGCACAGGATCGGATTCGTCTTCCAGCAGTTCTTCCTCGCCGAGCACGCCACCGTCGTCGACAACGTCGCCGACGGGCTGTTCTACACGGGCACCGGGGCGGCCGAGCGCCGGGGCCGGGCTCATGAGGCGCTGCACCTCGTCGGTCTCGCCGACCGCGCGAACGCTCGCCCGACGCAGCTCTCCGGCGGACAGCGGCAACGCGTCGCCATCGCCCGGGCGCTCGTCAGCTCCCCGGCGATCGTCCTGGCCGACGAACCGACGGGCAACCTCGACACCGCCACCGGGCTGTCGATCCTCGCACTTCTCGACCAGCTCCACGAACGAGGCACGACCATCGTCGTGATCACGCACGACCACGCCGTCGCCGCCCGCATGCCCCGCCAGGTCGAGATCCGCGACGGGCTCGTCGTCCGCGACAGCCGCCCGCCCGCAGCTCCCGCACCCGTCCGGCGAGAAAGGTTCCTCCCGTGACCCTCCCGACCGCGTCCCGGCTTCGCCCCGGCGACCTCGCCCGGCTCGCGAGCGTGGGGCTGCGCACCCGCAAGCTACGGGCCGCGCTGTCCGCGCTCGGCATCGCGCTCGGGGTGGCCGCCATCGTGGCGGTGCTCGGCCTCTCGGCGTCGTCGTCCGCGGGACTGCTGGCCGAGATCGACCGGCTCGGCACCAACCTGCTCACCGTGGCCGACGGTCAGAGCCTCTTCGGCGAGACCGCGGAGCTCCCCGAGACGGCGCCTGGCATGATCGCGCGCATCGGCCCGGTCACCGACGTCCAGTCCACGGGGAGTGTGAGCGGCGCCGCCGTCTACCGCAACCCCCACATCCCGGCGGTGAACACCAACTCGATCGGCGTCAAGGCGGCGAGCCTCGACCTGCCGGAGGCGGTGGGCACCGAGCTTGCGGCAGGAACCTTCCTCAACGAGGCCACAGCTCGACTGCCCGTCGCCGTCCTCGGTGCGGCCGCCGCCCGGCGTCTGGGCATCGACCGCGTGTTCCCTGGGACGCGGATCTGGGTCGCCGACCAGTGGTTCTACGTCACTGGGATCCTGCAGACCGCCGAGCTCGCTCCGGAGATCGACTCGTCCGTGCTCGTGGGCTATCCCGCGGCGGTCACCTACCTGGGCTTCGACAACCACCCGTCGACGGTCTACGTGCGGACCGATCCCGACCAGGTCGAGGCCGTGCACGCGGTCCTCGCGGCGACCGCCAACCCCGCGGCGCCGAACGAGGTCAGCGTCAGCAACCCTTCCGACGCGCTCGTGGCCCGCGCCCACGCGAAGAGCGCATTCAACGGCCTCTTCCTCGGCCTGGGCGCCGTCTCCCTCCTGGTCGGCGCGGTCGGGATCGCCAACATCATGGTCATCTCCGTCCTCGAGCGGCGCTCCGAGATCGGTCTGCGGCGCGCTCTCGGCGCGACCCGGGGGAACGTGCGCACCCAGTTCCTCAGCGAGGCCATGCTGCTGTCCCTGTTGGGAGGTGGCGTGGGGGTCGTCGTCGGATGCGCCGCGACCGCCGTCTTCGCGACCACGAAGGACTGGCAGGTCGTGATCCCGACGATCGCCTGGGTCGGCGGCCTCACGTCGACCGTCCTCATCGGGGCGACGGCGGGGCTCCTCCCCGCGCTGAAGGCGGCGCGGCTCTCGCCCACGGAGGCGCTCTGGTCCGTCTGAACGAGGGCGCGAGGCCACCAGGCGTCTCCCCGTGCCGCTCGGCGGGGAGCGCGACCCGATCTTGCCTCAGGTGCTCCGCACGTTTCTGGCTCACGTCGAGCCGGCTGCTGGCCTCATACGACCGCTCCAGCGCCTCCCCCACGAGGACCGCCAGCTCCGGCGCCTCCTCGTCCGCGACCCAGGTCGCGTAGGCCTCTCTGAAGGCGAGTCCCCCGAGCTCGGCAGCGAGCGCGGCGACCAGGTGCGGGACGCCGCGCTCCCCCAGCGCCGCGACCATGGCCGCCGTCATGCCGGCGTGCTTGGCCGCGTCGCGAGCCTGGAGCTCCGCGCTGGAGGGGACCGGCAAGGCGTTCGTCCTCGCGTCGGGCACGCCCGCCGTCCCCGGTCGTCTCGCCACCGAGGACGACGCGACGCGGTTCGACGGTCCGCTCGGCGGTCGTGCCCGCACGGCCCGCAGGGTGCTCGAGCTCGCCGACAGGGGTGTGCGGTCGCCCTGCGTGCGCCTCCCCCGATCGGTTGTACGGGTTCGCCTCCTTCGTCATCGCGGCCGGACGCCGGAGCACCCGAGTCTCCTCGAGGACCCGGCCACCGGGCAGCATCCCGAGCGGGCCTGAGACACAAGCGCGACCCGCTTCGCAGGCGTGTCGCCCGGGCTGTGGACAGCACTGGGCTGTCCACAGAAGTCCCTGATCCGACCCACGCAGGCTGCCGAGACTCCCATGATCGTGCTCCCAGCACTCAGGAGACGACATGCGACGACCTTCATTCCTCAGCTCCCGGACCCGGTCGAGAGCCCGCCGGCTGAGATCCGCAGCCCACCCCGCCGCGACCACTCGCCGTGAGGTGCGGGCCGTGCGTCACACCGGTCGTCGTCGAGCGCGGCATCGTGCCCGACGACGATCGATCGCCGTGGCCTCGGTGGCGGCGGTGTGCCTCTCGCCAGCGGTCGTGCTGAACGGGTCCGGCGCTGCTCAGGCCGTGGTCGGTGACCTCGTCCACGGGATCTCCGTCTCGGGGGTCATCTCCTACGGCACGAGCGAGTTCGGCAGCTTCGACGGGCCCGGCTCGGACGTGATGTGGTGCGTGCAGCTCGGGGCGAAGGCACCGACGGCGGCACAGCTCAAGGGAGTGAAGGCCACGACGGTGTCCGTGCCTCGCATCGCCTACCTGATCACGCACTACAAGAACAAGGCTGCACCCGGGCACACGCTCGCCGGCACGCACGCAGCGATCTCGTACCTGCAGCACGCCCACTACGACAAGGGGTACGGGGCCGTCACCGCGAGCGCGCGGCGCAAGGCCGTCGAGGCGTGGTTCGAGAAGAACCGGGCCTCGGTGTGGAAGCTCGGGCAGAACCTCTGGGACGAGGCGGGCAGGTATGCCGGCGGCTACACCGCGAAGGCCGGGCTGAGGACCTCGGTCGCCGGTGGCAAGGGCGTCGGAGCGCTCACCGCCAGCCTCGTCTCGGCCGCGGGAAAGATCACTCCTGGGATGTCGGGGGCCGTCACCCTGAGCGGGCCGGCGGCGTTCGGCAACGGCAGCAGGTCCAAGACCTTCACCTCCGGCACCACGCCCACCGAGTGGACGATCGACGTCACGGGTACCGGCACGGTGACGGCGAAGGTCGCCTTCAGCGGCCTGCCCGGCACGACCGTGAACCAGTACGACGCCGGTTCCTCGCGGCAGACGATGTGGACCGACAGCACCACGACCTCGGCCTCCGCGAGCGCGTCAGGCACGCTCGGCGCGACACCGCTGACGGTCAGCACCAGCGCGGGTGTGCAGTACTCCTCCGCGGCGTCCGCCGTCATCAAGGACACCATCACCGTCAAGGGTCCGGCCTCCCTGGCGGGGCTGAGCGTACCCGTCACCGCCCGCGCCTACTGGGCCGGCCTCGCGGCACCGGCGCAGCGTGCCAGCGCCTCCGGCGGGACCGCGCAAGCCGTGGGGCAGCCGATGACGGTGACCGGCCGCCTCGACGCCTCGGGCGACGTCACGCTGCCGGTGCAGACGACCTCGAGCAAGGGGGCCGGCTACTACACGTGGGTCGTCTCGACGCCCGCCCTGCTCGGTGGCATCGTGCCCGCCTACACGTCGCCCTTCGCAGTGCCGAGCGAGACCGTGCGCGTGACCGCGAGCCCCTTGCTGCGCACGCAGATCGACAAGCAGGTGGTGGACGAGAAGGCCGGGCTGATCAAGGTGCGCGACCAGGTGTTCGTCACCGGGGCGAACCCCGGGCAGAAGCTCACGGTGACGGTGGTGCCGTACGGGCCGTTGACCACGGACCCGACTCGCCCCGCACCCGCCCCGGTGCCGTCCCCGGCTCCCGCACAGCTTCCGAAGCAAACCGTCACGATCATCGTCAACGCGAACGGCACCGGTTCGGCATACACCCCGTGGGTCGCCGTGCCGCAACCTCCTGTCGGGGAGACACGGTGGGTGACGTTCGTCGCCTCGATCCCGGCAGCGACCAATGTCTCGTCCGCCTACGCGAGTTCCTACGGGGATCCGGCGGAGACGACGTCGGTCACGCGGTCAGCGCCGGGTGTACCTGTCATATCGACGGTGGCATCAACGGCGCAGGCGAAGGCCGGCGACACGATCAGCGACACAATCGTCGTCGCGTCGAACGATGCGCTCCTTAGCCAACACCCGCTGCAGATCACCTCGAAACTTTGGCACTCCGGAACCCAACCGGTGCCGGGGCAGCCACTCCCAGCCGACGCGGTCATGGTGCAGGAAAGCGTCTTGGATCCGATCAGCGAGACAGACCCGGAGATCCGTCTGACAGCTAACAAGTACACGATCCCGGACGAGTTCGACGGGATGGGCTGGTGGGTGTACACGTACTCCTACCCGCAGGGCGGCGACCCGGACGTCGACGGCTATCCCGCGGTCGAGGACAAGACGGTGCACGCCGAGGAGACCGTGCTGGTCCCGTGGCAGCCGAGGGCTGCCACCACGGCGTCGGACTCGCGGGTGCAGGCCGGGGACACGTTGAGCGACCACCTCGTCATCAGGAACGGCCGCCCCGGGTCGTCCGTCACGGCGGTCTCCTTGCTGTTCGGGCCGTTGCCCGCCGCTCCGAAGACCGCGGCGCTGCCACCGTTGACCGACCTGGAGCCCGTCTTCACCACCGAGACGGAGATCCAGATCGGCGCCGACGGCAGGGGCGTTGCAGACACCGCACCGTCGGACCCGCTGCTCGAACGCGGCTTCTACACCTGGTGGACGGGGATCGCGCTGGACCCCGGCGGCACCTGGCAGGCCTGGACGGACACCTACGGGCTGCCGGCCGAGACCTCCGTGGTCGAGTGGGAACCGGAGGTGACCACCCGGACCAGCAATCAGGTGGCGACCGTCGGTGACGAGCTGACCGACACCCTGGAGGTCACCGGTCTTCCGCCGGGAACGTCCGCCGATGTCGTCTCCACCCTGTGGGTGGTCCCGGCCGACCAGGAGATCGTCGAGGGCGACGACGTGCCCCACGATGCGCTCAGACAGGGCACGGTGACCAC
>Ga0182749_1000728_pt1 | contig 28374 bp, 30 predicted proteins | sample eDN3rd37CKraftMG_FD_128875 | JGI IMG/M metagenome (GOLD analysis project Ga0182749, IMG submission 128875) | Enriched Miracle-Growth compost microbial communities from Emeryville, California, USA - eDNA 3rd pass 37_C Kraft MG (version 2) (version 2) ...
CACCTACGACTACGTCGTCGGCCTGCGCGCCGTGACCTCGGTCGACGGCATGACCGCCGACTTCTATCCCTTCGACATGCGCTTCCTCGGCAACGTCGCGACGCGCATCATCAACGAAGTGAAGGGCGTCAACCGCGTGGTGTACGACGTGACGAGCAAGCCGCCTGGGACGATCGAGTGGGAATGATTCAGGCCCATCCGAACGCCGCCGATTTTACGCCAGAGTTCGACACAACCCACTGAAATAAAATAATTTTCGCGACGATGCCTATCGATACCTATCGGTGGGCATAGATCGCATGTACCGTCACGGCTGACGGCCCTTGCCAATATTGATCCCTGCTGATTTTGAAAGTACCGTCACGGGAAATGAGGCTCGTGACGGTACTTGTTTTGGCTTAAGCCATTGTAACAAAGCGAATTTCTAAGTGCGAGCCTCCCAAAAACCGCGTGACGGTACTTTTTCGGAGGTGATACGGCAATGCTAACGGACGCCGCAATTAAGGCCTTGAGACCAAAAGACAAAACCTACAAGGTCGCGGATCGCGACGGCATGTATGTCCGCGTCATGCCGTCAGGAGCCATATCTTTCCGGCTGGACTACCGGCTGAATGGCCGACGCGAGACGGTCTATCTCGGCAAGTATGGGCGTGATGGCATCTCTCTCGCGCGGGCGCGGGAGCTGTGCCTAGATGCACGGCGGGCGATCAGAGAGGGACGTTCACCGGCGATCGAGAAGCAGCGCGAGAAGCGCCGCCTGAAAGAGGCCAAGAGCTTCGGCGAGTTCGGCGAGAAATGGCTGGTGAATGCTCCGATGGCGGACAGCACCAGAGCCATGCGCCGCGCCATCTTCGAGCGTGAGTTGCTCCCTGTCTGGCGCAATCGCCTGCTTACGGAAATCACGCCGGACGATCTTCGAGCGCACTGCGCCAAGATCGTCGAGCGCGGTGCTCCGGCCACAGCGATCCACGTGCGGGACATCCTGAAGCAGATCTACGGCTTCGCGATCCTGCATGGAGAGAAGGTGCCCAACCCAGCGGATGAGGTTGGACCCGCCGCGATCGCGACGTTCGCGCCGAGAGACCGCGCCCTATCGCCGACCGAAATTCGCATCATGCTCAGGCAACTCGAACACGTTCCTACGCTGCCGACCATCCGGCTAGGTATGAAGCTCTACCTCCTGACGATGGTGCGGAAGAGCGAACTGCAGGACGCGGTGTGGGACGAGGTGGATTTCGAGAATGCTGTCTGGACGATCCCGAAGGAACGCATGAAGCGATCGAAGGCGCACAACGTTTATCTCTCGCGTCAGACCCTAGATATCATGATTGCGCTCAAGACCTGCGCGGGCAACTCGCGATACCTTCTGCCGTCCAGGTACGATGCCGACGCACCGATGTCGCGCGCGACGTTCAATCGCGTGACCTATGCGGTCGTTGAGCAGGCCAAGAAGGAGGGGCTGCCGCTGGAGCCGTTCACCGTCCATGATCTGCGCCGCACGGGTTCGACGCTGCTCAACGAGTTTGGCTTCAATAGCGACTGGATCGAGAAGTGCTTGGCGCACGAGGACGGCCGATCGTCTCGCGGGGTCTACAACAAGGCGGAGTACGAAGTTCAGCGCCGCCACATGATGCAGGAATGGTCGGACATTGTGGACGCCTGGGCGGAAGGGCGTAAGCACACGCCCGTTCTCTTGCCCCCAGCTATGCCTCTGATGGAGCTTGATCCCGCCCTTTGACCGGCCGCGTCTTGCGCTTTGAGACGTCTGGGTGCTGAGCGCGCCGGATCGGTGCCGCGCGTCGTGCCGACAGCCACGCTTCGACTTCAGCCAGGTCCCAGACGATGCATCTCGGGGTAAGCGCAAAGCGTCGCGGAAACTCGCCACGCTGCTCCATCTCATAGATGGTGCTGTCAGCCAGCGGGATCATCTCCCGCAACTGTTGGCGTCGGATCGTCCGCCGTAGGGCCGGGTTAGAAGATGCTGTTGCCATGCTATGCCTCTATCGTTCCGAGTCTCTGAGATAGAAAGCGATAGCTCCTGAAAGATGAAAAGGCCTCCAGTCCGAGCGTGCGGGAATATCGCAGCGTAGCGTGTAAATCGGCGGAATATGTTACGCCGCCACCGAGGGGTGCGTAAGGCGAGCATCCCGATCATGGCGGCAGGGGTAATCATCAGCCGTTTTGTCTCAGTAGCTGCTCCGTCGATTCATGCCCGTCCCTCGACTAACGGCAGGTTTTGTCGATAGGTCGTGCCGGCTCGCCATCATTTCATCAGAAGCGGCATATTACTTGGAATCGCGACAGGTTTGGGCATCATGTCCCTCTAAGCTGCGGATGAGAAAATCGAACACTCGCTGCGATTGGTCTGGCAGGAAATGATAACCCTCCTCGATGAAACAGACTTCGGCATGCGGCACATGCCGCTCAAGCCGAAGGCGTGTGTCATAGGAGTCGATAAGCGCGTCGCGGCCGCCCGCTATGGCGAGCAGTGGCATCGCGAGCGCCTCCAGTGCTGCATTGCTGAGCTGCGGAATCTTGATTGCGCGTGGTTTGATCGCGCGGCTGATACTCTCCATCAGGGGGGAGATCGCCTTAAGATCGGCGGGTAGGTGCTTTGGCGCCGGTCCGAATATCTTTTCAAGGATTTTGCGCTTTCCCCAACCGCCCAGCAGCAAATAGGGCGCCACTGCGAGGAGAAAGTTCTTCTGCCTTCCGATTCCTGCGGGACAGATCAGCGCCAGCGCGGAAGCGCGTGACGGCCGCCGCATGGCATAGTCGAGCGCAAGCCAGCCGCCGAGTGATGTGCCGACCAGCGCTGCACGGGCAAGTTCAAGGCCGGTGAAGACATCGTCGAGCCACATCGCGTAGGTGTCCCCGAAGAGCGGCGGCCTCACCCGGGCGCTCAATCCCGCTTCGCCGATCATATCGACCGCATAAAGCCGGAAGCGACTTGACCAGAGCGCGATATCCGGCAGCCATGCGGCGCTATTCGCCTGAGCGCCATGGAGCAGCACCACCGGAGGCGCCGTCTCGGGACCGCAGGCGAGCACGAATGTCGCGCCTTGCGAGGTCGCCAGTTCAACCTCCTGCGTCGGCACAGGCCAATGGTCGAGCACCGCGCGGTACTCCCGCAAAACTTCTACCGCATCGGCATCGCTGCGAAAGACAGGATCACTCATCGCAACAGTCCCAGTTGCAGCTCGATAAGCTCGAGCAGTCTTGCGGCATCGGATGGAGCGGCGATGAGCACGATCTTTAGATCACCGCTGGTCGGATCGAAGGCCGTGTTGAAATGCAGCGGTCTGGTCTCAGCGTCGCCTCCCAGGGCCGCAGCGCCAAGGAAGGTCGCCATACGCTCGGCCGCTTCGGTAGCCAGGGCCGGAACCTCGACAATCACGGTCGCGCGGACATCGCACGGAGGCGGTATGCGCCCACTCGCCATGCCGGCGAAAGCGTCCAGCTTGGCGCGGTCGATGCGATAAGCCTTGCCGATCCGCGTGGCTTGGAGGCGACCTTCGCGGATGTAGCGGAGGACGGTCTTGGGATGCAGTTTCAGCTCTTCGGCGGCCTGTTCGACCGTCATAAGCACGTTCGACATGAAAAGATGACTCCACAACATTCCCATAAAGTCCTATAACATGGACTAATAGGGAGCAATGGGTAACATGGACGACTCTGTAAATTCTGCGACTGAGAATGCGGGCGAGGCGATGAAAACCCAGCTTCGCCGCGACCTACGTGCCGCTATGAAGCGCGGCGACAAAGACGAGACGGCAGTGCTCCGGGAGCTAGTTGCCGCGCTCGACAACGCCGAAGCTGCGCCGCTCCGAGAGGAGCGTCCATCGGTCGATCGTCATGCCTTCAGCGACGGATCTGCTGAATGCCAGCGCCGGATGCTCACTCAAAGAGATGTGCATGCGCTGATGCTGGGCGAGATGAATGCACGTGTGGAGGCAGCCGCCGAATTCGCACGATTGGGTGCAGAAGCCCGGTCCACAGCGCTCAACGCCGAGATCAGGATCCTGCGCCGCTATGTCCAGCAATGACGTTGCCAGATCTTGGGATGACGATTGGCGCAGTCCCAGCAGCACTGGCCGCGCTCGTGATGCTAACTGCGTTCTTTGCGTCGTCACTCTGAAGCTGCCGACCGCGAAGCAAACGAAGTGACCGCGAATGTCTTTTGAGCTTCGCCATCTTCGCTACGTGGTCGCGGCTGCAGAGCACGGCAGTTTTCGCAAGGCGGCGTTGGCGCTTGGCGTTCGGGAGTCGGCGGTGAGCCGCCGCATTCGCGATCTGGAAGATGAAATTGGAGCGACCCTGTTCATTCGTCATCACGCTGGCGTTTGCCCTACCTACGCCGGGCATCAGTTCGTTGGCCGCGCTCGCAAGACTATCAACCAGCTCTCCTATGCAACGAGAGATGTCGGGCTAATCGGTCGCGCCGAAAAAGGTGTGGTACGTCTCGGGATATTCTCCTCGCTGGCCTCCGGATTCCTGGCGGAGCTCATTCAAACCTATGGCGCGAAGCACAGCGGAGTGAGGCTGGAGATTGTCGAGGGAGGACCGTCCGATCACCTGCCGGCGATCCGGCAACATCGACTCGATGTCGCCTTTCTCACCGGACCTCCGAAAGCTGCCGATTGCGACACACTCCACCTGTGGAACGAACGGGTATATGTCGCGATGTCCAAAGGCGACGCTCTCGCCGACAAAGAGGAAATTGCTTGGGGCGATCTCCAGGGGCGTGCATTCGTTGTCAGCGAGACGCCACCCGGGCCTGAAATCTACGACTACGTCGTCAAGCATCTTAGCGATCTCGGCCGCTCACCGGACATCGAGCGCCAAGCCGTCTATCGTGACACATTGATGCAGATCGTCGCCGGGGGGCGCAAACTGACTCTGACGAGCGAGGCTACGACGGCGGCGCTGTTTCCAGGCGTGAGCTATCGACCGCTGATCGGCGAGACGTTACCCTTCTGCGCAATCTGGTCACCGCGGAACGACAATCCCGCGTTCCGGCGGTTGCTCAGCCTCGCAAGGGTCATGTCGAGGCGCTGCGCCGGCTGGCCCGTCAAGAAGGAGTGTTCGGACCCGTCGAGCCCGCCCGGCTGCCTCGACCGCTCCCCCGACGCGACTTCGCGAAGCCCCTGTCCGTCGCCATGAAGCGCTCGATCATAGGCGCGATCAGGCGCACGGGATCGCCGACCGGCTGGCCCGTTTCGCGACCGTGGATCTCGGCATAGGCAACGAGGTCGCGGTGAACCGAAGCCGGCAACTCGACAGTGACTTTGACCGGCTTGTCATCGGCGATCGCGCCGAGCTTCAGCTTGGCCATGTCAACCTCCGTAGGGCTCAAGAACAAGATCGCGGGTGACGATCACCCTCACGGGGAAGCCCGGCCGGATGGTGAGCGTCGGCGCAATGTTGAGCTGGCGACGAATGATCTGCTGGCCGGCGTCGTTGATGGTGTCCTGGCCGCCGTTGCGGATCGCCTGAATCAGGCGGTCGTCGTCGTTTGTCGCGAGCTCGGCGCCGACGCTGAGCAAGGTCGACAGACCAGCGGCCTTGGCGAGATCCCACCAGTGATAATCGACGCCGTCCTGCAGGCCTGCGTAACCCTCGGCGTCCGCGCCTGGTTGCCGCTCGAGGACGATGCTGCGGCCGTTTGGAAAGATCAGGCGGTTCCAGACCAGGAGGACACGAGATTGACCGAACTGGACGTTGTTGTCGTACTGACCGATGACGCGCGTGCCCTGTGGGATGAGGAGGATAAGACCAGTGGGGCTGTCATAGATATTCTCAGTGACCTGCGCGGTGATCTGGCCAGGCAGATCCGAGCGGATGCCGGTGATCAGCGCGGCCGAGATCACTGCCCCCGCCTGGAGGATGTTCGGCGAGGCCGGTGCGGCGACCCGGTCGGCTGCGACGGTGCGCCGGTCCACCGGCGCGTTGAGGAAGGCCTGCTGGCGCTCCTGGGCAGTCGGCGTCGCCGGCTGGGGCGCGAGACCGAGGCTCGTCAAATCCGGCATGGCCGCGTTCGGCGTCGCAGCCGTGGCGGCGGGAGCCGCGGTGCGCGCTTCCGACGCCGCGAACAGACGGCTGGTGCGCGCCGTCTCGATTTCCTGAAGGCGGTGCTGCTCCTCGGCGCTGAGGCCGGGCTGGGCAACGCCCGGCGTCGGCACAGGCTGGCCGCGGTTCTGGGCGCTGACAATGGGCCGGCCGAGATCGCCGGGCAGCGGCGGGCCGAGCTGAGGCACACCAGTATAGTCGCGCGGCAGGCCCTGAAGGCCATCCGCCGTCGAGCGGTTGTCGGTCGAGTAAAGCTCTTCGGGAGACTTTCCGCCGTTGCGCGTCTGGAGCGCATACACCAGCGCGCCGCCGAGCCCGAGGCTCGCTACCAGGCCGAGGCCTGCGAGCACCTTGCGCGACAGCCGCGTGACGCGCGGAGTGTCGGCGCGCAGCCGCATCGGTGCGGCCGCCTCCGGCGCCGACCCGGTGAGCGGCGCGCCGGATTCCTCTCCCTCGTTCCGGTCTTCACTCACGACGCGGGCCTCCCGTCGGTGCGGGTGATCCGGACGCGCTTCTGATTGCTGCCGGAACCGAACCGCAGCTCGGCAGCCGCGAACAGCCGGTCGACGATCATGTAGTTGTTGCGGACGCGGTAGTTGACCAGTTCCGATGTATTGCCCTCTGCACCGACGACGAAGAGCGGCGGCATCTCGCCCTGGCCGATGCCCCTCGGAAACTCGATGAACACCTGCCGGCCATCGTCGTAGGCGCGCAGCGGCCGCCAAGCCGCACGATCGCCGGTCACCTCATAGCGGAAGTTGATCCGCGAGAGATCGACGCCGGTCGCCACCGGCTGGGCGGCCTGCGCCTCTGCGTTCTGACGACGGAGCGCGATGAGCTGGTCCTGCGGATATTGCCAGGAGACCGACGCCATGTAGGTGCGCTCGGTCGAGCGCAGCTCCATGTGATAGGTGCGCAGGTTGGTGTTGATGACCAGGTTCGTCATCAGGTCGGGCCGCGTCGGCTTGACCAGGATATGAACCTGCAGCGTGGCGCCTGCGCCGCTCTGTGTGTCGCCGATGATCCAGCGCACGGTGTCGCCGGCGGCGACCGGCCCGGAGCCGACGAGCTGCTCGCCCGGCTGGAGAGCGATGTCGGTGATCTGTCCGACGGCCGTACACCTGGTAGAGCGCGCCTTGCGTGAAGGGGTAGACCTGCATCGAATTGATGAAGCCGTTGCGCACGGGCTGCATGCGCGCGGCCGCGTTTGCTTGGTTCACGCGCACGGTGGGATCGGCGGGCTCCGGCGTCGAACGCGAGGGCTCGACGCGCTGCAATTGGCCCGGGAGCGGAAGCGGCCTTGGAAGCTCGACGACCCGGACCGGCGCCGGCGGATTGACGGTCTGGACCGCGGCCGGCGCGTCGTCGTAGCTGATCTCGGGCGGCTTCTGCGTCGTTGCACAGCCGGCGAGCGCCGCGGCGGAAAGCAGCAAAGCCGCCAATGTGTGGGTACGCAAAGCCGGTTCTCCGGCTTTACGGAAAATCGGCATCGTCATTGCCCCAGCTCCCGTGACCAAGAAATTGCGTTGACGTAAATCCCCAGCGGATTGGCGCGCAGCCGGTCGGCATTGCGCGGAACCTGGACGACGATGGTGAGGATCGCCGTCCATCGGGTTGTTTCGGCGAGTTGGCCGTTCTCGTAGCGGCGCTCGATCCATGCGACGCGGAAGCTGTCGGGCGACGCGCGGATCACGCTCGAAACATCGATGGCAACTTGCTGACGCCCGACTTTGGTGAAGGGATCGTTCGCCCGCGCGTAGTCGTTGAGCGCGGCCGCGCCGCGATCCGTCGTGAAGTCGTAGGCGCGCAGCCAATTCTGCCGGACGATGATCGCGTCGGCGGGTATCGAGCGGACCTGCTCGATGAAGCGCGCGAGGTGAAATGCAATCTGCGGATCGGTCGGCTGGTAGTCGGCGACGGCAGGTGCGATCGCCTGCGCCTGGCCGAGACGATCGGTCTGGACCACCCAAGGCACGACGGTGCCGCGCGCCGATTGCCAGACCAGCGCGGCGGCAAATCCGGCAGAGAGGAAGAGCGAGCCGAACGCCATGTAGCGCCAGTTGCGCGCCTGGACACGGGAGGAGCCGATCCTGTCATCCCAGACCTGGGCGGCGCGCTGATACGGAGTTTCTGGCTCGGGTGCCTTCCCATAGTGCGTGGAGGGTCGTCGGAACATCAGCGGTCACCTTCCGAGAGATTGATGGAGGAGCCGCCGCCATGGCTGTCGCCGCTGCGCACGGCATGAACTGTGGTCGAAACGGCATGGCTCATTTGCCGGGAACGCTTCATGCGGCGGGCCCATGCCGGCGGCTGGTCGCCGGTGCTCGCGGGGCTCGGCGCAGCCTCGTTCGCCGCGTCGCCGATCGTTCCCATGGTCAAGGAGCCGCCGGTCGCCTCGAAGGCGGCGCGGGCGCCTCCGGCGAAGCTGGAGCGCATGCTCTCGGCCGAGCGTTCTGCGGCGCGCCGCAGCGGCGACGTGGCGGCGGAACCCGCGGCGCGTACGACGCCGCCGAGCCCGCTCATCACGCCCGATGCGCCGGTCTGGCCTGCTGCGCCGAGGCTGTAGGCGGTCGATGCGCCACCAGCGAGAGCGGCACCGCCGCGAGCGGCGGCAGCGGCACCCCCCGCCAGAGCCGCGCCGCCCGATGCGACCGCGCCAACGGTGGCGGCTCCCGCCGCGACCATGCCGCCGGCAGCGAGGCCTGTGCCGACTGCCGCGCCGGCACCGAGCTGCGGGCCGCCGGACACCAGGCCGTTCGCGATGCCAGGCCCGAAGATGCCGAGACCGAGCAGCGACAGCGCCGCGAGCACGATCGCCATGGCGTCGTCGATCGTCGGCGTCGCGCCACCGAAGCCGGATGTGAACTCGGAGAACAGCGTCGAGCCGATGCCGGTGATGACGGCGAGCACGAGGACCTTGATGCCCGACGAGATGACGTTGCCGAGCACGCGCTCGGCCATGAAGGCCGACTTGCCGAACAGGCCGAACGGGATCAGCACGAATCCAGCGAGCGTCGTCAGCTTGAACTCGATCAACGTGACGAAGAGCTGGACGGCGAGAATGAAGAAGGCGAGCAGCACCAACGCCCAGGCCAGGAACATGCACGCGATCTGGATGAAGTTCTCGAAGAAGGACCAATAGCCCATCAGGCCGGAGATCGAATCGAGCAGCGGCCGCCCGGCGTCGAGTCCGGTCTGGGCGACCTTTCCGGGGCGCAGGAGATCGGCGGTCGTGAAGCCGGTGCCGGAGGCCTTCAGGCCGAGGCCGGCGAAGCTCTCGAAGACGATGCGGGCGAGATTGTTCCAGTTGCCGATGATGTAGGCGAAGACGCCGACGAACAGCGTCTTCTTCACCAACCGTACGATGATGTCGTCGTCGGCGCCCCACGACCAGAAGAGCGCGGCCAGCGTGATGTCGATGACGATCAGCGTGGTCGCGATGAAGGCGACTTCGCCCGCGAGGAGGCCGAAGCCGCCGTCGATGTAGCGGGTGAAGACCTCCAGAAAATGGTCGATGACGCCGGTGTTGCCCATTTGCCTACTGCGCCTCTGAGGGTTGCGCCGGTGTCGGCGTGGGGAGCGGCGCGGGCTGCGCCGGCGGAAGGCGTTCCTCCGGACGGGAGCCGGGGGCGAGGAAGCGATTGCGATTTTCGGCCCAGGCGCGAAGGCAGGCGGGATCGCGTGGCCCGGCTTCCCCGAGGGCTTGGCAGCGCAGCAGCTCGCCGCGCAACGGATCGTCGGGGACGGTGACTTGTCGGCTGGAGGCCCAGCTTTCCGCAGCCTGGTCCTCCCGGCTGACTTCGATTGCAGTCGCGGTGATCGCGACCGCAACGAAGATGACGGCGCCAATACGCGCGAGCATCTTTCCGTCCATTGCTGAGCTCTCAGTTGCCAGTCCGGAACATCTGCGCGTTGCCGGGCTGATAGCCGCTGCCTGGCGTGAGGAAGCGGCGACGCTGCTCGCGGCCCTGTTCGGCGGCGGCGGACCGCTCGGCCTCGGCAAGCGCTTGAGCCCGTCCGTTGGCGGAGACGACGGCGGTGAGATCGGCGAGTTGCTGTGCCTGCAGCGCGAGAAGCTGGTTGCCGGCCTGCGTCGCCTGCAAGGCGCCGGTCGCGCCCTGGCTCTGGCCGACCAGGGCCGACATCTGCGTGCGGTTGGTGTCGATGTTGCCAACGACGCCGGCCTGGACGCGCATGGCGTCCTGGAGTCCCGAGACCGTGTTGTTCCAGCGTTCCTTCGCCTGGGCGACGAGTTGCTGATCGGACGCGCTCATCGAGGCGCTGCCGGCCCCGTAGTTCGTGCGGAACGCCTGGTCGATGTTCTGGACGTTATAGGCGATGCGTTGGGCCTCGCCGAGGAGCTGCTGGGTCCGCTGAACCGACTGCTGAAGCTGCTGGAGCGAGGAGAACGGCAGGCTCGTGAGGTTGCGCGCCTGGTTGATCAGCATCGTCGCTTCATTCTGAAGGGACGTGATCTGGTTGTTGATCTGCTGCAGCGCGCGGGTCGCCGACAGCAGGTTCTGGGCGTAGTTGGTGGGATCGTACACGATCCATTGGGCCGAGGCCGGCGCGATCAGCACCGGCGACACCGACAGCGGCGCGGCGAGAATGGCGGCGGCGAGCACCGCGCGAGGGACACGCAGTTTCATGGCTGGCTCTCCAGGTTGGTGAGGTTGGGAATGAGGTCGGCGGCCCAATCGACACGGCGATGGCGCAGCCACGCCGCGAGGAAGCCCTCGCGCCCATGTTCGGCGACGATGCGGTCGATGGCGGCCTGGTCGGTCTTGGAGGATGCCGCGCAGAGCGCGAGAGCGACGTCGGCGAGGCCCAACTCGAACAGCCGGTTGCCGCGGCGGCTCTGGCAGTAATAATCCCGCTTGGGCATGGCCCGGGCGAGGATCTCGATCTGCCGGTCGTTGAGGCCGAAGCGCCGGTAGATCGCGGTGATCTGCGGCTCGATCGCCCGTTCGTTCGGCAGCAGGAGCCGGGTCTGGCAGCTTTCGATGATGGCGGGCGCGATCGCCGAGCCGTCGATGTCGGAGAGCGACTGGGTGGCAAACACGACGCTGGCGTTCTTCTTGCGCAGCGTCTTCAGCCATTCCCGGAGCTGGCCGGCGAAGCCCTCATCATCGAGGGCGAGCCAGCCTTCATCGACGATGATCAGCGTCGGCTCGCCGTTCAGCCGATCCTCGATGCGGTGGAAGAGATAGGCGAGCACGGCCGGCGCCGCGGCCGTCCCGATCAATCCTTCGGTTTCGAAGGCCTGGACGGTGGCGACGCCGAGATGCTCGCTCTCGGCGTCGAGCAGCCGGCCATAGGGCCCGCCGACGCAATATGGGCGCAGCGCCTGCTTCAGGTCGTTCGACTGCAGCAGCACCGACAGGCCGGTCACGGTGCGCTCGGCCGTGGGCGCGCTGGCCAACGACGAGAGCGCCGTCCAGATAAGCTCTTTGACCTCGGGCGTGACCTGAATGCTCTCGCGCGTCAAGATGGCGACGATCCAGTCAGCGGCCCAGGCGCGTTCGGCCGCCTCGTCGATCCGGGAGAGCGGCTGAAGCGCGACGCTGTCGGTCGAGCCCTCGGTCAGGCCGCCGCCGAGATCGTGCCAGTCGCCGCCCATGGCGATGGCGGCGGCGCGGATCGAGCCACCGAAGTCGAAGGCGAAGACCTGCGCCCCGGCGTAGCGGCGGAACTGCAGCGCCATCAGCGCCAGCAGCACGGACTTGCCCGCGCCAGTCGGGCCGACCACCAGCGTGTGGCCAACGTCGCCGACGTGAATTGAGAACCGGAACGGGGTGGACCCTTCGGTCTTGCCGTACAGCAAGGGGGGCGCACCAAAGTGCTCATCCCGTTCCGGCCCCGCCCACACCGCCGAAAGCGGGATCATGTGGGCGAGATTGAGAGTCGAGATCGGCGGCTGACGGACATTGGCGTAGACGTGGCCCGGCAGTGAACCGAGCCAGGCGTCGGCCGCGTTGATCGTCTCGGGCATCGCGGTGAAGTCGCGGCCCTGGATCACCTTCTCCACGAGCCGGAGCTTCTCCGACGCGACGCGTGGATCGTTGTCCCAGACGGCGATCGTGGCGGTGACGTAGGCCTGTCCGGCATAGTCAGCACCGAGTTCCTGCAGGGCCAGATCGGCATCGGCGGCCTTGTTGGCGGCGTCTGTATCGACCAAGGCACTCGCCTCGTTGGTCATCACCTCCTTGAGGATGGCGGCGATCGACTTGCGCTTGGAGAACCACTGCCGGCGGATCTTGGTCAGCAGCTTCGTGGCGTCGGTCTTGTCGAGCAGGATCGCCCGCGTCGACCAGCGATATGAAAAGGCGAGCCGGTTGAGATCGTCGAGGATGCCGGGCGTCGTCGCGGTCGGAAATCCGACCACGGTCAGGATGCGCAGATGCGCGTCGGCAAGGCGCGGCTCCAGGCCGCCGGTGAGCGGCTGATCGGCGACCAGCGCGTCGAGATACATCGGCGTCTCAGGAACGCGCACGCGGTGGCGCTTCGTCGAGACGGTCGAGTGCAGATAGGTCAGCGTCTCGACATCATCGAGCCAGCCGCACTCGGGCATGAAGGCCTCGACGAGCTGCAGGATGCGGTCGGTGCGGTCGACGAAGCCGCGCAGTGCCTCCCAGGCATCCACGCCGCGCTCGGCTTTGCCCTCATAGAGCCAGCTCTCGGCGCGCGCGGCATCCTCGGCCGGCGGCAGGAAGGTGAAGGTCAGGTAGTAGCTCGACTCGTAATGGACGGCGTCCTCCTCGAAGTCGGCCTTGCGCTCGGCATCGACCAGGGCCGAGGCGGCGTCGGGAAACCGGCTTGCCGGATAGGCCCCGACGGCTTGGCGCTGCGCCTCGACGAAGATCGCCCAGCCGCTGCCGAGGCGGCGAAAGGCGCTGTTGAGGCGGCCCGCGACGGCAACCAGCTCGGCCTGCACGGCGGAATCGAGATCGGGTCCGCGGAAGCGCGCGCTGCGCTGGAACGAGCCGTCCTTGTTGAGGACCACGCCGGGAGCGACCAGCGCCGCCCAGGGCAGGAAATCCGCGAGACGGGTCGAGGTGCGGCGATATTCTGCAAGGTTCATCATGGTCGCGCCTCAGACGTTCAGGTGACCGGTTATGCGGAGGTGTCGGCGTCCGACGTCGACGAATTGCGGGTCGCGCTTGGCCGCCCAGACGGCGGCGAAATGGCCGATGGCCCAGAGGCCAATACCGACCAGCCAGAGGCGAAGGCCGAGACCGAGAGCGGCAGCGAGCGTGCCGTTGAGGATGGCGATCGCGCGAGGCGCGCCGCCGAGCAGGATGTGCTCGGTCAATGCCCGGTGGACCGGGACGGTGTAGCCCGGCACATCGCCGCCGCTCTCGATCAGGCCCGCCATCAGACGAGCGCTCCGCCGCCGAACGAGAAGAACGACAGGAAGAAGCTCGACGCGGCGAAGGCGATCGACAGGCCGAAGACGATCTGGATCAGGCGGCGGAAGCCGCCCGAGGTGTCGCCGAAGGCGAGCGTCAGGCCGGTGACGATGATGATGATCACCGCGATGATCTTGGCGACCGGCCCCTCGATGGATTCGAGGATCGATTGGAGCGGCGCTTCCCATGGCATCGAGGAGCCGGAAGCGTGGGCGGCCGGAGCCAGCAGGAGGCTGGTGAAGAGGACGGATGCGGCTGTCGCCACATGGCGACGAAAATGCAGGGCACGGCGGATCATGAGGGGTCTCCTTCGGGGGGCTGGGTTGCAGGGCGGACGCGGTAGTCGCCGTCAGGGCTGAGCCCTTCGACGCGACCGAGTTCGGCCAGGCGCCGGGTCGAACCGCGGCCCGAGAGGACCGCGACGAGATCGATCGTCTCGGCGATCAGCGCGCGCGGGACGGTGATGACGGCTTCCTGGATGAGCTGCTCGAGGCGGCGGAGCGCGCCGAGCGCGGTGCCGGCGTGGATGGTGCCGATCCCGCCGGGGTGGCCGGTGCCCCACGCCTTGAGCAGATCGAGCGCCTCGGCGCCGCGCACCTCGCCAATCGGGATGCGGTCGGGCCGAAGCCGAAGCGAGGAACGGACAAGATCGGAGAGCGTCGCGACGCCATCCTTGGTCCGCATGGCGACCAGGTTCGGCGCGGCGCATTGCAGCTCGCGGGTGTCCTCGATCAGCACCACGCGGTCGGAGGTTTTTGACACCTCGGCCAGCAGCGCGTTGGTCAGCGTCGTCTTGCCGGTCGAGGTGCCGCCGGCCACGAGGATGTTGCGGCGATCAGCGACGGCCTGGCGCAGGATCTCGGCCTGCTCGGCTGTCATGGTGCCGGCGGCGACGTAATCCTGCAGCGTGAAGACGGCGACGGCGGGCTTGCGGATCGCGAAGGCCGGCGCCGCCACGACAGGGGGCAGCAGGCCCTCGAACCGCTCTCCTGTTTCCGGCAGCTCGGCTGAGACCCGCGGATTGCCGGCATGGACCTCGGCGCCGACATGGTGAGCGACCAGGCGCACGATGCGCTCGCCATCGGCCGCCGAGAGCCGCTCGCCCGTGTCGGACAGGCCCTCGGAGAGCCGGTCGACCCAGAGACGACCGTCGGGGTTGAGCATCACCTCGACTACGCTGGCGTCTCCAAGGAAACCGGCGATGGCAGGGCCGAGTGCGGTCCGCAGCATGCGGGCTCCGCGAAGTATCGCCTCAGATTTCTCGGAAGAGACGGTCACGTTGTCCCCGTTCTTTGCGGGACCGCGTCAGGCCGTCCCTGGATCGGGGATGATTAAGAGAACCGGAAACCGGCCCTCGGCAACAGGTGTCAGGGCGTAGTAGTAGCCTAGCGTGGAAAGACAGGTGGACGGCGGAATCGACGATTACTTGAGTTGCCGTAATCGATGCTTATCGCGCGTGGCGCGGAGGACTGATGAGTTCTGAGCTTTCGGACCGAAGGCTTATGTCGGGGGAGTCAGTCGACGTTCCGATCATAGCGCATGCCCGAAGAGCGCAGCGATCACTGCTATATCGCGCGCGCTGACTCGCAGCGTACCCGATCACGAGCTATGCTATCTGCATGGCTGAAAAGCGCGACACCGATGACACGAATGACTGCATCGTCCCGCCCGAACTTCCTAAAACGGAGTTGCGGAATCTTGTGTTCGAGCAATCTGAACATGAGGTGCAGGAGATCATCGATTACATCGAATGGCAGTGCAACAAAAAGCGCGTGAGCGAGCTGCAGGAAGTTGGGAAAACCGAGCTTGAGGAGGAGCTTGTCCAGCACGCCGAGAAGATCAAAACCGAGCGCGTGATGGGTACGGATTATAGCGTCTGGGACGTGCACACGAACCTCAGCCGCTGGTGGGTTATCACCAACCCAACCAACCTCTATTCCCAGACCCTCATGCCCAGCCTCGACTACACGCTGTCGTTCCATATTGGACTCATGGCGAGAGTTCAGGCGCGGCGGGAAATCGCGGGCGGCGACGAACTCCACGAATTCCTTTCGACCACCCATCGCAAAATCTATCAGGCTCAACTCGCCTTCGACGATGCCGACGAGATTGAGGATTTTCAGGCAATTGGCCTCCAGTGCCGTGAGGCCATGACTTCCTTCACGCGAGAGGTGATCGCCGCCGGGCTATTCGATGACCTAGAAGACCAGCCCAAGCGGGGTGACTTCATGGCATGGTCGGATCACATCATTGGAGCCAGAGCCGCGGGCGGCGCAGCGGAATACGTTCGTGGCTATCTCAAAGCCATTTGCCAAAAGGGTTGGCAGCTAGCAAATTGGCTTACGCACGCAAAGAACGCGACCCGCGCCGATGCCGCGCTCTGCCTTTCTGCTACAGAGCACCTCATCCATGAGCTGATCACGCTTGCGCTGAAATCCATGGCGCGCAGCCCCGAGCAATGTGGTCGCTGTGGGTCTTTCAAGATCAATGTCGCTTGGCGGCAAGAGGAAGAAAAATACGTGGCTCGATGTGAGGTGTGCGGGGCGGAGGGCAGATGGCAGTCTTCGCCGAATGCTCCGGCACCTTAGGAGCCATGAAGACTACGTGCGCACTATTCAAGATTGAGGCGGAACGTCGTCCGAAATCTCCTGCCGCAGCTTCGGCCCCTTCGCGAGGCGCCGTCCGAGCGCGGAGACGAAGGCGTCGTAGCGCTCGCCAGCCTGGGCCCGTGCGGCCGCCTGAGCCGGCTCCGGCAGCGGCGGACTGGTGGTGAGCCAGAAGCGCACGAAGACGGCGAGCATCTCGATCGAGATGCCGATGTCGCGTTCCATGCGCGTCATGCGCCGGTCGAGCTGGTCGAGGCGCTTGGTCGTTGCCGCTTCCTGACGCTCGGCGGCATCCGGCGACAGAAAGGATGCGATCGCCGCCTCGGCGATGAGCGAGCGCGACTGATCACGCCGCGCCGCGTGGGCTGCGAGCGCCTTCATCACCTCGGGTTCGAGATAGACCGACAAGCGCTGCTTCTTCGACGGCTTTGCCATGGCGCCTCACAGCTCCATGCCGTCGTTCGGATCGAGCGAGACCTGACGCGCCACGCCCTGCATGATCTGGTTGGCGCGGCTGATCTGGGCCGTGTCATCATCGGCCTCGTCGTCGAAGCCGCCGTCGAACTCGTTCTCGATCGGCGCCTTCTTCTCGACCGGGGCGGCGCGCTCCAGCTCCGGCTGGTGGCGCCGTTCCGATCCGGTCGGATCTTCGTCGCCGGCGTCCTCGACGATGACCGCGCCGCCTGACACCACGCTCGCCGGCCGGGCCGGAAGCGGCAGCCGGCTCCAGTCGTCGGTGCCAGGCTGCACCGGCCGGGAGAGCGCCGGCGGCGCCATGATCCGATCCTTGAAGCGGCGATCCTCGTAGTAGCGGGCTTTCTTCGCGCGGATCGGCGGCGTGCCCGCGACCATGACGATCTCGTCGGCGGGCGGGAGCTGCATGATCTCGCCGGGGGTGAGCAGCGGCCGCGCGGTCTCCGAGCGCGACACCATCAGATGGCCGAGCCAGGGCGAGAGACGATGGCCGGCATAGTTGCGCATGGCGCGCATCTCGGTCGCGGTGCCGAGCGCATCGGAGACGCGCTTGGCCGTTCGTTCGTCGTTCGTCGCGAAGCTGACGCGGACGTGGCAGTTGTCGAGGATCGAATTGTTCGGCCCATAGGCCTTCTCGATCTGGTTCAGCGACTGCGCGATCAGGAAAGCCTTCAGGCCGTAGCCCGCCATGAAGGCGAGCGCGGATTCGAAGAAGTCGAGCCGGCCGAGCGCCGGGAACTCGTCGAGCATCAAGAGCAGCCGATGCCGGTTGCCCTTGGCGTTGAGATCCTCGGTCAGGCGCCGGCCGATCTGGTTGAGGATGAGCCGGATGAGCGGCTTGGTCCGGGCGATGTCCGACGGCGGCACGACGAGATAGAGACTGGTCGGCTGCCGGGCGCCGACGATGTCGGCGATGCGCCAGTCGCAGCGGCGCGTCACCTCGGCGACGACGGGGTCGCGATAGAGGCCAAGGAACGACATGGCGGTCGAGAGCACGCCGGAACGTTCGTTGTCGGATTTGTTCAGCAGCTCGCGCGCGGCCGACGCGATCACAGGATGCGGTCCGCTCTCCCCGAGATGGGCGGTCTTCATCATCGCCGCCAAGGTGGACTCGATCGGCCGCTTCGGATCGGAGAGGAAGGCGGCGACGCCGGCGAGGGTCTTGTCCTCCTCGGCATAGAGCACATGCAGGATCGCGCCGACCAGGAGCGCGTGGCTGGTCTTCTCCCAGTGGTTCCGCTTTTCGAGGCTGCCCTCCGGGTCGACCAGGATGTCGGCGATGTTCTGCACGTCGCGGACTTCCCATTCGCCGCGGCGGACCTCGAGCAGCGGATTGTAGGCGGCTGACTTCGCATTGGTCGGATCGAACAGCAGCACTCGGCCGTGGCGGGCGCGGAAGCCGGCGGTCAGCGTCCAGTTCTCACCCTTGATGTCATGCACGATCGCTGAGCCCGGCCAGGTCAGCAGCGACGGAACGACCAGGCCGACGCCCTTGCCGGACCGGGTCGGCGCGAAGCACAGCACATGCTCGGGGCCGTCGTGCCGGAGATAGGCGCGGTCATACTTGCCGAGCACCACGCCGTCCTCGCCGAGCAGGCCGGCGCCGCGCACCTCATCTTCATGTGCCCAACGTGCCGAGCCAAAGGTCTCAGCATTTTTCGCTTCGCGCGCTCGCCAGACCGACATGCCGATCGCCACGGCGATCGAGACGAAGCCGCCGGACGCGGCGATATAGGCGCCCTCGACAAAGATCGGCGGCGCGTAAGCGTCGTAGAAATACCACCAAGGGAAAAAGGACCACGGGTAGTAGACCGGCCAATCACCGAGCAGGAACCAGGGCGGGCCAAGCTGCGGCTGGAAGCCGAGCTTCCATGCCGTCCATTGCGTGGCGGCCCAGGTCGTTATCACGACGATGGCGAAGACGGTAAGGATCTGGCCCCAGAGGATCTTGGTGGCGGACATGACGGGTCCTTTCGGTAGGGATGTTGGTCACAGGCCGATCCCCCGTTGCCGGCCGAAGCTCCAATCGACACCGCCATCGCCGCGGGCGACGCCGGAGACGTGTTTACCGAGCTGCTTCTCGAGCGACGGCGACCACGGGACGAGGCTAAAGCCGAGGCCCTTGTCCAGCATCGCAAAGCGGCCACTCGCGAGCGTTAGGCGCCGTTGGTAGGTGCCGGTCACATATTCGCCGGCCTCGGGTTTGACCTGCGGCCGTCCGGTCTCGGCGGCGATCTGTCCGCTCACTGCGTCCAGCTCGCGTCGGCGCAGCGTGTCGATGAGGCCCGGCTGAAAGCTGACACCGCGCTTCTGGCGCTCGGCGAGGCCCTGGCCGACAAGATGCTCGGCGCGCCGATCCATCGCGTCGCGCACCTCGGCGCCGAAGCCGCTACCGAGCGCGACCGGCTCCCGGGCGATGTTCTGCCGATCGAGCCACGTGGCGCCGGTCGCCGTGACCTGCCGCTCGATGTCGAGGTCGGAGCGCACCGCGATCGCGACGCGCCGTTGGCCGCGCGCGTCGTCGAACTTCCGAAGCTCGACGATCGAGCCCGGCGCACTGTCGCCGGCCGCGTCGAGGTTAGGCAGCTTGATGTGGTGAGTGCGACCGTCGACCCCATCGACTACGACAAAGGCCGCGCCTTTCAGCTCGTCGTCGAGGCCGCGTGCGACCAGGCGGCCGATAACGGGATCGTTGAGGCTTTCCGACGCGAGCACATAGCTCGCCGCGCCGCGCGCGATACCGCGCTCGGTCAGTCCGTGATGGATGCGCTTGATGATGTCGCCGCGCTCGCCGAGCTCGCGCAGCGTCGTCTCGGCCTTGTCCGAGATGGTCCACTGACCGGGGCCGATTTCGTCGGCGAGCCCGAGCCCTTCGAGCTTGCGTAGCCGCCCGACCTTCAGCGCGTGGAATTCGTCGGGCTGGCGATCAGGATGCGGGGCGAGATCGATGACGCCGGTGCGATAGGCATCGCGGGCAAGCTGGCGATCGAGGTTGGTCCAGCGATCGGCGTCGATCTGCCGCTCAAGGGTGCGGCGGATCTCGTGATCGGTACGCGGCCCCAGCTCCTGAGTGATGAGGTCGCGCGCCCGATCGCGCATGCCTTCTTTGATGTAGTCGCGCGAGATGACCAGGTTCTCGCCCTCGTCGCGCACGCCGCGCACGATCAGGTGGACATGCGGATGCTCGGTGTTCCAGTGATCGACTGCGACCCATTCGAGCCGCGTTCCGAGATCCTTCTCCATCTGCCCGACCAGCTCGCGGGTGAAGCCCCGAAGGTCGGACATCTCCAGCGCGTCGTCAGGCGAGATGATGAAGCGGAAATGATGGCGATCGTCCTCGGCGTGCTCGGCGAAAGCCTTCGCGTCAACGTCGTCACGGCCCGGACCGAACAGCCTGGCCTTCTCCCCATCCCGGGTGACGCCGTCGCGCTGCAGATAGCCGAGGTGGGTCGAGAGCGGCGCGGTCCGTCCGCCATGGCGGACGACGCGCGCCTTGATGACCGCGCCGCGCGAGCGCGCGGTGATGAGGCGGTTCGCCTGGATCGAGGCGCGTTGGCCTCGCCCGAACCGGGACCGCGCCCCAGACCCGATCTTCCCTTGCCGGGAGACGCTGCCACCGGCGCGCTGGGCCGCTGCTAGCGCCTGGGCGATGAAGGGTCGCGCCCGCTGCGCACTGGTCGATCGGATGCGACCCGGTCGAATGCGGAATTCGTGCTCGTCGGTCACGGCCAACGCCCCGCACATCGCGCCAACGCGATGATTTCCCGAAGAAATGCGCTGAAGCGCAGGCTGCGCCGATCAGGCGCACCTCGCGAAAGCGCGGCATAACCTATTGAAAAAGCACAGCCGAATTGAAGCGCACATCGCGCGCCTTTATCCTGCCATCGTGCGGTTGTGCTTGCGGTTCTCCCTCCCAACGCCCTCCAATCCGCGCTGGGGTTCGCCATGCTGCGATGGACGGGTGAGATGATCATCGCGGGCCAACAGTCTCCAGGCGGGAGACGAAAAGGCCGCCGGTCGAGTTCGTATCCGCCGACGCATTGCGCGGTGGAGCGGTATGGTCGCTGTCATGCGACTGCGCATCTGCGCGCGTCGGACCGACGCTCGGAGCGCGATCGGAGGCGTCGATGAAGAGCGGTGCTCGCGTCCAAGCCAGCGGGTCGGCCGCGGCGACAGCGACCATCGCCGGGGACGGTTCGCTGCCGATAAGGGGCGCGAGCTGGGCGACATAAGCGCGCGTCTCGGCTGGCAACGGGCGGCCGTTAGAGAGGAATTCATCGTACCGCCCAGGCCCTGCATTGTAGGCCGAGAGAAAGCCTGGAGCGCCGTAGCGATCATATAGTTCCCGCATGTAGGCGGTGCCGGCGATGATGTTGTCGCGCGGATCGAACGGGTCGCTGCCGAGCCGATAGCGGGCGCGTAGATAGGCCCAGGTGTCGGGCATGAGCTGCATCAACCCTTGCGCTCCCTTTGGCGAAACCGCACGCACATCGTTCGCGCTCTCGGCGCGCATCAGCGCGCGAATCCACGCGGCCGGAATGCCGAAGCGCTGCGAGGCTTCCGCGACGAACGCCGCGAACGGCGCGTCGACTTTGGGTGCCGGCGGCGGGACGGTCTGGGCGCGTCCGGCCGAGATCGGAGCGACCGCGATCGACAGGCCGGTAAGGAGAAGGAGGAGCAGCCGAGGAGCGGCGCGAGGTGTCGTCGCGCCGCCTTGGCTCGCCCGCGATCGATGCGGAGCGCGCACCGATCAGTCCTCCTTGCGCGGCTTGGCGGGCCGCGACCAGTGCAGGCCCCAGGCGGAATGGTCGTCGTCCGAGCGGAAGAGATTGGCGCGCAGCGGCCGAGGGAACAGCGGACTGTCGAGCTGCACGGAGACATAATGGCCGGCACGCTCGCCGACATGCTTCCAACCGGCGCCGATCTCCATGCCTTCGTCGCCACCGAGCAGAACACGATAGTCGGGCGCGTTCTCAGCATCGGACGTCTCGGCCGGAACGAAGGTGAGTTCGGCCTCGATGCCGAGCGCGGTGAGCCGTCCGGAATATCCGGATTTGGTGCGGGTGAATTGGCCGATCTGAGTCATGGTCGTCTCCTTTTGGTGGGTGTAGAAGCGGCGGTTCAGCGGGTCGGCGCGCGCCAGACGTAGCGACCGTCGCCTTCTTCATCGGTCCAGAGCGGCGTCGCCCGGCCGATCACGGTGCTGGTCGGCAGCGGGCCGAAGTAGCGGCTGTCGAGGCTGTCGCGGACTGACCAGTTCATGAGGAAGAGTTCGCCATCGGCGATACGGCGGCAGCCCTGCCAGATCGGCAGCGGGCGGCCGAGATGGTCGTGGTCGAGCGCATCGCCCAACGGCACGCCGTCGACGGTGATGGCGTGTTCGCGACGGCAGACCTGTTGCCCTGGGAGGCCTGCGACGCGCTTCATCAGCGGCACGCCGCGGCCGATGTAGCCGCGCTCGACCATGAAGTCGGCGAACTGTTCGGGGGCGCGGAGCGCAACTAGGTCTGTGACTTCGAGACGACGTGCGGGAGCGATGCTGTAGAGCCCGATCGGCGCGCTGGCCGAGGCGTTCCAGATGAGCTTCTTCGGGAAGTCGACGAACGAAGCGATCGCCACTCCCATGGTGGCCAAATACGCGACCATCACATAGCCGAAGCGCCTCATGCCCCGACCCTCCGGCGCAGGAGGAAGGCCTTGTGCTGGCCGAGCGCGTAGGCACGCGGCTGCTGACCGGCGGCAATGCGATTGTGGACGTGACGCCAGTGATCCGGCGAGACATCAGCGGGATCGATGCCGATCGCTTCGATCGCATCGATCATCTGCAGCACGCGCTCGACCTTCGGCCAGCCTTCGACCTTCAGCAGGATGTCGCCGCCCGGCTGCACGAATGGCACGGTCTGCTGCGGCTCGTTGGCGCGCACGGCGCGCAGCACGTCGAGACGCGAAGCGATGGTGCCGTAGTCGTTCGCGGCCCAGCGGACGAAGCCGAAGATGCTGTTTGGCGCAAAGCGCAGCGGCGTGTCGGTGGTCAGAGTGCCTTGGAAACCGGCCTGCGGATTTCGCGTCCGCAGGATATTTTGCCCGGACGCACGTTGCGCGGTCCCTTGTGAAGCGCGAAGCCGCCGCTAAACGCGTTCGCCGCGCGAGACCTTCTCGAAGCGCTTGACGAGCCGCTCGCGCTTGAGCCGCGAGAGGCGCTGGATCCAGAATACGCCGTCGAGCTGATCGATCTCGTGCTGGTGGCACCCCGCGCGCAGGCCGCTCGCATCTTCGCTGTGCGTCGCGCCGCCAAGATCCTGATAGGTGACGCTGACGCGCGCGGCGCGTTCGACCGTGTCGGTAACGCCCGGCATGGAGATGCTGCCTTCCTGATGCACGATCGTCTCCGGCGAAGCCCACGTGATCGCCGGATTGACATAGGTGAGCGGCGCCTCCGCCGGATCGAGATCGAGCACCACGACGCGCAGCGGCACGCCGATATGCGGCGCGGTGATGCCGATGCCGGGGGCGGCGCGCAGCGTGTCGAGAAGATCGGCGGCGAGCGCGCGCAGGGCGTCGTCGAACACGGTGACGGGCTCGGCGCGGTGCTTGAGGCGCGCGTCGGGAAAACGCAGGAGAGGGCGAACGGTCATCGTGTCGTTTACCGCGGCCGTTTCTTGTCCACCAGCGCCTTCATCCGCGCGGCGTCGGCCGGCGTCGCCGGATTGTAGACGATCAGGCTGAGGTCGGTTCGCCCGTCCACGGCGAAGGCGGAATATTCGAAGGCGAACTGTCCGAGCTCCGGGTGGCGGATATGCTTCACCAACTCGCCATGCGGGCCGCGAACGTCGTTGTCGCGCCACATCGCCTTGAATTCGGGACTGAGGCGGCAGAGTTCGTCGACGAGCGGCTCCACTTCGGCGGCGGCGCCGGCGCGCGCCGCGTCGATCCTGAACGCGCCCAGCACAAAGCGCGCCACGCTCTCCCAATCGTATTGCGTTTCGCGGGCGCGCGGATCGAGGAAGATCAGACGAAGGACGTTTCGCTGCTCCGGCGGCAGCGTCGCGTAATCGGTGAACATCACCGTCGCCGCGCGATTCCACGCAACCACATCCCATGTCGCCGTGCGGATCACCGCCGGATTTGGGTCGAGCGCATCGAGCACGCGCTGCAGCCGCGGGGTGACGCCGTCGTTCTTGCGATAGCGCGCCTCGGGCGGGCGGCCGAGCCCGAGCAGGAAGAGATGTTCGCGCTCGACCTCCGTCAGCATCAGCGCGCGCGCGATGCGGTCGAGCACGTCGGCCGACGGCGCGCCGCCGCGGCCCTGTTCGAGCCATGTGTACCAGGTCGGACTGATATTGGCGCGCTGCGCTACCTCTTCGCGGCGCAAGCCGGGCGTGCGGCGGCGCTCGCTCGGCAGGCCGAACGCCGCCGGATCGAGCTTCATGCGCCGGTCGCGCAGATAGGTCGCGAGCAGCTTTTCGGTCGGGGGAAGAGCGCTCATCCTGTTAGCTATTTTAATAGGATAACGTCACTACTTTAACAGGATATACGATGCGGTCAGATGTGTCTCCAACGAAACTGGAGACATTGCTCATGCGCGTATTCGTGACGGGGGCGACGGGGTTCATCGGCACGGCCGTCGTGAACGCTCTCATTGCCGCAGGCCATCAGGTGATCGGCCTCTGTCGGGCGGAGGACAAGGCCGCGGCCTTGGCGGCCGCGGGGGCCGAGCCTTATCGCGGCTCGATCGCGGAGCCGCAAAGCCTCGCACAAGGCGTGGCCCAGGCCGACGGCGTCATCCATCTCGCCTTTAACCACGACTTCTCGCGCTTCGCGCAGAACTGCGCGGACGACCGTCGCCTGATCCAGACGCTCGGCGCCTGGCTCGCCGGCTCTGACCGGCCGCTGGTCGTCACGTCCGGCACGCCGGTCGCCAACACCGTGCCCGGTAAGCCGGCGCGCGAGGACAATCCGACCTTCGCATCCGATACGCATCCGCGCGCGGCGTCCGAGGAAGGAGCGCGCGATGCCGTGGCGGCCGGCGCCAATGTCACGATCGTCCGGCTGCCGCAAGTTCACGACACGCACCGGCAGGGGCTCATCACATTGTTGATCGAGATGTATCGCCAGAAAGGTGTCTGCACTTATGTCGGCGATGGCCTCAACCGCTGGCCGGCGGCGCATGTCCTGGACGCGGCGCGCCTCTTCCGGCTGGCGCTCGAAAAGGCCGAGCCGAACGCGAAGTACCATGCTGTCGCGGAAGAGGGCATTCCGATGCGCGACATCGCGCAAGCCATCGGCCGGCGCCTGCAGCTCCCCGTCAGATCCATCGCGGCGGACGAGGCGCAGGCCCATTTCGGCTGGCTCGCGATGTTCGCCGGACACGATATGCCGGCCTCGAGCGCGCAGACGCGGCAGAAACTCGGATGGCAGCCGACCGGCCCGGGTCTGATCGCCGATCTCGAACGCCTTGCGGATTAGGGCGGACCGGAAGGTCCATCGATAAGCGCTGCGCGATCGAGAGCGGCGTTGCCACCGCTCTCGATCTTCGTACGCGCGTTCACGCGGTCGACGCATCAACTTCGGCGGCTAAGGCCACGGCGTCGGCGCCAGCGGGAATGCGCATGGGGCTCGACGGATCGTTCGCGGCGCGCCACACCGCCTCGGCCACATCTTGTGCGTGGGTGACTGCGGTCGACTGTCCCCACGCTGCGAAGACGTTCTGTACCAGTTCGGCGTAAGGCTCTGGGAATCCGGCCAGCATTCGCGAACGGGCGTTGTCGCCGAAACGGGTGTCCGGCGCCCGGCCGGGCAGCACGATGTTGACCCGGATGTTGAAGGGCGCGAGTTCAAGCGCCATAGATTCGCTGAAGGCGTTCACCGCCGCCTTGCTGGCTGTGTAGACGGAGAGCAGGTGAAGCGGCCGCATCGTCACGGTCGACGTCACGTTCACGATGACGCCGGCCTTCCGCTGCCGAAACTGCGGCAGCACTGCCTGCGTCATGGCGATCGTGCCGAGCGTGTTGGTCTCGAAGATATCGCGGACCGTCTCCATCGGCGTGCCCTCGACGGCGTTCAGAAAGCCGATGCCCGCGTTGTTGACCAGGACGTCGATGGGGCCGGCAGCCTCAACGGCCCGACGGATGCTCTCCGCGTCGGTGACGTCCAGCGCAATGACGCGCAGGTTCTGCGAACGCGGCAGAATGTCTTCACGCGGGCTTCGCATCGTGGCGATCACCTTCCAGCCGCGATCGAGGAAGTAGCGGGCGATCTCGAGACCGAAGCCGGACGAGCATCCGGTGATCAGTGTGGTCTTCATGACGTCTCTCCGTGGGCCTGTGATCGCCGGAAAGTGGACCTCCTTTGCCGGATTATCTACAATCGAAAGTCCATTTATCGTTTGAGGAAGTCCGGGAATGGCCAGCCTTGGTGATCCGCTCGCCGAAGTCGTCACATTGCTCCAGCCGGGTGCGCCGTTCTCCAAGCTCGTCACCGGCGCCGGCCGGTGGGCGGTCCGCCGCACCGAGCTCGGGCAGCCGTTCTATTGCGTGCTTCTCGAAGGCAGCAGCCGTCTCCTGGTCGACGGGCAGGAACCGATCACGCTTCAGGCGGGCGACTTCGTCCTGATCCCGTCGGCATGGACCTTCACGATGTCGAGTCTGGAGCCGGCGGAGACGCCGGCGGCCGACGTGCTGCCGGCTCAGTTATCCAGCGGCGAATTCAGGCTCGGCAAGCAGGACGGTCCGGCCGACGTTCGGATGCTGGTCGGGTATTGCGTTTTCGGATCGTCGGACGCGGCTTTGCTGGTTCCGCTCCTGCCTGAGCTCGTCGTCGTGCGAGGCGAGACCCGGCTGGCGACGCTGGTTCAGCTCGTGAGGGATGAATCCCGCGAGACGCGGCTCGCGCGCGAGGTCGTCCTGGCGCGGCTTCTTGAGGTCCTCTTCATCGAGGCCTTGCGATCCTCGGCAGGATCGGCGGCCTCGCCCGGCCTGCTGCGCGGGCTTGCCGATGCGCGCCTCGCGGCGGCCTTGCGGAAGATGCACGAGAATCCGGCCCATGCCTGGACGATCGCGCAATTGGCCAACGAGGCGGCGCTGTCGCGCTCGGCTTTCTTCGATCGGTTCAGCCGCGCCGTGGGTATCTCGCCGATGGAGTATCTGCTCGCGTGGCGTATGGCGCTGGCCAAGAACATGCTGCGGCGAAAGGACAGCACCGTTGCCGAAATCGCCGACCGCGTCGGCTATAGTTCGCAGAGCACGTTCACCGTTGCATTCACGCGCCATGTCGGCGTGCCGCCCACTCGGTACGTAGCCGAGGGGGTGGGCACGCCGCAGGTCGCCTAAGCGGTGTCAGCCGAACAGGCTGATCCGTTTACGCGGAGGCTTGGATCTTGTCCTGCGTCTTCGTGTCGAAGTCGCTGGCGTCGTGGCGTTCGTGCAGCTGCATCGAAGGCTCGCCCGTGACGCGGTTGACCATGCGGCCGCGCTTCACCGCCGGGCGCTCGAGCAGCTTGTCGGTCCAGCGCATGACGTTCTTGTATTCATGCGCGCCGAGGAATTCGGCGCCGTTGTACATCCAGTTCTTGATGACGCCGCCGTACCACGGGAAGATCGCGATGTCGGCGATGGTGTAGGTGTCGCCCGCGATGTACTCGCTCTCGGCCAGACGCCGTTCGAGCACGTCGAGCTGCCGCTTGGTCTCCATGGTGAAGCGGTCGATCGCGTATTCGATCTTGGTCGGCGCATAGGCATAGAAGTGGCCGAAGCCGCCACCGACATAAGGCGCGCTGCCCATCTGCCAGAACAGCCAGGAGAAGCATTCGGCGCGCGCGGCCGGCTCGGTCGGCAGCAGGGCGCCGAATTTCTCCGCGAGATAGGTGAGGATCGCGCCGGATTCGAACACGCGGATCGGCTTGGGGCCGCTGCGGTCCATCAGCGCGGGGATCTTGGAGTTGGGGTTCACGTCGACGAAGCCGGAGCTGAACTGCTCGCCTTCGCCGATCTTGATCAGCCAGGCGTCGTATTCCGCGCCCTTGTGGCCGAGCGCGAGCAACTCCTCGAGCATGATCGTGACCTTCTGACCGTTCGGCGTGGCCAGCGAATAGAGCTGCAGGGGATGGCGTCCCACCGGCAGTTCTTTCTCATGGGTCGGCCCGGCGATCGGCCGGTTGATGTTGGCAAAGCGTCCGCCGCTGGGCTTATTCCAGGTCCATACCTTGGGCGGCACGTAGTCTGTGGTCTCGGTCATCTCCGGGCTCCTGCCTCACACGCTTATGTGTGGTTCGTTCGATCGCAGCTGTGCCGCCTAGATAAGGCATTGGCCGGGCAAGGCAACCGTGCGTGGCAGCATTGCTGCTCTCGGGGCTGGGACAGCGTTTCCGCGCCGGCGGCGTGTTTTTGCGTGTGTTCGCCGCCCCGCCTTATGTGCGACATGCCGCAGCCTTCGCGCGGCACGAGTGATGCACGCGGCGGCCATAACAGTTATGAAGCCGGCAGACGCTGCTAAGAAGAGTTGGTGACATTGACTGATACCGGCAATATCCAGCCGGCGGGCGCTCCGCTCGCCGACAATGACCGCACCGGGCTTCCGACGTATCGCCTGCCGGCGCTCGACCAGGATTTCCTCCTGGGCGATTCCATGCGCGGCGTGCGCTTCCTGCTCGAATACGCCAAGGCCGAGGAAGCGCTGCGCGATTGGAGCGTGCGCTCGACCATCGTCGTGTTCGGCTCGGCGCGCGTGCGCGAGACAGGTCCCGGCCGGCAGCCGTACTGGTACGAGCAGGCGCGGGCCTTCGGCCGGATCGCATCGGAGCGGGGCGGCGCGCTGAAGCC
>Ga0182749_1000729_pt1 | contig 28371 bp, 37 predicted proteins | sample eDN3rd37CKraftMG_FD_128875 | JGI IMG/M metagenome (GOLD analysis project Ga0182749, IMG submission 128875) | Enriched Miracle-Growth compost microbial communities from Emeryville, California, USA - eDNA 3rd pass 37_C Kraft MG (version 2) (version 2) ...
AGGTGATCCGCGCCGCCATCGACCGCGTCCACGTCAAGGCCGATGCGCGACTGGCCGGCGCCGGCGAGGTCGCCTTCTTCCCGCCGATGACGGGCGGCTAGTTCCCGCCCTTCCGGGCGCCCCCGCGGCAGGCGGGCGGCTCCGGAATGCAGCACCCGGCTCCTTCATTCCGGCGCCGCGCGCGGCCGCCCGGCCTGCGGAATGACGCGGAAACCGATTTGCATTACATTGGCCCCATGACCGATACCGTCCGCATCCAGCGCGAGCCGTTCGATCTCGCCGCCGAAACGGCGAAGCTGACGCGCGGCCGCAGCGACGTCGGTGCCGTCGTGTCCTTCACCGGGCTCTGCCGCGGCGACGAGGGCGGCCAGCCAATCGCCGCGCTGACGCTCGAGCATTATCCCGGCATGGCCGAGGCCGAGATCGCCCGTCATGTCGCCGAGGCGCGGGAGCGCTGGCCGCTCATCGGCGTGACGGTCGTGCACCGCTATGGCCGCATCGAGCCGGGCGAAGACATCGTCATGGTGGTGACGACCTCGTCGCATCGCGAGGCGGCCTTTGCCGCGGCCGAATTCCTGATGGATTTTCTGAAAACCCGCGCGCCGTTCTGGAAGCAGGTCGAGAAACCCGGCGGCGCGGCCTGGGTCGAAGCGAAGGCGACCGACGATGTCGCCGCCGCGCGGTGGAGCGCGCGCGGGCGACACGCGGCCGAGTAGGGGCACATGCGATCCGTCGTTCTGGCCGCCGCATTCGCGGCGATGATGCTTGCGAGCCATGCACGGGCCGCGCAGGTCGCCTATTATTCCGTGCCGAAAGGCGCGCATCCGCACGATGTCGCGCCGGCGCCGGATGGCGGCGTCTGGTACACGGCGCAGATGCAGGGCGCGCTCGGCCTGCTCGATCCGAAAACGAAGAAGACGGTGCAGATTCCACTTGGGTCCGACTCTGCGCCGCACGGCGTCATCGTCGGCCCCGATCGCGCAGCCTGGGTCACCGACGGCGGTCAGAATGCCATCGTCCGCGTCGATCCGGCGACGCACGCGGTCAAGGTGTTTCCGCTGCCCCCACAGGCCGCGGACGCCAACCTCAACACGGCGACCTTCGACCGCAAGGGCATCCTCTGGTTCACCGGCCAGAACGGTTTTTACGGCCGCGTCGATCCGGCGACCGGCAAGGTCGAGGCCTGGAAGGCGCCGAAAGGCGTCGGGCCCTACGGCATCACCACGACGCCGCAGGGCGAGGTCTGGTACGCCTCGCTCGCCGGCGACCATATCGCGAAGATCGACACGGTCAGCGGCGATGCCCTGATGATCGCGCCGCCGAAAGCGGGCGTCGGCCCGCGCCGCATCTGGTCGGACTCGAAGGGCCTGCTGTGGGTGAGCTTCTGGAACACCGGCGAGATCGGCCGCTACGATCCGCTCAACAAGGTCTGGAAGGTGTGGCCGCTGCCGAAGAGCAAGAGCGGCTGCTACGCAATATTCGTCGACGACCGTGACAAGGTCTGGGTCAGCGATTGGCCGGCCAATGCGTTGCAGCGCTTCGACCCGGTGACGGAGACCTTCGAGACCTTCGTCAGCAACAAGCCGCGGGCCGACGTGCGCCAGATCCTCGGCCGGCCCGGCGAGCTCTGGGCGGCGGAATCCGGCACCGATCGGCTCGTCGTGGTGCGCGACTGAGATGCGCGCGTCGCGACCCACGCGCCGCCGGATGCTGCAGATCGCGGCCGGCGCGGGGGCTTTCGCCGTCGGGTTGGCGCCGGGAGCGGCGCGCGAGCCGCGCATCGCGCGACTGATCGCGGAGGCGCGCAATCGCATCTTCATCGGCGAGCGCATCGGCGCCATTTCGCGCGCGCTCGTGGGCTCGCCTTACGTCTCCTATCCGCTCATCGGCGGGCCTGCGAAGCCGGAAGAATTCGTCCTGCGCGACGACGCCTTCGATTGCGTTACCTTCTGCGAGACGGTGCTGGCGGCGGCGCGTGCGGTCACGGCCTCGGACTTCGCGCCGCAACTGCGCAAGATCCGCTATCGCGACGGCGAGATCGCCTGGCGCACGCGCAATCATTATTTCGCCGACTGGGCCACCAACAACATCGCCAACGGCGTATGCCGCACGGTCGTCCTGCCGGACACGGCAACGGTCGAGAAGGCGGTGTCCTACATGCGCGGCCTGCCGGTCGAGCGCGTCGTGCTGACAATGGCTCCGGCGGTGAGCGTGCTTGCGCACGCGCAACGCCTGGCGACCGGCGACATCGTCGGCTTCGTGTCGCAGCGGCCGGGCATCGACTATTTCCATACCGGCTTCGTCGTCGTCGATCATGCCGGCGTGCTGTGGCTCAGGCATGCCGCCCGCAGCAAGGGCCGCGTGCTCGACCAGCGGCTGGCGCAGTTCATGGCCGACAACCGCGTGCGCCACGTCTCGCTGCTGCGGCCGCAGGATGTGTGGAGCGACGAGGTGGTGGTGTGAGGCGTCGTCCCCCGCCGCACCCGGAAGAGGAACAACGATCAAAACGAAACGGCCGGGCGTTTGGCCCGGCCGTTTTGCATTCGATCCTGAGCCCGCTTACGCCGCGGCCGCTTTCGGCTGCACCTCGGCGGTGTAGTCGTCCATGAGCTGCTTGGTGATGGCGCCGGGGCTGAAGCGCCAGTCGGCGATCTCCGCCACCGCGGTGACTTCCGCCGCCGAGCCGGTGATGAAGCACTCGGAGAAACCGGTGAGCTCGTCCGGCATGATGCGCCGCTCGATCACCTCGATGCCGCGCTTGCGCGCCAGGGCGATCACCGTCTGCCGGGTGATGCCGTCGAGGAAGCAGTCGGCGATCGGCGTGTGGATCTTGCCGTCCTTGATGAAGAAGATGTTGGCGCCGGTGCATTCGGCGACGCGGCCCTGCCAGTCGAGCATCATCGCGTCGGCATAGCCGCGGCGCTCGGCGCGGTGCTTGGAGATGGTGCAGATCATGTAGAGACCGGCGGCCTTGGCCAGCGACGGCGCCGTCTTCGGGTCGGGGCGGCGGTACTCGGCGAGATCGAGCTTGATGCCCTTGAGCCGCTGCTCCGGATCGAAATAGCTCGGCCACTCCCACGAGGCGATGGCGAGGTGGATCTGGTTGTTCTGCGCCGACACGCCCATCATCTCCGAGCCGCGCCAGGCGACCGGACGGACATAGGCCTCCTTACGGCCGTTCTTGTCGACGACGAGCTGCTTGGCGGCGACGATCTCGGCGATCGAATAGGGGATGTCGAAATCGAGCACGTTGGCGGAGCGCTTCAGCCGCTCTGCATGCTCCTGGCTCTTGAAGATCTGGCCGCCATAGGCGCGCTCGCCTTCGAACACGCAGCTACCGTAGTGCAGCCCGTGGGTGAGCACATGCACGCTGGCATCGGTCCACGGCACCAGCTTGCCGTCGTACCAGATGACCCCGTCGAGACGGTCGTAGGACTGCGCAGCCATGGCAAACTCTCCTTCACTCGTCATTCGTGTCCGGCCCGTCCGGTCCTTCTGCCGGGACCGGGGGCGGCGGGCGCTCCCCGCCGCTGTGATGGCGCATTTTTCGCGCCAACTCCAACACTTTGCGTCGTTCGGCAACTCCCGGTATGACAGGGCCGAGAGGGCCGGAGCGCCGTCTGATTACCCGTTCGCGCCCGGCTTCAGGATTGTCGTGTACGATCCTTTCGTCAGGTACCACGTTTTTGTAACATAAAACCAAAATATGTCAACATGGCTGACATAAATTGGCGCCCTAAGCTGGTCGAGCCGTCCGGGAGCGATCCGGACCGGCCGCGCGCGACCCCGGGGGAGCCGGTTTGGGACATCATCGAACTCCTGTTCTTCGCTTACCGCGACTTCGTCGGCGACCCCGACGAGGTGCTGCTGAAGCTCGGCTTCGGCCGCGCCCATCACCGGGTGCTGCACTTCGTCAACCGCAATCCCGGCATGAAGGTCGCCGATCTTCTGAATATTCTGAACATCACGAAACAGTCGCTCGGCCGCGTCCTCAAGCAACTGGTCGACGAGGGCTATGTGCTGCAGAAGGAGGGCGCGCAGGACCGCCGCCAGCGCCTGCTCTTTGCCACCGCCAAAGGCGAGGCGCTGTCGCTCAAGCTCGCGCAGTTGCAGACCGAGCGCATCACCCGCGCGTTCGGGGAGATCGGCCCCGGCGCCCACGAGGCGGCCCGCCGCTTCCTGACTGCGATGATCGACGCCGACAACCGCGAGGACGTGCTGCGCCTGATCGCGCGCGCCGACCGCGCCAAGAAACGGGAGTGAGATATTGATGCGCGCGCTTGCCTTTTGCCCCGTTCGCTCCCGCGAAAGCGGGAGCCCGGTGCAAATCGGCACGGGATCGCTGTTTCTGGGTCCCCGCCTTCGCGGGGACGAACGGACCTCATCATGATCGCCGCCCTGCCGCTCGCCGACGACGCGCCGCATCTCCTCGTGGTCGACGACGACCGCCGTATCCGCGATCTGCTGTCGCGCTTCCTGTCGACCGAGGGCTATCGCGTCACCACCGCCGACACCGCGGCCGACGCCCGCGCCAAGCTCCGGAGCCTGAGCTTCGATCTGCTCGTGCTCGACGTGATGATGCCGGGCGAGAACGGCTTCGATTTCGCCAAGGCGCTGCGCGCGGAATCGAGCGTGCCGATCCTGATGCTGACCGCGCGCGACGCCGCCGAGAGCCGCATCCGCGGTCTCGAAATGGGCGCCGACGATTATCTCTCGAAGCCGTTCGAGCCGCGCGAGCTTTCGCTGCGCATCGGCAACATCCTCAAGCGCACGCAGCCGTCGGCGCCGCCGGCCCCGGCCGAGCAGGTCGGCTTCGGGCCGTTCGTCTTCCATATCGGCCGGGGCGAACTGCGCCAGGGCGAGGACACGATCCGCCTGACCGACCGCGAGCGCGAGATGCTGCGCATCCTCGCGGCGACGCCGGGCGAAACGGTGTCGCGCATGGCGCTCGCGGGCAACGGCGGCTCGGTCAACGAGCGCGCCGTCGACGTGCAGGTCAACCGCCTGCGCCGCAAGATCGAACGCAATCCCGCCGATCCCCGGTTCGTGCAGACCGTGCGCGGCATCGGCTATCGGCTCGTGATCACCACATGACCAGCCTCGACCTCTCGCAGGGCGTGCGCACCGCGCTCACGCGGCTGCGCGAGGCCTGGGAGTGGTACGACTCGATCCCGCCGGTGCGCCGCATCCATCGCGGCCTCGGCCAGGTCGCCGACGGCTGGCGGCGCATGAGCCGCTGGCTCAACGGCTTCATGCCGAAGGGCCTCTATGCGCGCGCGCTGCTCATCATCATCGCGCCGATGGTCATCCTGCAGTCGGTGCTCGCCTTCATTTTCGTCGAGCGGCAGTGGAGCGAGGTGACGCAGCGCCTGTCGGCCGGCGTGGTACACGACATCGGCGCGCTGATCGACGTCTACCGCACCTATCCGCAGGACGCCGGCCGCGCGACCATCCGCAAGATCGCGCAGGACCGCCTCAATCTCGTCGTCGACTTCCTGCCGATGGGCGAATTGCCGCCGCCGATGCCGAAGCCGTTTTTCTCGCTGCTCGATCAGGCGCTGTCGGAGCAGTTGCGCAAGCAGATCGGCCGCCCGTTCTGGATCGACACCGTCGGCAAATCGGCGCTCGTCGAAATCCGCATCCAGCTCGACAACACGGTGATGCGCATCTTCGCGCGCCGCAGCGCCGCCTATGCGTCGAACTCCGAGATCTTCCTGTTGTGGATGGTCGGTACCTCGACGGTGCTGCTCGTCGTCGCGATCGCCTTCCTGCGCAACCAGATCAAGCCGATCGTCCGGCTCGCCGACGCCGCCGAGAGCTTCGGCAAGGGTCGCGAGGTGCCGAACTTCCGCCCGCGCGGCGCGCGCGAGGTCCGTCGCGCGGCGGCCGCCTTCATCGAGATGAAGACGCGCATCGAACGCGCCATCGAGCAGCGCACGGCGATGCTCGCCGGCGTCTCGCACGACCTGCGCACCGTGCTCACGCGCTTCAAGCTCGAGCTCGCGCTCATCGACTCGAGCCCCGAGGTCGAGGGCATGAAGAAGGACGTCGACGAGATGGCGCGCATGCTCGAGGCCTATCTCGCCTTCGCGCGCGGCGATCTCGGCGAGACGGCGGCGCCGACCGACATGGCGGAGTTTCTCGAGGAGCTGCGCAGCGATGCGGAGCGCAACGGCCATAACGCGACGGTCGTGTTCTACGGCCCGCCGATCGTCACGGTGCGGCCGGCGGCCTTCAAGCGCTGTCTCGGCAATCTCGTGTCGAACGCGGCGCGCTTCGCGCCCTCGATCGCCATCACCGGCCATCGCGACCATCGCTATCTGACGGTGACCGTGGACGACGATGGCCCCGGCATTCCGGCCGAATTGCGCGAGGACGTGTTCAAGCCGTTCCTGCGTCTCGACGACGCGCGCAACCAGGACGAAGGCGGCACCGGCCTCGGTCTCGCCATCGCGCGCGACATCGCCCGCTCGCATGGCGGCGACATCACGCTCGGCGATTCACCGCTCGGCGGCCTGCGCGCGACGGTCCGGATACCGGTGTGATGTGTTCACCTCCCCCTCTTCGGGGGAGGGACCACGAGGGGCTCAGGCAGCGCTCGCTTCCGCGGGACCCTCGTCGAGCGGTCGCCGGCGCCGACGCCGCGGCCGGCGCAGCGCGCACGGGATGGCGCAGAGATCGCCGAGGAAGCCGTCCCAGCGCTCGGCGCTGGCGAGCCCGCGATCGAGCGCCGCCATCGTCCGGTCGAGGCCCTCGTCCTCGTCGAGCCAGACGCCAACGACGCGCGCGAACAGAAACGCGGCGCCCTGCGCGCGCAGCATGCCGCGCGGGCCCGTGGTGCTGATGCCGGCCGCTTCCAGCATCCATTTCTGCGAGCGCACGGCGATGCCATTGAGCGCGAAGGCGAGCGGCGGATTGCGCCGCGCCGAGTCCAGCATCGACCGCACCGCCTCCTTGTGAGGCGCGAGAGTCTCGATGCGCCGCATCAGAATGTCGAACAGCCGGTCGCGATGCGTTTCCTCGCCCATGTCGCCATCGACGCCGTCGAGCACGGCTTCGTCGATCGCCTTCACATGGGCGGCGTAGATCGCCAGCGTCGAGCCGAACTCGGCGCGCAGCTGCGACAGCTTCAGGCCGGCGCGGCCGGCGACTTCGGCAAGGCCGATGTCCTCGAAGCGCCGCCCGGCGAGCAGCGCCAGGAAGGCGGCGATGGCCTTGTCGCGGTTCGGGGCGCCTTCCGGGTGGGACGTGTCGATGGCCATGGGCGGTCTCCTTCCGTCGGGTTTCCTCCGAATCTAGGGAGGCGGCGAGGGCCGTACCAGAGGTGCGGCCTCAGCCGGCGAGCTCGCGGGACCGCCGCGCCGCGGCGGCGACCGCCTCGGCCAGAAGCGCGTCGAAGCCGTTCGGACCCATCAGCACGGCCAGCGCCGCGGCGGTGGTTCCGCCGGGGGAGGTCACGTTCTGTCGCAGGGTGGAGGCGTCGAGCGCCGAGCGGTGCAGCAGCTCGCCCGAGCCGGCAACGGTCTCGCGCGCGAGCCGCGCCGCAAGGTCTCCGGGCAGGCCGGCGGCCACGCCGGCCTTGGCCATCGCTTCCGCCAGCAGGAACACATAGGCGGGCCCGGAGCCGGACACGGCCGTGACTGCGTCGATCAGGCCTTCGTCGTCGACCCATTCCACCTTGCCGATGGCGGCGAGGAGGTTCGTCGCGAGCTTGCGCTGGCGCGCGGTGACCTGGGCGTTGGCGCAGGCGACCGTGATGCCGCGGGCGACCGCGGCCGGCGTGTTCGGCATGGCGCGCACGATGGCCGTGCCGGGCGGCAGCCGCTCCTCGAGGAAGCGCAGCGTGCGCCCGGCCATGATCGACACGACCAGCGTGCCCTTGCCGACGGCGGCCGCGAGCGGCGGCACCGCCTCGGGCGCGGTCTGCGGCTTCACCGCCACGACGATGGCGGCGGCTTCTCCCGCGGCCTTCGGATTGATCTTGGCACCGCGCTTCGCAAGCGCCTTGATCGTCTTTGCCGGCTGCGGCTCGACCACCGCCAGCTTGCGCGGATTGAGCCCGCGCGCGAGCCAGCCGTCGAGCATCGCCTGGCCCATCTTGCCGGCGCCGACGAGCAGCAGCGGCCCGGACAGGACGGTGGAGAGTTTCGGCGTTTTCGCAGGCTTCCTGGCGGGCTTTTTCATGCGCGCGATCATAGTGGCGCGGGCGACGTTGCCAAGCGGTCCGCGGCTTTCCACAATGCGCGGCGAGGAGGCCGCCGTGGACCAGCACACAACGGACATCGCCGCGATCGGCGGCGAGATACTTGCCGCGACGGATGCGGCAGCGTCGATCGTGCCGTTCTCCGCCCGCGGCGCCGAGCTCTCGGCGCGCGACGCCTATCGCGTGTCGCACTGGGTCGAGCGGGCGCGCCATGCGCGCGGCGAGACGGCGGTCGGCCGCAAGATCGGCTTCACCAACCGCAACATCTGGGCCGAGTACAATGTCTACGCGCCGAACTGGGGCTACGTGACGACGCGCAACGTGCGCGAGCTTGCCGCGACGCCGGCGCTGCCGCTTGCACCTTACGCCGAGCCGCGCATCGAGCCGGAGATCATGTTCGGTCTCTCGCGCGCGCCGGCTCCCGATATGGACGAGGCGGCGCTCATCGGCTGCATCGCCTGGGTCGCGCATGGCTACGAGATCGTGCAGTCGATCTTCCCGCAGTGGAAGTTCACCGCAACCGACACCACGGCGGCGAACGCTCTGCACGGCGCGCTCATCGTCGGCGCAAGGCAGCCGATCGGGCGCGATGCGGCAGAGTGGCTGCGGGGGCTGGCGACGGTCGAGATCGCGCTCTACCGCGACGGACAATTGATCGACCGCGGCCGCGGCGACAACGTGCTCGGCAGCCCGCTCTCGGCGCTTCGCCATCTCGTCGGTCTGCTGGCGGACGATCCGGTCAATCCGCCGCTGAAGGCCGGCGAGATCGTCTCCACCGGCACGGTGACGCGGGCCTTCCCGGTGGCGCCGGGCGAGACATGGACGACGGAACTGACGGGGATCCCGCTGCCGGGCGCGCGCCTGCGTTTCGCCTAGCAGGCGGCGTCCGCGCGACGTCCGGGATGACGGCGGAGGGTCAGGCCTCGCCCGAGGTCTCGAACATCGCCGCTTCCAGCGCCTCCTTGGCGCTCTTGCCGGCCCAGACCACGAACTGGAAGGCGGTGAAATAGCGTTCGCAGGTGTCGAGCGCCGTGCCGAGCAGCGACTGGCACTGCTGGCCCGAGGCCTCGGTGCCGCCGGCCAGGACCAGGGCGTGGCGGAACATGACGATGCCTTCATTGATCCACAGGTCGAAGTGGCCGACCCAGAGCCGCTCGTTGATCATCGAGATCAGCGCCTGCACGTCGCCGCGGCGACGCTCGGGAACCTTGAGGTCGAAGGCGCAGGCGAGGTGCAGCGCCTCGATGTCGTCCATCCAGGTGTACGAGAGTTGATAATCGGTCCAGCGACCGGTCACGAGAATCGTGATCTCGTCGTCGCTCGCGCGTTCGAACGACCAGTCGTTGACCGACGCGACTCGCTCGACCACGTCCAGCGGGTTCAATCGGGAATCGTCGGCGTAGCTCGAGAGGGACATGACGTCTCCGCTTTGCCAATTGGAGCCAGGGAAACGCACGCCACCGAACGCGCACGGCTTCCTTGCCCCGAAGCCGGGGCCCGGTCCGCTATATGACGCTAGGATTACGGGTGCCTTGACGCAGAGAGCGAATCAGTGAGTCAACCGACTATAACGCGCTCGATTCCGGCCGCCAGAGGCATCATCGAGGCTTAGAGAGCCGTGATTTGCGGACTCGTGGCAACCGCGCGCTCCGGACTCTCCACAGCAATCCGACCGTTTGTGGAATCGCCCGTGGATAACTTTCCGGGGTTCGATCCCGGCCGGCGCCCGAGGCGGCAGCGGCGCGCCGCGTTTCCCGTATGGGCCAAGGTCCAAATCCGCTTCGATCCGGTCATGCAGAATCCGCCGTGCAGGGCGTCCGCAACGTCAGGCTGCGCGCGGAACGATAGGCCGCGCCGGCGTGTTCCTTTCGTGGAGGCGAAATCGGACCAGTTCCGGCTGGGGCGACCCGGTGCGGCCCTTACGACTGGAGATATCGCCATGACCATGACCCACACGGAAACGACCGCCGCCACCGTCAGCAGTTACGGCGGCTTCGCCGACGCCCTCGGCGGCATCGCAACCATCGTCCTTGCCATCGTCGCGCTGGCCGGCGTGAACACCGCGGTGATGGTGCCGATCGCCGTGATCGTGTTCGGCGCGGCGCTGCTCATCCAGGGCGGCACGCTGTTGTCCGAGCATGCGCGCACCATCGTGCCGGGAGACATCGCCGGCGGTGCGACCATGGAGCAATTCAGCGGCGGCAGCCTGTCGGCCGTGTTCCTCGTCGGCGCCAGCGGCATCGTCCTCGGCGTCCTGGCGTTGCTCGGCATCGCCGCCGCGACCTTGAGCGCTGTGGCAATCATCGCCTTCGGCGCGGCGCTGATCATGACCAGCAATTCGGTGCGCGAACTCTACGTCGCGCGGCGTGCGGTGATGCGCGCCGGTGCGCACAGTGCGAGCGAACTCGTGGCCGGCGAGATGGCGGCGGGCTCTGCCGGCGTGCAGTTGCTCGCCGGTCTGACAGCGGTCGTGCTCGGCATCCTCGCCGTCTCGGGCACCAATCCGCCGATCCTCATCCTCTCGGCGCTGATCGTGCTCGGCGCGACCGTGCTTCTGTCCGGCAGCACCTTGAGCGGAATGGTGATGGGCTTCATGCGCCCGGCACAGGCGCTGTAGGAACGAGACGGGCCGGCCGGCGACGGGCCGGCTCGCGCGCGCTCAGTCGAACAGGCTCGACACCGATTCTTCGGATGCCGTGCGCTCGATCGCTTCGCCGATCAGGCGGCCGATGGGGAGGATGCGGATGTTCGCCGTCGCCAGCACGTCCTTGGTGGCCTGGATCGAGTCGGTGATGACGAGCTCTTTCAGCCGCGAGCCGGCGATGCGGCCGACGGCGCCGCCCGAGAGCACGCCGTGGCTGATATAGGCGTAGACCGCCTTGGCGCCCTGCTTGAGCAGCGCGTCGGCGGCGTTCACCAGCGTGCCGCCGGAGTCCACGATGTCGTCGACCAGCACGCAGGTATGGCCGGCGACCTCGCCGATGACGTTCATCACTTCCGATTCACCGGCGCGCTCGCGGCGCTTGTCGACGATGGCGAGCGGCGCGTTGATGCGCTTGGCCAGTCCGCGCGCACGCGCCACGCCGCCGACGTCGGGCGACACCACCATCACGTTCTCGAACGAGCGCTCCTTGATGTCGCGGACCATCAAAGGCGAGGCGTAGAGGTTGTCGGTGGGGATGTCGAAGAAGCCCTGGATCTGCCCGGCGTGCAAATCGAGCGTCATGACGCGGTCGGCGCCGGCGCGCGTGATCAGGTTGGCGACGAGCTTGGCCGAGATCGGTGCGCGCGGGCCGGGTTTGCGGTCCTGGCGGGCGTAGCCGAAGTAGGGAATCACCGCCGTGATGCGGCGCGCCGAGGCGCGGCGTAGCGCGTCGATGATGATCAGGAGCTCCATCAGATGGTCGTTGGCGGGGAACGACGTCGACTGGATCACGAACACGTCGGCGCCGCGCACGTTCTCCTGGATCTCGACGAAGATCTCCATGTCGGCGAAGCGGCGCACCACCGCCTTGGTCAGCGGCGTGTTGAGGAATTCGGAAATTGCCTGCGCCAGAGCAGGATTCGAATTGCCGGCGACGAGCTTGATCGCCCCGTTCTTGCCCGTCATCCAAAGCCTCGCCGTTTTTTCAGTGGAAATGCGGCGTCGTCATAACAAGGCATTATGTGCGCGGCAATATGTAGCGCGGACTATGTCCGCTGCTTTTCGCTCGTAAAATGAACGGAATTCCGGGCGGTCAGCGCGCGGCAGCCGCGAGCCGCGTGGGACCGGCCAGCGTCACGGCGCGGTCTGCCGGCCGCTTCGGCGGCAGCGGCACGCGGACGACCGCGGCTTCCGGCGTTGCCGCCGCCGGCAGCGGGTCGGCGTTCGGCTGGACGACGCGGAAAATGCCGGAGGCCTCCGGCGTCGAGGCATCGGCCGCCAGAGCGAGCCGCGGCTCCTCGGCCGGCGCCACCCCGGGCGCGGTGAGGAAGGTGGCGAGCTGCTCCATGCTCGCCCGGGCGATCCGCTGCAGCATGGCGGCGTCGGCAGCGTCCCAGGACTTGCCGCTGCCGGCGTCCTCGGCGCCGCTGATGCGCATGGCGCGCTGCTCGTCGCGGTCGAACACGTCCCAGACCCAGGAGATCGTCGTGCGGCCGTCGTCCACGGCGGCGGCGAAGTAGCCGCGCACTCGATAGGCGGTCGGCTGCTCGCGCGACAGGACGGCGAGCCGGCGCAGTTGCGCCTCGCCGTTGAGGTCCTGCACCAGGGCCTGGAAACGGTCCTGCGGCAGCCCGTCGATCGATTCGAAGGCGACGGTGGCGCCGCGCGGCTGCGCGGCGGCCATGCCGGCCTCCTTGTCGGTCTGGCAGCCGGCAACCGCCAGCGCGGCTACGAACGCCAGCGCGAGCCGTCCATGGAAGGAACGGCCCGCAGCGCGCAGCGCGCGGCGGAAGAACGCCCACATCGTCGACACACCCCTGCGGCCGCTTGTTCTTGTGATCCCCGTGCGGCCGGGGGGAACCGTAGCGGCTCATCGGCGGCGAAGTCCAGCCGCCCCGGCAGGCTGAGGAAAAGTCCTACTCGGTCAGCGCGATGGCGTTGATATGGCGGCCGTAATCCGGCTCGCTGCGCTGGCTCGTGCGGCGGTAGCTGAAGAAGCGCTCCGCATCGGCATAGGTGCACAGGCCGAGATCCTCGAAGCGGGTGATGCCGGCGCGCTGCACGCGGTCGGCGATATAGCCGGTCAGATCGAACATTGCGTGGCCCTTGCGCTGCGACGGCGCGAAGAAGCGCGCGTTATCCATGTCGGCGGCGAGGAAGCGCTCGACGAATTCCGGACCGACCTCGTAGTTCGGCTGGCGGATCGTCGGTCCCAGCGCCACCACCATGCGCTCGCGCGCGGCACCGAGCTTCTCCATCGCCGCAATGGTCGCCTCGACGACGCCGGTGAAGGCGCCGCGCCAGCCGGCATGCGCCGCGCCGACGACGCCGGCATCCTGGTCGGCGAACAGGAGCGGGCCGCAGTCGGCGGTCGAGACGCCGATGGCGAGCTTCGGCTCGCGCGTCACCACCGCATCGGCGCGCGGGCGTGTCGCCTGCGTCCACGAGCCGTCGGCGACGACGACGTCGGGCGAGTGGATTTGATAGGGGGTGAGGAATCGATCGGGTGCGACGCCGAGGCTCGCCGCCATGCGCGCGCGGTTCTCCAGCACCTTGTCCGGCGCGTCCTTGGAGCCGATGCCGCCATTGAGGCTCGCATAGACGCCCTCCGACACGCCGCCGCTGCGGGTGAAGAAGGCGTGCCGGATGCGCGCCAGCCGGGACAGCGAGGGAGCTTGCAGCATGCGAAACCCGCCGTTCAAACCTGTGCTAGTGATCAATGGAGCCGATCCGGTCCCGGAGCAACAGGGATCGCATCGATCCGGAACGCGGGAGTGACAATGAAGACCTTGTTTCTTTGCGGTGTGGCCATATTGGGGCTTGCACTGATGCCGCTGCCGGCCTCGGCGGCGGCCCTTGGGAGCCCCGGCGCGGCGCGCATGCTCGCGTCGTCGACCGACCGCTCGCTGCTGGTCGAGGTGCAGCATCGGCCGCATCGCGGCAGCGGCCATCGCGGCACGGCCTATCATGGCGGCAATCGCGGCGGCGCCTATCATGGCGGCCGGCACCACAGGGGTGGCGGTGGCGGTGATGCGGCGGGCGCTGTCGCCGCAGGCGCGGCCATCGGCCTGTTTTTCGGCGCGGTGATGGCGGCCGAGGCACAGCGCCAGCAGGCGGTCGACTCTTGCATGCGCCGCTATCGCAGCTACGACCCGCAGAGCATGACCTTTGTCGGCCGCGACGGCCGCAGGTACCGCTGCCCGTAAGCCTCAGGCGTCGAACGCGGGCGGGGCGCCGAGTGCGCGATGTGCAAGTGCGACAGTCTTGAACAGCGTGCCCATGTCTGTTCGGCCGTGGCCGGTGAGGCGGGTCACGGCCGCGTCGATGCGGGCCGCCGCCGCCGGCGCCGCGCCTGACTTCAGCTTTGCGGCGCGCGCGGCGATGCCGAGGCGCTGCAGCAATTCGCCCTGCGTGATCGGGCCGAAGGCCGCAGCGCCGGCCGCGCGTGCGGCGCGGACGAGCGCCGCGAAGTCGACATGGGCGGTGAGGTCGAGCTCGCCCGGCGTCGCCAGCGGATCGGCGAAAGCGTGCTGGCCGAGGGCCTGCAGCGTGTCGCCGATGGCGCTCTGCGCGTGGCCGTAGTCGACGACGAGCGCCGCGCCGCCATCGCGCACGAGGCGGGCGGCGAGCGTCGCCGCGTCGTCGTCGTCGCGCCATTCAAAAATCGCGCCGTCGCCGGCTTCGCGCGCATCCGGCGGCAGCCGCGCGGCGATATCGTCAAGCGGCGCGGGCGCCTGCGTGAACACGAGCCGATCGCCGTCGAGGCCGACGCGACGCTCGCACCAGCCGCGCGGCGTCTTCACCGCCTGGTGCACCGGCAGCGCATCGAAGAACTCGTTGGCGATGACGATCGACGGGCCCGCCGGCACCTCGTCGAGCGCGGTGTGCCATGTCAGCGGCTGCGCGATGCCGCGCAACGTCTCCTGCTGCTTCGCCTTCAGCACCGGGCTGATCTCGACGAGATGCACGCTCGCGGCTGCGGCGAGACCTGGCATCACCTTGAGCGCGCGCAGCGCGTCGCCCATCAGTGAGCCGCGGCCGGGGCCGAGCTCGATGAGCCGCACCCGCGATGGCGCGCCCATCTGCTGCCAGACCGCGGCCATCCACACGCCGATCAATTCGCCGAACATCTGGCTGACTTCCGGCGCGGTGGTGAAATCGCCGCGGGCGCCGAAGGGATCGCGCGTCATGTAGTAGCCGTGCCGCGGATGGGCGAGGCACAGCGCCATGTAGTCGGCGACCGGGATCGGCCCCTGCGCGACGATGCGCGCGCGGATCTCGGCGTCGAGCGGCGAGGGCATCAGCTTTTCGGCAGCGGCGGGCGCTTCAGCGCGTAGACGACGAAGCAGACGCCGGCGATGAACAGCGGGATCGACAGCAGTTGCCCCATCGTGGCGCCGCCCCAGAGGAAGCCGAGCTGGGCATCGGGCTCGCGGAAGACTTCCGAGAACGACCGCGCGCATGCGTAGAACATCGCGAAGGCGCCGATGATCAGCCCCGGCCGCTTCAGCGCGCCGAAGCGGACGAGGATGGCGAGGAAGACCAGCAGCGCCAGGCCCTCCAGCGACGCCTCGTACAACTGGCTCGGATGGCGCGGCATCGGCCCGCCGCCGGGGAAGATCATCGCCCAAGGCACGTCGGTCGGCCGGCCCCACAATTCGCCGTTCACGAAATTGGCGAGCCGTCCGAGGAACAGGCCGATCGGCCCGACCGCGCAGGTGACGTCGCCGAGCGACAGGATCGGGATGCCGCGGCTCTTGGCGAAGAGCACGACGGCGACCACGCAGCCGGTGAAGCCGCCATGGAACGACATGCCGCCGGTCCACAGCTCGAAGATCTGCAGCGGGTGCGCGAGGAAGTAGGGTAGATTGTAGAAAAGCACGTAGCCGAGGCGGCCGCCGAGGATGATGCCCAGCGTCACCCAGAGCACGAAGTCGTCGAAGTCGGCGACGGAGAGGGGAGCCTTGCCGCCCCACAGCCTGTCCGCACGCACGATCGCGCGGGCATAGGCCCAGCCGATCAGGATGCCGAAGATGTAGGCCAGCGCATACCAGCGGATGGCGAACGGGCCGATATGCACCAGCACCGGATCGATGTGGGGATAGGGAATGACGAGAAAGGGCATCGGTCTCTCGAGGCTTGCGGGCGCGCCCCCGCGCTGTCCACGGTTTCCCTAGCACGCCAGGCCTTGCGACGGGATGACCGGAACGCCATTGTGAGGATCAGGAGACCCGACCATGACCCAGACCAGTAACCGCATTTTCGATGAGATGGCCCGGCTCATGAACGACGCAGCCGGCGTCGCGCAGGGCGTGCGACGCGAGTTCGATTCGCTGTTCCGCAGCCAGGCCGAGCGCATCCTGCGCGAGCTGGACGTGGTGCCGCGCGAGGAGTTCGAGGCGGTCAAGGAGATGGCGCGCCTCGCCCGCGAGGAGAACGAGGCCCTGAAAGCGCGAATCGAGGCGCTCGAGGCCAAAAGCGACACCAAGGGTGAGGCGAAGGCTGCATCCAAGAAGCCCAAGCCCGCTGCGTCCGAGCCGCCGGCGGAGCCGCCGAGTACCCCGCCGCTGGGGAAGTGAGCCTCCGCCCCGCCCGCGAAGCGGTCGGCACGGTGAAACCGCCGCGTTCCTTGCGCTTTTAAGCCTCGCTCGCTATAAGCCTGCCCGAACGCGGCCCCCGGCACCCCTGGAGGCTTGCCGCGTCCGTGGGCGGCCGAAAAAGCCGCCTTTTTCCATTGGCTTACATGAGGTTTCGATATGGCTACCGTCCAGACGATGAAGGCGACGGTGCGCCCGAAAGGCGGCAAGGGGGCCGCGCGGGCAGCACGGTATTCCGGCAAGGTGCCGGGCGTGATCTACGGTGACAACAAGCCCCCGGTGATGGTGCTCGTCGAGCACGATGAGCTGCGCAAGCGCATCTACGGCGGCCACTTCCTGACCACGCTCTACGAGCTCGAAGTGGACGGGGCCAAGCACCGCGTCATTCCGCGCGACTTCCAGCTCGACGCGATCAAGGATCTGCCGATGCACGTGGACTTCCTCCGCGTCGCAGAGGGCGCCCGCATCCGCGTCAACATCCCGGTGCACGTGCTCAACGTCGATGCCTCGCCGGGCGTGAAGCGCGGCGGCGCGGTCAATATCGTGACGCATTCGGTGCTGGTGTCCTGCCCGGCCGACGCGATCCCGAATTCGATCGACGTCGACGTCACGGGCCTCGAGATCAACCACTCCAAGCACCTGTCGGGAATCGAACTGCCGAAGGACGTGAAGGTCATCGGCCAGAGCGACGTCACGCTGGTCACGATCGTGCCGGCCTCGGGCTACGCCGAAGAGCAGCGTCAGGCTGCGGAAGCTGCCGCCGCCGCCGCTGCTGCGCCGGCCGCGGGTGCCGCGGCTCCGGCTGCGGGCGCCGCCGCTCCGGCCGCTGGCGCCGCCGCTCCGGCTGCGGGCGCCGCTGCGCCGGCCGCCGGTGGTGCCGCGCCGGCCAAGAAGTGAGGGGGCGCGCGCTCCGCGCCTCTTTTCCTCTCCGGGAGATCGACGTAGGGCGGCGGTGACGCCGTTGACGCCATGCTGCTCTTCGTCGGCCTCGGCAATCCCGGCACGCGCTACGCGGGCAACCGCCACAATATCGGCTTCATGGCGGTCGAGGCGATCGCCAAGCGGCACGGTTACGGGCCGTTCCGGCGCAAGTACCAGGGCGTCGCCGTCGAGGGTGAGATCGCGCGCGAGCGCGTTCTCCTGCTGCTGCCCGGCACCTACATGAACGAATCGGGGCGCGCGGTCGCGGAGGCCGCGCGCTTCTACAAGATCGACGTCGGCGACATCGTCGTCTTCCATGACGAGGTCGACCTGCCGCCCGCCAAGGTGCGGGTGAAGGTCGGCGGCGGCGTCGCCGGTCACAACGGCCTGCGCTCGATCACCGCGCATGTCGGCAATGCGTACAAGCGCGTACGGATTGGTGTCGGTAAGCCACCCGTCAAGGAGATGGTGCCGACGCACGTGCTCTCCGACTTCGCCAAGAGCGAGTGGCCCTGGGTCGAGGCCTTGTGCGAGATCATGGCCGACTATGCCGGCCTGCTGGTCGAGGGCAAGGATTCGAGCTTCCAGAACAGAGTGCACCTGGCGATGGAAGCGAAGGGTTTCGGCGACGGCCAGGACGCCGATTGAACGGATAGACGAAAGCGAACCGGTCCCATGGGTTTCAAATGCGGCATCGTCGGCCTGCCCAACGTCGGCAAGTCGACGCTCTTCAACGCGCTGACGCAGACGGCGGCCGCGCAGGCGGCCAACTACCCGTTCTGCACCATCGAGCCGAATGTCGGTGAGATCGCGGTCCCCGATCCGCGGCTGGAGAAGCTGTCGGTGCTGGCGAAGTCCGAGCAGATCATCCCGACCCGCATCACCTTCGTCGACATCGCCGGTCTCGTGAAAGGCGCGTCCAAGGGCGAGGGCCTCGGCAACAAGTTCCTCGCCAATATCCGCGAGGTCGATGCCATCGTGCATGTCGTGCGCTGCTTCGAGGATTCCGACATCACCCACGTCGAGGGCAAGATCGACCCGATCGCCGACATCGAGACGATCGAGACCGAACTGATGCTCGCCGATCTCGAGAGCCTGGAGAAGCGCGTCGACAACCTCGAGAAGAAGGCAAAGGGCAACGACAAGGAAGCCAAGGAGACGCTCGAGATCGTCAACCGGTCGCTCGTGCTGCTGCGCGAGGGCAAGCCCGCGCGCATGGTCGAACGCAAGCCGGAAGAAGAGAAGCTGTTCCACTCGCTCGGCCTTCTGACCTCGGCGCCGGTGCTCTACGCCTGCAACGTCGAGGAGGCCGCGGCCGCGACCGGCAACGACTTCTCGCGCAAGGTGGAGGCGCGGGCCAAGGAGGAGGGCGCCGTCGCGGTCGTCATCTCCGCCAAGATCGAATCGGAGATCGCGACGCTGCCGGCGGAGGAGCGTGCCGACTATCTCGAGGCCGTCGGCCTCAAGGAGACCGGTCTCGACCGCCTGATTCGTGCCGGCTACGCGCTGCTGCATCTCGTGACCTACTTCACGGTCGGGCCGAAGGAGACGCGCGCCTGGACCATCACCGTCGGCACCAAGGCGCCGCAGGCGGCCGGCGTCATCCACACCGATTTCGAGAAGGGCTTCATCCGCGCCGAGACCATCGGCTACGACGATTACATCGCCACCGGCGGTGAGGCCGGAGCGCGCGAGGCCGGCAAGATGCGGCTCGAGGGCAAGGACTACGTCGTCCAGGACGGCGACGTCATGCATTTCCGCTTCGCGACCTGAGCTGCCGCGTTGCCGAGCCATTCCGGAAACGCTGTCATGCCCCGCGAAAGCGGGGCATCCAGTATCCAAAGCCCTCGATAAATCGGCATTGACGGTGTTTACTGGATCGCCCGCTTGCGCGGGCGATGACGTCCGGACGTAGTATTGGCAAGCATGCCCAAATTTCACTGGGAAGACTTCAAGGTCGGCGACGTGGCGGTGTATGGGCCGCGGCTGATCACCCGCGAGGAGATCGTCGCCTTCGCCGCCGAGTTCGATCCGCAGCCGATGCACCTCGACGAGGCGGCGGGGCGCGAGACGCTGCTCGGCGGGCTTAGCGGCTCGGGCTGGCATTCCTGCGCGCTGATGATGCGGATGATGGCCGACGGCTTCATTCTCGACTCCGCCTCGATGGGGGCGCCTGGCGTCGAGGAGGTACGCTGGCTGAGGCCGCTTCGCCCCGGCGCCGAAGTACGCCTGCGCGTGACCGTGCTCGACAGTCGCTCCTCGAAGAGCCGCCCGGAGATGGGCCTGACCCGGATCCGCTACGACCTCGTCGACAACGCCGACGCCGTCATCACGACGATGACGTCAACGATGATGCTCGGCCGCCGCACGCCGGAGACCGCCGCATGACCTTCTTCGAGGACGTGGTCGTCGGCGAAAGCGTGGTGGTCGGACGCCACACCTTCACCGCCGAGAACATCAAGGCCTTCGCTCGTCGCTTCGATCCGCAACTTTTCCATGTCGACGAGACGGCGGCGGCCGCCTCACATTTCGGCGCGCTCTGCGCCTCCGGCTGGCAGACCGCGGCGGTGTGGATGCCGATGATGGTCGAGTATCGCCGGGGGCGCGCCGAAGGCGCGCGTGCCCGCGGCGAGCGCGTCGCCCGCACGGGTCCGGCGCTCGGCCTGCGCGACCTGAAATGGCTGCGGCCCGTCTATGTCGGCGATACGGTCGAATATCGCATCGAGGTGACCGAAGCGCGCGCCTCCGACAGCCGGCCCGGCATGGGTCTGGTCACCACCCTGATCACCGGCGCCAACCAGAAGGGCGAGCCGGTCATCTCCTTTCTCAGCACCACCTTCATCGAACGGCGCGGGGCGTAAGATGCGCGGCGGCGCCGGCGGACGCGCGGGCGGTGCTTCGGTTGAGGGCCAGGGACGACGCGCGATGATCGTCGCCTGCGGCGCGCATGCGCTGCACGACGGCTTCACCGACGTCATCTACGTGATGCTGCCCGTGTGGCAGCACGAATTCGGCCTCGGCTTCGCCGCGCTCGGGCTGCTGAAGACGGTGTTCTCCGGCACGCTCGCCGGCTTCCAGGTGCCGGCGGGATTTCTCGCCGCGCGCATCGGCGCGCCGCTGACGCTCGCGCTCGGCACGGCGCTCGCCGGCCTCGGCTATGTGTTCGGAGGCCTCAGCGTCGGCGTCGTCACATTGGTCGCGGCGCTGTTCGTCGGCGGCCTCGGCGCCTCGACGCAACACCCGCTCGGCTCCTCGCTGATCGCGCAGGCCTTTGCCGGCGTGCGCTCGCGCACCGCGCTCGGCACCTACAATTTCGCCGGCGACATCGGCAAGATGACCGTGCCGGCGCTGGCGTCGCTGTTGCTGCTGCTGCTCCCGTGGCGACCGGCGCTGATGCTGCTGGGCAGCCTCGGCGTCCTCGCGGCCGCGGCGATCTTCCTGCTGATGCCGCGCCTGCGCGATCCCGCGCCGGCGGCGGCAAAGAAGGCGAACGCGGTGCGGCCGGCGTCGCGCCTGCACGCCTTCGGTTTTCCGCTGCTGCTCTCGGTCGGCGTCATCGACAACGCCACGCGCGCAGCCTTCCTCACCTTCCTGCCCTTCGTGCTCACCGCCAAGGGGGCGGGCGTGCAGACGGTCGGCCTGTCGCTGACCCTGGTGTTCGCCGGCGGCGCGGCCGGCAAGCTGGTCTGCGCCTTCATCGGCGCGCGCATCGGCACGGTCGCCACCGTATGGCTGACCGAAACGGTGACCGCGGTCGCCATCGTCGCACTGATGCCGTTGCCGCTCGAGGCGGCGATGGTGCTGCTGCCGGTGGTCGGCGTGGCGCTCAACGGCACCTCGTCGGTGCTGTACGGTTCGGTGCCCGACCTGGTCGCGCCGGAAAAACGCACGCGCGCCTTCGGCGTTTTCTACACCGGCACCATCGGCGCCGGCGCGGCCGCGCCCGCGCTCTATGGCCTGCTCGGCGATGCGGTCGGCGTGCCGTCGGCGCTCGTCGTCGTCGCCGGGATCGTGCTGCTGACCCTGCCGCTGACGCTGATGCTGCGGCCGGCGCTGGCGGCGCGGCCGGCCTGATCAGGGCGCCGGCAGTTTCATCTTCACCTGCCGCACCACCGCCGCCGGCAGCACGTCGAGATAGGGTCCGAGCAGGAAGGCCTCGCCCGAGCCGGCGCCATAGAGGCTGTCGTGCATCTCGACCATCGCCTGCAGCGGCTGCGCGCATCCGCGCAGCGCTGCCGCGATCAGATCGTCGATCTCGTTCGGCCGCAGGTCCGCCCGGTAGCGCGGATCGGCGACGATGGCGCGCAGGATGCATTCGGTGGCGCGCGAGACGAGCGGCATGAGCTTGGCCTGCCGTTCCGCCATTGACAGCCGGCTCCAGGCGACGCTCTCCCGGCGATCGGGGAGTCGCGGATCGAGGGACACGTTCAACACCAGCGACAACCCGAACACGGATTCGAGAATCATCGCGTGAGGCCCCTCGCGAATCAGTCCGCCCTCGTGGGTATCAGGGTCCGAATCGCGGCGCACGCGAAATTGACATAGCGGGGAACCGCGGCGCGGCCTGCGCCGTTGAGGCGGAGATGAGTTTGCCCGAAAACCGGCCCGAGCCGACGCTGACCACCGGCGCCGACGACCCGATGACCCCCGAGCAGGCGGCGCGGCTGCGCCGGCTGGCGCACGAGGCGTTCGATCTCGAGGCGTTCTCGGAGCACCTGACCCGCACCGAAGCGGCCCTGCGGATCGCCACGCTCGAGGCCAAGCTCAAGCTGCAAAGCGAGCCGCCGCACACCCAGTAGCGGCCGGCGTCCGTCCGTTTGAACCTTTCGCCAGTCCAATTCGACCAAAGGGCAGGGGCCGCCAGCCGGCCTTTGCCGGAACAGGGCGGCCCGCGTCGCGTTAGTCGGGGGCTGAACGGATAGTCAGGATTGGGCGGAGCGGGCGATGGCCGACAAGGCGGCACTCAATTTCATCGGCTTGCTGCTGTGCGCGGTGACCTTGTTCGTCGTCGCCGTCGGCGGCTTCGTGGTGCGCGTCACGTTGCAGACGGGCACCGAGATCACCGGCAACACCTACGGCCTGCAGGCGATCCGCGTCATTGACGCGCCGCGGCTGCGTACCGTCGCCGCCGACCGCTCGTGACGCCGCCGCCATCGCCACTCGCGCGGCGATGGCGTCTTGTCAAATCGGCTCAGCCGGCGGGACGGTGGTCGCCCCGCGGCGGCGCGCTCTTCCACTGCGACACGCTCTCGCCGATCACCTTCATCGCGGTCATCGCCGCGTGGCTCAGGCTGGCATAGCCGGCGACCTCGCGCGTGACGCGCTCGCCTTCGTGGCGCAGCATCTCGCGCACCGCCTGCAGATCGGCGATGACGCGATCGATCTCTTCCATCGAAGCACCCGACACCCGGCGGATGAGCGCGTTGAGATTGTCGGCGACCGGCTCGACCGGCGCCTCCTGCTCGGTGCGCGGACGGCGCGGCGCCACATCGCGGCGCACGAACTCGCGGATCTCGCCTTCGAAGGCCGAGGCGGCGGCCTCGTTGATCTGGCCGAGCTTCTCCGGCGCACGGCGCTCCGCGCCCTGCGGCCGGTCGGGACCTTGCGTTTCCGCTGCAGCGTCCGTCGGTCCGCTGCGCTCGGGTTTGATCGCCATCATCTGATGCTCCTGAGTGAACGCGACACACGCGCGTGGTGATTCACAATCGGAACATTGCCGCATGCGACTGCGGCGCTGGTGCGGCATGCGCACGGCTCAATCAAGGCGTTGGGGCGTACGAAGCTACCAATTAGCGAAGCTACCAGTGGAATTTCAGACCGGCGTTGATGCTTCTGTTCTCTGACGTTTCGCCGACATCGGTGATGGCGGTGCTCACATGCAGCGGGCCGTAGATCTTCTGCTCGGCGCTGAAGTGGTTGTGCGTCACCGGATCGGTGCTCGAACGCGCAAGCCCCGCGGAGAACGATGTCCCGGTCGACGCCACGTCGAGCTTCACCGACGGCCGGTCGTCCCAGACCTGCGTCGTGCCGCTGCCGCTGGCCTGCGGCAGCGTCATCATCGGCAGCCCGGCCGGCGCAGTCGCCGCCATGCCGACGCCGAGACTGTCGGTCACGCCGCTGGTGTTCTGCAAGGTTAACGACAAGCTACTGCCGACGGGCAGGGAATGGCGCACGGTCGTGGCGAGGCGGCCCTGGTCGGCGCCTGGATCGACGCGGGCGGCGATGCTGGCGTTGCTCGTGACATCGACGGAGGCCCAGGCCGCGCCGCTGTTGCGATCGGGCGCAACGATCGGCCGGTCCGGCTGGTAATAGTGCACGGGATCGGCGCCGGTGCCGAGATCTGCGCCGAAATTGGCGCCCAGGCCCGGCAGCGCGCGTTTGAATGTGTAGGTGCTAGCGCCGTAGGGCTGCGCGCTGCGCGTCATTTCGAACGACTTGGGTTGCGGCAGGCGCGGGACGGACAAGCTTTGCGCCGGTCTGGTCGCGACCTCGGTCGGGTCGAATTCCAGCGCCGCGGCAAGCTGCGCGCTTTCTTCCGGGGTGAGCGGTTTCGCGTCGGCAGGAACGAGGTCGTCGGAAGAGCCGGTCTGCTCGAACGCCATGGCAGGCGCAGCGATCAACAATGCCGTCAGCGACAGGCTGGCGATGCGGATCAAGCGGCTCCTCCCTTACCCAAGTCAAATGATGCGCGCGGAAAGGGGCAAAGGTGTGGAAGACCTGTGGCAGGCCCTCCGCCTGCGCATTGTGGTAAGGTGAGGCAACCTGCGTCACGCCGTGTGCGTTGTTCCGATGGCGGAACAGGGAACGACAGGAGGCAAGCGATGCCTGCGTTGCTGCCGATGATGGTGCTGAGCACGCATCTCGTGCTCGTCGCCGACAAGGTTCCGACTCTCGACTATGCCAAGAGCTGCCGCGCCGCCGTTGCCGCCGCGGCGATGCCGAACCGCGACGAGAACGCCTGCCTCGCCGACGAGAAGCAGGCCAAGGCAAAGCTCGACGAGGAATGGCATAACTTCACCGACGATCAGCAGCGGCATTGTACGCTGCTGTCGATGACCGGCGGGCCGCCGAGCTACGTCGAACTTCTGACCTGCGTGGAGATGAGCCAAGCCGCCGCGGCGCTGCCGGACCACGGCCGCGTCACGGGCGGCGCGATGGCGAAGTGAGCGGCGCTTAGGCTTTCTTGCCCCCAGGGGCGCTCATCGGCGTCGAGCCGGGGCTCATCTGCGCCTGCTTGTAGGCCGAGAGCTGCTTTGGCCGGTCCTTCTCGGCCTTCGGTTTCTTCTTCTCCTTCGGTGCGCGCATCTGACCTTTCGCCATGACAATCTCCCAAGTCGCGGATGGGGTGAAAACAGCGGCCACATGGTGATACGGCGCCAGGCGCCGGGCAAGCGGCAGGCCAGTAAATTCCCGGCGAGGCGGGCGGCGGCCCGGCCGCTCAGCGCTGGGCTGCCGGCGCGCCTTTCATTTTCTGCTCGATGCAGCGGTCGACGATGTCGGCGCGCTTGTCGAGGTTCATGCGCGCGTCGCCCTTCTCCGTCCCCATCCAGCATTCCATGGCGGCCTCCGAGCGGGTCATCGGCGGCGGCGGTGTCATCGCGGCCGGCCCCTGAGGACCGGTGCCGGTCGTTTCGCAGGCGGCCAGCGCCAGGCCGGCGGCGGCGAGTGCGGCGATGCGGAGGAGGATGCGGCTGGAGGTCATGGCGGCGGTCCCGGGAGAGGAGCGCCGGCGCGGAGCCGGCGGGCGTGCCCATGCCGCCCATCAAACAGATTCGCCGCACTCTTGGCAATTTGCGGGCGGCCGCCTTGGCGTCGCAGCAACGCGACCTTGCGTGAAATTCATGCAACGCCCCGGCGGGTCGGCCGTTTTCCCGGCGAAGGGGCCGCGTGGCGCGGCATGCCGCCAGCCACCGCCTCTTGAACCGGGCACCCCGAAGGACGAGATTGCACGGGTAACGGCCGTCGCGCGATGCCTCCTGAGAGCGCGCCGGCTCAGAGAGCGGCCGGCAGCCTCGTCGCGGCGCCGGCCGCTTTTCTGTTGTCCCCCACCACGGCCTCGCGGCGGCTTCACGATTGCGTGCGGCCGGCACGGCGGCGGTTTCCACGCGTTGACGAAGCAAAGCAACGCGGAACCCGGCCCAGGAGGCCATTTCAGATGCGTTTCTCCCATACGAGCCTGCTCGCCGCTGCGGCTGCCATCGCCATCGGCGGCGCCGCGCAGGCCGGCGAACTGAAAATCGACGCCCAGACGACGGCGGTCGGCGTCGGCATGATTTGCAATACGTCGGAGCAGGCGGAGCAGTTCCTGGCTTTGCGGGCGCAAGGGACCGAGGCGAAGGATGCGGTCGCCGAAATCAACCGGCAGGCGCAGGACCCGCGCGCCTGCGGCCTCGCCGCCATCGCCTTCGTGCCGGAGAAGACCGTCGACACCAGGCCGGTCGAGAACAAGCTCCTGCAGATCGTGCGCATCAACGTCGTCGCGGGCTTCAACGGCGACGGCTGGCAGACGGTGCCGGCGATGACGCAGTACGCCGTGGTCGAGGGCGAGGGCGAAGCGATCTGAGCGGCGCAAGCGGGCTGTCCGTCGGGCGCCGGCGCGGCTAACATTGCGGGCATCCGGCAAAGGCGGCCCGCATGAGCCTCGACTTCCTTCTGACCTCGCTGATCGTCATCGTCTCGCCCGGCACCGGCGTCCTGTTCACGCTCGCCGCCGGCCTGTCGCGCGGCCGCCGCGCCAGCGTGGTTGCCGCCTTCGGCTGCACGCTCGGCATCGTGCCGCACATCGCCGCCGCCGTGCTCGGGCTCGCCGCGGTGCTGCACACGAGCGCGCTCGCCTTCCAGACGCTGAAGATGCTCGGCGTCGCCTATCTCATCTTCATGGCCTGGATGACGCTGAAGGAGCACGGCGCGCTCAGGGTCGAGACCGACACGCGCGCGAAATCGGCGCGCGACGTCATCGTCGCGGCGATCCTCGTCAACGTCCTCAATCCCAAGCTGTCGATCTTCTTCCTCGCCTTCCTGCCGCAGTTCGTCAGCGCGAGCGAGGTCCATCCCGTGCCGCGCATGCTCGAATTGAGCGGCGTGTTCATGGCTCTGACCTTCGTTGTCTTCGTCGGCTACGGCCTCTTCGCCGCCGCGGTCAGGGCGCACGTCATCTCGCGGCCGCAGGTGCTGGCCTGGATGCGCCGCGCCTTTGCCGGCGCCTTCGTGCTGCTCGGCGTGAAGCTGGCGCTGGCGGAACGCTAGGGGCGCCAAGCCATCCGGTTCACCGGGACGCCCGAGACCGGGTTCCTGTCTTCGCCGGCATAGACGAAGCCGTGCTTCTCGTAGAAGCGGATGGCGCGGGCATTGTCCTTGTTGACGAGCAGGTCGAGCCCGCGCGGCGACAGGCGCTTGGCTTCGTCGAGGAGCGCGCGGGCGGCGTCCGAGCCCCAGAACTCCGGCGCGACCACGATCTGGTCGAGATTCATCGTTTTCGGATCGACGGTGACGAAGCCGGCGAGCCTGCCGTCGATCTCGGCCAGCACCACATGCGCGACCGGGACCAGCTCCTGCCGCCAGCGCTCGCGCCACCAGGCGACGCGCGCATCGAAGTCGATGTGCGGATAGTGCTGCGCCCAGGTGCGCCGCCACAGCTCGATCGCCGCATCCTCGTCGACGGCCGTGTAGGGGCGAAGGGCGAGCTTCATCGCAGCGCGCCTTGCGCCGCCTGCCGGCGCAATTTGCGCACGATCATCACGACTGCCGAACGGTCGCACGCGGTGGCGCCGCAGGCTATGGCGCGCCCTCGCTCATAGGCGGTCAGGTCGTAATGCGGCGAGGCCGTCTTCGGCGGCCCCTGATAGGACGAGCGGTGCAGGCCGAGCGAGCGCGCGAAGCGATGCAGCTCGTCGATATCGTCGGCGACGAGGTGGCACCATTTGCGCCCCTGCCACGCCCAGATCGCCGCGTCGACATAGACCGCCATCGCGCTCTATCGTTCCGTCAGCTTGAACTCGATGCGGCGGTTGCGGCGATAGGCCTCGTCGGTGGTGCCGGTGTCGATCGGCTGGAATTCGCCGAAGCCGGCGGCGACCAGCCGCTGCGGATTGACGCCCTTGCCGACGAGATACTTGACCACGGCGATGGCGCGCGCCGCCGACAGATCCCAATTCGACTTGAACTGGCCGCCGGTGATCGGGCGCACGTCGGTGTGGCCGTCGACGCGCAGCACCCAGGGGATGTCCTTCGGGATCTGCTGCTCGAGGCCGACCAGGGCGGTCGCGACCTTGTCGAGTTCGGCCGTGGCGGCGGGGAGGAGATCGGCCTTGCCGGTGTCGAAGAACAGTTCCGACTGCAGCACGAAGCGGTCGCCGACGATGCGCACGTCCGGCCGGTTGCCGAGGATCTCGCGCAGCTTGCCGAAGAAGTCGGAGCGGTAGCGCGACAGTTCCTGCACCTTCTGCGCCAGCGCGACGTTGAGGCGCTGGCCGAGCTCGGTGATGCGGCTCTGCGATTCCTTGTTCTTCTGCTCGGAGGCGTCGAGCGCCTGCTCGATGGCGGCGAGCTGGCGGCGCAGCGCGGCGATCTGCTGGTTGAGCGCCTCGACCTGCGCCAGCGCGCCGGTCGAGATCTTCTTCTCGCCCTCGAGCGCGGTGTTGAGCTGCGAGAGCTGGCCCTGCGCAGAAGCGGCATTGGCGCCGGAGGCGTCGGCCGCGGCCTTGAGCTTGTCGCGCTCGCTCTGGGTGCTCGAAAGCGTGGCGCGCAACGCCGCGAGCTGGTTCTCAAGATCGGACTTGCCGGCCTTCTCGAGCGACAGCAGGTTCGTCAATTCGGCGATCTGCGCATTGAGGCGGGTGAGCGCCGTATCCTTGCCGGCGACTTCCTGCTGCAGATAGAACTGCACCACGACGAAGACGGTGAGCAGGAAGATGATGCCGAGGATCAGCGTCGACAACGCGTCGACGAAGCCCGGCCAGTAGTTCATGCCGCTTTCGCCGCGGCGTCGTGCGAGCGCCATTGTTACA
>Ga0182749_1000730_pt1 | contig 28371 bp, 31 predicted proteins | sample eDN3rd37CKraftMG_FD_128875 | JGI IMG/M metagenome (GOLD analysis project Ga0182749, IMG submission 128875) | Enriched Miracle-Growth compost microbial communities from Emeryville, California, USA - eDNA 3rd pass 37_C Kraft MG (version 2) (version 2) ...
GCTGAATTACGGGGTGCCCTATTCGGTTGCCGCGCCCACAGCCCGCGCCAGCACCTGCGCCATGGATGCGGCTGACGCCGTCTGCGCTCAGTGGCGTTCGCTACTTTCGAGCCCCAGCGAGCTGGGCAGCATCGAATACATGATGCCCCGGTCAACCTATCTTCACTGATTTGAGCGTAACGCAGAAATCAGCGGGCCGATGATGGCCTGCGATCACTCCGGATTTTCCGACACCGGAGGCGCATCCGACGGAGAGGCTGCATCGGCAGCCGGTGGTGCTTGAGCCGGGGCAGCGGCGGTCGTTGACTTAACGGCTTTTTTTACGGCTGCCGTCTTTTTCTTCTTAACAGTCTTGTGCTTGACCTCGGCTTCTTTCGTCGCTGTAGCGGGCGATGCCCCGGCGCTTTCCGTTTTGTGTTCAGCCCAGGGAAGAACCTCGGATTTGTCAGCTTTATCGGCCTTTTTCGCCTCTTTCTTCAACACGGCGAGGGAACGGCAGCGCGCCTTGGTCGCTTTGCTGGGTCCGTCCTCAGGCGTGCCCACGACCCAAATGCAGGCGCTGTTGCCGCCACAAGCGTTCTCGTCGAGACCCTTGCAGGATGCCTTCGCCTTCTTGACCTTATGTTTTGCAGCCTTGGTGGCTTTCGGTTTCGACGCAGCGTCCTTTCCACCAGCCGCCTCTGACGCGGGCTCTGTTACGACTGCCGCCGCCTTGGCTTTGGGCTTTTTGTGAACCGGCGGCGCGGCCGGAGTTGTCACAGGTGGTGCGGGCGGATTCGCGGTTGCCTGCGGCGGGGGGGTGGGCGTAGGCGCCTCTGGTGGCGAAGCCGCAGCAGGTTCTTGCGGCGGCTGCGCGTCTTCCTGCGGAGGCGAGGTATTCTGAGCGATCGGTTTCGTCGTTTGTGGTTCAGCCTGTGGCTGAGCGGGTGCCGCGCTTTGCGCTGGCGGATCCGGCGGGACGGTCACCGTGATCTCTTCGGCAGAGAGCGGCAGTGCCAGCACCCCGCTTGCCAGCAATAGCCAAGCTAATAATCCGTTTGATTTGGCCACCGTAACTTTCCCCCAAACAGAAATTTTCCCGACTCATTATCACCTAGCCTGAGCAGAGACACGGCAAATAGCGTCCTTGCGCCTTTTTTGTGTTTACGGTTTTGATGCAGTGCCGAACAGATTCACCGTGGCCAAAATGCCCGAGCTTAAAAGAGCGCCGAGTTGCGCTTTGAGGGATTCAAGGCCCAGCCTATAGCCGGTTCCAGCCGGTCATCACCCCAAAAAAGCTCTTTGTCTTCAGTCGTGAAACTCGGGGCTCCGAAAATGCCTAGGACCTGCGCCTCGGCTGTATTGCGCTTGAGCGCCGCCTTAACGGACTCTTGCGAACTTGCGGCCCACATCTGCGCGGGATCGAGGCCGGCGGCCGTCAGACATTCCGTTAAAACCTCATCACTCGAAATATCTTCACCCGAAGCGAATTGCGCTTCGAAAACCGCACGTGTGAAAACTTGCGTCGCCCCAAAACTCTGAGCCGCAATCGCCAGCCGCGCCGCCTTGAGACCATTGGCGGGAAACGTTGCCGGCATCCGAAAGCTCAGCCCTCTCGACGCTGCGATCCTGGCAATATCACGAACCATGTAGCGGCCTTTGGCCGGATAAAGATTGAATGGCGACGTCGTCCAGCCGTTCGCCTTGAATATCGGACCAAGGAGGAACGGCCGCCACTCGATCGCGACGCCCGCGCGGTTCGCCGCCTCTTCAATCCGCATCACTGAGAGATACGAGTAGGTCGAAGCAAATTCGTACCAGAAGACGACGTTCGGTTTCATCAGGCCCCCAACCTTCGTTAAAGCGTCATACTGCAGCTCAGAGCGGCGTGTCGCGTTGCCGCTTCGGGCGCTCTTGCGGGGAGCGCCGTCACCCCTATAGTGCTGCGCGTTTCCCGCCTGAACCCACAAATTTTCGAAAGCAGCCCCGCATGAGCGCCGCGCCCAAATCCGTTAAGAAAGTTGTTCTCGCCTATTCCGGCGGCCTCGACACGTCGATCATTCTGAAATGGCTGCAGGAGACCTATGGCGCCGAAGTAGTGACGTTCACCGCCGATCTCGGCCAGGGCGAGGAATTGGAACCGGCACGCAAAAAGGCGCTGATGCTCGGCATCAAGCCTGAAAATATCTTCGTCGAGGACCTGCGCGAGGAATTCGTCCGCGATTTCGTCTATCCGATGTTCCGCGCCAACACCGTCTACGAGGGCGTCTATCTTCTCGGCACCTCCATCGCACGTCCACTGATCGCCAAGAAGCAAATCGAGATCGCGAAGAAGGTCGGCGCCGACGCCGTGTGTCATGGCGCGACCGGCAAGGGCAACGACCAGGTGCGTTTCGAGCTTGGCTATTACGCTCTCGAACCTGGCATCAAGATCGTTGCACCCTGGCGTGAGTGGACGTTCAAGGGCCGCGAGGAGCTTTTGAAGTTCGCCCGCGAGCATCAGATCCCGGTTGCGAAGGACAAGGAGGGCGAGTCGCCTTTCTCCGTCGACGCCAACCTTCTGCATTCCTCTTCAGAGGGCAAAGTTCTCGAAGATCCGGCCAAGAAGGCCCCCGAGATTGTCTATCAGCGCACAATTTCGCCGATGGCCGCGCCCGACAAGGTGACGACGATCAAGATAGGCTTCGAGAAAGGCGACGCCGTTTCGCTTGACGGCAAGAAGCTCACGCCTGCGACCATGTTGAAGGCGTTGAACGATCTCGGTCGCGACAACGGAATCGGCCGCATTGACCTCGTCGAGAACCGCTTCGTCGGTATGAAATCGCGCGGCGTCTATGAAACGCCTGGCGGCACGATCCTGCTTGCGGCGCATCGCGCGATGGAAAGCATCACCCTCGACCGCGGCGCCGCGCACCTTAAGGACGAGATCATGCCGCGCTACGCGGAACTGATCTACAACGGCTTCTGGTACGCGCCGGAGCGCGAAATGCTGCAGGCGCTGATCGACAAGAGCCAGGAGCACGTCGAAGGCGAAGTTACGCTCGAACTCTATAAGGGCAACGTCATCGTCGTCGGCCGGGAAAGCCCGAAATCGCTCTATTCGCCGACGCTCGTCACCTTCGAGGATGATAAGGGCGCCTACGACCAGAAGGACGCCCAGGGCTTCATTAAGCTCAATGCGCTGCGCCTGAGGACACTCGGCAGCCGGAACAAGACCTAGCTGCTGGATGTTAGGATCGCCAAAGCTGGCATCACCGCGAGTTGGCCATGATCGTCATCACGAGGAATGGACGGACAACGGTCATCACCGGATGGCGCGAATGGCTCGTTCGCGCCATTGTCTTCGTGGCGGCGATGCTGGTGTTGGCCCTCCTGCTCTTTGTCATGCTCGGCTTGGCCGTGACCCTCGGCGCTATCGCCATGATCGTCATTCCTGCGGCGATTATCGTCGCATTGCTCAGCTCCATGTTTTCGCGCCGTTAACGGTTTGGCATCCGCCGTCATCGCTATCGCGTTGACGTGAGATAAGCTTACCCTTGACTCTAACGACTCGGTCCACGACATGGCGGTTTCGCGCGGGACGGCTGCGCACAATGGTTTTGACAGAGCGATGCACGATAAATCCATGACGACGGCGACCACACGCACTTCGATCACGACACCGGCCGAATGGGCGCCGCAAAAGGCGATCTGGACGGCATGGCCCGCCAACGCCTCTGAATGGAACGGCGATCTCGAGTCTCCGCGCCGCGACGTGGCGGCGCTTGTGCGCGCGCTGAGCGTCGCCGGCAATAAAGTCCGCCTGCTCGTCAATGGCGCGGAAGCCGAAGCCTCCGCACGCGCCGCATTGCCCATCGACGTCGCCGAGCTCATCCCGGCGAAGTATGGTGACATCTGGCTGCGCGATACCGGGCCGATCTTCGCCAACTCTGCATCGGTCACGATCGCTCTGCGCTTCAAAACGAACAGTTGGGGCGGCAAGTACGACCTGCCCGATGACGCAACGGTCGGCGACGACATTGCGGGTCTCGCCAAGACGCCGATCCGCCGCTTCGATTTCGTGCTCGAAGGCGGCGCCGTCGATCATGACGGCGAAGGCACGATCCTGACGACGCGGCAGACGCTGCTCAATCCCAACCGCAACGGCTGGACGAAAGACGCAGCCGAAGCCGCGCTCCGCGAAGCCTTTGGCGCCCGCAAAATCATCTGGATCGACGAGGGCCTGAAGAACGACCACACCGACGGGCACGTTGATAACATCGCGCGCTTCGTCGCCCCTGGTCGCGTCGTTTGTCAGGCTCCTGCCGGACCCGATGACCCGAACGCAGCAACACTCGACGCCATCGCCGCGACGCTCGAACGCGAGACCGATGCCGCGGGTCGCAAACTCGATGTCATCCGCATTCCGGGCGTCGGCCTCTATCACAACGCATTGGGCGAAGTTTCACCTGCTTCGCACATGAATTTCATCATCGCCAACGGCGTCGTGGTCGTGCCGATCTATGGGACCGCGACCGAATCCGATGCATTGCAAGCGTTGCAAGAGGTCTTCCCAAGCCGCGCTGTCGTCGGCGTATCATCGCGCGGCCTGCTCGGTTGCGGCGATGCGGGCGGCGGATCATTTCACTGCATCACACAACAGGAGCCGGCCTGATGTCGAAGCCGAACCGATCGGTCACCGTCGGCGCCATTCAGACGTCCTACGGCCACGACCTAAAAAGAAATATTGCCAAAACCGAAGCCCTCGTCCGCGAAGCCGCAAAGAGGGGCGCTGAGATCGTTTTGCCGTCGGAACTGTTCCAAGGCATTTATTTCTGCACGCGCCAAGATCCGAAGTGGTTCGCGACGGCACATCCGGTCAATGAGCATCCCTGCGTGCTGGCGCTGAAAAAAGTCGCCAAAGAACTTCGCATCGTAATTCCGATCTCGTTTTTCGAGAAGGACGGACCGCGCTACTACAACAGCATCGCTATTGCCGATGCCGACGGCGAGATCCTCGGCGTCTATCGCAAGAGCCATATCCCCGATGGTCCGGGCTATCAGGAAAAATACTATTTCCGTCCCGGCGACACGGGCTTCAAAACGTGGGCAACGAAATACGGCCGCATCGGCGTTGGGATCTGCTGGGATCAGTGGTACCCAGAAAGCGCGCGTGCCATGGTGCTTCAGGGTGCCGAAATTCTTTTCTATCCGACCGCTATCGGATCCGAACCCTACGACACGACGCTCGACACGCACCTGCAATGGCAGCGCGCGATGCAAGGCCACGCCGTCTCGAACGCCGTACCGATCGTTGCGGCCAACCGCATCGGACTTGAAGACAATGACGGCACCGAGCAGAAATTTTACGGTCACTCCTTTATCGCCGATCACCGGGGTGAGCTTGTCGAGAAGTTCGGCGCGACGGACGAAGGCGTGCTTGTTCATTCATTCGATCTCGACATGATCGAGAGCTATCGCGCCGATTGGGGATTTTTCCGCGACCGCCGCACTGACCTCTACGCTAAGAGCCTCATCTGACCGAACCGCAGCCGAACGGAGCCGTCATGAAAATCAGCGCGAGAAACGTTCTCAAGGGTAAAATTGTCGACATCGCCAAAGGCGCGACGACGGCGCATGTCCGCATCGATATCGGCGGCACGATCGTCACCGCATCGATCACCAATGAATCGGTCGATGATTTGGGTCTCGTGAAAGGAATGACGGCATCGGCCGTCATAAAGTCATCAGACGTCATGGTGGCAGTTGATTAAAACGAAAATCGTCAGTGCCTGGCATAAAAACCGTCCGCTTCGCGATTGGCCTTGACCGGTGACGGTTGAGATCAGCAGCAATCAGCAGGATTCGATCAAATTCGCGGTCGGCCGTGGAGAATGAAGCTTCACGAACCTTTGGCATTGACGAAACGCATCGCGATGTCGAAGGCTCGCCCTCATGAACATCCTCGATGATACGCCACGACTGCAGCTGTTTCGCCTCGGAAGCGTCTCGGTCAAGATCGACGTGACCTTTATTCTGGTGCCGCTGTTTCTCATCGGCATCTTGCAACAGGCCCCGCTCACAATTGCGGGCCCCGCCTTCGCGGCGATCGTCGCGGGCGTGTTCTTCTCGGTGCTCTTCCACGAGTTGGGCCACACGGCGCTCGCGCGGATATTCGGCGTTCCGGTCGGGGAAATCCTTGTCGGCGGCTTCTACGGCTACGCACGGATGCTCGAAGCACCGCGGTCGACTGCGGCGAATGTCATTATCCTGTTCGCGGGCCCGTTGGCGAATGCTCTGCTTTTCCTCGGCCTTTGGCGCCTGCTCGGCTCACCCGAGGTGACCTACTCCGGCCACTTCAACTTCACCGAACGCCCGTATTGGCTGGCCGACAAACCGTGGCTCCTTTACGCGACCATGACGCTCGCGCGGATCAATCTGGCGATGGCGATCTTCAATCTGCTGCCTGCCTTTCCGCTCGACGGCGGCCGCATCTATCGCGATATCGTCGGAACCGTTGTCGCGCGCGTCACGGCCGCCAAGATCGTCGCCGCACTCGGCGTCGCCGTCGGCCTTTGGGCCGCCGTTACTGGCCTGCGCATCGATCTCGTGCTGATGCTCATCGGCGCCCAGATCGCCATCGTCAATTGGGCGATCCTGAAGCAACCCGCGGACGCCGAGCAGCTTTAGCGTTGCGCTTTGGAGCCCTGGCCCGCGGATTTGCCAAAACGGGTCTGCCCGGTCATATCTCAGCCCCATCTTGCTGGCCGAGTCCGCCGAACGGCCGCACTCTGTCGCCGTCCGGCCACCAAAGCCGGAAGCTTCCATGATCTACAATCCGCTTGCCCAATTTCGGAACGGCCGATCTGATGACCCGCGTTTCCGTCAACCGCACACTCGCCCGGCTCTATTGGCTCCTGGCAATCGTACTTCTGCTCCTGCTCGCATCGAAATTTGCAGACCAAATCTCGGGCCTGCCCCCGTTCGTCGTCACGGCCGCGAGCAAGCTTTATGACTTCACGCGGGACATGTCGCTGCTGATTGCGATCGGCGGCGCTGCGTACATTTCAAACGTTTTCCAGAAGCGATCGAAGTTCGTGAAAGGCCTCGAAGAGGAGTGGCGCAACATCGTGCGCACAAAATCCCTCCTCCTCTCGACCTGCGAGAAGCCCTATCTCGCGACCGATGATTACCTAGCGGCGTTCTACAAAATCTCCGAAGCCATCGACACGATCCGCATCGTTTACCGCAATACCGGCGAAACCGACGATCTGGCCGGATTGTATCCGTTCGCGCCGCTCCATGACATGCGCCGCGCCTTGCAGACCCTCGACCCGCGGATCAATCCCGAGCCGGCGGCCGAACAAAAAGCCCTCGTTCGCGACGCCATTCTGCAGTCGTTTTCTGCGCTCCGCGAAACCTTCCTCGAAGAGCTGGATCTCGAAGAGCCCGAGCACCCTTTGCTGATCTCCGGGGCGCGCCGCCTCAAGGTCCCCGGCGCCGCTGTTTCGGCGCTCGTCATGCAGGAACAGCAGCGCCGCCGCCTTGAACGCGAGCCGCCCCCACGAGCCGATATCGATACCTTGCTGACAACGCTCCGAACCCTTGAAGAAGAAAGCAGAAACGCCGACGAAGCGCCGCCGCAGGCTTCCAGATAGCACCCTCGACTGTTAAGCCGCACCCGGCCGAAAACCCCTACCCTAGCCCTCCGGCGCCCGAACATGCTACGTGGCGGGCAATCTTGCGTCGCGGCAGGCGACGCCCCGTGCTTCCAACAACCCAGGTTTGAAATGGCACTTCGCAACATCGCGATCATCGCGCACGTCGACCATGGCAAGACGACGCTTGTCGATGAACTCCTGAAACAGTCCGGCTCCTTCCGCGAAAACCAGAAGGTTGCCGAGCGCGCGATGGATTCCAACGACCTGGAACGCGAACGCGGCATCACCATTCTTGCCAAGTGCACGAGCGTCGAATGGAAGGGAACGCACATCAATATCGTCGATACGCCGGGCCACGCCGACTTCGGCGGCGAGGTCGAACGTATCCTCAACATGGTTGACGGCGTCATCGTCCTGGTCGACGCTTCCGAAGGTCCGCTGCCGCAGACCAAATTCGTCGTCTCGAAAGCATTGAAGCGCGGCCTCCGCCCGATCGTTGCCATCAACAAGATCGACCGGCCCGACGAGCGCCATCTCGACGTTCTGAATGAGGTCTTTGATCTCTTCGCCAATCTCGACGCAACCGATGAGCAGCTCGATTTCCCCGTCCTCTACGGGTCAGGCCGCAACGGCTGGATGGCGCGCGACCCGTCGGGTCCGCAGGAAAACCTCGCGCCGATGTTCGACCTGATCCTTGAGCATGTCCCGCCGCCCGCCATCGACGACGGCCCCTTCCGCATGCTCGCGACGACGCTCGACGCCGATCCCTTCCTCGGCCGCATCCTGACCGGCCGTGTGACGTCGGGCACTGTCAAGCCGAACCAGGTTTTGAAGGCGCTCGACCGGGAAGGTAATGTTCTCGAAAATTTCCGCGTGCAGAAGGTCCTCGCCTTCCACGGCCTGGAACGCACACCCGTCGAATCCGCGGGCGCCGGCGATATCATCGCGCTGGCGGGCATGAGTCTGGCGAACGTGGCCGATACGCTTTGCGATCCGTCCGTCAACGAACCTTTGCCCGCCCAGCCCGTCGATCCGCCGACGCTATCGATGACGTTCCGCATCAACGACGGTCCGTTCGCCGGCCAGGAAGGCGACAAGGTCCAGAGCCGCGTCATTCGCGATCGCCTCCTGAAGGAAGCCGAGCGCAACATCGCCATCCGTATCGAGGAAAACGAAGATAAGGATAGCTTTATCGTCTCGGGCCGCGGCGAGCTTCAGCTGGCGATCCTGATCGAAAACATGCGCCGCGAAGGCTTCGAGCTGACCGTTTCGCGCCCGAAAGTCGTCCTCGAAATCGATCCGGAAACCGGCGCCCGCACGGAACCGATCGAAGAGGTCATCGTCGACGTCGACGACAACTACACAGGCGTCGTGGTCCAGAAGCTGTCCGAACGCAAAGGCGACCTGCTCGAAATGCGTCCTTCAGGCGGCGGACGCACGCGCATGGTGTTCCACGTTCCGACGCGCGGCTTGCTCGGCTACCAATCGGAGTTGCTGTCCGATACGCGGGGCACGGGTATCATGAACAAGCTGTTTCATGCCTATAAGCCGTTCAAGGGCGAAATTGCCGGGCGGCGTACGGGTGTGCTGATATCCAATAGCGCGGGCGAAGCGGTCGCCTACGCGATCTTCAACTTACAGGATCGCGGCCCCTTCATGATCAACCCTCAGGATCGCGTTTATGAAGGCATGATCGTCGGCGAGCACACGCGCGACAATGACCTCGAAGTCAACGTCGTTAAGGGCAAGAAGCTGACCAACGTTCGCGCATCCGGCAAGGACGAAGCGGTGCTCCTTACCCCGCCGATGCGGCTAACGCTTGAAAAGGCGATGAGCTACATCACCGATGAAGAGTTGGTCGAGGTGACTCCGAAATCGATTCGTCTGCGCAAACGTTGGCTCGACCCGAACGAGCGCAAACGTCAGAGCCGCAAGAGCGAAGCCGAACGCGCGAGCGGTGCGGCATAAGCCTTAGTTCCCGAGAACGATCGAGATTTCTTCCCGACGTTGAAAGGGAACTCCGGCGGTCCTACGTGGTATGTGCCGAAACCACATAGGAGAGTCCAATGAAGCGATTCGCTCTTGCAACTTGCGCCGTATTCGCGCTTTCGCTGCCGGCATTCGCTGACGCCCCGCTCTCGCAAGAAGAGCAAACGAAAGCGACAGCGGCCGCTTCGTCATGGGGTTGCGAAGGCGGTAAATGGGAAAAGGAAGCCGAAGCAACCGGCGTCTATGAAGTCGACGACGCCAAATGCAAGGACGGAGCGAACTACGATCTGAAGTTCGACAAGAATTTCAAATTACTGTCCATCACCGCCGATTAAAGGCCCCTGTCACGACACACCCAAACGCACGCGATATGAGCCTGATCGCGTGCGTTTCGCGTCCATTGACTTGATGGCCGAGCTTTGGTTTGTGGAGGCGAAGCGAAAGACGCGGGGAAACTGCAACGCCGTGATTTGGCCAAAGGGCGTTACTCCGACACCCGCCTTCGAGCGAGCAGCCCGTTTCCTTGAACGGCCCGGCGGCAATCTCTTCGTTACCGGTCGCGCCGGTACTGGAAAATCGACGCTGCTCAAAGCTCTTCGTGATGCCTACGCCGACCGCATGGTTGTACTGGCGCCAACAGGCCTCGCCGCAATCAACATCGGCGGCCAGACAATCCATTCCTTTTTCGGCTTCCCCCCACGTCTCATTCAAGCCAGCGACATCAAAAGAAGCCGCAACGGCCGGGTGATGCGCAAACTCGAGTTTCTCGTTATCGACGAAGCCTCGATGGTGCGATCGGACTTGATGTGGGCGATCGATCAGGCAATGCGTGTCAATCGTGGCCGGCCGCGAGAACCGTTCGGCGGTGCCCGTGTTCTGCTCTTTGCCGATCTCCATCAGTTGCCCCCGGTCGTCCAGGATCCGGAAGTGTTGGCCCACCTGATCGAGTCCCACGGCAGTCCGTTTTTCTTCCTGATCGGCGCGCTCCGCGAGGGCAACGGCACCGCGCTCCTGGAACTCGACCAGATCTTCCGCCAGACTGACGATGATCTCATCCGCGTTCTGAATGCCGTTCGTGACGGCAACGTCAGCGATGCCGATCTGGCATTCATCAACACCCGAGTCAGTCCGATCCGGACACTGGCCGAAGGTGAGCCCTATGTCATCCTGACGACCACCAACGCGGCGGCGAAGCGGATCAACGGCCGGTATCTCGATGCCTTGCCCGAGCGGGCGGTCCGTTTCAACGCGACCATCACCGGTGATTTCAACGCTCACATCGAACCAGCCGACCCAGCGCTCGAATTGAAACCGGGCGCCAAGGTGATGATGCTCCGCAACGACCCGGACAAGCGATGGGTCAACGGCACCATCGCGCGCGTTTCGCGTGTGACCGACAAGCAGGTGTTCGTGGAAATCGGAGCACGGGAGCACGAAGTCGAGCCGGTCGCCTGGGAGCACCGCCGCTATGCGTTCGATCAATCGGAAGAGAAAATTGTCGAGACCGTCGCCGGAACGTTCAAGCAGTTGCCGCTACGGTTGGCGTGGGCGCTGACGATCCACAAAGCCCAGGGCATGACGCTCGATAAGGTCTACGTCGATCTCGGGACTGGTACTTTCGTACATGGCCAAACGTACGTCGCCCTGTCCCGATGCCGGACGATGGAAGGCTTGGCTCTGGCCCGCCCGCTGACCCGGCGCGACGTGCTGTTCGAAAGCGAGGCTCTTCGTTATCGCGAAGTATTTCCGGGACTTCCTGACGCACCCTAAGATGAAACATTCATTTCGCAACTGCGAAATAAAGGGGGGGTATTTACCTGCCCATTAAGGTTGCGTTAATATCCGAACGGGACATAAAGCCGCGCTTTATTCCCCGCAGGGACACCGTATTCGCGGAAGGCGCCGCAAAAAAATATTGCGCCGCACAAAATATCTGCTTATATGGCCGGTATGGTTTCAACGCCGAGCGCCGACCGCATTTAAGAGAACATTTCTAGTTTTTAGAATCTCAAATCTTAGGAGTGCCCCCCATGAATGATGCTTTTACCCGTCAAGTTCAGGATTTCACACGACAGGCCCAAGAGATGTTTACGGCGGGCAAAGACGCCAAGGTTCCGGAAAACATTTCCGCGTTTGCCGAGGATGCCATCGCAAAATCGCGCGACGCGTATCACAAGTTCGCTGCTCTCGCGAAAGACAATGCCAAGGTTGCCGAGGAAGTTCTTTTGACCACGCAGGCGGGCGCCAAGTCGATTGGCGAGAAGATCGTCGCCAACACGTTCGCGAACACCGAAGCTGCGTTTGAGGCCGCTCAGGCAATGGCCCGCGCTCGCACCTTCCCCGAGATCGCCCGTCTCCACGCAAACTATTGGCAGCAGCAGTTCGCGGTTGTCGGCTCCCAGTCGAAAGAGCTGTTCGAACTCTCGAACAAGGTAACCAAGCAGGCGCTCGAGACAGTCGGTGCCGCAACGACGAAGTCCTTCGAACAGTTCAAAACGGTCAGCTGACCGCGCTGCCGCGCGCAGTGATGGAATGGGGCACTTTGAGAACTGACAGCGCGAGGCGGATGTCTCGCGCTTTTTATTTGCTCGGATCGATAGATACAGGTGCGCTTTGGTGCGCTTCGCGCTAGACTGGTGCGATGTTGAACCAGCGTCTCGAAGTATCCGTACGCAACGCTCACCCGAGTGACGCTTCCTCACTCGCGCGGATTTTCGCGGAATCCTGGCGTCTCGCGTATACCGGCATCCTGCCCGGCCAACACCTTGAACATGAAATTCAACGTCGCGACACGACTTGGTGGAGGCGCGCCATAGCAGCCGAACACAATATCCTGGTCGTTCTGCATGGTGAGCAAATCGCGGGATATGGCACATGCGGCAGAGCCCGCGGAGGGCGCCGCGATACTGGCGAAATTTACGAGATCTATCTAGCGCCGGTCTATCAGGGGATCGGCATAGGCGAACATCTCTTCGAGGCCTGCCGCGCGACCCTCGACAACCTCGGGCTTGAACGTCTCATCGTATGGGCGCTGGCCGAGAACGAAAGAGCGCGCGCCTTCTATCTGCGTTGCGGTGGCAGACCGACCCGTCGCTCGTGCGTCCGCTTCGGCAAATCGGTTAACACGCGGATCGCATACGAGTGGTGATATAGCGGCTTTTGCTCACCTCGGAGCAGCCTCCGCAAAACATGTCGCGCCCCGTGCGGGATAAGCCGCGTTGTGCCTCGCGCAGTTTCGCGGCAAGTGTCTTTCGCAAATCCTATCTATCTTAGAGGTTGTCTATGCGTCTTGACGCAATCAAGCCCGGCAACAATCCGCCGGAAGACATCAACGTCGTCATCGAAGTGCCGGTGGGCGGCGAGCCGATCAAGTACGAGATGGACAAGGCGTCTGGCGCACTCGTCGTTGACCGCTTTCTCTATACGCCGATGCGCTATCCGGGAAACTATGGTTTCGTGCCTCATACGCTTTCACGCGACGGCGATCCGATCGACGTTCTGGTCTGCAACACGCGCGCCATCGTGCCGGGCGCGATCATCAATTGCCGCCCCGTCGGTGTTTTGGTGATGGAGGACAATGCCGGTGGCGATGAAAAGATCATCGCCGTGCCCTCGAGCAATCTGACCAAGCGCTACGATGCGGTGAAGACCTACACCGATCTGCCGAAGATCTCCGTTGATCAGATCGAGCACTTTTTCGCCCACTATAAGGATCTTGAACCCGGCAAATGGGTCAAGATCAAGCATTGGGGGCACGTCGAGGAAGCCAAAACCTTCATCATCGAAGCTCTGCAGCTCGCAAAAGCAAGCTGAACGGCATCATTTTGTAGTGTATTGACCATCACACGAGGCGCCAAAGCGATTCCGGTCTCTCTCCACTTCCTCTCCTTTGACAGCATTGCTATATCGGCCGCGCCGGTTGCTAATCCTCGAACCGCTTGGAGAAGAGATGAAGATCGCCGTCATGGGCGCGGCAGGCCGTATGGGCCGCCAGTTGATCTCTGCAATCGCAGCCACGCCGGGATGCGTGGTGAGCGGCGCGACCGAGACGGCCGGGTCACCTCTCATCGGCAAGGATGCCGGAGAACTGGCCGGGCTCGAACCTCTGGGAACCTTGATTTCGAACAACGCTGCAGCCGTCATCGCCGATGCCGACGCAATCGTTGATTTCACAGTTCCCAAGGCAAGTATCGAGTTCGCACGGTTGGCAGCCAAATCGGGGACGGCTCACATTATCGGTACGACCGGCTTCGACGCAGCCGCCGAAGCCGCAATTGCCGACGCCGCAACCACAACGGCAATCGTCAAGGCCGGCAACATGAGCCTTGGCGTCAATCTGCTCGTCGCGCTGACGAGACAAGTCGCGGCTGCCTTGGGGAACGACTTCGACATCGAAATTGTTGAAATGCATCATCGCATGAAGGTCGATGCACCGTCGGGCACCGCATTGATGTTGGGAGAAGCCGCCGCCGATGGCCGCGACATTCCACTTGGAGAGCATTCGATACGCACGCGCGACGGCCATACCGGGCCGCGGCGCGCCGGAGATATCGGGTTTGCGTCGCTTCGCGGCGGTAGCGTCGTGGGCGAGCACACCGTGATCTTCGCGGGCGAGGGGGAACGTATCGAGCTTACACATCGCGCCACCGACCGCAGCATCTTTGCGCGAGGCGCGGTGAAAGCCGCAATCTGGACCAAGGACCGGGCTCCTGGCCTTTACGACATGGCCGATGTGCTCGGCATGACCTGATCACCCCGGCGACGCCGGAAACGCATCGACGAGGACATGACAGACGCGCTGACAGACAACATTCTCGTGCTCGTACGCCACGGTGAGAGCGAGTGGAACAGGCTCAATCTGTTCACCGGTTGGCGTAATCCCGATTTGACCGAGAAAGGGGTCATCGAAGCTCGCGTGGCAGGCCGCATGATCCGCGACCATCGCGTGAAGTTCGACATTGCGTTCACCAGCAATCTGAAACGCGCCCAGCACACGCTGGACATCATTCTTGCCGAGTTGAACCAGCCCGACGTGCCAATCATTCGCGACCCTGCGTTGAACGAGCGCGATTACGGCGAGCTTTCGGGGCTCAACAAGGATGAAGCACGCAAGAAGTGGGGTGAATCGCAAGTGCAGCTTTGGCGGCGATCCTACGACATTGCGCCGCCGGGCGGAGAAAGCCTCAAAGACACTCTGGCTCGCGTGCGCCCCTATTACGACAAAGCCATTTGGCCGCAAATCGCACAGAGCAAGAACGTCATCATCGCCGCGCACGGCAATTCACTCCGCTCACTGGTGATGATCCTCGAAGGGTTGAACAAGGACGAAATTCTGGAGCGCGAGCTCGCAACCGGCGCGCCGATTCTCTACCGCCTCGGTGCTGACGGACGCGCCATCGATCGCAAGGACCTGCTGCCGGCGCGATCCCTTGCAGCGCCCCCCGAAGACCGGATCATGTAAGCCAGGTTAATTCTTCAGCATCGTAAGAGCGACACAGGGGTTGCCCGTCGTTTGTCTCTTTCCTTACTCCGCAGTGAGAAGGTGGCCAAAGGCCGGATGAGGGACTTGATCCCTGCGCCAGCCGTCGTGATGACGCCACGCGACCGCCTCTGCGCCAAAGTGCCTTTTTGCGGGCAGGCGCTTGCCCCCCGGCGGCCGGAACGTTAGCACTCCCCGCGACAGATTTGCTAACGCCTTGGCCAAGGATAACCGCCTCATGACCACGCATTCGCTTTTGCTCCTGCCCGGTGACGGGATCGGCGTCGAAACGATCGCCGAGGTCGAGCGGCTGATCAATTTCTTCAACGCCAAAAGCAATACGGCACGCTTCCACGTCGAGCGCGATCTCGTTGGCGGCGCCGCCTACGATGCCCACGGCGTCGCAATTACCGACGCCGCGATGGCCAAGGCGCAAAAAGCCGACGCCGTGATGTTCGGCGCCGTCGGCGGCCCCAAGTGGGCCAGCGTCCCCTACCAGCACCGCCCCGAAGCCGGACTGCTGAGACTGCGCAAAGACCTCGACTTGTTCGCAAACCTGCGGCCCGCGATCTGCTATCCGGCGCTCGCCGATGCATCGAGCCTCAAACGCGAGCTCGTCGAAGGCCTTGACATCATGATCGTGCGCGAGTTGACCGGCGGCGTTTACTTCGGCGAGCCGAAGGAAATCGTGACTTTGGAAAATGGCGAACAGCGCGCCGTCGATACGCAGCTTTACACGACCCACGAAATCGAGCGTATCACCAAGGTTGCCTTCGATCTGGCCCGCAAGCGCCGCAACCTCGTGCATTCGGCCGAAAAGCATAACGTCATGCGGACCGGCGTACTGTGGAAGCAGATCGCAACCGAGGTGCACAAGTCTTATGCCCCGGACGTGAAACTCGAACACATCCTGGCCGACAACTGCGCGATGCAGCTGATCCGCAATCCGAAGCAGTTCGACGTCATCGTCACCGACAATCTGTTCGGCGATGTGCTGTCGGACGAAGCCGCGATGATGACCGGCTCGCTCGGCATGCTGCCATCGGCATCGCTCGGCGCACCCGATCCTAAAACCGGCCGCCCCAAGGCCCTCTACGAACCGGTCCATGGCTCCGCGCCCGACATTGCGGGTCAGGGTCTCGCCAACCCCATCGCGACGATCGCCTCGTTTGCCATGGCGCTACGGTACTCCTTCGACATGGGCAAGGAAGCCGATCTCGTCGATGCCGCCATCGCACGAGTCCTCGACAAAGGTCTGCGCACCGGCGACATCATGCAGCCTGGCATGACCAAAGTCGGCACCGGCGACATGGGCAAAGCCATCGAATCGGAACTGAAGAGCCTCGCAGCCTAGGCGACCGGCCGCTCAAACGCTCGGCGCATCCCGGCACGCGCTGGGCTTGCCTTGCAGCGCGCCGCGTGCCGTCCAGCTCGGCTTTCCTCCGCCCGGCGGTCCAGGCGCGGCTGCCTCGGTGCGCGAAACGAAATAGAACTCATAGCAATTGGCATCGACACGCGCGACCCGGTAGCAGCCGCCCGTCGCATCGTAGTCATAGATCGTGCAAAGCGTGCCTTCCGTCACCGACCAATGGCCGCCTAGCGCCAGACCCGGCTCGGTATACGAAAGCCGTCCGTCGGCTGCATAGCGCTCCGTAAACGCCTTGCCGCTGGCGTAGCGCCCGTCGATCGTCGTGCCTTTGAACTGCGCCATGATTTCAGGCCCAGAAAGCCATTTCGGGCGCGACTGAACCGCCAGGACCGGCGCGGCGGCAGTGAAGCTGAGCGCCAGGGCGGCGAATAAGACGACCTTGCGTGAGGACATTGCGAGCCTGAATTTCGAACCGAACACGATCACAGCAAAGAATGGTCAATAGAATGTGACCCCAGCGTGCCCGCAACATTAGGAAGCGGCTCAGCGACCTTGCAACTTATGGCCGAGCCGCGTATCTGATCACGTTGGGACCATCCGCCGCGCGGGCCGACTCTGATCGTGAACCCCGGCAAATATTCAAGGATATGGAATGGGCTACAAGGTCGCCATCGTCGGCGCTACCGGCAACGTAGGCCGCGAGATGTTGAATGTGCTCGCCGAACGGAAGTTTCCGGTCAGCGAGCTTTATGCGCTGGCATCGCGCCGCTCGATCGGTACCGAAGTCTCATTCGGCGATACCGTTATCAAATGCCGCGATCTCGAGACATTCGATTTCACAGGTGTCGACTTCTGCCTGATGTCCGCAGGTTCCGCGATTTCGAAGGAATGGTCACCGCGTATCGGCGCGCAAGGCACAATTGTCATCGATAACTCCTCATGCTGGCGTTACGACCAGGACGTGCCTCTCGTCGTGCCCGAGGTCAACGGCGACGCCGTGCGCGGGTTTGGCAAAAAGAACATCATCGCCAATCCCAATTGCTCGACGGCGCAGCTCGTCGTCGCCCTGAAGCCGCTTCATGACGTGGCACGGATCAAGCGCGTCGTGGTTTCGACCTACCAATCCGTTTCGGGCGCCGGCAAAGACGCCATGGACGAGCTTTGGCACCAGACCAAGGGCAAGTACGTTCCTGGCCAGGAAGTCGAGCCTAAGAAGTTTCCGAAGCAGATCGCATTCAACTGCATTCCTCAAATCGACGTCTTCATGGAAGACGGCTACACGAAAGAGGAATGGAAGATGCTGGCCGAGACCAAGAAAATTCTCGACCCCAAGATCCGCCTGACGGCGACGTGCGTGCGTGTTCCCGTCTTCGTCGGTCATTCCGAGGCAGTGAACATCGAGTTCGAGCAGCCGATGAGCCCCGAGGAAGCGCGCGATATCCTGCGCTCTGCACCGGGCATCATGGTCATCGATAAGCACGAACCCGGCGGTTACATCACGCCGGTCGAAGCAGCCGGTGAATTTTCGACGTTCGTCTCACGCATTCGCGAAGATTCGACCGTCGAGAACGGACTGACGATGTGGATCGTGTCCGACAATTTGCTGAAGGGCGCCGCACTCAATGCGGTGCAGATCGCCGAAACGCTCATCAACCAGCGGCTGGTTCCGAAGGCCGCCGCTTAAGCGCCGGTCGCGGACACAGATAAAGTTTCAAAAACATTCAGGCTGGCGGAAACGTCAGCCTGAATGCTTTGCGGCGTCTCTCTCTTTGAGACGAGCCAGCGCCTGCACGATTGCGTTCAGGTCCTGCAGGAAGCGATCGCGCTGCGCCCCTGGCAGGCTCGACAGAATGCGCTCGTCGACACGACGCGCTAGCGGATCGTGGCTCTTCAAGACCCGCGTGCCCTCATCCGTGAGCTTCACTGAATAAGCACGCGCGTCCTCGCGCGTCCGCCGGCGTTGCAAAAGACCCTTCTTGAGCATTCGCCTGACAACGTCGGCGAGCGTCGAACGATCAATGCCGGTGAGCTCGACCAGCTGCGTTTGGCTCAGTCCTTCGTTTTGCGCGACTGTGAGCAAAATGGCATATTGCCGTGGAGTGAGATCGTCGCCTCCAAGTTCGATCTGGAACATCTCGGAAGCGCACTGTCCGGCTCTGTGTAAAAGATGGAGCGGTGACCGCTCGAGACGATTGTTTGCTGATTCTCTTGCCATTCAGTGTCCTGATGCACTCGCATATCTTCCCGGGAGGAATAGGAAAGCCTCGGAAAGGTGCGTGATGCGCACAGTGTCCGAGGCGGCGAGTGCTTCCTGCCGATGTTTAAGTAGTCGCCCTAAACCATGAGACGGAGCATTCAGTCCAGCAAAAATGTTCGTCAACTTGGAAAAATTTAGTAAAGGCGATGAATATTGGGCGTATACTGAAAATATCGTACAGAGATGTCGCAGTAATGCTTAGTCTGATCATCCACTCTCTGAGGTTGAAATTTCATATTTCTTCAGGAGGCCGATCTGGGCGAGTGCGAATACAAAGGTGATCGGCATGATCCCAAAGACCTTGAACGCCACCCAGGTATCCGTCGAAAAGCCTCTCCACATCACTTCATTCAGCACTGCAAGGAAAACGAAGAACACCGCCCAGCGCAACGTCAATAGCCGCCAGCCTTCCTCCGAAAGCTTCATGACATCGCCAAAGACGATCTTGAGAAATATGCGATTGGTGGCCAGCCCACCGAACAGAATGGCTGCGAAAAAGCCATTGACGATCGTCGGCTTCATTTTGATGAAGTGATCGTCCTGCAACCACAGCGTTAGACCGCCGAACACCAGCACGAAGACGCTCGTGATCAAAGGCATGACGGCGATGCGCCCTAACAGGATCTGCGACGCAATCAACGAGATCACGGTCGCCACCATGAACGCGCCGGTTCCAGTGTATATCCCGTAGTGGCTATTGGCGAAGAAGAAGACCAGGAGCGGCCCAAACTCCACCACAAGCTTCACCAGCTGCTTGCGATCGAATTGAGGGGCGTCGTCCGCCTGCTGCGCGTTGTTCTTGTCCGACATCAAAAGCCTCAGTCGTGCGCGGGGTCGGGAAGGCGATATTTCTGCATGAGCCGCGTCAGGACCCAAGCATATAGCCCCGAAACCGGAAGCACGATGGCAACCTTGAAGAGGATCCAGATATTCACGCCACTCATTTCATATCCGAATAGCCTATAAAATTCCTCGTCATGAAATGTTCGCCGCACATATTCGTTGGCGACAGCCGTCAGGAAGAAGAAAATCGCAAAGCTCCACGTGAACTTGTTCCATCCTTCGTCGGTGTAGTGGAACGTCTTGTCGAACACGTACTTGAAAAAATTGTGCTTTAGCCAAAGGCCGGAAACCAGGAACACGCCGAACAGTGTATTGAAGATCGTCACCTTGATCTGAACCCACATCGGATCGGTCGTGATGATCGTCAGCGCCCCAAAAATGATCGTCACGCTCGATGCAATCAACGGAAAGATCGGCGGCCGGCGGAAAATGTAAAGCATCGCCGCAATGGCCATGCCCGTTGTAATGATGAGCGCCCACGTCCCGACCTCGATACCGTAGAACGCGTTCACGACAAACATCGTGACGAGCGGACCGAATTCGCTCAGCAGGTTGACGGTCTGCTCGGCATTGAACGGATAGAGTCGTTTTCGTGCACGCGTCCGGGCAGCGCTCCCAACGTCGACGTCCTGAGTCATTCCTGGCCTCGGCTCCTCGTCATTTCCATGCCCCGTCATATTCCGGCGATCGCGTTCGCAAATTCAGCCGCAGCAAACGGCTGCAAATCCTCTCCGCCTTCCCCAACGCCAATCGCGTGCACCGGCAATCCAAACTTTTCTGCTATCGCGACCAGAATACCGCCGCGTGCCGTACCATCGAGCTTCGTCATGACCAACCCCGTAACGCCCGCGCGGTCACGAAAGACTTCGACTTGTTGCAGGGCGTTCTGCCCTGTCGTTGCATCCAACACGAGTATGACGTCGTGTGGCGCTGTCGAATCCAGTTTCTTTAAAACGCGTATGACCTTTTCAAGTTCTTCCATCAAGGCTTGTTTATTCTGGAGCCGGCCCGCCGTATCAAGCAAAAGTACATCTGCACCAGTTGTTTGCGCCTGCTTTAGGGCATCGAATGCGAGCCCCGAAGCATCCTCCCCGACGGGGCGCGCGACAACTGGACACCCCGAGCGCTCGCCCCATACTTTCAATTGATCGATTGCCGCAGCGCGGAATGTATCTCCGGCTGCGAGCACCACGGATTTGCCTTCGGCTTTGAACTTCTGCGCCAGCTTGCCGATCGTGGTCGTTTTCCCGGTCCCGTTGACCCCGACCATCATGATGACATGGGGCTTACGCGACGGATCAACGACGAGCGGCTTCGCGACCGGCGTCAAAACCCGTTCCACCTCGGTCGCAAGAATGCCACGAACCTCATCGGCAGAAATGCCCTTCTCGAAGCGGCCTTTGCCAATTGCCGTCGTAATACGAGACGTCGTGGCCATGCCGAGATCGGATTGAATGAGCAGATCTTCAAGATCGTCGATGGTCGCCGCATCGAGCTTGCGCTTGGCGAAAAGGTCCGTGATGCCTGAGGTCAGCTTCGCCGAAGTTTTACCAAGCCCGGATCTGAGTTTTTGAAACCAGCCGCCGGATCGCGTGTCGGTTGTGGCCGTCGAAAGCTCCGTCTCGACGGCGGGGGACTCAGGCTGCGCCGGTGTTTCCTCTCGCGAGGACTTCGTCTCCGAACCGCCGCGAAAACGCGCAAAGAATCCTTTGCCCTTCTCGTTCTTCTCGCTCACGCGCAAACCTCGCCGAGCAAACGTGCCGATCCCGCCTCCAAGATGCGAGTTCGAACGATCCGGCCCGCGGCATCGGCGCCTTCGCCACTCATCTCAACTTCGGCGAACTGCGGCGTGCGTCCCTTGCCGTCGCTCTCGATCAAAACGTCGACGACGCGCCCTTGTTGCCGAGAAAGATACGAAGCGAGAACCGCGGCCCCCTTGGCGCGAAGCTCAGCCGCGCGCTTTTTGATGATAGTTCCTCGCACTTGCGGCATGCGCGCGGCGGGCGTGCCCTGACGCGGCGAAAACGGGAAGACGTGAAGGTATGTGAGCCCGCATTCATCGACGATTTGAAGTGAGTTCTCGAACATCTCGTCCGTTTCTGTTGGAAATCCTGCAATGAGATCGGCACCGAAAACAATATCGGGCCGCAACGATCGCGCGCGTTCGCAGAATGCGATGGCATCCCGGCGGCAGTGCCGGCGCTTCATGCGTTTGAGCGTCATGTCATCGCCCGCCTGCATGGAGAGATGCAGATGTGGCATCAAACGTTCTTCTTCGCCGAGGGCAATCATCAAGTCGTCGTCGGCCTCAACCTGATCGATTGAAGAAAGCCGCAGCCGCGAAAGCTCCGGCACATGCTTCAACACCTGCCGCACGAGTTTGCCGAGCGTCGCAACACCCGGCAGATCGCGCCCGTAGGACGTAATGTCGACGCCGGTCAGCACGATCTCGGCGTAGCCGTTCTCGACGAGCCGGCGCACCTGCGTGACAACCTCGCCCGCCGGCACAGATCGCGACGGCCCGCGCCCAAATGGGATGATGCAAAACGTGCAACGATGATCACAGCCGTTTTGAATTTGCACGTAGGCGCGTGTTCGCGATCCAAAGCCGTCAATCATGTGCAGCGCCTGCTCGCGCACCGCCATGATGTCGTTCACTTGCACGCGCGCGCTGGACGCCACGGAGAGCCCGGCAAAGGTTTCCGCATGCATCTTCTCGCCATTGCCGACGACGTGATCGACTTCTGGCATATCGGCGAAACGTTGCGCTTCCGTCTGCGCTGCGCAGCCGGTGACGATGATCCGGGCATGCGGCTTGTCGCGACGAAGACGCCGGATCGTCTGCGCAGCCTGCCGAACGGCTTCGCTGGTAACCGCACAGGTATTGATGATCACCGCGTCGTCGAGTCCGGCCTTCCGCGCATGACCGCGCATCACCTCAGATTCGTAGGCATTGAGCCGGCAGCCGAGCGTAATGATTTCAGGTTCGGACATAGACGTGTTCAGACTTTTGGTAGGACATGGCACCGCATGATTCCGGTGCATCACGCGGGTGCTGGAGCGAGCTTCGAGAGGTCTATCACGCCCTCATATTCGAATTCGGCGGGCCCTGACATTAATATATGATTATCATTACTCCATTCGATGGTGAGCGGCCCGCCCGGAAGCGTGACCTCGACCTTGCGCTCCGTCAGGCGCTTCCGCGCAGCCGTGACCGCCGCTGCACAGGCCGCCGAGCCGCAGGCCCGCGTCAACCCAGCGCCGCGCTCCCATGTTCTCAGCCGAATGGAATTCGGCGACGTGACATGAGCAAGCGAGATGTTCGCCCGTTCGGGGAAGACGGGATGATTTTCAAGCAGCGGCCCGAGCCCGGCCAGATCGAACGCATCGACGTCATCGACCCAGAAAATAGCGTGCGGATTTCCAACGTTGACGACCGACGGGGAATGCAGGATCGGACGGTCGATTGGACCGATCTGCAGTTCTATGGCGCGGGTATCGCGAAATTCCTCCGCGAGAGGAATTTCCTGCCAACCGAAACGCGGCTCTCCCATGTCAACCGTGATGGACGAAGGATCGCGCACCACCGTGTTGAGAATGCCGGCGCGTGTCTCGACCTTGAAGTGATCGCGGCCCAGATGCTTGGCGAGAAGCCAGCCGACGCAACGCATGCCGTTGCCGCAAGCGCCAGCCTCCGAACCGTCAGTATTATAGATCCGCACGAACGACTCTGTGCCCTCAGTCGCCGGCGCATGCAGCACCATCATCTGGTCGAAGTGCGATGTGGGCTTGGCCGCAATCGCTGCGACTTCCGCAGCCGTGAATACCTTCGAACTCGCCCGCAAATCGACAATGACGATCTCGTTGCCGAGGCCGTTCATTTTGACGAAAGGAAGGGGCGGAGCCGCACTCATGACGCCTTATATGGCGAGAACCGCGCAAATTGACAATTCGCGGGATGGCATAGCGAAATTATTCAATGAATCGCGCCCGGAGGGATGGTCTCGAAACGGAACAAAGGCGAAATCCACGCCGTTTATGAGAGAAGCTATCCACACCTGCTCCGCTACCTTCCATGACGTATGTCTCCGTCCGACGCCATCGTCCGCGCCAACGGCCTAACCGGCTCTTGTTCCGGGTCGCGTTTGCCCGGGCCCGTCCGTGCTATTGTTACGGCTGCATCTGCCTCACCAAAGAGGAGCGGGCCTATGAGCGCCGCGTTTTCCAGCTGGCCCACGCGTGGGGGAAGCAGCTGAAACGGGAACGCCGGGAGCGTGATCGCGAACGGCTCGCGACGCCACGGGACTGAAACCCCTGTGACCGCCGCGCACGCCTCGGGAAATTTCGAACAGCCCTGCTTGTCGCTTCCCGGAAAAAAGCGCACACGTTGCGTCCGCCTCCGGGAACCTGCAAAGAATGAATTTTTTGACTCGCGCAGCGGTCATCGTTGGCCTCGCAGTGGCTCTCGCCGCGAGCTTGGCCAACGATGCCTACGCGAACGATCTTCTTTACGCTCTGAAGGTGGGCGTCCTTGCCCACGACGTTCCCGACTTATGGAGCGGCTTTCAGGTTGAGCATAATGCGGCGGATATCAATATCGAAGCCCAGTTTGCCGCCGCCTGGGCGCTGCCATGGGGAGCCATCCGCCCGGTGATCGGTGGTTCGATCAACACGCGCGGCGATACCAGCGACGGCTACATCGACGCGCGCTGGCAAGGCGACCTTCCCTCAGGCGTGTTCTTCGGGCTGGGACTGGGCGCGGCCATCCACGACGGCGAGATCGGCGGCGTGAACTCGGATCCCGACAAGAAGTGGCTCGGCTCGCGCGTGCTGTTCCATATCCCCATCGAGATCGGGTACCACCTCGACCAGCACAGCGACGTCTCGGTTTATTTCGAGCACATGTCGAACGCCTACACCCAGAAATATAACGAAGGCATGGACCGCATCGGCCTCAGATACGGCTATCGGTTCTAGCGCTTCGCGGCGGGAACGCTCGGCCTCTTACTCGGCTGCGATCGGCTCATCGCCGTCGTCGCGCTTATCTTCGATTCCTGGCAGCTCGAAGCCCTCGATCTCTTTCAGAGCTTTGCCCGCGATGCCTTGCAGATCACCGTACATGCCCGCGGTCGCTTCAAGCACTCCCGAGATCTGCATCTCCCGCTTTGCCCAGAGCTTGGTCATCGTCTTGCGCTCCTTGTCGAGATCGGCTTGCATTTCATCAAATTTCTCGACGATCGCTTCGATGCGCTGACGGAAACGCGGGCCCGTCAAATACTGATAGACGAGTTCCATTTTACTCTGCTGGCCTTCACCGACGATGCGTGCCGCTGCCACGTCGAGAAGAAGCTGGCGCAACACGAGCGCGATTGGAACGGCGCATTTGAAATCGGCAACCCAGACGCCATCGACATGGTCAAACGTCTGCACGCCCCTAGGGAGCGCGCTCGAAACAATGACTGCGAAATCAGCTTTCGCCCGTCTTTGATCTTCCCTGAGCTTTCCGATCCAACCGTCCTGCCAATTCTTCGTGCGTTTCAGCTCCCATAGCACCGTGCCGCAAGGCGATCCGGACACACCTGCCACGCGCTGAATGAGGTCGCCTCCGAACTCTCCCTTCGGCACAGCCTCGATGATGTCGAGCGGAAACTTTGAGCGCAGCATACTCTCGAGCTCAAGTTCCAAAGCCTCACCCTGCAATTGCTGCGATCCCTGCTCGGCCCTGCGCTTCAGCTCTTCGATCTGCCGTTGCATGCCCGCGATCTGCGCTTCCTTTTCGGAAAAGCGCAGCTTCATCGCTTCTTCGGCTTCGAGCTTCGCTTTTTCCCGCTCACGATCGACATCGGCGCTCACCCTTTCCTGGATCGTCAGTTCCATCCTTCGACGCTCATCCTCAAGTACGCGCGTCTTCTGCACGAACTCCGCTTGCGCCCTTTGCGCCTCAGCGAGCTTTTCGTTGCGTTCATTCAAAAGCTCCTGAAGCTCGGCAAGCTCCTTCGCCTTTGCATTAAGATCGTCCGCCGCGCGAAGCTTTGCCTTTTGCGCCTCCTCTGACGCAATGCGCGTCCGCTCCTCCGCAAGCTTCTCGGCGATTTTCTCGTCGAAAGCGGCCTTCTCTTTAGCCAGCGCCGATTTCTGATCGCGGATTGCCGCTTCACGCTGGGTGATGTCCCGATCTTTGTCGGCGAGTTGCCGCTCAAACCGGCGACGCGTCTCCGCGATCAGCGGCGCAGCGAGCGATTCCGTCAGTCGAATATCGGTTTTGCAGTTCGGACAGCTAATCGTCGGCTCGGTCAAAATGTTATTCCCTCTCAACACCGTATCGCGCGCAGCTGAGGTATGAGTTCAATTATATGTTCACATATTGTTCTCGTCAAGGCACGCTTCATTGAAGGCTCTGAAAGCGCGCGCGACAGGTGCCTATCCAACATGAGTCGCATCGTCCGCCCAAGTCGCCGGCGATAATACGTCCGTTGACATGCCTCTCCCGCTCCCTCATACCGACGCCTTTCCGACGGCTTTGATTTCAGAGCCGCCGCCCTGCACATGGAGCAATCCGGGAGGCAGGGGGGTTAACATCCGGCAGCGCGTTGCGCCCCCGGATGCGTTTGTGCTTTGCGTATCGCACAAGCGTCTCTAATCGAAACTATCCCGTTAGGGAATGACGCACAAAACGACTTAGAAGACACGGATTTACACGGCTGAATGTTTCAATCGCTCTCAGATCGCCTATCAGGCGTCCTCGATAAGCTGACGCGGCGCGGCGCGCTGACCGAAGGCGACGTCGTCGAAGCGATGCGCGAAGTTCGCCGCGCGTTGCTCGAGGCGGACGTTGCGCTCGACGTCGTGAAAGATTTCACCGAGAAGGTGAAGGCAAAGGCCGTCGGCGCCGAGGTGCTCCGCTCCGTCACGCCCGGCCAGATGGTCGTCAAGATCGTCAACGATGAACTCGTCGCGATGTTGGGTTCCGATGCTCAGCCGATCGACCTGCACGCTGCGCCGCCCGTCGGCATCCTGATGGTCGGCCTGCAGGGCTCCGGTAAGACGACGACGACCGCCAAGATCGCGTGGCGCCTGACGAACCGCGATCGCAAAAAAGTATTGATGGCCTCGCTCGACACACGCCGTCCTGCCGCGCAGGAGCAGCTCCGCGTGCTCGGCGAGCAGACGAACGTCGCAACGCTTCCAATTCTTGCCGGGCAAACGCCGCTGCAGATCGCGCGCCGCGCTGAAGATGCAGCAAAGCTCGGCGGCTACGACGTCATCATCTATGACACCGCCGGTCGCGTGACTGTCGACGAAGAGCTGATGGACGAAGTTCGCGACGTCAAAGCCGCGATCCATCCGCATGAAACGCTGCTCGTTGCCGACTCCCTGACCGGTCAGGACGCGGTCAACACCGCCAAAGCCTTCGACGGCCGCATCGGCGTCACCGGCATCGTTCTGACGCGCGCCGATGGTGACGGCCGAGGCGGCGCCGCGCTTTCGATGCGTGCAGTCACAGGTAAGCCGATCAAGCTCATTGGCGTCGGTGAAAAATGGGACGCGCTCGAAGACTTCCATCCGGGCCGCATCGCGTCACGCATTCTCGGTATGGGCGACGTCGTCTCCCTCGTCGAGAAAGCCGCGCAGACGATCGACGTCGAGAAGGCGACGAAGATCGCAGAGAAGATGAAAAAGGGGTCGTTCGACCTCGAAGATCTCTCCGAGCAATTGAAACAGATGCAAAAGCTCGGGGGTATGGGCGGCGTACTCGGCATGCTGCCGGGCATCTCGAAGATCAAAGGCCAGATCAACGAAGCGGGCCTCGACAAGAGTCTCGTGCATCAGCGCGCCATCATTTCGTCGATGACGCCGAAAGAGCGGCGCGCTCCGAAGATTCTCGACGCCAGACGGAAGCGCCGCATCGCAGCGGGATCGGGCACCAAAGTCGAGGACATCAACAAGCTTCTGAAAATGCACCGCCAGATGGCGGACATGATGAAGACGATGGGCCGCAACGGCGGCATGCTGAACAAGTTTCTCGGCCGCACGGGCGGTGGGCCCTCCGAAGCCGAACTCCAATCGATGCAAGCTGAACTTGCGAAGCTCGATCCGAAAGCCCTCGAACAGCTTCCGGCGGAACTCAAGGAGCAAGTCGCCAACGTGTCCGGCGCCGGCTCATTGCCGGGTCTCGGCCGCGGTCTCTCAGGACTCGGCGGCGGCCTTCCGAAAGGCTTGCCCGGGTTGGGCGGTGGAATGCCGAAATTCCCGGGGCTTCCCGGAAAGAAACGCTGACTTTTGAAATCACACTTTTTCGAACGAATAGGAGAACAAAAAGCATGTCGGTAAAAATTCGCCTCTCGCGCGGTGGCGCCAAGAAGCGGCCCTACTATTACATCGTTGTCGCACACGGCACGAGCCCGCGCGACGGCCGTTACATCGAGCAGATCGGCACGTTCGATCCGATGCTGAAAAAGGACGACCCGAACCGCGTGAAGCTCAACGACGAGCGGGTTAAGCATTGGATCGGCGTTGGCGCCCAGCCAACCGATCGCGTTCTTCGCCTCTTGGATGCGAAGGGCCTGGCGAAGCGCAAGCCGGCTAACAACCCCGAAAAGGCAAAACCGAAGAAGAAAGCACAGGAACGCGCCGCCGCCGCAGCTGAAAAAGCCAAGGCGGCCGAGGGCGCTCAGGGCGAAGCAGCGTAAAGAATTAAGAACACCAGCAGTTCTTTCAAAGCCTCTCGGGTTCAGCCCGGGAGGTTTTTTGTGTTGCGCGTCTCACTGGCCCGAGATTTGGAGCCTAGAGGCAGTCGGAATTGAAATGATACAAA
>Ga0182749_1000735_pt1 | contig 28224 bp, 21 predicted proteins | sample eDN3rd37CKraftMG_FD_128875 | JGI IMG/M metagenome (GOLD analysis project Ga0182749, IMG submission 128875) | Enriched Miracle-Growth compost microbial communities from Emeryville, California, USA - eDNA 3rd pass 37_C Kraft MG (version 2) (version 2) ...
ACCTTCTCGGTCGCCTTGCCGTCGTCACCCTTGCTGGTGTTGGCTCCGCCATCGCCGTCGGGCGACTTGTCCGGACGGCAGGCACCGCGCACGAAGTGCGTGTCCGTGGGGCAGCACCTTGGCCACGTTCCGACCGGGCGTGGCGGCTTGCACACCTTCTCGGTCGCCTTGCCGTCGTCGCCCTTGCTGGTGTTGGAACCGCCATCGCCTTGATCGCGCTTGTCGGGTACGCATGCACCGCGCGGGGGATTGACCCGGCGATCAAAGTGCGTGTTGCGCTCGCAGCAGTTGGGGAACGTACCAACCGGGCGGCTGCGCGGACACACATTGACAGGCACCGTTGTGCCGCCACCTCCGGCGTTATTTTGGATTGGCGGAGGCGGTGGCTGCGCCGTGGTGCAATTGCGGCCATTCCACTCCGTACCCGGCGGGCAGGCGCACGCATCCTCACCGACGCGGATCATGCCGCCGGAGCACTTGCGTGCCGGCTCCTCGGTCTTGCTCTCAGTGACTTTGACGTTGTGACAGGAGGACGAGGTGTTATTCGCCGCGTCTGCGCCACGCGGCGCCGTGGCTTCACGCTTCCCGCCGGTGAGAATTGCGCAATTGGTGAAGTCGCCGGCGCTTCTGGGCATGCGCGCCGTCACGTGGAACGTACGCTTACCGCCGGCAGATAGTGTGAAGTCATCGCCCGTCCTGCAGTTGAAGGGAATTTCCGCCGGCTGCTGGGTGCACGGCAAGGGTGGCGAGATCGACAGGATGGACATTGAATCGATGCCGGAAAGGCCGTCCGTAAGCGTAACCGCGCCGGCGTGGTCCTTCGCCCCCGCGTTGGAAAGCGTGAGGTCGAATGCACACTCTGCACCGGGCTTGCAGGACGCAGGGCCCGTCTTCTCGATCTTGAGACTGAACGGCTGGTCCGGCGGCGCGAGCTGCACGCTATGGCAGGCGGGCTCGGAGGCGCCCTCGGACGATTGGCCCTCGCCGACGGACGCGCAGTTCGAAAACGACGCGGCAGTCGCATCCGCGGGCAAACGCACCATCATGACATACTTGTTGTGCTCGCCGGGCGTGAGGTTCATGTGCCCTGTGCAGGTGAAGGGGATCTGCGTAGGCGCGGGCGTGCACGGGAAGGGATCGGCGCCGGCTTGCGGCGTTATCGAAACGATCTGCGCCGAAGACAGTCCGGATAGCCTGTCGGACACGGTGACGGGATCGTCGTGGACGATCTGCTCATCATTGAAGATGTCGAGCTCGAACCTGCATTCGCCGCCGGGCTGACACGACTGGTCGCCCGTCTTCACCACCTTCACCTTGAACGGATCGAGCCGCTGAGAAGCGCATTTCTTCTTGTCGCCGGTCAGCGGGCCCAAGTCCGCTCCAAGTGGCACGAGCTCTGCGCAGTTGTTGATCGAGTTGCTGTTTTGCCAGGTGCTTCCGGGTTTGACCGAGATTCCTAGCTCGATAAATTTGCCCGGAGCCAGGGGACCGAAGGTGCCCGCTTTGAGCGGATTCGGCGCGCCGGGGATCTCGCAGTCGATGGACTGGTTGGTCGCAATGCCGCCCTTCCCGTTCTTCGCGGTTGAGCACTTCCAGCCGATGTTGCCGCCCGGTCCTTCTTCGATCACCTCGGGCACACCGAGGGAAATCGTATCGGTGACCTTGATCGGTCCGGTGAAGTCGCCGGTTCCCGTGTTCGTCACGCGGATGATAAAGAGGCATTCCTTCTTGAGCTCGCAGTGGTCCGCCCCTTTCTGGGTGGGACTGGCGTTGCGCTTCTCGATGCTGAGGTTGGCGAACGGCTTTTCGGTCTTCGCGTCGCGGCTTATTTCAACGCAGCGCTCGCGGTTCTGAGTATTGTCGACGGAGTTGCCCGACACGCTTCCGCAGTTGAGTCCGTGGAACTGCTTGTCGATGACGACCATCTTGAAGGTGGCGCCCACAGTACCGTTCGGCTCGATCTTGCCCGTGAAGTTACAGATTGGATTCACCCCCTTGGGGCAGGTGACACCCGTCGAAGCGGAGACGGCCGTCACCTCGGCGTTGAGCCGCTCGAATGGAGTAAACTTATTCCCTCCCACCTTCATCGCTTCGTCGAAGAACACGAAAGTACCGTTGAACTCGCCTTCGCCCACGTTACGCACTGAAATGACGAACGTGCATTCCGGCCGGCAATCGCCCGACTCGAGCTTCTTTGTTGCGCGCAGTAACGGCGTCTTGTCCTTGCGCAGAGGTATCTCCGCGCACGTCTTGTTCGCCGCGCCCGCGAGGGTGACGCAATTGCGGATGCTGCCGGCGTCGGTCGTCTCCTGTGGAACCAGGTTGAAAGTGAATTCGAGCGGCGGGCCACCCGCCTTGAGCGGACCGGGAATCTTGCAGTGCATGCTCCCCTGGCCGTCGTGCTTGCAGCCGTTCGGCAACGACGAGTTCTGCCCAACTTTAAGTTTCTTATCGAGGAAGGTGGCGTCGTCGTCGAACTCGATGTCGCCGTTGAAATCACCGGGACCCGGATTCTTGATGGTGACCTTGAACAGGCAGCCGCCGCCCAGCGCCGAGCACGAGTTGACCAGCGCCTCCTTGGCAACCTCGAGCTGACCCTGCTGGCCGGGCTTTGGCTCCGGCGCATTCATCGGCAGGGTCGCGCACGATTTGGCCGGTGCATCCTTCAGCGTTGCGCAGTTCTCCACGTTCTGCACTGCGCCGATGCCGGGGCCGAGATCGAACGTGAGGTTGAGCGGGGGCGCAGCACCATTGGCCGGTATCTTCAGCTTGGCGGTGCACTTGAAGCCCTGCCCGTTCTTGGGGCACGACCACGGCGCGGCGGGCGCGGGCGCTATGGCCGTCGCGCCGAAGATGGCTCCGTCGCCGGTGATCGAATCGTCGAACTCGACCTCGCCGTCGAACTCGGCGTTGCTCGTGTTCTTGATGGCGAAGCTGAATTCGCAGATCCGGTTGTTCTTGCAGGCGACGCCCGTTTTCAGCAGTGAAAGCTGGCCTGCCTGCGACGGCGTAGGCTCCTCCGGCTCAACAGGAGGCGGGAGAGTCGGCTCGGTCGTCGGCGTACCCTGGTCGTCCGGCTTGGTGGAATCCCACTTGATGCACGACGTATTGTCGTTCGGATTGGAATCCGCGCTCGTTTCGCCCGTCGAGGGTACCACCTGAGGTGCGGCCGTGCCGGCCGCCGCCGACGCAACGTTGTTGGCGGCATTCACGTCGGCGATGTTCGGGGATGCGACGGTTGCCGTCGCCGTAATCGGCCCGGCCGGCTCGGCAGGGAATATGCCCTTCACCTCGAAACTTTTCTGACCCTTCGGCGGCAGCACGCCCGGCGTTGAAAAGTGTGTGGTGTTGCCCTCCTGGTTCGTAGCGATGCCGCCGCTGCTGCCGAGGCCAGGATTGGTGCCCGAGGTCGTCACCGAGAAGAAGAGATCGCTCGGGACTGTACCGGGATTGGAAATCGTCACGATCCATGAGCAGTCGCGCAAGTTGCCGCGCTGCGTACACTGCGGCGCGCCGGTGATGGCGACGGCGCGGTCGAGGCCCTTGGTGGTGCTTGCCGCCAGATCGGGGAGTGCAGGTTGCTCCTTCGCCGAGACGAAATCGGCTCTCGCTTGTTCCCCGCCCGGTCCTGGCTTGATGGTGACGCAGTTTTCGACCGTGAGACCGCCTGGGGGCACCGCAAAGGTGGCTTTGATCTGGTTGCTGAACTCCCGCGGACCGGGTGGAATCGTCGTCGCACCGAACTCGTTCGGCTCCGTCGTGAACCCCGTCGCCGTCTTGGCCGCCGAGAAGCCGATATCGAACGACTGCGGTGCAACCGAGAAGCGATCCTCTAGGATAACTTCATTCGCCACGAATGGGACTTGCGACGTGTTCGTCACGTTGAGGAGGTAGTCGCACTCTGCCTTGTCGGCCGCGACGAGCTTGCAAGTCTGCGTCTTTACGGGCGCGAGATTGGGTGCGTTGGGATCGGTTTCGTCGGCCGTCGTGCCGCCACCGTCATCCTCGACAGGCGGAAAAGTCTCCCCGGCCGTTCCGTCGGCGGTGGTGGCGCCGCCACCTCCATCGTCCACCGGGGGAAAGGCTTCGCCACCTCCGCCTGCACCGCCGTCCGCAACGGGCGGGAAGGCGTCACCGCCCTCTCCCGGTGCCGCGTCAGCGGCGATGGGCGGGAACCCGGCGTCGACACCGCACAGGCGCAGCGCTGCGACGCTGCCGACATGCCCGCGGACCTCCGGATCTCCCTGCCGTGAATCGTAGCCGATGAATGCGCTCTGTGCCGGTGGCACGTTGGCGGGACGCACCAGCTCGAGCGCGTTGAGCTGAACGCCGCTGGCGGTGGTGCTGAGCGTATCGCCGGTGACGGCAACCGCTCCGTCGCACGTGTTGAGGTCGATGAAGCCGTCCGGCCTGTAGCCGTATTGCAGACTGACGCCGCCGCTGCCGGCGTTGCTGTTGTCGGCCGTGCCGACGGCGTAGGTCGCGGGCTCCTTGCTCCAGAGGCCGGGCGTGTTTGGATCGTCTGGCGTTTCCAGCGTGTACCGCAGAACCTGTGCGCCAGAATCGGCAAAGCTGCCGTAGTCGTAGGGGTTCTTTACCGGACCGCGCTGCGCAAGCAGCATGCGGCCGGTGGCATCGAAGGCGATGGCGGTGATGGGAAACGGCTTCTCAGCCTCGACCGCGACCTCACGTCTCGCATCATTCAGAAAAGCGCCGCCGTTCAGCCCCACCGACCAGATTTCCGGTCCCTCCGCCACGGAATAATAGAGGCGTCCATCATGGACGGCGAGCGCGTCGACCCGTCGAGCGGGCTGTGTGAACCCCCACGTCGCGGGATCGTCAGCCTTGAAGTCGTTGCTCGTGATGTCGAGCCGGCTGCCATCGTCTGAAACGACCTCCATTCCGTTGGCGCGCCGCCCTGTGACGCCGTGGTCGAACTGGCCGAGGTCGGCGGCGTTGTATTCAAGGCCGAAGCGATGGATGAGCCCGCTGTCGAGATCAGACGCAAAGAGCGTGCGCGATTTCGGATCATAGGCCAGTCCGCCAATGCCCGGTCCGCTGTTGAGGATGCCGGAGAATGCGGTGTCCGCCAGATACGTCACTGCACCGGTAGCACCGTCGATCTTATAAATGGCGCCCGGGCTGTTACTGGACAGACTGCCGAACTGGCCCTCCATGAAGCTCGCATCGGGCGTGCCAGCCTTGAGACGTATCGGTTTGCCATCGGCGGCGCGGCCGGCCCCGACGATATGCAAGCCGAACGCCGATGTCGCCGCTGCGAAGATGCGCGGTGGCCCCCCGTTGTCGCTTGGATCGATAGCGAGCGCAAAAACCTGGCCGATGTCCTTGGCGGGCACATCGAGGCGTGGCGGCGTATTGACCAGCTGGCCGGCCGGCGTGCCGCTGAGGCTCGATGCATCGAAGATGCGTAAGGCTGGCCCGTTTGGATCAATGAAAGTGCGATCGAGAGGATCGACACCCAGCGGCAGCTTGTCCGTTGCCAGCACCGTGCCGGAGAAACCGGTGACGGCAAGATCGCCCGGCTGGAGCAGGGATGGTGGCTTCACCTCGTCTCCGGACGAGGCCGGAGAGCTGGCTCCCATAACCAGAGAGGCGAAAACGACTACGGCCGCCGCTGAAAATCGGCCCATCAATCGGGACACGTTCATCTTTATCCTGTGCCAGCCTGCCAACTCCGGTCGACGACTTTCCCAGGATTGAAGACGCAACGCCTCATCCGTTCGGACGAGATCCTGAAGGTGTTCGCGAAAATGGACTGGCGGCACCGGCTACGAGCTTCACGAGATCGGCCTGGCGCCGGCATTCTGTCTTTTGGAACAAATTCCGCAGGTGAGTTTTAACCGTCGTCTCGGAGATACCGAGAGCATCGGCGGCCAGCGGTGCGCCGCCTATCTCGACCACCGCCTGCAGAACGCGCACTTCCATCGCCGTCAGCTTGAACATCTTCGCAACGGTTTCCAGCGCCGAGGGATTCTCGACCGACGCGCGCCGGACGAAAACCGCGGCAGCCGCCGTATCAGGAATTCCCGCCTTCTCACGCGTGCTCGCCGTTAGCGGCAGCACGTGCGCAAGCCAGCGTTCAGCTCCGGCAGGTGCAATCGGCACCGCGACGCCTTTCGCAGTGATGTCGCTGCCGTTCCCCCCGCTGGCCGTGATGGCGTCCTGCAACAGGCGGTTGGCCTTGGGATCGACCGCGGAGAGGCACGCGCGCGAGCCGCGCACGATCTTGCCTTCGCGCAGCAGTCCGTCAGCCGCGGCGTTGGCGAATATGATGCGCCCGCGCGCGTCCACGAGAAACACGGCATCGGAAAGCGCCATGAACATGTCGCTGAGAGCCGCCACCGTCATCTTTTGGTTGTCGATGACGTTCCCAATCAGAACCGCGCGGCGCAGATGGGGAACGACCAGCTCGAGCTTGCGCCGGCACTCCGCATCTACGCGGCCGAATGTTGTGTTGCGCCGTATCGCGAACAGCGCCGCGCTCGTCGCCGACTTTTCGAGGTTGGCGCCGATCACGTCGACCAGCCCCTGCGGTGCGACCCACTCCTTATAGAAGCGCGTCTCGTGGAATTCCTCGTAAGAAATGAGGTCGGACTGGCTGAAGACGATGCCGGGATCTACGAAGCTGGTTGCCGGCGCGAGCGGGTTGAGCTTGTAATACTCTTCAACGTAGAGTCGTTCGTAATGGGGATCGTTGTTCCACTGGCAATGCAGCGTGGCGTTACGGCTCGACGAGTTCTGGGAAAAGAAATTCGCGCTCGAGCCCCCGACGAACGTGCTGACCTTGGCGAGTATGTCGACCCAGGCGCTTTGAACCAGCGCGGCGTCATAGATGTCTGCAATGAGTACAGATAATTGCTGCAGCTCGTCGACCACGGGGGCCTCCAGCCAAACATAAAATGGGTGCGCGACATAGCACGCGACAATTTCAGCTACTGAATAATTTTTCCTCCGTTCGGAGGAGGTCACCACTTTTTCTCACAGTTATTCCTTTCGCGGAAGGTTTTTGAACGAGGCCAGCGCGAGCACCATGACCTTAGATCCCAATGTCCGATCCGAACCCTCGCTCGTGGCACGGATCAGAGACATCCTGCTCGATCCCAAGAGCCAATGGCCAACGATTGCCACTGAGCCAGCCAGCATCGCAACCATCTATACCGGTTACATAATTCCCGTTGCCGGGTTTGCCGTAAGCTGCCAGTTCATCCGCGATGTGCTGGGATATTCGGCATTCGGTTTCAACGACCAGCCGACCTTCGGCGAGGCTGCGGGCTCGGCACTCTGGAACTACGCTCTACAGCTCGCCTGGGTGTACGCCGCTTCCCTCGCGATGAACTGGTTGGCGCCGCGCCTCGGCGGCCGGAAGGATCCCATCGGCGCGCTGAAGCTTGCCGCCTATGCCGCTACGGCCGCCTGGGTTGCCAACGTCTTCCTGCTCATTCCCTGGCTGGGCTTCCTTACGGTCCTCGGCGTTCTTTACACCCTCTATCTCATCCAAACTGGAGCGCCCGTTCTGCTTGGCGTCCCTCAAGAGCGCGCGCTGCAGTTCACTGCGAGCCTTGTCGGCATCGGCATCCTCGCTTCACTGATCTTCTTTGCCCTCATAGCGCCTATGCTCCGTTCGGCTCCTTCCTCCACGTCCTCGTCAGCGGTTGTCCCCGCAGCAACTGAACAGACAGCAGCACCCGCGGAGACGCTCGCCCCTCCCGGCATGCGCAAAGTCGATCTATCCAAGCTGGGCGAATTGGGTAAGCGGCTCGATGCGCTGTCGAGCGGCGATGGCAAGCTGCCGGTGATCGCGACCGTCGATCTCGTCGAGCTGATGCCGATGACCTTGCCCGGTTTCAACCGCACGGAAAGCTCCACCGACGAAAGCATCGCCGGTCTCGACTTGGCATCGGTATCAGCGGTCTACGCCGACGGAGAAAAGACCATCAAACTGTCTCTCTCCGACATGGGAGTTGCGGGCACCATGGCCGGGCTGACGGGCGCACTGGGGGTCAGCCGCACCGAGCAGAACGCCGATAACTACAGCAAGCTGTCGACCATCGACGGGCGTATCACGATGGAGGATTTCAATGCCCGGGACGGCATCGGCAGCTATGCCGTCCTCATCGGCGACAGGGTTATGGTCAAGGCGGAAGGCCACGGTGTCAGTGTCGAGCAATTGAAGGCGGCGGTAGGCGCCATCGACATCGCCAGCGTCGAAAAGCTGACGAAGGGTTAGACTTGGCGCCAACATCCTATCGCGCCGGTCCAGTGCGCGACGACGCGTGCCGCACATGACCGCTGGCGTGCCGCATTTGCTTGAATAGCTTCGCCGAAAGCCGGGAGGTCAAAGGTCGATGCGTTCACCACTCGCAATGCTTGTGCTCTTCCTTGCGGCCGTCGCCACGATCGCGGCAATCCCCTGCAACGCCCAAGCATCCGGCCAGCTGAAGCTCTCCAAGTCGAGCCGTCACCCCGAAGTCCTCACCATGCGGTGGAAAGGGCAAGTGCGGCGCGGCATGGCGGAGAAGATCCACGCCGCATTCGAAAGACATAAATCCTCCTATCGCACCATCCGGCTCATCCTCGATTCACCCGGCGGCTCGGTACGGGAGGGCGAGCGCGTCATCGAAGTTCTGCAGGACATCAAGGCGACGCACCGGCTCTACACCGTTGTCATGCCCGGCAAGCGGTGCGGCTCCATGTGTGTGTTTATCTATGTGCAAGGGCAAAAGCGGTTTGCAGCGCCCGCCAGCATCTGGCTCTTTCACGAAGTGTCGCGCTCAGACAAGCACACGCGCAAAATCTATGAGCTCGACCGCGCCCAGTGGGAGCGGCTCATCGAGAAATACTGGCTTCCCGCGGGCGTCAATCCCGCCTGGATCGCGGAGATGAAGCAGCACACCTTCCAGACCGATTACTATCAGACCGGCAATGATCTCCTGCAACAGGACTCCGGCATCGTACACAAATCCCTTTCCGACGAGCTGCGGCGCAAGGTTGTGCCGAAGGAAGCGGGGCATCGACTGTAGTGCACCCGCTCGCGGTCCTCACCTCGCCGCGGACGCAGAGCGTTCGCTGAGCCGCGAATTCAATGGCGCAAGACGATCGGTAGCCTCGACTACGCGTCCGGTTCCACGCGGCGGAGAAATTCCAAGTAGAGGCGCACGGGCCCGCGCGGATGTACCTCGTGCGGCTCTTCCGGTCTGACGACACCGGGGCGCCCCGGCGTCAGCACGGTCTCGCTCAGCGGCTCCAAGATCCGATAAAGCAGGCTGCCCTCCAGGACGTGGATCAGCGCCCAGGTGCCCGCTTTGGTCCGGTGCCCGTTCTGTAACGAGGCGGGCAACGTGTCCTGATTGAATTCCGGCGAACGGCTGTAGGGCGCCAGCCCTTGCGGCAGCTCATGCATTTCGGCGTCCCTCCCCATTGGATGGCGGACAGCACACCCTAGCATGAGCGAGATTGCCAGGCTCCGAAAAGTGCCGCGTTAGCGGCTCAGCGCGCGTAGGCTACCCGCCGATTGAACAGGAAGCCCATCCCGAGAGCACCGAGCATCATGAGTTGCGCCGCAACCGTCTGAACGGTCGGATAGATGCCGACCAGGGACAAGCGCGGCAGGGAATACAGCGGCGAAATGCCGACGATGCCGGCCTCCTGTAGTGAAGCCACACCCTTACCGGCAAGAACGATTGCAAGGATGGCCATCAGCCACGAGCTGTAGCTGAAGAACTTCCCGATCGGCAGGCGGCGGGCGAAGCGCAGCATCGCCGCGGCGATCAGCACCAGCGCGATGCAGGCGGCGACCGCGCCAGCGAGCATCGCCGTACCGTTTCCTTGCGTCCAGATCGCCGCGTAAAAGAGGATCGTCTCGAACACCTCGCGGTAGACCGCAACGAACGCGAGGCCGAACAGTATCCACGCTGAACGTCCCGACAGCGCCTTCGACATTTTATCACGGATGTAGCGTTGCCATTGGTCTGCGTGGGATTTGTCGTGCATCCAGATGCCGACCGACAGCAGCACGACCGCCGCGAAGACCGAGCCGAACCCTTCCGTGAGTTCGCGGCTCGCCCCGCTGATGCCGATCATCCATGTCGCGGCCGCCCACGTCAGCAGACCCGCGACGAGCCCCGAAACCCAACCGGCGTGAACGTGGCGAACGAGATCCGTTCGCTCCGCCTTGCGCAGGAAGGCAATCATCGCGACGACGATCAGCAACGCTTCCATCCCCTCCCGCAGAAGGATGGTGGCCGCGCCGAGAAACGTGCTGACGCTGCTTCCAGCTCCCGACATCAGCGCCGCTTCGGCATCGTCGAACAGCACGTTGAGGACCTGGAGGTGATCGGCAAGCGCTCGGGCTTCGTCGCCGCGCTCGACGGCCGCACGATACTCGCCCATCTTCCCCTCGATCTGCTCCATGAGGTTCCCGTTCCGCGTGGCGAGCGCGGGTTCGAGAGGCTCGAAGCCATCGAGATACGCCGATAGAGCGAGTTCGCGCGCCCCATGGCGGTCTCCGGCCTGATAGGCCTTCAGACTTTGCCCAAGCCGCTCGCGGACCAGCGCAAGCGGGCTGGCCTGCCGCCGAACCACCGCTTCGGGATGCCGGCGCAGGTAGGCCATGACGGCGTCCGCGTTGTCCTGGCCCAGCCGGGCCGCCAGGGATGCCGGTGTCGTCCCGGTCAGGCTTTTCAGGTCGGGAAGCAGATCGTGCAGCGTGCTGTCTGTCGTCCAGAGCCGCTCGCCCTCGCTGGCCGCCCCGTCGGGGAACGCGAAGTGCCCGGCGTAAAAGGCCAGCGCCCATCGATCATTAGCGGGCAGGCTATCGAAGCTCGGCATGGATGTACCGTCGATGCCCTGCGTGATCACCTGGTAGAGCGCGAAAATGCTGCGCTGCCGCGCCCGTTCCGCATCCGTGAACGCAATAGGCGGCGGGTTCAGCCCGGAAGCGTCGACACCCTGCCCATCGCCGGACGCCCCGTGGCAGGCGGCGCAGTGTTCCCCGTAAAGCGCGGCACCACGCTCGAAGGATGGCGCCGTGATGGGCGCGAGCGGCACCGGATAGGCCGCCAGCAACGAGGCCGCGAGGGCTCGCGCGATTTCTGCGACGTCCTTGGGATCTGATTTGGCGTCGATCGCCTCTCGCAGCCGCGCTGCACCCGCAATCAACGTCTCGCGCTTTGCATTGGGAGGCAGCTCCGCGAGCTTCTTCGCGACGGTCGCCGCAAACTCCTGCTGTTCGGCGTATTCCGACGGACTTGTGATCTGGCCGTCCGAGACCGCTTCCGGATAATCGACGCCGATGTAGTCGAGCAGGCGCCAGGCTGTTTGCACATCCCCGTCATCCGCCCGCGAGACCGCCGGCATCGAGATGACCATAAGGACCACGAGCACTTGGAGAAAAGTGCCGAGATACCTGAGTGCCATCGCGATCCCTCCAGGCGCCGTTGGGAATTCCCCCCGTCGTTGATGCGCGGCCGCCATGGCATCCGCGCGCGCGATTTCTGCATCCCACGGGGTGCTGGGTTAAAATCGCAGACGTCGAGTATTCCGATAGCAGCATGCCGTCAACGGTTCAGGCCGCCGCCCCTGTACCTGGGCACGGGGCAGGACCTTATCGTCCTGCGATAATGTGGATAATGAGAATGGCTCGATAGCTCTACGCGATCAGGCACCGTTGCCCGGTTTGGCCAGCTCCATAGCACAACCTGAAGGCGTTGCCCGCCGCCGCCAGCGCCGACCGCGGAGATGGCATTTGCGCGCGCTGCGGGCTTTCAGGAAGACCGTCATTCCCGGACTGCCGGGGCTCGATGGGATCCTCCGCTAGTCCGCCCGCGATGGACGATCCAACGAGCGCGTTGGGAAGATCGAGGTCTGTCGAGAAATTACGGAAGCCGATTGGAGACATCCAGCTTGTCGAGCGTGATCGGGAGATGGCGCACGCGAGTCCCCGTCGCGTGATAGCAGGCGTTCGCGATGGCAGCCGCCACGCCGACGATACCGATCTCGCCGACGCCCTTCATGCCGAGCGGATTGATGAGGTCGTCCCGTTCCTCCACGAAGATGACCTGCACGTCGTGAATGTCAGCATTCACCGGCACGTGGTACTCGGCAATATCCGCATTCATGATCCGGCCGAATGTGTTATCGACCAGCGTCTCCTCTTGCAGCGCCATGCCGATCCCGCCGACGACCGCGCCCATGATCTGGCTGCCCGCCGTCTTCGTATTCAATATCCGGCCCGCGGCGACCGCACTCACGACGCGCGTTGTGCGGATGACGCCCAATTGGGCGTCGACTTTCACTTCCGCGAAGATCGCCGAATGGGTGTTGCTTGAGTAGCCTTTATGCTTCGTCGGCTGTGCGGTGGTCTCGCATTCGACGCGGTCTTTCCCGCTCTGCTCGATGATATCGGCGATGGAGATCCGCTCGCCGGCGTTGCGCTTACTCGCCAGCGCGCCGCCGGCAAGGACGACATCCTCCGCCACGGCGCCGGCGAACAGTGAGCCGGGGACCGATTTTGCAAGCGCGAGCAGTTCATCCCTGATCGCGTCGCAGGTGGTGCAAATCGCGGCCGCCACCGAGGTGGCGATCCACGATCCGCCTTGAACGGGCGACTGCGGCAACTCGGATTTCCCCAGATCAACGCCAACCCGCTCTATGGGAAGGCCGAGCCGGTCTGCCGTCACCTGCGCCATGATGGTATAGGTTCCCGTGCCGATATCCGTCGCCGCGCAGGACACGCGAGCGCGGCCATCCGGCGTCAGCCTTATCCGTACGGCTATCGGCATCTGCAGCGCCTCCCAAACGCCCGTTGCCATGCCCCAGCCTATGAGATCGTTCCCATCGCGCATCGAACGCGGCTCGGGATTGCGCCCCTCCCAGCCGAAGGCCTCAGCACCCTGGCGGTAGCACTCGCGAAGCGCTTTGCTGGTATAGGGACGGTTCTCGTTCTGATCGATCTCGGAGTAATTTCGAAGACGCAGCTCCAGCGGATCGATGCCCGCGGCGACGGCGAGTTCGTCCATGGCGCATTCGATGGCAAACACGCCCGTCGCGGCGCTCGGCGCGCGCATGTCGCATGGCGTCGAAAGATCGAGGGGTGCGAGCTTGTGTACGAACTTTGCATTGTCGCACTTGTAGAGAAGTCCCGACCACCCGGTCTCCTGGCGATGAAAATTTTCATAGGTGGACGTTATCGTCGTCGCCTCGTGAAGCATCGCATCGAGCGATCCTGAGCTGTCTGCGCCCAGGGAAATGCGCTGCAAGGTGGCCGGACGGTAGCCCAGAACGTACATCTGCTGACGGGTCAGGACGAGGCGCACCGAGCGCTTCAATGCGAGTGCGGCCATGGTCGCTAGAACGACCTGAAACTGTGGCCGCAAGCCAGAACCGAAGCCGCCGCCCATATACGGCGTCATGATCCGCACGTCGCCGGGATCGAGACTGAGAACGCTGCAGAGATAGCGATGTACGTTCTGCACACCCTGCGTTTTATCCCAGATCGTGAGCTTGCCTTTCCCTTCCCACACGACTGTCGATGCGTAGAGCTCCATCGGATTATGGTTCTCGATGGGAACGTAGTATTCGCCCTCGTGACGCACATCCGCGGCGGCAAAGCCATCCTGCAAAGATCCGCGCGGTTTCGGCGGCGTACCCTGCCCCGAACCGGGAGCAATATCCTTCTCGGGATAGCGCCTGTGAAACAGGTCGGTCGAATGGTCCTCCTGCTGGTACTTCACACGGACGAGCGAAGCCGCAAAGCGCGCGACTTCCGCCGTTTCCGCAACCACCAGTGCGATCGACTGGCCGTTGAACCGGATGCGATCGTCGTAGAGGGGACGGTAGGGCGAGCCTTCAGGAGCCGTGTCGTCGTCGTAGGCCTTGTCGGTACTCGCCATTGCCGGCCGATTCCTATGGGTGAGCACATCGAATACACCGGTAACGCGCAGGGCTTCGGAGGCATCGATGTCGAGGACCTTTCCCCTCGCAATCGTCGCCGTCACGAGGCTGGCGTAGGCCAGCCCTTCCGTATCGGCGTCGGCCGCATATTTTGCCTGCCCGGTGACCTTGGCGGCCCCATCGACCCGCGACGTAGCCGTTCCGATGTAGAGTTGCATGGCACCGTTACCTGATCGACTTTTCGGTCTGGGATTGAGGCGTCCCGCGTGCGGCCTGGGTCAGCGCCCGCACGATCGTCTTGCGTGCAAGATCGATCTTGAACCCGTTATGGGCAAAGCCCTTTGCATCGCGTAACAGCATCTCGGCGGCCGTCTCGAACGTCGCCTCGTTCGCCGGCTGGCCACGGATCTTCCACTCCGCCAACGGATCCCGCCAAGGCTTGTGAGCGACCCCACCGAGCGCGATCCTCGCTTCAAGGATCGTCTTTCCTTCGAGCTCGAGAGCCGCTGCGACCGAAACCAGGGCAAAGGCATACGAGGCCCGGTCCCTGATTTTCAGATAGCTGTAGTTGTCCGCGAACCCCACTTCGGGAAGTTCGATCGCCGTGACGAGCTCTTCCGGCTCCAGGTTCGTATCCCGTTGCGGGGTGTCGCCGGGCAGGCGATGAAAGTCGAGAAAGCGGATCGATCGCTCGCCCGCGGGTCCGAGGACCGATACCGTCGCACCGAGCGCCGCCAGCGCTACGCACATGTCCGAAGGATGCGCAGCGATGCATGACGGACTGGTACCGAGGATGGCGTGGATGCGGTTGAAACCGTCGATCGCCGAGCAGCCGCTGCCCGGGTCGCGCTTATTGCAAGGCGTCGCCGTGTCATAAAAATAATAGCAGCGCGTACGTTGAAGAAGATTGCCCGCCGTCGACGCCATATTACGCAGTTGTTGCGACGCGCCGGCAAGAATGGCACTCGCGAGCAACGGGTACCGCTCCTCGATCAGCGGATGGTAGGCAAGATCCGTGTTGGGAACGAGTGCCCCAATCCGCACTCCGCCTTCCGCCGTTTCCTCGACCGTCGTGAGCGGCAAGTGCGTGATGTCGATGAGCGTGGAGGGTTGCTCGACGTCCTTTTTCATCAGGTCGACGAGATTGGTGCCGCCCGCGATGAATTTGGCCGCCGGCTCGGCCGCCTTGAGCCGCACCGCATCGGCAACGTCGTTCGCGCGGGCATATCCGAAATTGATCATGAGGCCTCCATGGCCTGCTGAATGGCCGCGACGATGTTGGGATAGGCGCCGCAGCGGCAAATATTGCCGCTCATCAGCTCGCGTATTTCATCGGCCGTCTTTGCGCGGCCTTCCAGCAGGAGCCCCACAGCGGAGCAGATCTGGCCCGGCGTGCAGTATCCGCACTGGAAGGCGTCGTGATCGATAAACGCCTGCTGCACGGCGTGCAGAACGCCGTCCTGTGCGAGACCCTCCACGGTGGTGATTTCCGCACCCTGTTTCATCACCGCGAGTGCGAGACAGGAATTGATGCGCCGGCCGTCCACGAGAACCGTGCAGGCCCCGCACTGGCCGTGATCGCAACCCTTTTTGGTGCCGGTCAGATTGAGATGATCGCGGAGCGCATCGAGGAGGGTCGTCCACGGTGCCAGCCGCAGCCGCCGCTCGATACCATTTATGCGCAGAACAACCTCGACCTCGCGCGCGGGAGCAATCGGTGACTCGACGGGCGCTCGCATCCGCTCCATGGGCAACCTCCTTGCGGCTGCTGAACAACCCTGCGGTGCCCGAACGGTTCCCCTCCGGCCCTCGCTGCATTGGGAAAATCAGCGGCCGACACGGGATTTCCGATTTTTACGAAATTTACGCCAGTGTTCGGCGCAGTTGTCGTCAGTCACGTCACGCGATAGCAGGCGAGAACGTTTGCCGGCGTAACGGCACGCCCGTTGACACGGCGCGTTCGGCAAATTGCGTAACGGTCACGCAGCCGTCGCATAGGGAAACGCGGCTTGAAGCATCGCCGCCTGCGCGCGCAGGCGTCGAACGCATCCAGCAACTCGGCGTCAAGCAACTCGATCCTGCGGCATGGCTCCGCGACGAGCGTCTCGCGCACGGCGGACGGTCGCCGCGCAAAAGCGCCAATTCGGCGCGCGATGCGCGCCCGGGACGTATAGACGCCAACCGTAAACCCGGCACGATTGAGCGCCGAAAAAAAGCGATCCCAGCGCGTCCTCACCGGGAGCGGCGCCCCATCGTCGAACGCACGCGAAACCCCAAGAACGGCCTTGACGGATGTTATATTATCCGCTTTGTGATCGCAAAGCTAGATGAGGAGCCATCCATGGATTTCGAGCTATCCAGTCACCTCCAAAACGCCACCCCCGCTGAAGACAAGCGGCTTCCCGTGACCGTGCTTTCGGGCTTTCTCGGCGCCGGCAAGACGACCTTGCTCAATCACGTGCTCAACAACCGCGAGGGGCGGAAAGTAGCGGTGATCGTCAACGACATGAGCGAGGTGAACATCGACGCCGACCTCGTCAGCAAAGGAGGCGCCAACCTCTCTCGCACTGAGGAAACGCTGGTGGAGATGTCGAACGGGTGCATCTGCTGCACGCTGCGCGATGATCTTCTGCAAGAGGTCGATCGTCTCGCGAAGGACGGCCGCTACGACTACCTGCTGATCGAATCGACCGGCATTGCCGAGCCCCTTCCTGTCGCCGCGACGTTCGAGTTCCGCGATGAGGACGGCAAGAGCCTGTCGGATGTGGCGCGGCTCGATACCATGGTAACGGTCGTCGATGCGGCCAATCTGTTGCGCGACTATTCCTCGCAGGAATTTCTCAAAGACCGCGGCGAGATCGCGGGCGATGGGGACGAGCGCTCCCTCGTCGGCCTGCTTGTCGAGCAGATCGAGTTTGCGGACGTGGTCATCCTCAACAAGACCGATATCGCCAGCCCCGAAGAGCTGGAGCGCGCCAAATCGATCGTGCGCGCGCTTAACGCCGACGCGCGGATCATCGAGACCAGCCACGGCCAGGTGCAGCTCGCCGATATCCTCGATACCGGTCTGTTCTCGTTCGATGCAGCGCACCAGCACCCGACCTGGTTCAAGGAGCTCAACGGCTTCAAGGAACACCGGCCGGAAACGGAAGAGTACGGCATCTCGAGCTTCGTCTACCGCGCACGCGGGCCATTCGACCCGGCGAAGCTGCACGCCTTCTTCGTGCAGCCGTGGCCCGGCGTCGTACGCGCCAAAGGCTTTTTCTGGCTTGCGTCACGGCCGGCATTCGTCGGCGAGCTTTCCCAAGCCGGCCCCCAGGTGCGTGTCGAGGCGATGGGCTACTGGTGGGCCGCGGTGCCGAAAAAGAACTGGCCGCAGGACGAAGACCTCATCAGACGCATCAACAGCGCCTGGCATGCGTTGTGGGGCGACCGTCGCCAGGAGCTGGTCTTCATCGGCACCCGCGAGATGGACAAGGCGGCCCTGACGGCGGCGCTCGACGCATGCCTTTTAGACCTGCCGAACGACGGCGAGATCGACACCAGGGCCTGGGCGCGTCTCGATGATCCGTTTCCGCGCTGGCAGCGCGAGGCCGCATGAACGCGCAGCTTAAAACCCGCGACGCTGATGGAAAGTGCGATCGATGCCAGTTGCGGGAGCCCGCGGAGAGGATGATCGTTCGGAGACTTGTGGCTCGGAACCAAGCCAGCGACGGCAACGTTGTAAAGCGACCGCACTGAACGAAACGCTGTCCAGCGGCACGATTCTGCTGAGGTCGTCGCCGCGGGCAGCTACGCAATCTCCAGGAGTGAGCAATGGCAGATATTTCTCGGATCCATGAGCACATGGAGGTCGTCGGCTCGGATGGTCAGCATGTCGGCACCGTCGATCGCATCGATGGCAGCAGGATCAAGCTGACCAAGAGCGATCCAGCTTCAGGTGGCAAGCATCACATGATTCCGGCCGACTGGGTGGAGAAGACTGACGAAGCTGTTCGACTGAACAAGCCCGCGCGAGAAGCAATGAGTGAATGGCAAGCGGTTGGTTGACGGCCCGCTCAGTAGATCGACGGTTTCGCGTGATCGAAGCGCCGTTTGACTGAAGTTGCCGTTTGACTGAAGTTGTGGCCAGTGGTGCCGAACGACGGGCTATTTCCGAATTCGGCCTGCTCAACAGTGAGCCCGCGCGGGTTGAGGCCGATGCGGAACCGTCTCCGCGCACTGCCCGTTCCTTCCGGTGCGAAGCAAAACCGGGCATAAGATGCGATATGTTTCTGAGCGTGAAGATACGGGCTGCCTCGACACGCGGCAGGTTGCGGACGACCTGCGGGCGTTCGTGGAACAGCCTGATTTTCCGTGTGTGGGGGCGAAGGCAGCGCTCCGGCGGCACCAGCTACAAATTCTCGTAGCGTCCGATATCCGCGACAACGGGCATGATCGGAAGCTCGCCGAATGGCTCGAGTCTCTTGCACATCAATATGACGCAAACGGCGGTATGTTCGTCAGTCGGGCGGTGATTTACCCCAGAACCGCCCACCTTAGCGAAACACAATTCGAAACCTCCCTTTGGGAGCGCCTGAGCGCGCTCCATGCCATCGACGTCGAAGATAACCGCTGGGATCCCGCCGTGGCCTCAGACCCCAGCTCGCCGCACTTCAGCCTGAGCATCGGCGGAAAGGGCTTTTTCGTCGTGGGCCTGCATCCGAATGCCAGCAGGCTTGCGCGGCGCTTCAAATATCCGACGCTCGTCTTCAACCTGCATGACCAGTTTGAAAAGCTGCGCGAGGAAGGGCGCTACGAAGCGTTGCGGAAGTCCATCATTGCCCGGGACGTTGCTTTACAAGGCTATCAAAACCCCATGTTGGCGCGACATGGGAACGGCTCGGAGGCGGCTCAATACAGCGGCCGGCGGGTCGATAAAAACTGGAAGTGTCCGTTTCGCCATGCGTAGCCGCATTGCCCCGCGCTCCGGCGTCGCCTTCGAGTTACGCGGGGGTCAGACGCTGAAGGTCTACGATCCCATGGGCGAGCAGGTCTCGGACATGCTCGCCTTTTCGCTGGGCGATACACGGGAGGTGATATCCTCCGGGCGATCGCTGGATTACGCGGGTCGACTGTACTTAACGAAAGGCGACGTTCTGTATTCCAATCATAGCCGGCCAATGTTGCAAATCGTCGAAGACACTGTCGCCCGCCATGATTTTTTGCTGACGCCGTGTTCGGCCGACACCTTTAAGATCATCTATGGCGATCCCGAGCCTCGCGGTGGCTGTCAGGAAAATTTTGAGCAGGCGCTCGCTCCGTATGGGATCCCCGGTGATCGCATTCCAGTCGCGTTCAACATCTTCATGAATGTTGCGATCGACGGTGAGAGCGGCAAGCTCACCGTGCTGCCGCCGCGCAGCCGCGCAGGTGATTTCATCGTCTTCCACGCGAAGATGGACCTCATCGTTGCGCTCACGGCATGCTCGGCGCCCCAGAGCAATAACGGGTCCTTCAAGCCGATCGACTACGAGGTCACTTAGCTTCAGTCGAAACGGAAAACCGCTGCAGCCACGGCGCACGTCCAGTATCCGCGCTGGTCACCTTCGCCGTATGCAGTCACCGATGTGCTGCCGATGATGAGGTTGCTGGTTTGGTAGACCCGCTTGCGTTCATCCCATGCAGCGTCGGGATCGAATTCGATGCCGAGCGTCGAGGCCAGCATCGACGCCGCAAGGTCTTCAGCATAGTCACCGCTCTGTTCCGCAGTCATGCCGTACCCGTGGTGCTCGGAGATGTATCCATACATCGACGGATCTGTCGGCCGGGCCAAGCCTATGCTCGAATGGACACGCCGTCCGGGCTCGTTTGTTTCTGCGCGAGCGAGGACCGTGAAGGTAATCTCGCCGGGCAGAAGTGTGGCAACGCCATTCTCCCGCTCGAGTTCGACGCAATGCGGCGGCAGGATCGACGAGATGGTCACGAGATTCTGCTGCTCGATGTCGGCCTCGCGTAGCGCTAATTCGAATGCGGTGAGCCGCTCGCGATGAACGCCGATACCGCGCGTCAGGAAGAAGCTCTTTGGGACTAGCTTCATTGTGGCTGTTCCTTTTGATCCACGACAACGCGCTCGAACCCGCTGACGCAAACGACGCCGAAGGCGTTGCGGGTGCTGCGGGACCGTAAGGCGGATTTACCTCGGTGGCGAATAACCGCGTAAACGTCGCCTAAGAGGTCTTCAACTGGGATAGCAGGGAGACGTCACCGCCAGCTTAGCACTATGTCATGGACCAGCTCGTTCGCGAGCGGCCGGTCATCCTGTTTAGGGAGCCATCGGAATCCTGTCGGTTATCGCAGCTGCGGCCGCTACAAGCCGTCTGCACCAGCTTCACCGCTGCGTCGGTGATCCGGCCGCAGGCATTCGCTCGCGCCGCACGCAAGGTCCTGAGGATACCCTAACGGAACCCCCCGACCGGGGTCGTCTCGGCAAAACGATTGTTGCAGCCCCCTCCCTGACACGCGAGCCGCTGCGGCTCCGGCACCTGCTCAGCCCTCCACCGGAGCCGTTCACCTCCAACCGAGCGTCGACGCACAGCACCCCACGAGCGGCATCGAAAACAGTCGAAACATTGATGTCGCGATCCGGTCTCTCTGCGATCAAATGACGGAATGTTCGCACGAGCGACCGGGCTATGCGTCCCCCAAATCGGGTAGGCCGAAGCCACGAAAAACGGTCATTTCTGCTCGCACCGCAGGCGCATCTCCCGAATGGGGTATGCATTTACCCCGGGCCGAATGGTATGGATGTTGGCATGCCGCCACCATAGGTTGCGCGGCTGCTTATGCCGATTATAGTGAGATCTTATTTAGTGATTTTTGCGCGAAGAACGCGGATTAAATGATGTCTGCGCCAAGCGTTCCAGATCCGGCAAGAATTCTGCCCGCCATCCGCGTGCTCTATGCCACGGCAATTGACGGGAAGCGCTGGTTCGAGTTCCTGCAGACGCTCGCGGACGCCTTTGACGCCAAGGGCGCACAGGTGGTCCGGGTGCACCCGCGCACGGCGGCGCTGAACTTCTCCGCCCTCTACGGATACGACGACGCGATCCTGGCGCGCTACGGCGCCGAGGGCGGCTTGTCTAGCGCTATCAGGCGCTACCAGCAGCACTTCATGCAGCTCGCACCGACCGATCCGCGCGTGCGTATCTTGGAGCAATATCCGGGGCGGCCTTTGTCGTGCCGCCTGCAGATCCGGGAGGAGGAACTGCACGCTTCGAGGGTCTACCAGGAGATGCTGCGGTTTGGCGATGTCGAGTACTCGCTCCTCGTAAGCCTGCCGGAGGAGGACGGCTCGCTGATCATGCTCGGCGCATTTCGCGGCAAGGAGGCCCAGCACTTTAGCGAAGCGGATGTCGCCCTGTTCAGCGAGATCATCCCGCATCTGAAGCAAGCTGTCAGATTGAGTGAGCACCTGGCCGACGCAAGCTTCAAGGCTCATGCCGCCCGCGGTGCACTCGACACCTTGGCGATGGGGGTCGTGCTCGTCGACCGCGAGGCCCGCATCTCCTGGGCCAATTCATCGGCGAGGCGCATCATCGAGCGCGGCGACGGCATCAGCGCGCCCGACGGTTGCATGAGGTTGGATACACACGTGGAATCTATCCGACTTCGCCGCCTCATCGCGACCGTCGTCGATAACCGCAGCGCTGGCGATGCTGCATCAGCCTCCGCCATGCCCGTCGCGCGCCCATCAGGGCGCGAACCTATCGATCTTGTCGTCGGTCCCCTGCAGCTCGCACCTGGCGATGACCGCACGCGCGGCCTTGAGCGTCCCCTCGCTGTCCTCTTCATCTCGGCGCCGGAGGACCCTGTCGAAGCGCCAGCCGAGCTCTTGCGGCGGCTATTCGGATTGACGCTGACGGAAGCGCGCGTCGTCGAGCGGCTTGTCGCCGGCCAGGCTCCGCGGGACATCGCTGAAAGCATGGCCATCTCCGTGGAAACCTGCCGCGTTCACCTGAAAAACGTCTTTGCCAAGCTGGACGTCGACGGCCAAGCCCCGCTCGTCGCAAAGGTGCTTGCGAGCCCCGCCTGGATGCAGAGGTCGCCCGCCGCTATCGCTGCACAATCGCGAACACATCTCACATGACAGTCGCTGGTACTCCAGATGCGGTCCGCATCCTCCCCGTCATCTCCAAACTGTATGACGCCGCGATCGACGGCACGCGTTGGCCTGTCTTTCTGCGCGAGATGACAATCGCCTTCGCCTCTAAGGGCGCGCAAATCGTGCGCGTCCAGCCGCGCAACAGCCTGCTCAATTTTTCCGCGCTCTACGGCTACGATGCCGATATACGCCGGATGTACACAACCGACGATCTAAGCTTGGCCACCCAGCGCTTCGAGCGGCATTTCGCCGAGCTGATGCCGACCGACCCGCGCGTGCGCCACCTGGAGCGCTACCCGAGCCGCCCGCTGTCGTGCCGTCTGGAAATCGATGAAGCCGAGCTTCACGGCTCGCAGATCTACCGCGACATGCTCGTGCACGCCGACGTCGAGTATTCGCTCCTCGTCAGTCTTGCGGAGGACGATGGATCGCTTATCATCCTCGGCGTCTTCCGCGGGAAAGAGACGTCGCATTACACGCACGACGATGTCGCCACCTTCGGCGAGATCATTCCCCACTTGAAGCAGTCGATCGCCATCAGTGAGCATCTCGCCGGCGTACGTTTCGAGGCCGGCACCGCCCTTGGCGCTCTCGATAGCGTCGGCATGGGTATCTTTCTCGTCGAGTGGGACGGACGCCTCATCCACGGCAATCGCGCAGGACTGAGGATCGCTGAGCTTGGCGACGGATTATCCATCAACGCCGGGATGGTTCGCGCGCACCTGGCAGCCGACGATAATGCCTTACGCCGAGCCATCAGCGACTGCCTCAGCTCCGCGCCTAGGACGACAGCGCAAGCGCTGTCAATTGCGCGGCTGTCCGGCCGCGAACCCATTCGAATGACCACACATCGACTGCGCGATCGAATCCCGGGCGCGCCCGACCAGTCCGAACGGCCCGTCGCGGTGCTTCTGTTTTCCCTGCCCGAGCAGCCAATCGAAACCCGCGTCGATCTTCTGCGGCGCCTCTTCGGATTGACGCCTGCAGAGGCGCGCATCTGCGAACGGCTCGTCGTCGGCCGGTCGCTGAGCGAAGTCGCGGCCGAACTCGGCATCGCGGTCGACACCGCCCGTGCTCATCTCAAGAAAATCTTCTCCAAGCTGGGCGTCAGCCGCCAGCCCGAACTGATCTCGAAGATCGCCAGCAGCCCCGCGTGGCTGCACCGCGGCGCCTGAACGCCCCTAGTGTGATCCAACGACCACAATCGCATAGATGAAGAAGGTGTCCTACCTCAATCAGGGTATGCGCCACGTTTCCATCTTCCGCAACTTGAGTCCGGAATATGTAGCAGCGTGAGAATTAAGTGTGATGCGTTCCTCGATTTGGCTTTGTCCTTTGCTTTTCTTGACTCTTTTCACCAGCGCAACGGCCGATGGTCGGGGACCCGCAGTGTCTGCGCCAAATGTAAAATTCAGCGTAGAAGCAGGAGCGTATGACGACGAAGGGGCCGTCCTAGCACTCGGCAGCTACGCACTTCCCATTGGTCACATGCTCGGCCTGCAATTCGATACAGCGGTTGGCTCGATCGACGGCGAGGTCTTGGGCGGTGGGGGCGTGCATCTCTTCACGCGCGATCCGTCGAGCCATCTGCTCGGCATCTATGGCAGCTACCACACCTGGAACGACATCGACATCTGGCGCGCGGCTGCGGAAGGAGAGCTATATCTCGGCCGCTTCACGCTCGGAGGGATCGCCGGCTACGAGAGCGTCGAGACGCCGTCAACATTGAATGGTACACCCATGATTGCGCTCGATGACGGGCACTTCTTTGCGCAAACCGACCTCGCTTACTACGTCACCGACGATTTCAAACTTTATGGCGGTTATCGTTATATAAATGAGGTTAGCCTCGGCGCCGCCGGCGCCGAATTCCTTTTCCGTGCTGGTGACGTTCCGATCTCCGTATTTGCCAACGCAAATTTCGGCCAGGAGGAACACACGAGGATCACGAGCGGTTTCAAAGTTTATCTCGGCGAAGCACCGAGCAAATCCCTCATAGCTAGGAACCGCACCTCTGATCCTGACATCTACACACCGGTGTTTCCGGTGCTCTCCAAACTCGCCTCGCCGAACGGCCCGGCGGACTGCTCCAATCCCCAGTATGCGTTAAACAATATCACGTGTATTTGCATCAACGATCCGAAGAACCGCATGTGCACGCAAGCCGAACAACTGCCCGGGGGGCAGTGAGCCGCTGCAACAGATATTTTTCGCATCTAACCCAAACGGGACATGCGCAGAGCCTGCTTAAGCCTCAAAATCTTTTCCAGGTGGCCAGCCCGGACCGCGAGGGCCCTGCGTGGCGCATCCGCGTTTCGCACCGCTTACGATTTACCACGGCGATCGAAGCCGTAGCGGCACGGGCAATATTTAACTCGCCCGCGGCTGGCCATCTACTTTTTCCAGGAGGAAATCCCGAGGCTTCGATACCCGCGGAAATAATTCGTCTTTCGATACGATGCGGATATGAGAAACGAGGACATGGACGTGGCATTCCTCGGCCATCTAAGACACGGCGGCATCTCCTGAGTACCGGCCGCACGCTGTCGAGGCATTCTCGCGCGGAATCAATTCCGCTGGCGCCATTCTGGTCGCGGTAGACAACGGTCAGACATCACCCAGGAACTTGAAGCGGCCGGGCGAACGTGGGCATCGGTGTCCGGCAGTCCAAGGGAAGCTCTCGTAGAAGCCCCAAGACCTCGCTGCCATCCGTGTGCCCTTTCGATTCATAGTTACTTGGCACGGCGTCAGCTGGGGATTTGGCCTGGCGCGATATCGACGCTATGCGTCCCGGAAGCGCAGTTACCGTCCGGTGGACAAGGCGCAACGCCAAGTCGACACAGTCTCGACGCAGTCTCCACGGAGATCTTCCATGATATCAGCAATAGTAGGGGCCCCGCGCCCTCACGCCGGAAGACCCCATGAACGCTCTTGCGCCGATTCTCCGCGGTCGGCTGCAAGGGGTCGTCGATGGGGTATTCGCGCCGGACGCGGCAGCAATTCGGGGTTTGATTGCCCAGGTCGACAGTCTCACACGCATCGTCGAGGACCTCAGAGTTTTCACGCTCGCTCAAAGTGGTCGGCTTGAGCTCCGGCTCCCGTAATCCCGTGAATCAGAAGGACACCATGCCCGTTGGTTCCCCGCCTGAAGATCGACAGGTGCTCCCGTCCACGGCCGATGCCTCGATGCCCGGCCACCTCCCGTATTGAGTGCATTAGCCAATTCCTGTCGATCCGATGATAGCCGCGCCTGCCGTGACGAAGCCGGCGCCTATCCATCGCCGAACGCTGATGTTCTCAGCCAGGAACAGCCAGCTCGCGAGTGGTGTCGCAGCATAGGTGATGCTCATGAGCGGAAACGCGATGTTCAATGGGAGTTGGGCCAGAACAGCTGTCCAGATGGTGATCTCAACGGCCCAGCAGAGAAAGCCGCATGCGGTCCAACCACATTGGAGACGGACAATTTTTGGGTACGGCACAGGGATCGGTGACAAAGAGTGTTCGGCTTCCTTCCGGCCGCGAATGCGCTGCAGTGTCGTCGCCCCTTTCACGAGGCTGTGCGGGGCCGTTCGCCGACGTTAGTTCGGGCTTGCTATCGCCGGCCGAACGGACCCGCACAACGGTCACCGACATTGAGTTGTTGTGCCGCTTGCAGCAGAGTGGGTGCCAGGTGGTGATCTCTGCGGGAGGACCGAATGCGTTTCATAGTGACTGCAGCAGCAACGGTCGTCCTCTCGGGGGCTTCGGCGCTCGCTTGCAATATCGATCCTCAGACAAATGTGGAACTCGATCCGAAGGACCGGGCGGTTCTGATATCGCTGGGGAAGGCCATTGATGTGCCGGAACTTCTGAAAGGCGCGTCTGTCGCTGCGCTTTTTTCCGAGCCCTCGGACGCGGTGACGATCAACGCATCGGATGCCAAAACATTGGCCCAAGCCCTGGCGGGCTTACGCAAGGCCACGGCCTGCCACGCGGACGGCGTCACCATGGAGAGAATCCTCGAAGATGACACCCCCGGCATCAGATTCCTCAAGCAGATCGAAGGATGCCTGGCCGACGCCTGCGTCGACAATCAGTAATGACAGCCACGGCAGCGCGGCGCCATGACCCTGACTAGTGTGCTCGTGGTTGCGCGAGCCGGGCCAGATTGATCAGGGCATCGTCCGTGAGCGATATCGCCCCTCCGCCACTGATTCTGAACGTCGACCCGCCGACCAGCACGGTGATGTCCCGGCGCGCAATGCTCAGCAGCGCGCCATCTCCGATGTCGATGCGCCGGATGCCGGGGCCGGCATTGGCTCGCTTGAGATCACGAACGACGTCCAGATGTAAGCGCGAATTTAGCTTCTGGTATTCCAGGAAGGTCCACGTATCGAGCCCAGGTCGGCCATCAGGCGTCCACTCGCACATCAGCTCATGATCGCGGTTGGACATTGCTCGGACTTGGCGTCCGAGCTGTTGCGACACCTCGTCATCGGTGAGAAGGGAGCACGGGTCTTGCGTAAATCCGGTTCCTTCGTACGCCTGAACCCCTGCCGGGTCCGCATTGCCGGCGCTTGTGAACAGCATTGTCGCGCCGGCAATGCACAGCAGCGCCAACACGCGGACGAGTGATGGATTGGCCGACATCACGTTCTCCTCGAACTCCTAACTTGCACTCGCGACTATCATTGTCGTCGATCAAGCCGTCCAAAAGGCACGCGGACGGCATGACGAGTTGGTGAGACCGGCCTCAGAAGGAATCCGACCGACATGCTGAGACGGGGCGACATCTAAGGTCTGCTTTGCCTCCTCGGCAGTGGGACCTGCCGGCAGCGGTTCAGGGGAGCGAACCGGAGCAAGCCGGATGACCACCCCAGAAAACGACCTGCCGGGTGGCAACGTCTGCAACGGGCTGGTCGTTGATTTTGGCCGCCGCTTGGCGATTCTATCGGGCGGCTCACTGCCAAATGCCAGTGACCGCTTTACCGAGGCGCGTTAGATGTGGATCACCGGAAAAATCTTTCGTCGACGCGCGAAGGGCTACACGCGGCGGATCATGCTCCGTTACGACCGTATGCTCGTTTTCGAGGGCATCCTCGGCACCGGCGACAAGCTCTTTGCCAAGGAGCGTACACCGCTTGAGCCTCTCATCTACCACGCATTTCTATTCGCACTCGACGCCATCGAATGCGAGATTTGGGTGAGGGCCGATGCGAAGACGCGCTTCGATCGGGACCGATTTTATCGCGCCCATCTCAACGCGGACTGCACGTACTGCTGGTTCAATGGCCATGAGGCGCTCGTGCGCGACCGAGAGTCAAACCATGAGAGCGAGGGCGAAGCGTCGTGAGCTTCCACCTCGCCGTCGATGTACACTATCACGGCGATGGTCGGGCCGTTGCTGCCGGGGTTGCGTTCGCCGACTGGCGGTCCGATGTGATCGACCGGACCGAGGTGGTGCGCCTCGGGAGTGCGCTGCCGTACGAGCCCGGACATTTCTTCAAGCGCGAGTTGCCGCACGTCTTGGAACTTATGGATCGGTTCCCGAAGATACCGGCGACGATCGTTATCGACGGCTACGTGACGTTGGGACTGGACCAGCGCGACGGCCTGGGCGCGCGGCTCTTTTCTGCTCTCCGGGGACAGGTTGCCGTTATCGGAGTCGCAAAGAGTCGTTTCATTGGGACGCCAGCCGAGACAGAGGTCTTGCGGGGCAAGAGCAAGCGGCCACTCTATGTGACGAGCCGCGGGATCGCGCTTGAGATTGCCAAGGGACTGATCCGCGACATGCACGGCATCAATCGCTTACCAACGCTCTTGGTGGCAGTCGACCGCGCGTGCCGCGAGCTAGCCCCGATGTGCAAATCCGAATGAGCCTCTCGGTGGAATTGGCGGGTCACGCAGGTCATAGCCGGCGCGACACGAAGGCGGCGCCGCGACGGAAGATGGCAGGCGATGCGATGGGGTTAGTTAGGTCCAAACGAGGAACGTAACTGTCCCACCGAGTTTGCCGGCGGGACAATACCGGCAAGAAAATAAAGCAAAATCAATTACTTAAGTAGGTGATGGCGCCCCGTAGGGGACTCGAACCCCTGTTCCCAACGTGAGAGGCTGGTGTCCTAGGCCACTAGACGAACGGGACAGCGCTGGAGCGAACCTATATGGGACTAAGCGCCCATCAATCAAGC
>Ga0182749_1000740_pt1 | contig 28185 bp, 35 predicted proteins | sample eDN3rd37CKraftMG_FD_128875 | JGI IMG/M metagenome (GOLD analysis project Ga0182749, IMG submission 128875) | Enriched Miracle-Growth compost microbial communities from Emeryville, California, USA - eDNA 3rd pass 37_C Kraft MG (version 2) (version 2) ...
CTCGACGTGATGATGCCCGGCGAGAACGGCTTCGAGCTCGTCAAGGCCGTGCGGCAGACCTCGGCGGTGCCGATCCTGATGCTCACCGCGCGCGACGAGACCGAGGCGCGCATCACCGGCCTTGAGCTCGGCGCCGACGACTACATGGCCAAGCCGTTCGAGCCGCGCGAGCTGTCGCTGCGTATCTCCAACATCCTCAAGCGCGCCCAGCCGCCGGCTCCGGCGCCGGCCGAATGCGTGCGCTTCGGTCCGTTCGTCTATCACGTCGGCCGCGGCGAGCTGCGGCGCGGCGAGGAGATGATCCACCTCACCGACCGCGAGCGCGAGATGCTGCGCGTCCTCGCCGCCGCGCCCGGCGAGACGGTGCCGCGCCTGGCGCTCGCCAAGGACGCGGCCTCGGCCAGCGAGCGCGCGGTGGATGTCCAGATCAACCGGCTGCGCCGCAAGATCGAGGACGACCCCGCCAATCCGCTCTATGTGCAGACCGTGCGCGGCATCGGCTATCGGCTGATGGTTACTCCATGACCACGCTCGATGTCGGCATCGCGCGGCTGCGGGTGGCGGCGAACCACCTGCGCGCCGCCGGCGCCTGGCTGTGGTCGGCGTGGGACGGCATCGCGATCTGGCTGCGCGGGCGCATGCCGGCGGGCCTCTACGGCCGCGCCCTGCTCATCATCATCGCGCCCATGGTGATCCTGCAGTCGGTGGTCGCCTTCGTGTTCATGGAGCGGCACTGGAACACGGTGACGCGCCGCCTCTCCGCCGCGGTGACGCAGGACGTGGCCGCGCTCGTCGACATCTACAAGCTCTATCCGCAGGACCCCGACCACGCCGCGCTGCGCAAGATCGCGCTGGAGCGGCTCGGGCTGCAGGTCGATTTCCTCCCGCCCACGGAAATGCCGCCGCCGGGACCGAAGCCGTTCTTCTCGCTGCTCGACCAGGCGCTGTCGGAGGAACTGCGCAAGCAGATCGCCAGGCCGTACTGGCTCGACACCGTCGGCCGCTCGTCGGTGGTCGAAATCCGCGTGCAGCTCGACGACGCGGTGATGCGCGTGTTCGCGCGGCGCAGCGCCGCCTATGCCTCGAACTCGGAAATCTTCCTGTTCTGGATGGTGGGCACGTCGCTCGTCCTGCTCACGGTCGCGATCCTGTTCCTGCGCAACCAGATCAAGCCGATCCTGCGGCTCGCGGACGCCGCGGAGGCGTTCGGCAAGGGCCGCGAGGCGCCGAACTTCCGCCCCCGCGGCGCGACCGAGGTGCGCCGCGCGGCGCGCGCGTTCCTCGAGATGAAATCGCGCGTGGAGCGCAGCATCGAGCAGCGCACCACCATGCTGGCCGGCGTCTCCCACGACCTGCGCACGGTGCTCACCCGTTTCAAGCTGGAACTCGCCCTGATCGGCGACGGTCCCGAGATCGACGCCATGCGCCGCGACGTGGACGAGATGACGCGCATGCTCGAAGCCTATCTCGCCTTCGCGCGCGGCGACTCCGGCGAGCAGTCGGCGCCGACCGACATGGCGGCGTTCCTGGAGGAGCTGCGCGTCGATGCCGAGCGCAGCGGCCACCGCGCCACGGTGGTGTTCCACGGCCATCCCGTGGTGACCGTGCGGCCCAACGCCTTCAAGCGCTGCCTGCACAACCTAGTGTCCAACGCCGCGCGCTTCGCCAGCACCATAGCCATCACCGGCCATCGCGACCACCGCTGGCTCACGGTGACCGTGGACGACGACGGCCCCGGCATCGCGCCGCACATGCGCGAGGAGGCGTTCAAGCCGTTCCTGCGGCTCGACGATGCCCGCAACCAGGACCAGGGCAACAGCGGCCTGGGACTCGCCATCGCCCGCGACATCGCGCGCTCCCACGGCGGCGACATCACGCTCGGCGACAGCCCGCTCGGCGGGCTGCGCGTCACGGTCCGCGTGCCGGTGTAAGCGAATCTTCTATTCGCCGTCCCAGTAATCCAGGCAGTGCTCCTGCCGGCCGATGAAGCGGAACGCTTGCGGCTTGCCATCGGAGCCCGCGAACTCGCCCATGACGGCGAACTTGCCGGACTCGGGATAGTCGGTGATGTCCGGCGAGACGCGCGTGCTCACCGCGAGATATTTCAGGTCGGCGTCCGAGGTGTTGACGATGTGATGCGCGGTCTCGGGACCGCCGGCCGGACAGCAGATCACGTCGCCGGCCTCGATCGGGTGGCGTTCGCCGCCGACGCGGATCTCGCCGCGGCCTTCCAGCACGAAGAACATTTCCTCGTTGGCGCGGTGGCTGTGCAGGGGGAAGGCGCGCCGGCCCGCCGGCACCACGGTGACGTTGTAGCCGAGCTTCACCGCGCCGAGCCTTCTCCCGATGTCGCCGATGCGCGCCTGAAACTCCTCCCGGGCATCGCGGCCGATCGGCCAGCCGGCCTTGTGGCCCCAGGCGCGGAATTCGACATCGGCGATGTTGAGGATCGGACGCGGCATGGTTCTCCCCCGGTTGAGTGGAGGAGAATCATAGCACTACCCGGCGTAAGCCTCGTCGTCCTCGTCGCGATAGCGGCGGCGGCGGCGCCGGGGCTTGGGGACGAAATGACACAGTTCGTCGAGGAAACCGGCCCAGCGCTGGCCACGCGCCAGCGCGTGGTCGAGCGCCGCCATGGTGCGGGCGTTATCTTCGTCGTCTTCGGCGAATTCGCGCAGCACGCGGCTGAACAGCACGGCGAGGCCCTGGGCGCGGATCATGCCCTTCGGCCCGGCGGCGTCGATGCCCGCCGCGGTCAGCATCCACTGCTGCGAGTGCACGGCGATGCGGTTGAGCGCCAGAGCGAGGCCGGGGTTGCGCCGGACCGAGCGGATCAGCGAGCGGACGGCGGCGCGGTATGGCGCCATGGCCTCGATGCGCCGCATCAGCACGTCGAACAGCCTGTCGCGCGGCGGCTCCTCCTCCATGTCGGCATCGCCGCCGGCGAGCACCTGGCGGTCGATGCGCTTGACGAAGGCAGCGAGGATCGCGAGCGTCGAATCGAACTCGCCGCGCAACTCGGCGAGCGACAGCCCGGCGCGCGCGGCGACTTCATTGAGGCCGATGGCTTCGATGCGCTTCTCGGCGAGCAGGTCGAGGAAGGCGTCGATCGCGGCATCGCGCGGCGACGGTGATTGCGGCGGCGGCGATGGCGCTGCGGGACCGGAAGAAGCGGAGCGGCGTGCGGGTCGGCGGGCCATGGCAACCTCCATCAGACGCGCGGCGGGGAGCACTTTACCGTGCCGAACGCGGCGCTTCCATGGCGTTAGCTCCCGAGCTCCCTGGAGCGCCTGGTCGCGGCGGCGACGGCTTTTTCCATCAGCGGATCGAGGCCGTCCTTCGCCATCAGCACGCCGAGCGCCGCCGCCGTGGTGCCGCCCGGCGATGTCACGTTCTGCCGCAGCGTCGCCGCCGGTTCGCGCGACCGATGCAACAACTCCCCGGAGCCGGCGATGGTTTCGCGCGCCAGCCGCTCGGCCAGCGCCGGCGGCAGGCCGGCGGCCTCGCCGGCGCGCGCCAGGCTCTCCGCCAGCAGGAACACGTAGGCCGGGCCCGAGCCGGAGACCGCGGTCACCGCGTCCATCAGCGCCTCGTCGTCGATCCATTCGACCGCGCCGGCGGCGGCGAGAAGCCGGGTGGCGAGGCCGCGCTGCGCCTCCGTCACCCGCGCGTTCGCCACCGCGACGGTGATGCCGCGGCCGATGGCTGCCGGCGTGTTGGGCATGGCGCGCACCACCGCGGCCTGCGGCAGCGCCGCTTCGAGGAAGCGCAGCGTCCGCCCGGCCATGATCGAAACCACGAGCGAGGCGGGGCCGACGAGCGGCTTGAGCGGCGGCAGCGCCTCGGCCGCGACCTGCGGCTTGACCGCGAGCACCATCACGTCGGCGGCGACGCCGTCGCGCGGATTGAGCCGCAGGCCGACATGGCGCGCGAGGCCGGGCGGCGGCTGCGGATCGAACACGGCGACGCGCCCAGGATCGAGGCCGCGCGCCAGCCAGCCGTCGAGCATGGCGCCGCCCATCTTGCCGGCCCCGACGAGCGCCAGCGTGCCGGTGAATGCGTCGAGCGAAAGATGTGTCACGCCGGCGATTTAAGCTTCGCCGGAGGTCTCGAACAAGGCCGCGTCGAGGGACTCGCGCGCGGACTTGCCGGCCCAGGCGACGAACTGGAACGCGGGGAAATAGCGCTCGCAGGCCTCGACCGCGGTCGCCAGCAGCGCCTCGCACTGGGTGTCGGAGGCGGTGCCGCCGCCGGCGAGCACCAGCGCCTGGCGGAACATGACGAGACCGTCCTTGTTCCAGAAATCGAAATGCCCGATCCACAGCCGTTCGTTGACCAGCGAGATCAGCTCGATGAGCTGGTTGCGCCGGCGCGGCGGCGCCTTGAGGTCGAAGGCGCAGGCGAGGTGCAGCGCCTCGAGGTCGCTCATCCAGGTGAACGAGAGCTGATAGTCGGCGCAGCGGCCGGCGACCGTGAGCGTCACCTCGTCCTCGGACTCGCGCTCGAAGCTCCAGGCCCGCAGCGTCGCCATCTGTTCGACGGCGTCGAGGGGATTGTTGCCGATGGCGCCGTCGATGAGTGACATGATCGCATTTCCTGCGCGGGTTGAGCTCGTTCTGCGCCCGCCGGCGCTACGCGGACACAACAGCACATCCCGGAGCGGGTCTGTTTGTCGCAGGCCGGCGCTCCGTCGGAGAATTGACTCCGGCAACCCGAATCACTCGTGCGACCCACTATACCCCGGTCGATTCACGTCAGCCAAAAGGGTCGATGGGTTCTGCTAGGCCGTGATTTGCGCCGCTCGCGCAATGCGGGCGCGGACTCCGTCCACAGCGATCTGCCGTCGCCGCTGCGACAGTTTGACTCAGCGGGGCCGAATGTCAGTCGAACAGGCTCGACACCGAGCGTTCCTCGGCGGTGCGCTCGATGGCCTCGGCGATCAGCGTGGCGATGGAGAGGACGCGGATGTTGCCGGCGACCCGCACCGCCTCGGTGGGCTGGATCGAGTCGGTGATGACGAGTTCCTTGATGCGCGAGGCGGTGATGCGCGCCACCGCGCCGCCCGAGAGCACGCCGTGGGTGAGATAGGCGTAGACGTCGGTCGCGCCGTTGTCGAGCAAGGCATCGGCGGCGTTGATGAGCGTGCCGCCGGAATCGATGATGTCGTCGATCAGGATACAGGTGTAGCCGGCGACGTCGCCGATCACGTTCATCACCTCGGATTCGCCGGCGCGCTCGCGGCGCTTGTCGATGATCGAGAGCGGCGCGTTGATGCGCTTGGCGAGGCCGCGGGCGCGCACCACGCCGCCCACGTCCGGCGACACCACCATCACCTTGGAGGTGTCGAACCGTTCGGCGATGTCGCGCACCATCACCGGCGCGGCGAACAGGTTGTCGGTCGGGATGTCGAAGAAACCCTGGATCTGCCCGGCGTGCAGGTCGAGGGTCAGCACGCGATCGGCGCCGGCATGGGTGATGAGGTTGGCGACGAGCTTGGCCGAGATCGGCGTGCGCGAGCCGGATTTGCGATCCTGCCGGGCGTAGCCGAAATACGGGATCACCGCCGTGATGCGCCGCGCCGACGCGCGCTTGAGCGCGTCGATGATGATGAGCAGCTCCATCAGGTGGTCGTTGGCCGGAAACGACGTGGACTGAATCACGAACACGTCGGTGCCGCGCACGTTCTCCTGGATCTCGACGAAAATCTCCATGTCGGCGAAGCGCCGCACCACGGCCTTGGCCAGCGGACGCTTGAGGTGGGCGGCGATGGCTTCCGCGAGGCGCGGGTTGGAATTGCCGGCAACGAGCTTCAAAGCCCCATTTCCGCCAGCCATCAAACTCTCCATCAGCCCTTGCGCGGCCCGTTCTTAGAGCGTGGCCGGCGGCCGTGGCAACAGGTAACCCGCGGGGTTGTCCCGGGTTTTTTTGCGGCTTTCGTCAACGGCCGGCGTCGGCCGCGGCGAAAGCGGCGGCCGGGACGGGGCTCTCCAGGGCGGCGACCGCCGGCCCGCTCTCGGGCGCTGCCGGCTCGGGCTCCGCCGGCGGCGGGGTCATGCGGCCGCCGAGGAAATCCGCGAGCTGGGTCATGCCGTCGTGGGCGATGCGCTGCAGGGTGGGATCGTCGGCGGCGCTCCAGCCGCGCAGGCCGGGACGGCCCTGGGCCTCGCCCGCGAGCCGCACCGCCCGGTTCTGGGCCGCGTCATAGACGTCCCAGACCCAGGCGATGGTGGTTCGCTTGCCCGCAACAGTGGCCGAGGCGTAGCCGCGGACGCGATATTGCGCCGGCCCTTCGCGCGAGACCACGGCCAGCTGCCGCGACTCGGCCTCCCAGGCCATGTCCTGGACGAGCTTGTCGAAGTGGCCCGGAGGCAGCCCGTCGATGGAATCGAACGCCACGCTCCCCCTCGGCGCGGCGCCGACCGACGGCGCGGGATCGTTGGCCGTGCAGCCGGCGGCGAGCGCGCCGAGAAGCAGCACGACAGCCAGGCTGGAGCGGCCCGGATGACGGATCGGAGGGATTGTCATGATCCAACGCACCGCGAGACCGGCGGCAGGCGTCGTGCCCGGCCGGCCGATGCCGAGTCCGTAGCGGCAATCGGCGGGCCGGTCCAGACAAATTAACGGATCGTTAACGAGGCGACGGCGGCGTTAACCCTATGCGAGCGCGATGGCGTTGATGTGCCGTCCGTAATCGGGCTCGCCGCGGTGGGTGGCGCGCCGATAGGAATAGAACCGCGCCGCGTCCGCGTAGGTGCACAGGCCCAGGTCTTCGCAGGCGATGCCGGCGCGCTCCAGCCGCGCGACGATGTAGCCCGGGAGGTCGAACTGGGCGCGGCCGGGCCGCGCTCCCGCCGCGAAGAAGCTGCCGCTGGCCGGATCGGCGGCGGTGAACTGGGCGATGAGATCGTCGCCGACCTCGTAATTATCCTGGCGGATGGCCGGGCCGAGCGCGGCGACGATGGAGCGCCGCGCGGCGCCGAGCTCCTCCATGGCCGCGACGGTCGCCTCCAGCACGCCGCCGAGCGCGCCGCGCCAGCCGGCGTGGGCGGCGCCGACCACCCGGGCGCGTGGATCGGCGAACAGCACGGGCCCGCAGTCGGCGGTGGTGACGCCGATGGCGAGCGCAGGCACGCGCGTCACGATGGCGTCCGCGCGCGGCCGGTCGTCCGGCGCCCACGGCGTGGCCGCGACCGCGACGGTCGGCGAGTGGGTCTGGTAGGCGGTGAGAAAATGCTTGGGCGAGCATTCGAGCGCCGCGGCCATGCGCGCGCGGTTCTCGGCGACGTTGGCGGGCGCGTCCTTCGAGCCGACGCCGCCGTTGAGGCTGGCGTAAAGGCCGGTGGAGACGCCGCCTTCGCGGGTGAAGAAGGCATGGCGGATGCCGGCGAGATCGGAGAGGGCGCGCGCTTGCAGCATCATCGGCGGAGCTCCTTCGGGCGCATAAGCTAAGCGTCGAACCCCGGCAGCGGGTCAAGCCCCGGCCGCGACAGGCCGAGCGCCTTGAACAGCGCGCCCATCCCGGTGGAACTCCGCTCCGTGAGCCGATCGAGCGCGGCGTCGACGGCCGCCGCCTGTTCGGCATTCGCCGTCGCCTTGAGCGCCGCGGCGCGCTCGGCGATGCCGAGCCGGCGCAGGAACACCGCCTGTTCGACGGGACCATGCGCGTGCGCGCCCGCCGCCGCGGCCGCGGCGGCCAGCGCCGCGAAATCCACATGCGCCGTCAGGTCGGCCTCTCCCGGCGCGGCGAGCGGATGGTCGTAGCGCCGCGCGCGCAGCGCCTGCAGCGTGTCGCCGAGCCCGCTGCGGACGTGGCCGTAGTCGATGACGAGCGCGGCGGCGCTCCGCGCCAGGCGCGCCGCCATGTCCGGGGCGCGCCACTCGAAGATGGCGCCGGCGGGCGCGTCGCGGAACGGCAATGGAATGACGTTGGTATCCAACAGCGCGGCGGCGCTGCCGAAGCGCAGCATGCCGTTGTCGCCGACCTCGACGGTGCGCTCGTGCCAGCCATCGCGCTCGCGCACCGCCTGATGGACCGGCAGCGCGTCGAAGAACTCGTTGGCGAGAATGATCGACGGGCCGTCCGGCACGCTGTCCAGGCTGTCGTGCCATGCGATGCTGCCGAAAGCCTCGAGTGTCCGTCGCTGGCGCGCGCGCAGCACCGGGCTGGTCTCGACGAGGCGCACTGCCGCGGCCTCGCGGAAGCCCGGCACGATCCGCGCCGCCCGCAGCGCGTCGGCCATCATGGTGCCGCGGCCGGGGCCGAGCTCGACGAGGTTGAACGCCGGCGGCGCGCCGATCATCCGCCACACCGTCGCCGCCCAGAGGCCGATCAGCTCGCCGAACATCTGGCTGATCTCCGGCGCGGTGACGAAATCGCCGGCCGCGCCGAACGGATCGCGCGTCGCGTAGTAGCCGTGCTGCGGATCGTCGAGGCAGAGCGCCATGTAGTCCGCGACGGTGATCGGCCCGGTCTGCGCGATGCGGCGGCGGATGACGTCGTAGAGCGGAGAAAGCCCGGTCATGGCTTGCGCGGATGGCGCAGCGCGTAGGCCGCGAAGCAGGCTCCGGCGATGAACAGCGGGACCGACAGCAACTGGCCCATGGTCACTCCGCCCCACAGGAATCCCAGTTGCGGGTCGGGCTCGCGGAACAGCTCGTTGAACGAGCGGAACACCGCGTAGAACATCGCGAACAGCCCGATCACGAGCCCGGGCCGCCGCAGCGCGCCGAGCCGGATCGCGATGGCGAGGATCGCGAACAGGACGATGCCTTCGAGCCCGGCCTCGTAAAGCTGGCTCGGATGGCGCGGCAGCAGGCCGGCGTTGGGGAACACGATGGCCCACGGCACATCGGTGGTGCGGCCCCACAGCTCGCCGTTGACGAAATTGGCGAGGCGGCCGAGGAACAGGCCGATGGGCCCCGCGGCGCAGGTGATGTCGCCGAGCGACAGGAACGGGATGCCGCGCTTCCATGCGAACAGCATCACGGCGAGCACGCAGCCGATGAAGCCGCCGTGGAACGACATGCCGCCCTTCCACACCTCGACGATCTCGGCGGGGTGGGCCGCGAAATGCGGCAGGTTGTAGAACAGCACGTAGCCGGTGCGGCCGCCGAGGATGATGCCGAGCGTCACCCACACGATGAAGTCGTCGTAATCGGTGACGGTGAGCGGCGCCGGGCCGCCCCAGTTGCGCTCGTTGCGGATGATGGCGCGGGCGTAGACCCAGCCGAGCAGGATGCCGACGATATAGGACAGCGCGTACCAGCGCACCACGAACGGGCCGATCGAGACCGCCACAGGATCGAAGGCGGGGAACGGGATGAGCAGCAGTGGGGGCATCGCGCCTCGCGGGCCGGCGCGGGCGCCTTGCGGCGGCGCGCGCAGATCGCCATTGTCAGGCTGGTGTGGTGGTTCGGAAGTTCGCTCCCACCGACCACACCAGAATCATAAACTTGCTAGTGTCCCCCTCGATTCCGAAGGTCGCATAAGAGCCTGCCGCAAAGATACGCGACCTTCGGAATCGGGACACTGGTTGCATACGCGAGGCCGCAGCCCGGAGACAAGCCATGGTGCAGACGACGAACCGCTTCTTCGACGAGATGGGGCGCCTGATGAACGACGCCGCCGGCGTGGCCCAGGGGGTGCGGCGCGAGTTCGAGACCCTGTTCCGCTCCCAGGCGGAACGAGTCCTGCGCGACCTCGACGTGGTCACCCGCGAGGAATTCGAGGCCGTGAAGGAGATGGCCCGGCTGGCGCGGGAGGAGAACGAGGCGCTGAAGGCGCGGCTCGCGGAATTGGAGGCCCGGACCTCCGTTTCGGAACCCGTGAGCCCGCCGAAGCCGGCCTAGCCGGGGCAGGATCGCTTGTCATCGCCGGGCTGCTTGTCTATAAGCCCGCCATTCCGCGGTTTGATTGACACCCCTGGAGGTTGGCCGCGGCCGGCCGGGCGACCGGCCATTTGTGTTTTAACCAGCAAATTCAAGGATTTAACATGGCGACCGTCAAGGAACTGAAAGCGACGGCGCGCGCCAATGGCGGCAAGGGGGCCGCACGGGCGGAGCGTCGGGCGGGCCGCGTGCCCGCCGTTATCTACGGCGACAACAAGCCCCCGGTGACGATTTCCCTCGACGAGAAGGAGATCAAGCAGCGCATTTTCGCCGGCCGGTTCCTGACCACGCTCCACGACATCGAGCTGGACGGCGCCAAGTTGCGGGTGATCCCGCGCGATTTCCAGCTCGATCCGGTGCGCGACACACCGATCCACGTGGATTTCATGCGGCTCGGCGAAAATGCCCGCATCCGCGTGAAGATTCCGATCCACCCGATCAATGCGGATCAGTCGCCCGGCGTGAAACGCGGCGGCGCCGTCAACATCGTGACCCACACCCTCGAAGTGATCTGCCCCGCGGACGCCATTCCCGAGGCCATCGAGGTGGACGTGGCCGGTCTCGAGATCAACCATTCCAGGCACCTGCGCGACGTGGCGCTGCCGCCCGGCGTGCGGCCGCTGGTCGATGTCGCCGCGACGCTGGTGACCGTGGTGCCGCCCTCGGGCTACCTCGAAGAGCAGCGGGCCGCTGCCGCTGCGGCGGCTGCCGCCGCGACGGCCGCAGCCGCGCCGGCTGCCGGCGCCGCGCCTGCGGGCGGTGCGGCTCCGGCCGCGCCGGGCGCCGCCGCCCCCGCCGCCGGTGGCGCGGAGAAGAAGTAAGCCGCGCCACGACCATGGTCTGAGCCATGCGCCTGATCGTCGGGCTTGGAAATCCCGGCCCGCGTTACGCTGGCAACCGGCACAACGTCGGTTTCATGGCGGTGGAAGCGATCGCGCGGCGTCACGGGCTCGGGCCGTGGCGCCGCCGTTTCCAGGGCGTGTCCTGCGAAGGTCCCATCGGCGGCGCGCGTGCGCTGCTGCTGCTGCCGGGCACCTATATGAACGACTCCGGGCAGGCGGTGGTCGAGGCCACGCAATTCTACAAGCTCGGTCCCGACGACGTCGTGGTGATCCACGACGAGCTCGACCTGCCGCCGGGCAAGCTCAGGGTCAAGACCGGCGGCGGCAATGCCGGCCACAACGGCCTGCGTTCCATCACCGCGCATATCGGCAACGACTATCGCCGCGTGCGCATCGGCATCGGCCATCCCGGCGACAAGGAGCAGGTGCACAATTATGTGCTCAGCGACTTCGCAAAGAGCGAACGGGCCTGGGTCGAGGCGCTATGCGACGCCGTCGCCGACAATGCCGGCCTGCTGGTGAAGGGCGAGGATGCGAGCTTCCAGAACAAGGTCCATCTCGCCATGCAGGCCAAGGGCTTCGGCGAGCCGAAACCGGACGGCGCCCCCGCCGCCTGACCCACGACGGAAAACGCGAAAGAAAACATCATGGGCTTCAAATGCGGCATCGTCGGCCTGCCGAACGTCGGCAAATCGACGCTGTTCAACGCGCTAACCGCGACCGCCGCGGCGCAGGCGGCGAACTATCCGTTCTGCACCATCGAGCCCAACGTCGGCGAGGTGGCGGTGCCGGACCCGCGGCTCGATACGCTGGCCGCCATCGCCAAGTCGGCGCAGATCGTGCCGACGCGGCTCACGTTCGTGGACATCGCCGGCCTGGTGCGCGGCGCGTCCAAGGGCGAGGGGCTCGGCAACCAGTTCCTCGCCAACATCCGCGAGGTCGACGCGGTGGCCCATGTGGTGCGCTGCTTCGAGGACGGCGACATCACCCATGTGGAGGGCCGGATCGATCCAGTCGCCGACATCGAGACCATCGAGACCGAGCTGATGCTCGCCGACCTCGACAGCCTCGAGCGCCGCGTCGATGCCCTGGAGAAGAAGGCCAAGGGCAACGACAAGGAGGCGAAGGAGGCGCTCGATCTCGTCAACCGCACGCTCGCGCTCCTGCGCGACGGCAAGCCGGCGCGCCTCGTCGCGCGCAAGCCGGAGGAGGAGAAGGCGTTCCGCGGCCTCGGGCTCCTGTCGTCGAAGCCGGTGCTCTACGTCTGCAACGTGGAGGAGGCGGCCGCTGCCGAAGGCAACGCGTTCTCGGCCAGGGTGGCGGCGCGCGCCAAGGAGGAGGACGCGGGCTGCGTCGTCATTTCCGCCAAGATCGAGTCGGAGATCGCCGTGCTGCCGGCGGAGGAGCGCGCCGAATATCTCGACGCCGTAGGCCTCAAGGAGCCCGGCCTCGACCGGCTGATCCGCGCCGGCTACGCGCTCCTTCACCTCGTCACGTTCTTCACCGTCGGCCCCAAGGAGGCGCGGGCCTGGACCATCACCCGGGGCACCAAGGCGCCGCAGGCGGCCGGCGTGATCCACACCGATTTCGAGCGCGGATTCATCCGCGCCGAGACCATCGCCTACGACGACTATGTGAAGTACGGGGGCGAGGCGGGCGCGCGCGACGCCGGCCGGCTGCGGCTCGAAGGCAAGGACTACGTGGTCGCCGACGGCGACGTGATGCACTTCCGGTTCGCGACCTGACGCATTCCCTGTTGCTCCCGTAATGGGAGCGTGCTACATTAGATTGAATGAGGGTCATTGCCCGCAGCACCTTGCGTGCATTCGTCGACAGCTTGGCTGGAAAAAAGGACCAGCCGGCCGTCAAAGCCGGCCTGGACGCCTGGTTCGACGAAGCGCGCAGGGCCGCCTGGAAAAGCATGGCGGACGTGAAGCGGCGCTACGCAACCGCCAGCGTCGTCACCGCCGAACGCATCGTCTTCAACATCAAGGGCAACGACTACCGTTTGGTGACGGCCGTCGATTTCGAGAAGGGAATCGTCTGGATCAAGTGGATCGGCACCCACAGGGATTACGATAAGATCGACGTGACAGAGGTTCAGCATGGCCGATGAGTTGAAGCCTATCCGCACCAAGGCCGACTACAGGAATGCTCTGGCGGAGGTCGAGCGGTTGTGGGGCGCGAGAAGCGGCACGCCCGAGGGCGACCGGCTCGATGTCCTGGCGACGCTGATCGATGCCTACGAGGCGCAGCATTATCCGATGGATCCGCCCGATCCCATCGAGGCGATCCGGTTCCGCATGGAGCAGCAGGGCCTGACCCGCAAGGACCTGGAGCCGCTGATCGGAACCCGTGCGCGCGTCGCCGAAGTCCTGAACCGCAAGCGCAGTTTATCGATCGACATGATCCGGCGACTGCATGAGCGCCTTGGAATTTCCGCAGACGTGCTGATCCGTCCGACGCGCGCGGACGAGGCCGCCTAGCGTCACATCTCGGCGCGGTTGCGCAATGCGCCCAGATGCTCGTTCATGCGGAACATCACCAGCACATACTCGCACGCGATCCGCAGCGCCAGCACCGCCGCGAACGCCGCCAGCAGGCTCAGCAGCGCCATGATGATGCCGCCGACGAAGCTGTAGGTCATGATCTGGAGCGAGGAGGCGACCCCGGCGACGCCCGCCACCACAATGAGAACGGAACCGACGCCGTAGAACACGCGGATGATCGCGGGCGTGACGAACCGTTCCCACTGAAACAGGTCGCGGATGTCGAACATGCGGGCCTCCCAGGCTGGCGGCGGCGCGCAAGACTGCCCGGCCGGGCCAGCAGGGTCAACGCGGCCTCGTTGACGCACCGTCGGCCGGCTCCTAGATCAAGGGCCTGTCCGAGCAGGTTCCCCGCCAGTGTCCAAGCTCTATTTCGAGGATTTCGAGATCGGCCACGTCGCGGAATACGGCGACCGGCTGGTGACGGCCGAGGAGATCAAGGAATTCGCCGCCGCGTTCGACCCGCAGCCCATGCACCTCGACGAGGAGGCTGCGCGTCATACGATCGTCGGCGGGTTGTGCGCGTCGGGGTGGCACACCTGCGCGATGATGATGCGGCTGATCGTCGACGGATTCATGAGCGATTCCTCGTCCCTGGGCTCGCCGGGGGTCGAGGAAATCCGCTGGCGCTCGCCGGTGCGGCCGGGCGACCGGCTGCGCGTGCGCGTCACCGTGCTCGACAAGCGCGACCCGCGCACGCGCCCGGAGCTCGGTTTCGTGCGGCTGCGTTTCGACGTGCTGGCGGCGCCCGACCGGCTGGCCGCGGACGCGGTCATCAACGTCATGTTCGCGCGGCGCATCCCGCGCGCCGCGGCTTCCGCGTGACGCCATGAAGTTCTTCGAGGACATCGTTATCGGCGAGCGCCGCGATGGCGGCAGCCACACCTTCACGGCGGAGGAGATCGTCGCTTTCGCCCGGAAATACGATCCGCAGCCGTTCCACCTGAGCGAGGAGGGGGCGGCCCGGACCCATTTCAAGCACCTGTGCGCCTCGGGCTGGCATACCGCCGCGGTGTGCATGCGCCTGATGGTCGACGCCAACCGGCAGGACGACGAGGCGCGCCGCGCCCGCGGCGAGGCTATCGCCCGGAGCGGCCCGTCCCCCGGGGTGCGGGACGTGCGCTGGATCAAGCCGGTCTACGCCGGCGACACCATCACCTTCTGGTCCGAGATCAAGGACAAGCGTGAGACCGCCCGGCCCGACTACGGCCTGGTGGTGACCCAGAGTTTCGGCGCCAACCAGAACGGCGATCTTGTATATTCGGTGCAGGGCGCGGTGTTCGTGGAATACCGCAACAAGCGGGCGACAGACTGACATGGACCAGGATCTCAAGGACCAAGCTCTCAAAGACCGGGCTCTCAAGGACGAAGCCTTGAGGCAGGACAGGCTGAAGCTCGTCGCGCTCGACAAGGAGGACCTCGAGGTGGTCTCCACCCATCTCCAGGACGCGGTGGTCATCGTCGGCGAGATCGTGTGGCTGCCGGCGGAGCGGCGGCTCGTGATCCCGATGTGCCGGTTCGACTGGGAAAGCGCGGTCGCGGCCACGCCGCAATACCGCCGGCGCCGGGCGGCGCTGCGCTTCGAGCGCGTCAATGCCTTCAAGGCGCGCGACATCGATCCGGCGCAGAAGGCCGTGGTGCTCAACCTGCTGGCCGCGGACTTCACCGAGACCGAGCCGCCGGGCGGGCAGGTGCTGCTCACCTTCTCCGGCGGCCCGGCGCTGCGGCTCGACGTGGAGTGCCTGGAGGCCGAGCTGGTAGACCTCGGTCCCGAGTGGACCACGGTGGCGCGGCCGGGGCACCCGGAGGACGAGACGGCGTAGGGAATGGCGGCCTTGACGCGCCGCCGCCGGCGGGGTCATTGACCGGCATCTGGCCAGGACACCCGACCCGCATGCCCCTCCGCCTCGATACGAGCAGCCCCGGCTTTGCCGCGCAGTTCCGCGATTTCCTCGGCGCCAAGCGCGAGGCCGCGCAGGACGTGGAGGCGGCGGCGCGGGCCATCATCGCCGACGTGCAGGCGCGGGGCGATGCGGCCCTCGTCGAGCTGACCAACAAGTTCGACCGCGTCTCGCTCGACGCCAAAAGCCTGCGCGTGACGCCGGGCGAGATCGAGGCCGCGGCGAAGCAGTGCGAGCCGCAGGCGCGCGACGCGCTCGCCTTGGCCCGCGACCGCATCGAGGCCTATCACCGCAAGCAGTTGCCGAAGGACGAGCGCTTCACCGACGCGCTCGGCGTGGAGCTCGGCTACCGCTGGACGGCCGTGGCCGCGGCCGGCCTCTACGTGCCGGGCGGCACCGCGGCCTATCCGTCCTCGGTGCTGATGAACGCGGTGCCGGCCAAGGTCGCCGGCGTGCCGCGCCTCGTCATGGTGGTGCCGGCGCCGGACGGCGTGCTCAACCCGCTGGTGCTCGCGGCGGCGCAGTTGGCGGGCGTCGATGAAATCTACCGGATCGGCGGCGCGCAAGCGGTGGCCGCGCTCGCCTACGGCACGCGGACCATCGCGCCGGTCGACAAGATCGTCGGGCCGGGCAACGCCTATGTCGCCGCCGCCAAGCGGCTGGTGTTCGGCAAGGTCGGCATCGACATGATCGCCGGGCCGTCCGAGGTGCTGGTGCTGGCCGACGACACCGGCAACGCCGACTGGATCGCGGCGGACCTCTTGGCGCAGGCGGAGCACGACGTCGCCGCACAGTCCATCCTGATCACCGACAGCGCGCGGCTGGCGGACGACGTGGAGCAGGCCGTCGCCGCGCAGCTCAGGACGCTGCCGCGCGCCGCCGTCGCCGGCGCGTCGTGGCGTGACTTCGGCACCATCATCCTCGTCGCCGGGCTGGAGGAGGCCGTGCCGCTGGTCGACGCGGTGGCGCCGGAGCACCTGGAGATCGTGGCCGCCGACGCCGACAGGCTGGCGGCGCAAATCCGCAACACCGGGGCCATCTTCATCGGCGCGCACACGCCGGAGGCCATCGGGGACTACGTGGCCGGCTCCAACCACGTACTGCCGACGGCGCGCTCGGCGCGGTTCTCGTCGGGGCTCGGCGTGTTCGACTTCATGAAGCGCACCTCGCTCCTGAAATGCGGGCCGGACCAGCTCGCCGCGCTCGGCCCCGCCGCCATTGCGCTCGGCGAGGCCGAGGGGCTCGCCGGCCACGCCCGCTCGGTGGCGATCCGGCTCAACCGATGACGGCAAAGCGCCGAGACCTCGTCCGCGTCACGATCGACGAGGACTCGATCGGCAACACCAACCCGGACGTGGAGCACGAGCGCGAGGTCGCGATCTACGACCTGCTCGACGAGAACACCTTCGAGCCGGCGGGCGACAGCGTCGGCCCGTGCTACGCGCTCCACCTGTCGATCGTGGACAAGCGGCTGGTGTTCGACATCCGCCGCGAGGACGGCTCCCCGGTCGTCACCCATCACCTCTCGCTGACGCCGCTGCGCAGGATCATCAAGGACTATTTCATGGTCTGCGACAGCTATTACGAGGCGATCCGCAGCGCCACGCCGAGCCGCATCGAGGCGCTCGACATGGGCCGGCGCGGGCTCCACAACGAGGGCTCCGAGCGGCTGATGGAGCGCCTCAAGGGCAAGATCGGCATGGACATCGACACCGCGCGGCGGCTGTTCACGCTGATCTGCGTGCTGCACTGGAGAGGCTGAGGATGGCGCCGCCCGCCCGTCCGCAGGCCGTGCTGTTCGCTTGCGGGTTGAACACCGTGCGCTCGCCGATGGCGGCGAGCCTGTTCAAGCATCTCTACGGCTCGACTTACGTGGGCTCCGCCGGCGTGCAGAAGGGGGAGCCCGATCCCTTCGCCGTCGCGGTGATGGAGGAGGTCGGCCAGGACATCGCCCGGCACAAGCCGATGACCTTCGAGGAGGTGGAGGACTGGGAGGGGCTCAATTTCGACCTCATCATCACGCTGTCGCCGGAGGCCCATCACAAGGCCATGGAACTGACCCGACGGATCGCGGCCGAGGTGGAATACTGGCCGACGGCCGATCCGACCGGCATCGAGGGCTCCCGCGAGCAGCGCCTCGACGCCTATCGCGAGGTCCGAAACCAGCTCCTGGCGCGCATCCAGGAGCGGTTCGGTCCAGTGGACAGCTCCGACAAGCAGGATGGTCCATCCACAAGAATGGACCGTCCGTAAAATGATCCTATCTATGAAAGCACTCGGGTTGTGGCTGGCGGGGGATTCCGCTAGGTTCCGCGCCCAAACACGGGTCCCGGAGCGGCTCGGGTGAGGCCCGCTTCGGCCCACAGACTGGATATTCGATGGCGAAGGAAGAACTGCTGGAATTTCCCGGCGTCGTGACGGAGCTTCTGCCGAACGCGACGTTCCGGGTGAAGCTCGAGAACGAGCACGAGATCATCGCCCATACGGCCGGCCGCATGCGCAAGAACCGCATCCGCGTGCTCGCGGGCGACAAGGTGCTGGTCGAGATGACGCCCTACGATCTCACCAAGGGCCGCATCACCTATCGTTTCAAATAAGCCCGCCCGGCTCCGCGCCGCCCCCGTTTTGCACACGCTGACACGCACATCATGATCGGCCGGCCAAAACTGGTGCTCGCTTCCGGGTCGGCCCGGCGCCTCGCGCTCGTCAACCAGGCCGGCATCGAGCCGGACATCCTGCTGCCCGCCGACGTCAACGAGACCCCGGCGAGAGGCGAGCTTCCACGCGCCTGCGCCAACCGGCTCGCCCGCACCAAGGCCGAGGCGGCGCTGACCTCGGTGCGCAGCGACGAAGACCTCAAGGGCGCATTCATTCTCGCCGCCGATACCGTGGTGGCGGTCGGCCGGCGCATCCTGCCCAAGGCGGAACTGCTCGACGAGGCGGCGCAATGCCTGCGGCTGCTCTCCGGCCGCAATCACCGGGTTTATACGGCGGTCTGTCTGGTCACCCCCCGCGAGGGCTTCCGCCAGCGTCTCGTCGAGACGCGGGTGCGCTTCAAGCGACTGTCGGAGCAGGAGATCGAGGCTTATCTCGCCTCCGGCGAGTGGCGCGGCAAGGCCGGCGGCTATGCGGTGCAGGGGCTCGCCGGGACCTTCGTGGTGAAGCTCGTCGGCTCCTATACCAACGTGGTGGGCCTGCCGCTCTATGAGACCATGACCATGCTGGAGGGCGAGGGCTACCCGGTCCGGTTCGGCTGGCTCAACGCGGTCTGAGCGACTATCTCTTCCCCATGACCGACAAGCGTTGTCCGATCTGCGGCAAGCCGCAGGTCCATGAATTCCGGCCGTTCTGCTCGCGCCGCTGCGCCGACGTCGATCTCAACCGCTGGCTCTCCGGCGTCTATGCCGTGCCCGTGGTGGAGGCTGAGGACGAGGACGGCGTGCGGCCGGAGCGGGAGACCTAAACCCAGCCTGGACGTTACGCGTCCTCCGGCGGCCAGGAGGCCTTGTCGCGCATGTGTACGGCCTCGGTCATGGCATCGACCGCCGTGCCGAACGCATGGGCGATGCGCTCCGGGACCGTGGCCGATTTGGCCGCCCGCCTCGCTGTGGTCTTCCGGGCGGGCTTTTTTGCCTTCTTCGGCGGCGCTGTCTTCGCTGCCTTTCGGGCCGGCGCCTTGGCCTTGCGCCTGGCCGGAGCCTTCGCGGCCGACCGCCCGGTCTTTCCGGCCGGCGCCTTGCGTCCCCTTTTCTTCGGTGTCTTTTTCTTTGCCGTCTTGGCCATCACACTCCTCCCCAAAATCCCCCATCCGGCCCCAGGAATCGGGCCGCTGAAATCTTACGGCCCGGTACCGCGCGCCGCCAGCCCTACTTCTTCTCTCTGACCTTCATCGCCATGCGCACCAGCTCCGCAATGTTGCGGGCGCCGACGCGCTCCATCACCCAGGCCCGGTGGTTCTCGACCGTCTTGGTGCTGATGTTGAGCTGCGCGCCGATCTCCTTGTTCGAGAGGCCGGCCACGGCAAGCTCCATCACCTGGCGCTGCCGAACGGTGAGGGTGTCGAAGCGCGCCTTGAGGCCGGCGACCTCGGCGGTGTCGCTTTCGCGCCGGCGCCCCTCGTCCACGGCGTTGCGGATGCTCGCCAGCAGCCGGCCCTCGTCGAACGGCTTCTCGATGAAATCGAAGGCGCCGACCTTGATGGCCGCGACCGCCATGTCCACGTCGCCGTGGCCGGTGATGAGGACGATGGGCGGCAGGAAGCCACTGGTCTTGAGGTGGTGGACGAGGTCGAGGCCCGACATGGCCGGCATCCGCACATCCGACACGATGCAGTCGAACCGCGCGCCGCGCCGGAGCGCGTCGAGGAAGTCCTGCGCGCTGGCGAAGCACGACGCGGCGATGTCCTGCCGGCCGAAATAGAGCCGGAGCGAGTCGAGCACGGCCTCGTCGTCGTCGATCAGCGCGATGCGGATGGTGGCGGTGGTTGTCATGCGGGCTTTGCGATCGGCAGCGTGAAGCGGACGACGGCGCCCTGCGCGCCGCCTTCCAGCGTGAGTTGCCCGCCGTGCGCCTCGATGATCGATTTGCACAGCGAGAGGCCGATGCCTAGCCCCTCGGCCTTGTCGGAGGATAGCGGCAGGAACGCATCGTCGCGCAGGTGCGGCGGAAAGCCGGGGCCGGTGTCGGCGACGCGGACCTCGACCATGTCGGTGTCTGCGGCCTTGGCCTCGATGGTCACGGTGCCGCGGCCGGCGCCGCCGTCGCGGATCGCCTCGATGGCGTTGCGCACCAGGTTGATGAGCGCCTGCTCGATCTGCAGGAGGTCGATCATCAGCGGCGGCAGGTCGGGCGCGAGAGTGGCGCGGACGGCGATATGGGCGCGGTCGAGGTCCGGCTGGCACAGGTCCAGCGTTTCCTTGACGACGCGCTCGAAGCGGCAGGGTGCGCGGTTGCTGCGGTCGAGCCGCACCAGCGCGCGCAGCCGCCGCACCACCTCGGCGGCGCGCTCGACCTGCGCCACCGCCTTCTTCGCGGTGTCGGCGACCACGGCGGCGGAAACGCCGCCGGTGGCGATGGCGTCGTCCACCAGCCGCGTGTAGGTGCCGGCCGCCATCAGCGGCTGGTTCAATTCGTGCGCCACGGCTGCCGCGAGCTCGCCCATGCTGCCGAGCCGGGCGAGGCGGGACAGCGACTCCTGGTGCAGCCGCAACTGGGATTCGGTGCGGCGGCGCTCGGTCACGAGCTCGCCGGCGACGAGCCCGGTGGCGGCGAGCACCAGCATCAGCGCCTGGAACGAGGTGAGGTCGAAGGTGCCGGCCGGAAAGAACTGGATGCCGAGGATGAGGCCGAGCTGCGTCGCCAGGAGGCCGACGCTGACGCCCTCCGAGCCTGCGCGCACCGCGATCCACACGATGGGCAGGAACAGCACGTAGAACAACTGGAACTGCTGCTCCTCGGCGAAACCGAACACCAGCGCCAAGGCGAGGGCGATGGCGAGGAACTGCGCCGCGGTCTCGAGGGACAGCGGCAGCAGCGGCCGCCGGCGCGTCAGCGCGAACAGGGCGAACGGCGTCACCACCATGATGCCGATGACGTCGCCGACGAAGGAGCGCAGCGCCGCTGCGGCGAAGTCGCCGGCCGGCAGCAGCCCGGCGGCGATCGGAATGCCGACATAGCAGACCGCGACGCCGGCGGCGCTCGCGGTCGCCACCAGCATCAGCAGCATGAGATCGCGCATCGACGACAGCGCCGGGTCGAAGTTAAGCCCCGGCCGCAGCAGCACCATGGCCGCAGCCGAGTATCCGCCGCCGACGATCAGCGAGGACAGGATTTCGTAAGCCCAGGGCATGGCAAGCTGCCGCTGCAGCACGTCGGCGAGGAGCGGGCTCGCCAGCACGAACGGGATCATGCGCCGGCCGAACAGCAGCAGCAGCACGAAGCTCAGGCCGATGCCGGGGTTCCATGGCGAGATGCTGAGCGCGTAAGGCTCGATGGCGCTGATCCAGTCGAGCAGCGCATAGGCGGCGAGATAGGCGACGCCAACCACCACTTTGGGAGTGTCGAACACGCGCGGGAAAGCCATGTCTCGCAGCCGCTCCGCCTGGGCCCCGTCCGACATCGCCGTTTATATCCCTTCCTCGGTTGCAGCCCCTCGATATTAGTACCCAGGTAGAAATACCCAAGGCTAACAACCCTGGCATCGGTCCCGAATTGTTCGGGGTGCTTGCGACCCTATCCTCGCTGTCGTTCCGAACAGCCGGCGGGGGCGCTGCCGTCCGGTACGGCAAAGCCAACAAACGCGAACGCCGAACGTCCGCGGGCGCACCTTAGGGAGACCGCGCATGCCGCTTTCGCTCCACCTCGTTCTTCTGAACTGGGCGGCGGCGATCGCGCTGTGGGCGCTTCCCTATCTGTCGCTGCTCGACCGGCTGCGCCTCGAACCGTCCGAAGCCCTGCAATGGTCGCTGGTCGCCATCGGCATGACCGGGCTCGTCGCTGCGCTCGTGCTGGCGTGGCGGGACACGCGCGATCCGGCCTGGCGCGCCGCGCACGGCCTGCCGCCGCTCGACAAATCCAGGTGGTGACGCGCAGGCCGCGCCGCACCGTATCCATCAGCCAAGAGGATTGGGGATGACCGACATTCTGCACGGCTTCGAGATCAACACGCAGCCGCAATTTTGGATTTCGGTCCTCCAGATCATCTGGATCAACGTGCTGCTGTCCGGCGACAACGCCATCGTCATCGCGCTCGCCTGCCGCGGGCTGCCGGCCAGGCAGCGGCTGTGGGGCATGACGCTCGGCACCGTGGTCGCGCTGATCCTGCGGCTGATCTTCGCCGGCATCATCTCGACGCTGATGCTGCTGCCCTACGTCAAGGTCGTCGGCGGTCTCGCGCTGCTGTGGATCGCGGTGAAGCTCCTGGTCCCGGAAGAGGAGGGCGACGACTCCTCCCACGCCTCGGACAGCCTGTGGCGCGCGGTGAAGCTGATCGCGATTGCCGACGTGGTGATGAGCCTCGACAACGTGATCGCCGTCGCCGCCGCGGCGGAGGGCAATTTCGCGCTGCTGGTGTTCGGGCTCGGCATCAGCATCCCGGCGATCGTGGCCGGCGCCAACATCATCATGGCGATGCTCAACTACTTCCCGATCATCGTCTGGGCCGGCGCGGCGCTGCTCGGCTGGATCGCCGGCGACGTCATCGCCACCGATCCCACGGTCGCCGACTACGCGAGCACGTTCGGCGCCGGCGTGCCCGGCAAGGTCGAGATCGCGCTGGCGGTCGCAGGCGCGGTCCTCACCGTGGCGCTCGGCTATCTCGGCCGGGCCCGCGTGGCGCGCCATGCCAAGGCCGTCGGCCCCGAATCCTAGGGACGCTCGTCCGCCGCCCCCATTGCGTCGCCCGGCGCCTTCTGCTGGATTCCCGGTATTCTCGCGAACTCCAGCCGGGCAGGACGCATGGTTTATCGGGCGCGCCAGGGAACGATCCTGATGCGGTTGGCGGGCGACGTCATGCCCGCGCAGCGGCTGAAGCCGTTCGGAGAGGCGGGTTATCTCGACCTCGTCGAGCTCATGCGCGGCGCCGACGTGAGCTTCGCCAACCTCGAGACCACGGTGCGCCGCCCGGACCAGGGCTTTCCCAATTCCACCCGCGGCACGCCCATGAGCACGCCGCCGGAGCTGCTGGACGAGCTGACCTGGTTCGGCTTCGACATCTTCTCCTGCGCCAACAACCATGCCACCGATTACGGCATCGGCGGTCTCCTCGCCACGCTCGACCACCTGCGCGCGCGGAACATTCCTGCCGCCGGCTCTGGCCGCAACCTCGACGAGGCGCGCAAGCCCGCCTACCTGGAGACGGCCGCGGGTCGGATCGGGCTGATCGCCGCGACATCGTTCTTCTCGCCCTGGACCCGGGCCGCGCCGCAGCGCGGCGACGCGGCTGGACGGCCCGGCATCAGCCCCCTGGAGTTCTCCACCGTCTATGGCGTCGATGGCGCGACCTTCGACCTCCTCGGCGAGGCGAGCCGGCGCCTCGGCCTCACCAACGAGCGGGCGCGCCACCGCGCCATGTTCTTCAGCGCCAATGAGGCGCCGGCGGACTCCGACAAGGTCCTCAATTTCCTCGGCCATCGTTTCGAGAACCGCGACGCGTTCTCGGTCTCCACCAAGGTCAATGCTTCCGACGCCGAGGACGTGCTGCGCTGGATCCGCGAGGCCAAGCGCCAGGCGGACTGGGTGATCTTCTCGTTCCACTCCCACGCGTTCGGCGGCGAGACGTTCCTCACCGCGACCGACAGCGTGCAATGCGAGGAGCCGGCGGAATTCGCCGTGGACTTCGCACGCGCCGCCGTCGATGCCGGCGCGGACGTCGTTGCCGGCCACGGTCCGCATTTCACGCTGGGCGTCGAGCTCTATCGCGGCAAGCCGATCTTCTACAGCCTCGGCAACTTCATCTTCCAGAACGACAACGTCACCACCTTCCCGGCGGAATCCTTCGCCCGCTTCGGGCTCGGCGACAAGGCGACGCCGACCGAGTTCCTCGACGCCCGGACCGGCAACGAGACCCGCGGCTTTCCGGCCGCCGCGGAGTATTGGCAGTCGGTGGTCGCGTCCTGCCAGTTCGAGGGCTGGGCGCTCAAGAGCGTGCGCCTCCATCCCGTCGACCTCGGCTTCGGGACGCCGCGCGCGCAGCGCGGCCGCCCGGCGCTGGCCCAGGGCGAAACGGCGCAGGCGATCCTGCGCCGCATGGCCAGGCTCTCGGCTCGCTACGGGACCGAGCTCGCCATCGAGGGCGATACCGGAGTCCTGCGGCTCGCCTAGTCGTGGCCACGCCTATTGCTGCTTGATGCCGGCCTTGGGGATGACGCGTCCCCAGATGTCCACGTCGCTCTTGAGCCGCTCGTCGAGCTCCGCGGCGTTGCTGAGCACCGGCGTGAATCCCGCGACCTCGATCAGGTGCTGTTTCTCCGGCGTATCGAGCGCGGTCTGGATGACGCGGGACAGGCGATCGATGATCGGGCGCGGCGTTCCTTTCGGCGCGAACGCCGACACCCAGGCCGGCGGCACGAACACGTCGGGGAACGTCTCCGAGATCGCCGGGACGTCCGGCAGGGCCTTGATGCGGCGGCGCTCGGCCACCGCGATGATCCGCATCGTGCCGTTCGCCACCAGCGGGGTCACGTTCGGCAGCGAGACGAACGCCATCGTCGCCTCGCCTTTGACCACGGCCTGCACGTTGGGCAGGCCGCCCTGGTAGGCGGCGTGCGTCAGCTTGATGCCAGCCGCCTGGCTGAACAGTTCGCCCGCGACGTGCTGCGACGACGACATGGCGCTGGCGTAGATCAACTCGCCGGGCTTCGGCTTCGCCGCATCGATGATGTCCTGCAGCGATTTGAACGGAGAATCCGCTCGCACCGCGAGGCAGGTGTAGGTCTCGGCGATCAGGCTGATGCCGTCGAACGACTTGATCGGGTTATAGGCGACGTCCTTGAACAGGTAGGGACTCTGCGACAGCGCGCCGGTCGTCACCAGGAGCGTGTAGCCGTCCGGCTTGGCTTTCGAAGCCAGCGCCGCGCCGTTGTTGCCGCCGCCCCCGGGATGGTTGGTGACGATCACCGTGCCGCCGAGGCCGGCGGCGAGCCCCTGCTGCACCAGCCGGCCGATCAGATCGGCGGACCCGGCAGGCGGGAACGGCACGATGATGTTGATGGTGTTGGCGGGGTAGGTCTCCGCGGCGGCGGTGCGAATGAAGCCGCCGGCGATGGCTGCCGATGTCAGAATCAGGCAGTCGCGTCGATTCATCATGTGAGGTTTCCTCCCTGGCCTTTATTGTTCGCGGCCGTCAGGTCGTCCGACGCCCGACGGTCAGCCCGCCGTATTCGACGCGGCCCCGAGTCTCGATGGATTTCGGGTCCGGCCTGATCTCGTCCGCCGACGCGCGCCGCAGGTCGAGCGCCACGCCGTTGCCGTTGTCGAACTGCGCTCCGGTGGCGTCGAGGTCGCCGCCGATGCGCACCCGCGCCAGCGAGACGCGGCCCTGCGCGGAAAATCGATGGCCGAAGAGAAGGTCGCGATGAATCTCGGACTGGTCCATGACCAGGGCCGGCGACTGGCCGTCGTCCGACTTGTTGGCGATGGCCGTGCACACCGAGGCGATGTTGGCGAAGCTGTTGCCGGCGAACGACACGTTGCCGCCGATCCGGCATCGCGACAGGCTCACGCTGCCGTCGATGGCCGTGTCGGCTGTGACCGCCACGTTGGCGCCGATCTCGCAGTCGTCGATCATCAGCGCGGCGCTGGTGTTGAGGCGGCGGCCCTTGAAGTCGTAGGTCTCGGCGGACTTTCGGAACGTGCCGTCGAGATGGATGCGCGAGCCGAAGGTCGAGAACGCGATGAAGATGCGCCCTTCGGATTGCAGGCCGAAGTTCATGCCGCACATGCCGTCGCAGCGGAAATGATAGGCATGGAATGCGTCGCCCGGATGCAGCTTGTCGGACTCCGAGGCGGTGATCCGCGCGCCGTTCGACAGCGAGAAGCTGCCTGCCACATGGGTGTCATCGAGGCACACGCCGCCTTCGGCCGTGAAGCCGTCGGCGAGCCAGACGTTGCCGCCGATGTCGGCCTCGGAGAGGCGCAGCGCATAGACGTGGTCCCACATCTTGACCTGCTCGCGCGGCCGCGTCGGCGGCATCCTGAGCCGCGCGCGGAAGCCGGTGACGCCGCCGCGGATGCGGGCCTTGCCCGCGTCGATGAACGCGGCGTCCTCGAACGGCGCGGTATCGGAAAAGTCGAACGGCCCGTCGATGACCGCGCCGCGCGCCGACAGGCAACGAAAGCGGCTGCCGTCGAGGGACAGCGCGCCGAGCCGTGCATTGGAGACGTCGATGGCGTCCGGGAGATCGCAGCCCTCCAGCACCAGCGCCGGCAGCGTCAGGCACGACAGGTCGAGGCCGCCCTCGATGCGCGCGCCGGAGAGCCGCAGGCCACAGGGCGGCGCGCGCAGCGCCGCTGCGCGCAGCGCGGCCGCCCGGATGACGGGCTTCTCCGTCGCGCCGGAAAAATCCGCAACGTCGCCGGCTTCGATTTTCCGGATCGCGGGCCGCTCGCAATCGCCGGCTTGCCTGTCGCTGGCCTGGGGTTTCATGAGAGGTCGGCCAACGATGGCGTCGCGGGCGGTTATTCGGCGGCTTCGCCCACGTGATCGGTCCAGCGCGTCGCCACGGTGAGCTGCTCGCGGTACGCCTGCCGCCAGTCCATGGATTCGGGCGCGGCGAAGGAGCCGCTGCGCGCGCCCCACACGATGCCGGGATCGCGCGCGCTTGGCGGCGCGATGCCTTCGTCGCGCAGGCGGCGCACCGCATCCATCATCGCCTGGCGCGTGCGCGCGATCATGCGGTCGCCGGGCCCGAGGAACTCGCGGGTGTGATCGACGATCGGCCCCATGCTCTCGATGACCGCCTGATCCTGCACCGGGATGCTGTCAATGCCGGAATAGATGATGTTCTTACGCTGCGCCTCGCGGTCGATGTTCCAGTCGTTGCCCGGGTTCGCCGTGCAGCGCCAGCGCCCGTACCAGTCCGTGGTATTCGGCAAGTAGGAGTGCTTATTGGTGCCCGGCATCTGCTTGCCGTTCTTCATCGGGATGTACGCGAAATTGTGCGTTTCGCCGACGCCGCCGGTGATCTTGATCATCATGGTGTGGGTGTCGTCCATCGGCACCCAGGCGTTGGCGACGACGCGCTCGCGGATGTTCGAGTTGGGCGTCATGGTCCAGAACGGAAGCACGTAGTGCGCGATGCGCCAGTCGACCATGCCGTTGTGGGGCGGCCGGTAGGCGCCGTACATGGTGCCCCACTCGGTGACCTCGATCTTGTATTCGGGCGCGCGATTGTAGACCGCGTGGTGCATCGGATGATCCTCGCCGAGGTCGTCGGGATCGATCGCGCCGGCGTGCAGGAAGCCGACGTGCGAGGTATCGATGTCGCCTTCGAGCGCCTGCAGCCAGTTGCATTCGCGCTGCATGATGTTGATGCGGATGCTCTCCTGCGGCAGCAGCGTCACCTCCAGCGCCGGCAGGCGCGGAATGTTCGACTGGTCGCCCATATAGACCCAGATCAGGCCGGCGCGCTCGACGGCGCGATAGGCGGTGGCCTTCACCTTGCCGACCAGGCTCTGGTGCGCCGGCACGCTCGGCGTATCGACGCAGTTGCCGTCGATGTCGTATTTCCAGCCATGATAGATGCAGCGGATGCCGTCGCCCTCGTTGCGGCCCAGGAACAGCGAGGCGCAGCGGTGCGGGCAGCGATGGTCCATCACGCCGACGCGGCCCTGGGCGTCGCGGAACGCGATCAGCTTCTCTCCGAGCAGCATCAGCCGCAGCGGCGGTCCGTCCGTGGTCACTTCGCTCGACAGCGCCGCCGGCACCCAATAGCGGCGCATGAGCTCGCCCATGGGCGTGCCGGGGCCGACGTGGGTGATGTCATCCAGGTTGTCGAGACGAGCCATGGTGCGCTCCTCCGCATTTTGATCTTTTCTAAAAGCTATCACAGCCGCCGTGGGCCGCACAGGTCTTCCTGGCACGCGACCCATGCTCCCCTTCAGGTAGCGGGTTGCGCGCGGTGAAGCCTGTGCGGGCGAGGGATTGCCAGCGCAACGCGGCCAACCTAGAAGCATCGAAAAGTCTGAAGCATTCGGGCTGGGGAAACGACAGTGGCAGCGGCGATACCGCATCGGGGCGGAGACGGGGATTCCCTCGCGGGGCGCGTGGCGCTGGTGACCGGCGCTGCCCACGGCATCGGCGAAGCCATCGCTCACGAGCTTCATGCCCGTGGCGCGTCGGTCGCCGTCAGCGACATCGACTTCGCCGGGGCGCAGGCGGTGGCCGGGGCGCTCGATGCGTCCGGCAAGACGGCGCTGCCGCTCGCCCTCGACGTGACCCGGCACGACGCCTTCGTCGCGGCGCTCGAGGCGATGACGCAGGCGTGGGGCGGCGCGGACATCGTGGTC
>Ga0182749_1000742_pt1 | contig 28128 bp, 25 predicted proteins | sample eDN3rd37CKraftMG_FD_128875 | JGI IMG/M metagenome (GOLD analysis project Ga0182749, IMG submission 128875) | Enriched Miracle-Growth compost microbial communities from Emeryville, California, USA - eDNA 3rd pass 37_C Kraft MG (version 2) (version 2) ...
TCATCGTCTGCGACGAAGCGGTTTCCGCTCTCGATGTCTCGGTTCAGGCGCAGATCGTCAACCTGCTCCAAGACATCCAGGTGGAGTTCGGGCTGAGCTATCTCTTCATCTCGCATGACCTGATGGTGGTGCGGCACATGGCCGACCGGGTCGCCGTCATGTATCTCGGCCGTGTCGTCGAAACGGGCGAGACTGAGGTCATATTCGAGCGTCCGCGGCATCCCTACACGCGGGCGCTGCTCGATGTGGTGCCGGTTCCCAGCGTGACACGGCGGACGGACCGCACCGTGCTCAAGGGCGACATCCCCAATCCTTTGACGCCACCGTCGGGCTGCCATTTCCATCCGCGCTGCCCGTTTGCCATCGAGCGCTGCGCGGTCGAGGCGCCAACGCTCCAATCCACCGGCGAGGGACTTGTCGCCTGCCACCGCTGGCGTGAGCTTCCAGCCTGGCGCGATACCGCGCTCCAGCCGGGAGATGCCGGCGGGCGGCTGGAGCGGCTCCAGGCACGCTTCCTGGCAGACAATCCGACGCAGACCCGAAGGGTGGCGACCGCGAATGCGACGAGGTGATGAACCAACAAATCGGCCCGGTCGGCACGGGAGGGTCCGCCAAGGCCGATGAACGATTCTCTGCTCGGGGGTCCATCGCATCACGGGTGGATCGGGTCGTGCCGAGGGGCATCACCGGGCGAGGTGCGGGGCAGGCCAATCCTGCACAGGCGTGATGAGGTGTAACTGAGAATAAGAACCCCGGAGGTGGAAATGCGTTACAAATTGGCGGCCACATTGACGGCAGCAGCCCTATTGTTCGGCGGGGGCATGGCCTCCGCCCAGACTGTGATGAAGATCGGACTCAATGATGATCCCGACTCCATCGACCCGGCGCTCAGCCAGGCATTCGTCACGCGCCTCGTGTTGACGACATTCTGCGAAAAGCTGTTCGACATAACGGCCGATCTGAAAATCGTCCCGCGACTGGCCGAATCCTATGAGTGGTCGGAGGACGGAAAGCAGCTCACGCTGAAACTGCGTCCCAACCTCGTTTTCCATGATGGCGAGCCGCTCGACGCCGAGGCGGTGAAGTATAATTTCGAGCGCAACATGACGATCGAGGGCTCCTTCCGGAAGGCGGAGCTCGAAGATATCACCTCGATTGAGGTGGTTGATCCGGTGACCGTGCGCATCACCCTGGATGCTCCATCGGCGCCGCTCATCTCCATTCTTGCCGACCGCGCCGGCATGATGGTCTCGCCGAAGGTCGCCAAGGAGCTGGGAACCGACTTCGGAACCAGGCCCACCTGCGCCGGCCCATTCAAGTTTGTGAGCCGGGTGCCACAGGGCCGCATCATCTTCGAAAAGTTCCCCGAATATTGGGACGCCGAGAACATTCATATCGACCGCGTGGAAATGCTGGCCGTCAACGATCCGACTGTACGGCTGTCCAATCTTCAATCGGGCGAGTTCGACATCATCGAGCGGCTCTCGCCCACCGACGTCAGGCGTGTCGAGGGCGACAGCGCGCTCAAGCTCGCGAAGGCATCTGACATCGGTTACGGCTATATCCAGTTCAACGTCGGCAATGGCCCGCGCTCCGAGAAGATGAAGGATCAGCGTATTCGTGAGGCGATCGATCTGTCGATCGATCGCGAGGCGTTGGTGAACGTCGCCTTCGAGGGACTTTATACGCCGGGCGGCCAGTCGATTGCGCCAGGCAGCTACTTTTACGACGAGAGCAGGCCGACGCCGAAGCGCGATGTCGAGCGTGCAAAGCAGCTGCTCAAGGAAGCGGGCCAGGAGAACTTCACCTTCGAAATGCTCGTCCGTCCTGACCGGGATTTCCAGGTTCCGGCACAGGTCATGCAGGCCATGATGTCTGAAGCCGGCATCAACATGGTCATAAACACGACCGAAAACGTGACGCAGCTTGAGGCGGCGCGGCAGGGCAATTTCGAGGCGTATATCTCCTTCTGGAGCGGGCGCGTCGATCCTGACGGCAACACCTATAACTTCTATGTCTGCGATGCGCCCAACAACCGCATGGGCTATTGCAATGAGGACGTGGACAAGCTGCTCAAGGAAGCGCGCGCGGAGCTCGATCCTGAAAAGCGCAAGGCGCTCTACAAGCAGGCCATGGACATCAAGGACCATGACCGTCCCGATCTTTCGCTCTGGTACCGGCAGCTCTTTGCGGCCACACGGGCGAATGTCGACGGGTTTGAGCTCTACCCGGATGGTCTCGTTCGTCTGCAGGGCGTGACGATCAAGTAGTGGACTGCTCCCGGCGGGCGAGTTTCGCCCGCCGGTCCGTTTCCGGCAGATGGAGGGACGACGATGACGCTGCGCAGTTTTATTCTACGAAGGCTGGGCTCGATCATACCGACCCTGATCTTCGTCTCGCTCATCGTTTTCGCGTTGCAGAAGTTGATTCCCGGCGATCCCGCCATCGCCATGGCGGGCGATGAATCGAACGATGCGGTGGTGGAGCAGCTCCGGGCCAAATATGGTTTCGACCAGCCGATCTACGTTCAGTACTTCCGCTGGATAGGCAACGTGCTCGTCGGCGATTTCGGCTCCTCCTACCGCAACCGGGTGGAAGTCATCGATCTCATTTTGACGAAGCTTCCGGTCACTGTGGAACTGGCCGTCCTGTCGATGATCGTGGCGCTGGCGATCGGCATCCCAACGGGGATACTCGCCGCTACGCACAAGGACAGGTTTACCGGCACTGCCGCAAACATCTTTGCGCTGACCGGGATTTCGATTCCCCACTTTTGGCTCGGCATCATGTTGATCCTCCTTTTCTCGGTACAGCTCGGAGTTCTCCCGTCTTCGGGCTTTGTGCCGCCCTGGGAAAACCTCAAGCAGAACCTGTTGTCGCTCGTCATGCCATCCATCGTGCTCGGCACAGGCGTCGCCGGCGTGATCACACGGCATACGCGCGGCGCGATGCTGCAGGTGCTCTCATCCGATTATGTGCGAACGGCCCGGGCAAAGGGAGTGTCGGAGCGCATCGTTGTCTCGAAGCATGCGCTCCGCAACGCACTGATACCCGTGATCACGCTCAGCACCATCGAGTTTGGCCAGCTCCTTTCCGGCGCGATCCTCACGGAGCAGATATTTTCCATCCCCGGTTTCGGCAAACTCATCGTGGATGCCGTCTTCTACCGGGAATACGCCGTGGTGCAGGGAGTGGTTCTGGTGACCGCCACGCTCTTCATACTCCTCAATTTCGTGGCCGATATCCTCTATTTCGTCGTCAACCCGCGCATGAGGGGTGCAAATGACTGACGCGGTCCTGACCCAAGCACCCGCGAGGAGTGGCTTTCGCATTCGCAGCCGCGCGGTGCGGCGTTTCCTGAAGCACCGGCCGGCCGTGGTGGCCCTGTGTGTTCTGGTCTTCTTCGCGCTGGTTGCGATTTTCGCGCCCTTCATAGCTCCGTATGATCCGATCAAATCGGACTTTCTGGCAGTGAGGCAGGGGATGTCTGCCGCCCATTGGATGGGCACCGATGAGCTTGGTCGTGACATCCTGTCCCGGCTGATCTATGGCACGCGCACCTCGCTCATGGCGGGGGTGGTTCCCGTAACGCTGGCGCTCCTCATCAGCATCCCGCTTGGGCTGCTCTCCGGCTATGTCGGAGGCTATCTCGACAGCGTGCTCATGCGCTTCACAGACGCGCTGCTTGCAATTCCCTTCCTTGTGCTCGCCATCGCGCTCACCGCCCTGCTCGGTCCCGGCTTGTTCAACGCGATGCTGGCGATCGGGATCGCGGCCATTCCCATCTTCCTGCGGCTTGCACGTGGCTCGGCGCTCGCCGTCTCGAAGGAAGATTATATCGAGGCCGCGCGAGCGGGAGGAAACTCGCCGCTCCGGATCGCCTTCAAGCACGTTTTGCCGAACATGATCCCGCCGCTCTTCGTGCAGGCGACGCTCACGGTCGCCACGGCGATTATCGTGGAGGCAAGCCTGTCCTTCCTGGGCCTCGGGCAGCGCCCGCCCGCTCCTTCCTGGGGCAGCATGTTGAATGAGGCGCAGCGTTTCCTGCCGACGCAACCCACCATGGCGCTCTGGCCGGGCTTGGCGATCTTCATCGTCGTGATGTCGATCAACATCGTTGGCGATGGCGTCCGTGACGCGATGGACCCGCGGCACAAATCCTGATTTCGCCGGCCAGCAGCAAAAAGGAGCGGAAAGTGAGCGTGATTGATCTTGAGATGCACATCCCGCACAGCGAGGGTGACCCTGCCATCGAAGAGATGACGAAGGGCCGGCCGGGAACGCCTTTTCCGCACTCGCTCCCGCGGCCGGAGGGCTATGGCTTCGCCAATTATGGACGCGTGTTCCGGAAGCCTGGCGCAAGCGGCGAGCCGAAAAAGGAAATTTCGCACGACGACGGCGGCCTGCCAAAACTGGTGGCCGACATGGAGAAGGCGGGCGTCGAAAAGGCATTTCTCATCGGAACCCCCCATTCCAGGATCGGAGAAATCAATCGAGCCTATCCGGGCCGTTTCATCATGGGCGTGCTTCTCAATCCGATGGACGGCATGCGCGCGGTTCGCGAGCTTGAGCGGCTGGTGAAGGAGGAAGGGGCAGGGGCACTGCGCGTCTCCGCGCTCTACAACTCGCTGCCCGCCAACGATCGTCGCTATTACCCGCTCTATGCCAAATGCGTGGAACTCGACATACCCGTCCGCATCTATACGGCGATGAGCTACGCGAATGATCGGCCGTACGATCTCGGACACCCCCGCCACCTCGACGATGTGGCGGTTGATTTTCCGGAACTGAGGATCGTTGCCGGGCTCGCCGGCTGGCCGTGGATCGCCGATATGGTCGCACTTTTGCGTCGGCACCCGAACCTCTACGCGGACACGGCCGGGCACCATCCCCGCTATTTCGCGCAACCGGGGTCCGGCTGGGAGCAGTTCCTCCAGTTCGGCAACACTCTTATGCAGGATAAGGTGATGGTCGGGCTGTCGCGTTATCTCTTCAACGTGCCCTTCGAGGATTTGGTGGCGGAATACCACAAGCTGCCTCTCAAGGAGAGCGTCAAGGAGAAATGGCTGTATAAGAACGCGCGCGAATTTTTTCGCGTTTAGAAATCGGCAGCGAATCTCCCCAACGAGGATACAGGAAGCCCATGCGCGCCGTTCTATGCAGGCAGTTTGGATCGCCGGACCTTCTGACGGTAGACGAGTGCGAGGTGCCGCAGCCCGGTCCCGGACACGTGCGTGTGAAGGTGCGGGCCGCCGGGGTCAACTTCCCCGACATGCTCATGGTGGAGGGCAAATACCAGCTGAAGCCTGACCTGCCCTTCTCGCCTGGAAGCGAGTTCTCAGGCATCGTCGAAGCGGTCGGCGACGGCGTGGTTGGTTTCGATCCTGGAATGGCGGTGCTTGGCACGGTCCCTTTTGGAGCCTTCGCCGAGCAGGCGGTCGTGCCTGCGGCAACGCTTATGCGGCTGCCCGCCTCCACGGATCCCTTGACAGGTTCAGTATTTGCCACCGCCTACGGCACGGGCATTCACGCGCTGAAGCAGCGCGCCAATCTGCGGCCGGGCGAGACGCTTCTGGTCCTCGGGGCAGGCGGTGGAGTGGGGCGGGCTGCGGTGGAGATCGGCAAGGCCATGGGCGCCACGGTCATCGCCGCAGCGAGCACGCCTGAAAAGCTTGAAATCGCTCGCGCTGCCGGCGCTGATCATCTCATCAACTATGCCGAAACATCGCTCAAGGAACAGGTAAAAGAGCTGACGCGCGGGAAAGGCGTGGATGTCGCCTGCGATCCGGTAGGCGGAGAGCTCCTGGAAGAAGCTTTGAGGGCCACAGGCTGGGCTGGGCGTGTGCTCACCATCGGGTTCACATCGGGAACGATACCGCGCATCCCTGCCAATATCGTGCTGCTCAAGGCGAATGCGCTTGTCGGCGTACATTACGGCCCGTTTCAGAAGAATTTCCCGGAGTTGAACCGGCAGAACTTCGCCCAGCTCTTCGCCTGGCATCAGGAAGGAAAGCTGAAGCCGCTCATCAGCCGCACTTTCGCTTTATCCGATGCAGGCGAGGCTCTTCGGCTGCTCGCTGACCGTAAGGTCATGGGCAAGATCGTGATCGATCTCGAGGGAAAAGCGTGATGAGCAAAGCCGACGGAGCGCCGATTCCTGGCTACGATACAGGCATCTTCGCTCATCTTGGCCTCGTCTTCCTGGAAGCCGAGCCGGACCGCATCCTCGGCCAACTCGATATCGGGCCGCAGCACCTCAACCGGATGGGTTATGTGCATGGCGGCGTCCTGTGCACGATGATCGACGCGGCTGCTTGCTGCGCTGGGCTTTATAGCCCTCCCGAGGGCTCGCCGCGTTATGCAGTCACTCTTTCGCTCTCGATCCAGTTCACGCGCCCGGTGCGCTCGGGACCGCTCACGGTTGAAGGAAGGGTCGTATCGGCGGGGCGCACCATCTACACAGCCGAAGCGCGTGTTTTCGACGGCGAGAATCAGCTCGTCGCTCACGGGATCGGCACGTTTAGTTGGAATCCCGGCAGCCGTCCGCAGGATCTGAAGCTCGGCAAAGATAGTCGGTCCTCCGGCGTGGTCGTCGCCTGATTGCCAATGCACGGATGACGGCGAGCATACAGCCCTCGCTCGGCCGCCGAGCCGCAATGATACCGCCCAGATATTTGACTGCGCGGAGTTCAAGCGGGATAAACATTAGCTTTGTTAATACGGCTTCATCCGGCCGTCACTGAACGGGTTTAGCAACGCTACGGTTTTTCATAATCGTGAGCTTGCTGTGCCCCGCTTCCTGATCCTGGTCCTCGATGGCCTGCGCCCCGATTTTGTCCGGCCGGAGATTATGCCGAACCTCTGCGCGCTAAAGAAGCGTGGCAGCGTGGTGACGGGATCGCGGGCGCAGTTTCCCACCCATACGCGGGTGAACAAGGTGAGTTTCGCCACCGGCTCGACTCCGCATCACCACGGGGTGCACTTCAACAAGTTCTATGATCCGCGCATCAGCTCCGAGCGCTTCATCGACATCGGCCTGTTCGAGGAGGTGCACGGTGCCGAGCATCGCGCGCCGATATTGACCGCGCCGGCCCTTGGCGAGGTGCTGGCCGCGGCGGGAAAGCGGTTTGTGCTGGTCCATTGCGGCATGCCCGGCGCGCCTTGGCTGCTCAACTATCGGGGCGATCGCCTGGGCCACCAGCACATCTCGATGAGCGGCTATCAGTTCAGCACTGCGGAAGCCGCCATCGCCGTGGAAACCGCAATGGGGCCGCTTCCGGCCGCCGGCGGCATCAATCTTGAGCGTAGCCGGTTTGCCCTGCGTGCCTTCACCGACGTGCTCTACCCGCGTTTTGCCCCTGACGTGGCGCTCATCTGGTCGGACGAGCCCGACAAATCGCTTCATGACGACGGCCTCTTCGGCCCCAAAAGCCAGGCGGCGATCAAGGCGGCCGACGATCTGGTCGGCAATGCGATGGAGTGGTGGGAACGGACCGGCCAAAAGGACGGTGTGGAGCTGATCGTGCTTTCCGATCACGGCCATGCGCAGCGTGCGCGTCAGATCGACGTAAAGAGTGCGATCAGGGATTCCGGCCTGCCGGTCGCGACGGATTCGGCGGAGCCTGGGCGAGCTGTCATCCTGCCCTTCGGCGGCCTTTATCTCAGGGATCGCAATCCCGCTCTCCTTGAGCGCATTGCGCTCTGGTTGCAGGAGCAGGAATGGTGTGGGCCGATGTTCTCCGATGATCTCGATGGGATCACAGGCGTCCTGCCAGGCACGTTCTCGAAGGCGCTGGTCAGCATCGACCATCCGCGGGCGCCGGATCTCGTCTTTACAACGCAGCGCGAAGACGGGCCGGAGGGAAAAGGCATCTGTGTTGATACCGGGGGTGGTGGCGGTGTCTGGGGCAGCACGCATGGCGGGCTGCATTGGTCCGAGCTGCGCACGGTCATGGTTGCTGCCGGCCCAGGATTCCGGGAGGGATATGAAAGCGGCGTGCCTGGCGGCATGATCGATATCGTGCCGACCCTCCTTGATCGTCTGGGCATCCAGCGCCCCGGCAGCATGGCCGGTCGTCCGCTGCGCGACATCTATGGTGATGGAGGCGACCAGGAAGATGCTGCTCCTGCCGCCGAGACCTTAAGCGTTTCCAACGGCGCCTATCGTCAGCACCTGACGCTTCGGCGGCTCGCCCGCCGCAACATCGTGGAGACCGGCTGGCGCGAATAGCGGCTTTATCAAACCGCTAGAGCGCGATGCGTTGCGATTCCATCGGAACGCATCGCGCTCCTAGTCCGCGCACTCAAAGAAGCTGCGCAGGAGCGTCAGGTCGCGTGCGTCGCTGTTGCAGGCAAGACAAATCCGGTACGTCTGGCTGAGCTGCTTTATCGGAATGCAGCGAATGTTTTCGGGCATATCGGCATTTTCATAGGCGACGGTAATGCCGAGTTCGTGGTGAACGGCCTCTACCGCCATGGGTGCGCTCGCTACGTTCATCGTGTTCGAGAAGCGTATGCCTTCCTCCGCGGCTGCCTGCTCCACGCGCCACCGCGCGAAGGACCGCGTGTTGGTGAAGATCATCGGCTCGCCCGCAAGATCGCGCAGATCGATGATGGTTTCGTCAGCAAGCCCGTGCCCTCGATAGACGAGCGCCGTATGGGCCCGCTCCTCGATCGGCTGGACATACAGCCCGTCGAGATCCTCGGGCTCGGGCATCAATGCCACATCCGCGTCGCGGGTCCTGAGATATTCCGCGCAGGCACGCCAGCTGGCATGCTCGAAGATCAGCTCGACGCCCGGAAAGCGCTCCTTGAAGCGCTTCATGTAACGCATGGTCGGCCGCGAAGTCGTGGCCACGATTCTGAGCGTCCCACGGTCAAGCTTCGCGAATTCCCCCATGCGCGCCTCGAGCAGCGTATGGAGGAGGCCGATTTCCTCCGTAATGGCGAAAATCTTCGAGCCGGCCGGCGTGAGCGCGAGACCGCTGCGGCGGCGCTCGAACAGCCTTGCCCCGATCGCGATCTCAAGCTTGGCGACATTCTGTGTCACAGAGGATTGCGTCACGCCCAGAGCCGTCGCCGCCTTGGAAAAGCTTCGGTATCGGCAGGCGGCGTTAAACGCGCGGACCTGATGCTCGTTGACTTTCATGGGGAAGCACTCCCAAGGCGGGTATTAGCAACGCTAATACCCTATCATTCCGGTGTGACACTCTTGCGATAGGCCTCTCTCACATGGAGGGGCGCGGAGCGCCTCAAGCTGGAGACGCCATGCTGAAGTTCATTCACATCACTGACCTGCATCTGACTGCCACCGGCGAGCTTCATCAGGGGTACGACACGACCGCCAGCTTCGCGAAGGCGCTAGATAACATGTTAAGCATGCATAGCGACGCCGCCTTTCTCGTCATCACCGGCGATCTGGCGAACTGGGGCGAACTTGGCGCCTATCGTAAGCTCGAAGCGCTTCTCAAGGATTTCCCGCTCCCCGTCGAGCTCATGATCGGCAATCATGATCACCGGGCATCCTTTCTCTCCGTATTCGGCGAATGGCATCCTTACGAAACGCCTTATGCCCACTATTGCCGGGATACGGCCGACTTCCGCCTCCTTTTCCTGGATACGGCCACGATCGGCACCCATGGGGGTGACCTTTCGCCCGACCGGCTCCGCTGGATCGACCGCCGCATCGGCGAAACCGACCTGCCGGTGCTGATCTTCATGCATCATCATCCGGTGGCCCTCCGTGCGCCCTCCCTTGACGCGAAAGGTCTTTTGAACTGGCCCGCCTTTCACGGCCTACTCGCCAGGCACCGGACGCGGATCAGGCACATTTTTCACGGACACTGCCATATGCTCCTGCAGGGCCATGTAGAAGGCATTCCCTTCACCGGCCTGCGCAGTATGGGGCCGCAGGCCTACACCGATCTGAAAACCGACATGGCCTGCCGCTGGCAGGCTGAGCCGCATTACGCCGTCGTTCTGGCCGACTCGACGTCTCTTGTCGTTCATCTCAATGAATTCACGTATGCCGGGCCGGTTTTCCAGCGCCAGCGGCAGCCCTTTGCCGAGTTCATTGCCCATTGCGCCGAGCGTGGTGTCATCGTCCCGACATCCGCGGCCATTACCGAAGCGGCGGAATAGGAGGAAGCGATGAGCGTGCTTGCCTCGGCCGCGCCTTCCCTGAAAGGGGCTGCAACGGGCGCTGCGGAGCCGCTGTTTTCAATAAATGGGCTCGAAGTGGCTTTCGAAAGCGCCGCAGGCTCCCTGCGCGTCCTGGGGGGCGTCGACCTCTCGCTTGGACGGGGGGAGGCGCTTGGCATCGTGGGCGAAAGCGGGAGCGGCAAGACGCTGACCTTCATGGCCGCGCTCGGCCTTCTCGGCCGAAACGCGCGCGTGAGCGGGGAAGTTCATTTTGCCGGACGGAAACTCACCGGCCTTTCCGAATCAGAGCTGCTGGCGATCCGAGGGCGGAAGATCGGCATGATTTTCCAGGATCCGCAGTCCGCACTCAATCCGGTGCGGACCATTGGCGCACATCTGACCGAGGTGCTGCGCCTGCATGCCGGGCTCGCCCGCAGCGCAGCGCATGATCGCGCGGTCGAGCTTTTGTCCATGGTGGGCATTCCGGCGGCGCGTGAGCGCCTCGGGAGCTATCCGCATGAATTGTCCGGCGGCATGTGCCAGCGCGCCATGATCGCGATCGCACTGGCGCCCGAGCCTGAACTGCTGATTGCGGACGAGCCGACAACGGCGCTCGACGCCACCGTACAGCTCCAGGTGCTGGAACTCCTCTCGGACATCCGCGAACGTACCGGCATGGCCATGGTGATGATTTCGCACGATCTCGGCGTTGTGGCCGAACTCTGCAGCCGCGTAAGCATCATGTATGCCGGCCGCGTGGTGGAGAACGGCAGGGTGCCCGAGATTTTTGAGAAACCTTGCCATCCCTATACAGAAGCGCTGCTGTCGTGCCTGCCCTCTCTTGACGGCGATGCGGTGCCGGTCACCGGCATCGCCGGCGATGTGCCGGTCGCGGGCGCTTATCCGCCCGGCTGCGTGTTCGCACCGCGCTGTGCGCGCGCCAGCGCCATTTGCGGCTGGTCAAGGCCGATTTTGCAGCCGGTAGCAGGTCACGCCGCGTATGTCGCTTGCCACAATCCGATCGGCGGCCTCCATTGATGGAACCGCTGCTTCAGATCACAGGCGTCAGCCACCGTTTCACGGTTCGAGGTGAAGGCCTTTTCGCGCGTCCCGCGACATTGCAGGCGCTCGACGGCATAGACCTTACGCTCTGGCGCGGCAAGGCGTTGGGGCTCGTCGGCGAAAGCGGATGCGGAAAGTCCACGCTCGCCAGGATCGCGGCGGGGTTCATCGCACCGGCCGCCGGCTCGGTTACCCTCGATGGGGCGGCCGTCGAGGTGCGCTCGCGCGGAGACTGGCGCCGTAAAGTGCAGATGGTGTTCCAGGACCCGCTGGCGGCTCTCGATCCGCGTATGGAGGCGGGCAGGCAGATCGACGAAGCGCTGGAGCAAGCGGGCATTCTCAAAGCAGCCGAGCGCGCCGGGCGCCGCCATGAGCTCATGTCCCGTGTCGGGCTCGGAGCGCACCTGGCGGACCGCTTCCCGCACCAGCTTTCCGGTGGGCAGCGACAGCGTGTCGTGATCGCGCGGGCCTTGGCGGCGGGCCCCGAGCTGCTCATCTGTGATGAGCCGCTTGCCGCGCTCGACGTATCCGTTCAGGCGCAGATGCTGGAGCTTTTTGCTGAGCTGCGGCAGTCGCTGGGCCTGACCTATCTCTTCATCTCGCATCAGCTCGCCACGGTGCGCCATCTCTGCAACGACGTCGCGGTCATATATGCGGGGCGGATCGTAGAGCAGGGGCCGGCGGAATCGGTCTTCGCCGCTCCGCGCCACCCCTATACCCGCATGCTGCTTTCAACGGTGCTCGATCCGCGCCGGCAAAGGCCGCGCGAGCGCGGGCTGGTGAGAGGTGAGCCGCCGAGCCCGCTCGCACTCCCGAGCGGATGCGCATTCCACCCGCGCTGTCCGTCGGCCACCGACCGGTGCAGGAGCGAGCGGCCATCCCTCCACGTGAAAGGACGGGAGAAGGTGGCCTGCCATTTCGCGGATCAGATGGCGACCGTCTAAAGCCTGTTTGCGGGCAAAAACATAAACTAAATATAATAACTAGGAGAACGCTTTCTGCTTCGCCAGGAGCCTCGCGTTTAGTGCTCCGCTGTCTTCGCATCCAGCCGGTCGCGAATCCAGTCGCCCAGGATGCTCATCGAGAACGTGGTAAGAAAGATCACGATGCCCGGGCATACGGCGATCCACCATGCCTGCAACAGGAAGCTGCGGCCCTGGCCCAGCATCAGGCCGAGGCTGGTGCCCGGCGGTTGAACCCCGAGGCCGAGAAAGCTCAAACCAGTCTCAAGCAGCACGGTTGCCGGGAAATTCAAGGTGAGCTGTACGATCAGCGCGCTGGCTATGTTGGGCAGCACGTGTCGCCTATAGATGCGCGGCCAGCTCATCGACAGCCCTTCCAGGGCCGCCACATAATTCTGCTCGCGGGCGGAAAGCACCAGGCCGCGGGCGAGCCGCGCAAAGACTTCCCATCCCGCCACGCCGATGAGCAGGAGAAAGATCCAGAAACCCGTGCCAACCACGGCCATGAAGAACAGCACCAGGATGATGAAGGGCACGGCCGCCTGAAAATCCACCGCCGCCATGATCACGTGCTCGACCCAGCCGCGGAAATGCGCGGCGACGAAGCCGAGGACCGTGCCGATAACGGCGCCGAAGAGGGTGCCGAACGCGGCGATGAGCAGGCTGGCTCGGATGGCGTGCAAGAGGCGCGTAAGGATATCGCGGCCGATCTCGTCCGTGCCCAGGATGTGGCTCCAGTCACCGCCGGCAAAGACGGGCGGAGCCAGGCGGGCCAGAAGGTCGGTATCGCGGTAGTCGTAGGGGGAGAGGACGTCAGCGCCTGCGCCCGCCAACGCCAGCAGGACGAGGGTCGCGACGGCGAATTTCACCGTGAGCGGCAGGCTCTTCCGCCGTACTTTCCCGGTTGTGAGAACATGGTCCGTCATCGGCGCATCCGTGGGTCGAGCCAGCCGTAGAGTGCGTCGACGGCGAGATTGGCGAGGATCATGGTCAGCGCGGTCGCGAGCACCACCACCTGCACGACCGGGAGATCGCGCGAGGCCACCGCATTGGCAAGCAGCCTGCCGATGCCGGGCCAGGCAAAGACGGTCTCGACGATGATCGCGCCCGCCACGAGATCGCCGATGCGGAACCCGAGGATGGTGACGAGCGGGATGGCGGCGTTGGGCAGGGCATGCAGCAGCATTCGCCGGCTCGTCGGAATGCCGCGCGCGCGGGCGGAAAGCACATACGTGCTGCCGAGTACGTCGAGCATGCAGGAGCGGGCGAAGCGCGCCACCGCGCCGGCACTGGAAAGTCCCAGCGTCAGCGCCGGCATGACGAGATGCTGCCAGGAGCCGCTCCCGTAGCTCGGCAGAAGGTGCAGATGCATCGAGAAGACGAGAATGAAGAGGATGCCAAGGAAAAAATTCGGCATCGAAAAGGCCATCACCGCAAAAGACATGACGAAACGGTCCAGGGACGTGCCCTGGCGCAGCGCGGCGATGATGCCGAGCGGAATGCCGAGAAAGCTGATGATGAGGCTCAGGATGCCGAGCTGAAGGGTTGCTGGAAGTCTTGCGAGAAAAAGCGCGCCGGCTCCTTCCCCTGAAGCCATGGACTGCCCGAAATCGCCCCTGAACGCATTACCGAGGAAAACGAGGTACTGCTCGTGCAGCGGCTGGTCGAGTCCCCATTTGAGGCGCACTTGTTCGAGATAGGCAGGCTCCGCATCCGGCCCGGCGATCGCCAGCGCCGGGTCGCCGGAGGTGCGCATCATCAGGAAAACGGCGGTCGCCACGACGAAGAGTGTGGCGGCAAGGCGCAGGGCGCGGAGGGTGATGGGGCGGCGAAGCAAGATGAAGTCCCCGTCAGCCTGGCGAGGTGAAGGGCGGCGAGGCCGCCCTTCTTCCCGCTCAGTGGCCAGTCTTGAATGAAAGGTTGTTGGGGCCGAAATCCATCGGGAAGAAGCTGTAGGGCTTCCAGTCGACGGTTTCGCGCATGGCGTAATAGTCGACCGCCTGGAACAGCGGAACCTCCGGCACCTCGGCGTCAAATATGTCGAGCGCTTCCCGGAAGAGTTTCTTGCGCTCCTCGACATCCGTCGTCGTGCTCAGAAGCTCGCCCAGTTCCCAGAAGCGGGCGGGCGGCGCCCATTCGCGGTTCTTGCTATTCTCGGCGGTGCGCGGTGCGGTCGGGCCGAAGGTCGTGTAGAAGGGATGCAGCGGATCGTTGACCTGCATGCCGTCCGAGGCGTTCATCAGGTGATAGGTGCCCTCGCGCAGCGTGGCTCCGCTGTCACGCACCTCGATTTTCACGTTGATGCCGATATCGCGCCACATCTCCTGCAGGATTTGCGCCGCCTGGAGGTAATTCGTGTAGTACCCCTCCAGCACACGCAGCACCAGCTCTTCGCCATTGTACTTCGATTCAGAAAGAAGACGCTTCGCCTCCTCCGGATCGTAGCCGATCGCCGGCCGGTCAGCGAAATAATACTCGCCATGGCCAGGCAGGTTCAGCGGGTGCGGCAGGCGCCCCTCAGTTCCCCAGAGCGCTTCGGCCACGCGCTTCCTGTCGGCGCCGAGCGCAATGGCCCGGCGTAGCTTCACGTCATCCATTGGCGGCGCAAACGTGTTGAAGGCGAGCGTTCTGGTGTTGTCGATGATCGCCGGCTTCACCACGATGCCCGGCTGTCCGCTCAAGGTAGCCTGCTGGTCCGGCGACACGTTGGTGATGACGTCGAGCTCGCCGTTGATGAGGGCTGAAATGCGGGCGGCTTCCTCGGGAATTTCGATGAACTGTACTTCCTTTGCCGGCGGCGTGCCGCCCCAATAATCATCGTGTGCGACAAGACGCAGGATTTCGTGCTGGCGGTATTCCGCAACCTTGTATGGGCCGGTGCCGATCGGCGCCAGATTGAAGCCATCGATGCCTTTCTCGAGGTAATAGTCTTTGGGCACTACCATGCCCAGGGGTGCGGTGAACCGCTTGGCAAAGATCGGGTCCGGCGCCACGGTGGTGAACTTCACCGTATCCGCATCGACGACACTCACATCGGTGAGATTGCCGAAATAAGTTGTACCCTGGACGACGATGCGATCCTTGCCCCACATGTTCTGCTCGCCGAAGGTGAACGCCACGTCTTCGGCCGTGAGCGGTTTTCCATCGTGGAACGTAACGCCCTGACGAATATCCACCTCCCACTCGGTGGGGGAAATGTTGCGCCATTCGGTGGCGATGCTCGGCATCAACTCGGCGCCGTCGCCGCTCTCGTTGGTCCAGTAGCCGCGCTTGATGAGGTGGTCGAAAATCGAATAGGTGATGCGCTGGCCGACATTGTTGAGCTGCAGCCCGGGCGCGAGCCCTTCCGGCAATTGCTCGACGCCGACCTTAAGCACCGGTCGCGCATCCTGGGCGATACCGGTCGATGCCAGGCTGACAGTGGCCAGCAACGCCAGTACGGTGGTCTTCAATAGGTGCATGTCCCTCTCCAACACGGGATCAATGGGCGGCCGGACGGGGCCAAGATACGACGGCAAATTAACGCCGCCTCTTGAAGCGGGAATGACACCGTATTACCGCGGCTAATTCCAAATTCAGCCGCCTGTTTTGAGCATGATCCCGAAAAGTTGCAGACTTTTCGGACAAGATCATGCGGCTAAATCTAACCGCTAGAGCGCGCGTTCCGATTCCATCGGAACGCATCGCGCTCTAGCCGTTGTTGAGGCGCCGGGCGCGAGGGAAGGGAAGTGGGATGAGAATCTACGTTCCGGAGGTCGTCGAGGGCCAGGAATGGATCCTTTGCCGTTACGCGGATGATTACGACCTTTTCAATCAGCTTGGCGGAAGGCAGCAGTCCGGGTGGGATCCGCCCCAGATGTATTTCCTGCGGGAGAAAGAAGACGGTGCCGGCCGCCGCTACTCGGATTTTCCCTGGCACGGCGAGCACGTCCTCATTCTGCGGTCGCGGGCACTGGAGCTGCTGCGACCAGACCTCGAACCATATGGGGAATTCCTGCCGCTACGCGCTGATGAAACCGTGTCGTTGTTCAACGTCACCACCGTGGTGGACGCTCTCGATGAAGAACGCTCGCAGATCGTCCGCTTCGACGATGGCGGCGTGCTTACGATCGAGAGGCACGTTTTTCGACCGGATGCGATCGGCGATGCTCAGATATTCAAGCTGCCGGAGCGGCATGATGGCGTGCGAGTCTCCAGCATCTATCTGCAGGAGACCATCGTGCGCCGCATCGGAGAGCTGGGGCTGAAAGGGGTCGCCTTCGACATGGTTTGGAGCGACGAGGACATTCCTGCCGGGGAGGAAACCGATATCGAGTACCCCTGCGGAGAACCCGTTTCGGTCCCACGCTCGCGGTGGAGAGCCATCAGTAATCTACTGGGGCTGGGAAGCGCTCTTGACACTGATTGGCAGCTGAAGCAGCGCTGAAGCTGCTTCACCGAAATGCGCCTTGCCGGCGGCAGAAGTCTGCCGCGGCGATCAGCATTCACGCGCCGACAATGGTCACTCCGCCGCGATCGACGCGGCTCGATTGTTCACCGCCATCAGATTTCGTGCCCGCTCCAGGCAGGCGGGCTGTTCGAAACCATACCGGGAGCCAATTTCCATCATCAGAACGGTGTCGGGCAGGAAGTCAAGCTCGCTGAAGATGTCTTCCCAATCGATATCCCCCCAGCCCAGGGGCATATGCAGGTCCCCGATGCCGAGTGCCGTCGATTCCTGCGGGTGGAAGGGTTTGTAGAAGGCCTGCGGCCGGCCGAAGGAATCATGGACATGCAGGTGTCCGGCCACCGGGGCCATTGCGCGCAACTGCTCGCGAAAATCGAGGCCGCGATACGTCGCTTCGATGTAAGCATGGCTGAAGTCGATCAGGGCAACCAGATTGGGATGATTGACCGCCTTTACGGTTTCCGCGACCTCCGCAGGGGTTTGCCTATACTGGCCGGGCTCCGTCGTGAAGATATTCTCGAAGGCGACCCGCACGCCGTAGGGTTTGCAGAACTCGGCCAGCTCGAACAGCGCCTCGCGTTCGCGCTGATCGGCGCCGGCGCGATCGAAGATCTGATCGGCGCGGAGATTTCCGCCATGCTGCACGAGAATGCGCGCCCCGATCCGGTCACAGACTTGAGCGAGCGCCTTTGCGGCCTCGAGCTGGTAAGCGCAGATCGCCGGATCCATGAAGTTCGACGAGACGAGGCCGTGGACCGTGTAGCGGAAATCGAACTGCGATGTGAGCGCAGCAAGCCTCTCGGCGCGTTCCTGGATAATGCGCCCGCCGGCGATGAGATCGAGGCTGGTGAGCCCCAGCTCGACGGTGTCGACGCCCATGTCGGCAAGGCGGCGCAGGTCGATCTCGAGGCTGTGCAGCTCGCCGTCGACGGAACCGGAACTAAAACCAGTGGCGATAATGTTGCTCATATTCGTCTCCAATTGGGTGAATTACGGAATGATTTCGGTGCGTAGCTGCAGGGCAAGATCCGGGCTGTCGGACGTGAGATGTCCAACGCGCCGGTTCAGCCACTTGCCGATGAGATCGGCATCGTTGAGCGTCCAGACGCAGAGCCGCTCAAGCGGCATGGCTGCGGTGATCATTTTCCATTCGGCCTCCATCAGCTCATGATGGATCGCGATGATCTCGACCAAGCCGTCCACGTTGGAAAGAAAGCTCTCCAGACCGCCCTGCTGTTCAGCCCAATGGGCATTGACCGATACAAGCCGAGCGATCGTGGGAGCGGTTTTGCGGCATTTCAAGAGAACACGTGTGTCGAATGAGGTGAGGTAACACCGCTCTTCGATGCCGAGGCGGGCGATCTCGCCTGCGACCTTCTCCACGATGCCATTGTAAGGCTGGCCGTTTTCATCCGACTTGATCTCCACGTGGAGCTTGCGGTTCGAGGGCGCGAGGATGGAAAGCACGTCGGAGAGCGTCGGGATCGTGTCGTCCGAATCCTTCAGCCTGATCTGCGATCTCGACGCCGGTGTCAGGGCACGGACCGGCCCGGTGCCCTCGGTCGTGCGATCGAGCGTGGCGTCGTGGATGACGACCAATTCACCGGAATCGGTCAAGTGCACGTCGAATTCGATGGCGTCGACATCGAGTGCAAGAACGTTGCGAAAGCCGGTCCGGGAGTTCTCGGGCCAGAGATTGCGGGCTCCGCGGTGGCCGGTGATGCGTGTCATAGGTGGGTCCTGTCATGTGGTTGTGTCAGCGCACCGTCGGATCGAGCTTGTCGCGAAGCCAATCGCCGACGAGAGAGATCGACAGCGTCGTGAGCATGATCACGAGAGCGGGAGCGAGCATGATCCATGGCGCACTCGTGAGATATTCCCGGCCAAAGCCCACCATGTTGCCGAGGCTGCTTTCCGGCGGCTGAACGCCGAGGCCGAGAAATGACAGCCCGCTTTCCATGAGGATGATCTCGGGAAAGGTCAGGGTCATCGAGACGATGAGCGTCGAGGCGACATTGGGCAGGATGTGGCGCAGATAAACGCGCGCCGGTGTGGCACCCAGCTGCACAACGGCTGCCGCATAGCCCTGCGCGCTTGCCGAAATCGCAAGGCCGCGGGCGATGCGCGCATAGCGCTCCCACCCGTAGAAACCCATGAGGCAGACGAGAAGCACCATGGATGAGCCGAAAAACGCGAGGACGGCGAGCGACATGATCAGGAACGGCAGGGCGGCCTGAAAATCGGCCAGCACCAGCACGAGATGTTCCACGCCGCCGCGAAATTTGGCGGCGGCGAAGCCGAGCAGCGTGCCGAACACTGCGGACAGGATCGTTGCGCCGAAGGCGATCACGAGGGAAACCCGGATCGACTGGATGAGCCGGGAAAGCACATCGCGTCCCAATTCATCCGTGCCAAGCCAGTGGGCGGGATTTCCAGGCTGCGCCAAGCGGTTGGTCAGGTCCATGGCGGTAATGCCGTAGGGGCGCAGAATGTCGGCGAAGCAGGCGACAAGCACCATCGCCGCCAGCCAGACGATGCTTACGCCGACCGAGAACGGAACAGCTTTGCGAAGCCTGGAGATCTGAGCCCGAATTCCGGAAGGTTCCGTTTGCGCCTGGGCGATATTTGCCGAGATCATTCCCATCTCCTCAATGTGCCGTTGCGGCGCGCAGGCGCGGATCCAGCCAGCCGTAGAGAAAATCGACGACGAGATTCGAAACCACCATGGTGGCGGCGATCATCAGGAGGATGCACTGCACCACCGCCAGGTCGCGGTTGGTGACGGAGACCACCAGGAGACGGCCGATACCCGGCCAGGAGAAGATCGATTCCACCACCACGGCACCGGCGATCAGCGAGCCCACCATGAACCCGACGATCGTAACGATCGGTACCGCGGCATTCGGCAGCGCATGTTTCCAGACCACGTCCGGCCACTTCAGGCCTTTGGCGGAAGCTGTCCGGATATAGGGCTGGCCCATCACCTCGATCATGGCGCTGCGCGAGAAGCGCGCCAGGATGCCGATGCCGCCGATGCTCATGGTGATCGTGGGCAGGATTCCATGCATCCAGGTGTCTTGACCGCCCGACGGGAGGACGCCCAGGATCACCGAAAAGATCAGGACCAGCACCAGGCCCATTACGAAGGACGGGATGGTGAAGCCGAAGATCGCGAGCAAGATGACGCCGCGATCGGCGAAGCTCTGTCGATGAAGCGCGGCATAGACCCCGGCCGGTATCCCTATCAGGAGCTTCAGGATAAGCGCCGGAACCGTCAGCTGAAGAGTGGCGGGAACGCGGTCGAGGACAAGCTGCAGGGCGGAAGCCTTGTCACGCATGGAGACGCCGAAGTCCCCGGACAGGATCGACTTGAGATAGGCGATGTATTGCACCCAGAGCGGCTGATCGAGCCCCCAGGCCTTGCGGAAAGCGTCGACTGCATCCTGCGGAACGTCGGGTCCAAGCATCACCTGCGCCGGGTCGCCCGACATGCGCAACACCACGAAGGCGAAGGTAACCACCGCAAGAATGGTAATGATGGCGCGGAAGAGGCGCGTTAGCATGAAACGGATCATCGTCACCTCCGGCTATGCGGCGATTGGCGCGGTTTCGCCTTGGATCAAGTGACAGGCGGCCGTCCGCTCACGCCCGATGGGGCGCAGAGGTGGGGCGCTTTTCCTGCAGATATCGGCCGCAACGGGACACCGCGGGTGGAATGCGCAACCGGAAGGACGGTTGGCCGGGTTCGGCGGCTCACCCTGAAGGATCATGCGTCCCTGAAGCACTTTGCCGGGCACGGGCACACTCGACACCAGGGCTTTTGTGTAGGGATGCTGCGGCGATTGGAAGATCACGTCGGAGGACGCTTCTTCAACGATACGCCCGAGATACATGACAGCAACGCGGTCGGCCATGTTGCGGACGACCTTAAGGTCATGGCTGATGAACACCATCGCAATGCGCCGCTGTTCCTGCAGGTCGCGCAACATGTTTACTACCTGGGCCTGGATGGAGACGTCGAGGGCCGAAACAGGCTCGTCGCAAACGAGCAGGCGGGGATTGGAGGCGAGCGCGCGGGCAATCACGGCACGCTGGCGCTGTCCGCCGGAAAGCTCGTGCGGGTAGCGGTTTGCCTGGTCGCGCCGGAGTCCCACGGCGGACATGAGTTCCTCAACCCGCGCCGCCCGTTCCTCTTTCCTGCCGATATCATGTATGGCAAGCGGCTCGCCGATTTGGGCGGCAATGGTCAGCCGGCGGTCGAGCGCCGCCAGCGGGTCCTGATAGACGAGCTGCATGCTGGCGCGAAGAGCCCGCCATTCGGGGGTGCCGAAGCGGGGGAGCGGCTTTCCTTCGAACTGGACTTCGCCCGATTGCGCCGGGTCTATGCCGAGCAGCATTCTTCCGAGCGTCGACTTGCCTGAGCCGGATTCGCCGACGATGCCAAGGGTTTCGCCCGGCCTGACGCCAAGGGAAACGCCATCCACAGCGCGCACCGGTGTGGGTTGGCCGAAGAGGCCGCGACGCACCTGGTAAATCCTGACCAGGCCGCGGGCTTCGATGAGAGACTTCGTCACTATGCGAATTCCAGAATGCGGGCCCTGGCCGCCTGAGATGGTTCAGGGACCGGGCTGTGGCATGCGAGCCATCGGCCGCCCTGCATCGATTCCAGACTGGGCTGGGTGGTTCGGCACACTTCCTGGGCCCGGGAACAACGCGGCGAAAACGCGCAACCTTCCGGAAGATGCTTGGGGTTCGGAACAGTGCCGGGAATGGGGATCAATCGTTGACGCGGGCCATCGATCCGGGGGATCGCGTCGAAGAGGCCGCGCGTATAAGGGTGACGCGGATCAGAGAACAACTGTTCGATGCTCCCCTGTTCGACGATGCGCCCGGCATACATGACGCAGACACGCTCACAGACCTGCGATACCGCACCGAGATCGTGGCTGATGAAGACCATCGCCATCCCGGTTTCGGCGCGCAGCTGTACAAGAAGATCGAGAATCTGCGCCTGAATGGTGGCATCCAGCGCCGTTGTCGGTTCATCGGCGATGAGAAGGTCCGGCTGTCCCGCAAGCGCCATGGCGATCATCAGCCGCTGGCATTGGCCGCCGGAGAATTCGTGGGGGTAGAGATCGAAGCGGTGGCGGGCGTCCGGAATGCCGACCATGTCCATCAGCCGGAGAGCCTCGGCCTTTGCGGCTTCGCCATGAAGCTGGCGATGAATGGCAAGCGCCTCGGCAATCTGCCTGCCGATGCGAAGCACCGGATTGAGAGAACTCGAAGGATCCTGGAAGATCATCGCGATGCGCCCCCAACGAATGTCTTCAAGCATGCTGCGGGGGGCTCCGCAGACCTCATGCCCATCCACGCGCACGGACCCGGTGACGGACGCCTTCCCCGGCAGGAGACCCAGGGCGGCGAGCCATGTCACCGATTTGCCGCAGCCGGATTCGCCGACCAGGCCCAGAGATTCGCCTCGCGCCACATCCAGATCAATGCCGTGGAGAACCTGAACTCCGTCGAACGCGACTTTCAGATCACACAGTTCCACCAGGTTGGATGGCATCGGGGGCACCTCCTTCGATCAAGATTTGCATGCCTACCGCAGCGGTCCGCATGCTCCTGTTGAACGGGAACAGCCCCGGCGATGAATATCGCCGGGGCCGCAAGTCAAGCTATTAGAGGTTCCAGTTGCTGGCGCGGAAATCCATGGCAAAGGCCGGGGCGGCCTTCCATTTCAGCGAGGATTTCATGCCGGTGAAGACGGCGTTCTGATGCAGGACCTGATAGACCGGGTCCTCGCGCTCGCAGATCTCCAGCATCCGCGCGAAGGCCTTCTTGCGCAAAGTCTTGTCGGTGCTGGTTTCGAGGACGACCGAGAGTTCGTTGACCTCCGCGTTCGTCCAGTCCTTCTTCTGCTGCACCTCGCCATTCGGGCCGAACTGGGCGACCATCGGCGTCACGGGATCGTTGATGTTGGCCGATGCCGACCAGTCGCGAACGCCCTTGACGCCCGCGGGGTCGTGGATCTGCCCCCAGTTTTCCTTCATCTCGATCTGAACATTGAGGCCGACCTGCTTCCACATCTCCACCATGATCTGGCCGTTGGCCGTCTGGTTCGTGTAGTAGTTGTTGAGGAGGCGGAAGGGGATCGGGTCGCCCTTGTAGCCTGCCTGCTTCAACAGATCCTGAGCCAGCTGAGGGTTGAACTCGGGCGCCTTCCAACCCTCGATATACATTTCGCCGTAAGACGGGAACTGCAGGCCATCCGGAACGACGGTCTGCCCGGCCCAGAGCGCCTCCACGATGGCCTGCCGGTCGATCGAATGGGTCATGGCCCGACGCACAAGCGGGTCCGCCAGGATGGGGTTCTGGACGTTGAAGACGGAGATGCGGTGGTTCAGGATGGTGGAACCCTGTACCTCGAAGCCAGGCGCGGACTGCACGGCGGGGATCTGATCCGGCGGCAGGTCGCAAGCGAAATCATACTCGCCGGAGAGCAGACCGTTCACGCGGGACGAGACTTCCGGAACCTCTACGAAGCGGATCTCCTCGAGCGGCGGGCGCCCGCCCCAATACTCATCGAACGCGACGAGGGTGAGCGAAACGTCCGGCTTGAACTCCCCGACCATGTAGGGGCCGGTGGTCACCGGCTTGCGCGCCCAGTCGACATAGCTCGGTGCCTCGTCCCAGGCCCGCCGGTTTGCGATCTGGCTGCCGAAAGCATAGAGCCGGCCTTCGAGCGTGATGTCGGGCGTCGCGTTGTGAAAACGCACCGTGTATTTGTCGACCGCCTCGACTCCGGCAAGCGCCGGCCACAGGCGGCGGCCGATGCCGGGCACGGAGGCGGGCAATTCCTTGGCCGTCGTGGGCTTGTGCTCGTCCTCGAAAATGGTCTTGCCGCCGGCGGGCTGGGTGTCTCCGAAGAGCCGCTGTGCGGAGAAGCTGAACACGACGTCGTCGGCGGTCAGTTCGTCGCCATTATGGAACTTGACGCCCTGGCGCAATTTCAGTTCCAGCGTCTTGTCATCAATGCGCCGCCACTCGGTGGCAAGCCCTGGGACCGGACCCTGGTTGCCCATCCAATCGCGGAGGATGAGGCCTTCCCACAGATTGGGGAAGAACACACGCTCGCCGACATTGGACTGCTCGTTCCAGATATCGAGCGTGTTGTTGTTGGTGATCTTCTGAACCGCCACCGTTACGGAAGGCCGCTTGCCCTGGCCGAACGCAATCCGCGGCAAAACAAGGCTGCTGGCGGTTGCTCCCATAAGTCCGAGCACGACACGCCGATTGGTCAAAATCATCTGTTCTCTCCACTGGAAACGCGAAAGAAGCGCATGCTCGTCTTTGAGCATTTCCAGTGTCGGTTTCTTAACGTGTGGATGAAGTTTTCATGACAATTCCCACTCCCGCTGCCTCGGGCAGATGTGGGAAAACCATCGCCGCCATGCGGAAATGCTTGCGGCCGGAGACGGCGCTCACCCGTCTCCGGCCGCAGGGCCGTTCAAGATTGCCGGCGGTTAGCCGGTCTGGCTCATCGCTGCCTTGACCCGTTCCGGCCTGAAGGGTGTCTGGCGGAGCCGCACGCCGATCGCATCGTAGACCGCATTGCTGATCACAGCGGCCGTCGGACAAGTCGACGGCTCGCCGCCGCCATAGGACGGATATTCCGGCCGGTTGTTCACGAACACGATGTCGATCTGGTCGGGGATCTCCTCGAAGCGCAGGATCGGATAGCCCTCCCAGTCGAGGCTGGTGACGCGCGAATTGTCGAACGTCACCTCCTCATGCAGGGTACGGCTGATCGACTGGATGATGTTTCCCTCGATCTGGTTGCGCAGACCGTCGGGGTTGACCACGAGCCCGCAGTCATGCGCGACCACCACTCGCTTCACCCTGATCTCGCCGCTTTCGCGGTCGACGGTCACGTCGGCAATCGTGGCCACGCGCGCGTCGTCTCGATTGACCCAGGCGATGCCGCGGCCGGTAGCCAACTTGCCGTCCTGCTTGGGCGCTGGCGAGGGGCGGCTTTCCCAGCCATAGGCTTCCGCCGCAGCGCGCAGCACATCGACTGCTCGCTCGTCGCCGAGATATTTGAGGCGGAACGACAGCGGGTCCTGCTTTGCCTCGGCGGCCAGCTCGTCAATGAACGCTTCCATGGCATAGGTGGTCTCGAACTGGGCTGGTGAGCGAAGCCAGGCCGTCAGCAGGCCCACGCGGCCCATGCCATGGCAAGCCACATCGGCATTGTCGAATGTGTAGGCATAGGTGATGGAAGCACCGCCTGTGCCCTCCCTGCCGATCGCGGGAAGGCCGGCGAGTTCCACGGCGATCAGGCGCGTGTCGCCGGTCGTCGGAACCCACATGTGGTGACGCCACGCAACGACATTGCCGTTCTCGTCCAGCGCGCCCGTCAGGTCCTGCACGATCGGCGGGCCCTTCGGCTCCCAGCCATGCTCGTCCCACCGCATCCACTGGACGCGGACCGGCCGTCCCACTGCCTGCGACAGCAATGCCGCGTCGGGGATGACGTGCTCCAGACCGTTACGGCCATAGGCGCCGGAGGCCTCATGCCAGATCACCTCGATACGGTCCTCCGGAATGCCGAGCATCTTCGACATGTCGGCGCGCATCTGATGCGGCATCTGGGTGCCGGCCCAGAATGTAGCGCTGTCGGCGCGCACATCCGCGATCGCACAGGACGGACCGATGCTTCCATGCATCTGGAAGGGGGTCTGATACGTGGCTTGGATTGTCTTGGCGGCGAAGGGCAAGGCCAGGTCCACAGAACCCTTGGCCGCCGCGGATTCATTGGTGCCCGCGGTCTTGCGCAGCGTGTTCCAGATCTCGGCCTGTTGCGGCAGACCCGCCCAGTCGCCCCACTTTGCCTGGGCGCTCTGCGGCCCCTCGGGATCGAGGGTGGAGCCCAGCTTCTCGGCAGCCTGGATCGCAGCCCATTCGGTCTCGGCGACGACGCCGAGGAAATTGCCGCGCTGCACCACCTGCACGAAACCGGGAATGTCCTTCAGCCCGCTTTCGTCCACGCTGACAAGCTCGGCCCCCACACCGTATGGCCGGACCACCCTACCATGCAGCATGCCGTCTATTTTCAGGTCGTGGATGTAGGTGAATTGCCCGGTCACCTTGCCCGGGATGTCCTTGCGGCGAACGGATTGACCAATCACCTTGTAGCCGGAAGGGTCCTTCACGGGCGCATCCGGCGCGACTTCGAGCTTGAAGCCGGTGCCGGAAGCCTTGATGTCGATCTCCAGTTGCTTGCCAGCAACGAGTTCGCCGAAACTGACCGTTCGCTCCGGCGCGCCGATCACGGCCACCATTCCTTCGCGCGCGACCAGTTGTTGGGCCGGCAGCTTGAAATGCTCCGCCCCCATGTCCAACAGGGCTTGCCGGGCGGCCGCGGCGGCATTGCGGATCTGCGGGCCGGCATAGCGCACTGTCATGCTGCCATAGGTGGGGCCCTGGTCGACGGTCTTCGACGTCGTGCCCATTACCACGTCCAGCCGGTCGACCGGAAACTCCAGTTCCTCCGCCGCAATTTGCGCCAAGGCGGTTTCCACTCCGGTTCCCGTCTCGACCTTGCCGGTGAAGAGCGTTGCCGTATTGTCCGGATTGATCGCCAGCCAGGCGGAAAGCTTGCTGGAAGCGGGCGAGGCGACCGAAGCGCCCTGCTCCTCGCCGGCGGCCAGCACCGATGTCGGGTCCACAATGGTGAAGGCTACCACGAGCCCTGCGGAGCCCTTCAGGAAATTGCGCCGGCTAAGCCGAGCGGATCCATGCAGATCTTGGGGCTGCGTGTTCATCCCTGACCTCCCTTGGCAGCGCGTTCGACAGCGCGGACGATGCGCATATGCGTGCCGCAGCGGCACAGATTGTCATTCAACGCCTGCTTGATATCGTCGCGGCTAGGGTTGGGGTTTTCGTCAAGGAAAGCCTTGGCGGTCATGATCATTCCGTTGATGCAGTAGCCGCACTGCGCGGCCTGCTCGTCGATGAATGCCTGCTGCAGCGGGCCCGGCGCATCGATCGTGCCGAGTCCTTCCAAGGTGACGATCTTGCTGCCTTGGGCCGCCGAAATCGGCGTCACGCAGGAGCGCGTCGCTGCGCCGTCCACGAGCACCGTGCAGGCGCCGCACTGTCCGAGACCGCAACCGAATTTGGGGCCGTGAAGACCGAGGTCGTTCCGCAGTGCATAAAGTAACATGCTGTCTGGATCGGCCTGAACCGTATGGTCCTGACCGTTAACATTGATAGTAATCGATTCTGCCATGAAAATTCCTCCATGCCTCGTATCGCAGAGAAGGCGGCGATGCTGGGTGTTCGTGCTGGGACGCACAAGGAAGGTTTGAAACGCTATCGCCGCTTTCCGGCAGCGTCAACGTCGTGGTCGATCAATGAAAAATGATTTGGCCCGAACTGTTCTTGGGCCTCATAATTCGGTTTTGTCTATAACAAGCTTCGCGCTCACCATGAAAGTGCGAAGCAGGTCCGCGGCCAGGTCATGATGGACAGGGCACGTCGTCAGGTGATCTCAAGACGGCTGATCCGGTCGTTGGCAACGGTGAAAGTCATCGTTCCGATACCATTGAAGCCGCCGCCGCTGACGGCGACCTTTACACGGTAGCGCCCGCCCGTCTCTGACCATTCCTGAACGTCGAGGCGCGAACCGACGCCTATATTGTCGCTCTCGTTCCAGCGGGCGATCTCCGAGGAACCGGCATAGGTCCGGCCCCAATCGACCAGTGTGGCATCAGGAGCGAATGCGGCAACAAAAGCCTGCCTGTCGCCGGCATTGGTTGCAGCAAAGAAGCTCTGAATGGCAGCGGGCATTGACGCGTTCATGCGGGTCCTCCCAAACAGCCTAGAGCATGATCCCAAAAAGTGCAGACTTTTTGGACGAGATCATGCGGCTAAATCAAACCCCTAGAGCGCGCGTTCCGATTCCATCGGAACGCATCGCGCTCTAGCGCGCGGCGCTCAGCTTGTCCTGGGTTTTGGTTTCGAAGTCTGCGGCATCGTGACGCTCGTGAAGCTGCTTCGACAAGTCACCGCTGATGCGATTGACCATCCGCCCTCGCTGAACCGCCGGGCGCTTGAGAATCGTGTCGGCCCAACGCTGTACATGGCTGTACTCATGGACCGAGAGAAACTCGGCGGCGTCGTAAATCCATCCTTTCACGAGGCCACCATACCACGGAAAGGCCGCGATATCGGCAATGGTATATTCGTTGCCCGCGAGAAATTCGTTCTTGGCAAGATGTCTGTCGAGCACGTCGAGCAGGCGCTTTGCCTCCATCGCGAACCGGTCGATGGCATATTCGATCTTGACGGGTGCGTAGACGTAGAAATGGCCGAAACCGCCCCCGAGATAGGGAGCGCTTCCCATTTGCCAAAAGAGCCAGGACAGGCATTCGGCCCGCCGGGCGGCGTCCTTGGGTAGGAACGCGTCGAATTTTTCCGCGAGATAAAGGAGGATCGCGCCCGATTCGAAGA
>Ga0182749_1000744_pt1 | contig 28110 bp, 25 predicted proteins | sample eDN3rd37CKraftMG_FD_128875 | JGI IMG/M metagenome (GOLD analysis project Ga0182749, IMG submission 128875) | Enriched Miracle-Growth compost microbial communities from Emeryville, California, USA - eDNA 3rd pass 37_C Kraft MG (version 2) (version 2) ...
CCCTAGAAGATAAAATGAAGCCAGTCGATGTTAACCTCACGACCTCCTGCGAATGTAACCCGATCGGCATAAATCTGTGAAATATCGTGACCTGAGAGACTTTCTCGCGCAGCTTGAGCGCGCTGGCGAACTCAAGCGGGTGACCGCGCCCGTATCAACCCGGCTCGAAATGACGGAAATCAGCGATCGGGTGCTGCGCGCCCAGGGCCCCGCCCTGCTTTTCGAGCACCCGCTGCACAATGGCGCGCGCGCGCAAATGCCTGTCCTGACCAATCTTTTCGGCACCCCCCGGCGTGTGGCCTGGGGCATGGGGGCCGATGAGGTGAGCGCATTGCGCGATGTGGGCGAGCTGCTGGCATCGCTGCGCGAACCGGAGGCGCCGCGCGGCCTGCGCCAGGCGCTGACAACCGTGAACACGCTCAAATCCGCCCTGTGGGATATGAGCCCGAAGAATATCCGGAACGCTCCATGCCAGGAGCTTGTGCTCGAAGGCGACGACGTAGACCTGAACACGCTGCCCCTGCAATATTGCTGGCCCGAGGATGCCGCGCCGCTGCTTACCTGGGGGCTGGTCGTGACGCGAGGCCCGAATGCCAGGCGCCAGAATCTGGGTATTTACCGCCAGCAACTCATCGGGCGCAACAAGCTCATCATGCGCTGGCTGTCGCACCGGGGCGGCGCGCTCGATTTCCGCGACCACTGTCTGGCCAATCCGGGCAAGCCTTTTCCAATCGCGGTGGCGCTGGGCGCTGATCCGGCAACCATCCTCGGCGCTGTCACCCCCGTTCCGGACAGCCTTTCCGAATACCAGTTTGCAGGCTTGCTGCGCGGTTCGCGCACGGAGCTCACAAAGACGCTGGGCAGCGATCTTTCCGTGCCTGCGTATGCGGAAATCGTTCTCGAGGGGCATATCCTGCCCAACAGCGATCCTCGCGCCCTGCCCCCGACCGTGCCGGATCGGCCGAAGCAGGCAGGCGTTCCGGCTGGCGGTCCCGGCGCCATACATGCGCCTGCGCCCCCGCCGGATACCGGCTATGAGGTCACGCTCGAAGGGCCTTACGGCGACCATACCGGCTACTACAATGAGCAGGACTGGTTCCCGGTATTCACCGTCGAGCGCATCACCATGCGCCGCAAGCCTATCTTCCACAGCACTTATACAGGCAAGCCGCCAGACGAGCCAGCCGTGCTCGGCGTGGCGCTGAACGAAGTATTCGTGCCATTGCTCAAGCGCCAATTGCCGGAAATCGTGGATTTCTATCTGCCGCCCGAGGGCTGCAGCTATCGCATGGCAGTGGTTTCCATGCGCAAGCAGTATCCGGGCCACGCCAAACGGGTGATGTTCGGCCTGTGGAGCATTCTGCGCCAGTTCATGTATACCAAGTTCATTGTCGTGGTGGACGAGGACGTGGATGTCCGCAGCTGGCAGGAGGTCATTTGGGCCATGACCACACGCATGGATCCCGTGCGCGACACGGTCCTGGTTGAAAATACGCCTATCGATTACCTGGACTTCGCATCGCCGGTGTCCGGCCTGGGTGGCAAGATGGGGCTGGATGCCACCAACAAGTGGCCCGGCGAAACCCAGCGTGAATGGGGCCGGCCTATCAAGATGGATGCGGATGTAAAGGCACGGGTGGACGCGATATGGGGCGAGCTGGGGCTCTAGCCCGCCCTGCCGCCGCTGCCTGATGCGGATGCCGCGACGAGGGCGGCGTCCGCATGCCTAGCGGATTTTGTCTTCGGCGTCCTCGCCTTTGCGATTCATGTTGCGCGCCATCTGCCAGCTCAGCAGGAGGCCCGCGCCTATTCGCCACCAGACCCGGCGCTTGCCCTTGCCCAGGCCGGACAGCAGCGCCGACGCGCTGGAGGTAAGCAGCGGGTAGCGGCGCGTCAGCTTCACCGCTTGCCACAGCCAGTCTGTGGGCGAGCGCGAGGAAAAGCGGGGAAAGGCATTGTGCATCAATGCGCGCGGCTGCAGTTGCGATGCCAGCTCCCTGGCGCCGCGCGCAACAGCCTGGCGCTCCAGGGCCGCCCTGGCCCGTGCCAGCTCAATGCGTACCGCCCGCTCCTGGGCCGTATTGCGATTCGACTGGGTCATGGCAGCTCCCTTCCCTGGAGATCCCCAGGCGAGGTTGCCGACTCAGGATCGCGCAGGCGCTCAGCCAGCGCCAGATCCCGCTTCAGCTCTTCCACCGTCGCCGAGAATGGCATGGGCGCATAAAGAAGCCTGTTGCGTATGGCCAGGAAAAAGCCTGCGCCGATCAGCACATAGATCAGCGCCAGCAGCCCGAGCGCCAGATAGCGGGCATCCGTGGGCCAGAAATACAGTGCAACCGCAATGGAAAAAACCAGCAGCCCCAACGTCAGGAACAGCAACGCGCCAAACGCCATGCCCAGCATGGTGATGAGCTGGGATTTCTGCTCTGATGCCTCGAGCGAGAACAGCTCAATCCGGGTACGCACGATGGACAGCAGCGTACACGCCAGATCTCCTACGGATTGTCTAAGAGCCATAGATTGCCTTCATGCAAAAGCCTGCCGCGCGCAAGGCGGCAGGCGTTCGGGCGTGGCGCCCCGGATACATCAGCGCCGGCAGATCAGCGCGCCGAGCAGCACACCGGCCAGGCCGGCCAGGCCGATGGCCTGCCAAGGGTTGTCATGCACGTAATCGTCCGTGACGCGCGCGGCGCGCCGGCCGCGCTCAAGCAGTTCGTCCTGGGTGTCATACAGCGCCTCGCGTGTGCGCTTGAGCGACAGCAGCGCGCTTTCCCGCAGTTCGGCGGCCTTGTCCCCCGTAGCCTCGGCCGCTTCGCGCAACAGTTGTTCCGCATCGTCCAGGCTTTCCTTGACGCTTTCGATGAACTGCTCTTCACTATTGCGGACTGTTTTCTTTGTTGCCATGATCCACTCCTAATCACAAGTGCGAATGAAACGAAAGGGTAAAGCCTCGCCGGCTCCGATTCCTGGCATCATATCCGGCCAGCGGGCAAATGGGCCAGATCTGCGCCGGCGTCGACCAGCAAATAATGGGCCCAAGGCCTATCAGCGCAATTCGGTGACCTCCACCTTGGACGCCACCCCGCTCTGCACGCTGTCCTGGCGCATCACCATGCTGACATCAGGGCAGAACCAGTCGGTAACCGTGGCCGTCATCCCCGGAATCGGCAGCACAAGCCCGTTGATTGACGCCTGGGTAGCCTCGCTGACACGGGTGTAGCGCACCGGCCAGCACGACTGCCTGCCCGCAGCGGTATCGATCTCCTGACGCGTCCCGACGGTGCGTTCGCCGGTACGGATGACCAGCGGCTGGGCATTGGCCGCTTTCTTGTCGACCTGGATCTCGAAATTCTGCGCTGGAAACGTCTGCCCCTCGCGGGAGATCGGCGTGCCATAGGAAAACAGCCCGAGCATGCGCAGGTCGAACTTGCCTTTTACCGGCTCGCGCTTGCCACTGCCGTTTTCCCGCTCAAAAGTCGCCTGGCCATTCTTCACGGTCATCCAGTAATCAAGTTTGCTCTTGCCCGCCGGCAAACCCGCCAGCCCATAGCTGGCAGTGCCTTGCACCCGCGCCTGGCAGGCATCACCCGCCTGCCTGGACACATTGGAAAAGCTCAGGTCAGCCCCCAGGCTCAACATACCAGCGCCGTTGAGCGTGACGCGGCCCCCATCGTGCATGAAAGGGGTCTGGCACATTCCCGCGGCAGCAGCCGGTGCGGCAGAGACCGCCGCCAGGGCGGAAAGCCATGCCGCGCCAAGCAGCAACCTGTTGATAGACATTTGAGCCATAACGATACGCCGGACAGACATCAATTGACTTGATGCACCACAATAATAACGATGTTTCATACTAACCGATTTGCACTGCCCACCCAGCATTTTGCCGGGGCGCTCGGGTTAGCAATTATTTAATCGCGTTACAAACAGGGTCGGGGCCATGGGGCGTCGCGGCACATGCCGGAGAATCGCGGTGCGTGTCAGGCTTCTTTCTGGCGCGTTCCGAAGATGCGGTCACCCGCGTCGCCCAGGCCCGGAATAATATAGCCGTCCTCGTTCAGGTGGCTGTCGATCGAGGCGGTGTAGATCTCCACATCGGGGTGGCGCTCCTCGACCGCCCGTATGCCTTCGGGCGCGGCCACCAGGACGAGTGCGCGTATGGAGCGCGAGCCCGCTTTCTTGAGCAGGTCTATGGTGGCGATCATGGAACCCCCGGTGGCAAGCATGGGATCGACGATAAGCGCCGCGCGCTGGTCCATCTGTCCCGCCAGGCGCTCCAGATAGGTCTGCGCCTGCAGGGTTTCCTCATTGCGGGCGATACCGACCGCGCTGACGCGCGCCCCCGGAATCAGGCTGAGCACGCCATCCAGCATGCCAATGCCCGCGCGCAGTATGGGCACGACAGTCACTTTCTTGCCCGCCAGCTTCTCCACATCTATCGGTCCTGCCCAGCCTTCGATACGCACCGGCTCCAGCGGCAGATCCTTCATGGCCTCATAGGTCAGCAGCGCGGCTATTTCCTGTGCCATCTCGCGGAAATTCTTGGTGCTCAGATCGGCGCGGCGCATCAACCCCAGCTTGTGACGGACCAGGGGATGGCGGATTTCGTGAATGGGCATGGAAACTTCCTCGGCTGTATGGCTGCTCGGTATTTTGTGATGATCAGTATTGTATTGCGCCCGGCCTGGAACCCGCCATCAGGCCGGCGCGCCCGCCGGCCAGGGAAGCTGCCGCTGGACGCCGCCCGTTCAGCGCGCGGCAAGCCAGGCAACCAGGGCATCGTCGAACGCACGCACAGCGGCGGCACGCTCATCGTTGACCAGACTCACGAGAATATAGCGCTTGCCGCTGGCGCCCAGCACATAACCGGCCAGCGCGCGCGTATCGCGCAGACTGCCTGTCTTCAGGTGCGCCATGCCCCTGACCTCGTCATCGCGCATCCGGCGCCGGACCGTGCCGTCGACACCGGCAATGGCAAGCGAGGAAATGAACTCAGGCATCAGAGGCGAGCGCCATGCGGCATCCAGCATGCCGGCCATGCCCTGGGCAGTCACACGGCCAACCCGCGAAAGCCCCGCGCCGTTGTCCAGCACCCAGCCACGGGTGTCCACACCCTGCCCCGCCAGCACGGCAAGCGCCGCCGCTGCGCCGGACTGAGGCGTGGCGCCAGCGCCCGAACGCTCGGAGCCCAGGGTCAGCAGCACCGTGCGTGCCATGACATTATTGCTGTGCTTGTTGATGTAGCGGATGGTGTCCGCCAGCGTCTGAGAATCATGCCAGGCCAGCAGCGTTGCATTGCCGGGCACGCGCCCCGCCCGCACCCCTCGGCCCAGCGTGCCGCCCAGTTCGCGCCAGAGCATGGTGAACAGGGCAGAGAAATACTCCTGCTGCGGCAATGCCAGGCGATAGACACTGAATTCTCCGCAAGACCCCGCCGCCGACCCGCCTATGCGAACCACAAACTCATCCTGCACGGGCAGCACCTGTGTGGAAATGGAAGGCGACCCAGGACATACCGCATCGCTCCATTCCACCTTGCCTTCGATCCGCACGCCGCGAAACGGCGGATCGAGCACCGGCACCCATTTGCGCGCGGCAACATCGGGCTGGAACAGAAGGCGCACCGCGCCCAGCCCCACCATCATGGCGTCCGGGCTGGCGTTATAAGGCCGGTCGGGCGCATCATCGAAGGCGCCCGGATCAATGCCGACCTGCCCGAAGATGGATCGATCCACCACGACCTCGGACAGGTTCTTGATGCCGCGCATGCGCAACTCGCGCAGCAGCCCCCAGAGATCCTGCATGGTAAAGAATGGATCGCCGCCGGCCTTGATATACAACGGCCCCGAAAGCGTGCCGTGTTCATCGACACGGCCCTTATTACCTGCCAGCGCCTGCGTGCGCCAGGTATAGTCCGGCCCCAGGCCCGACAGCCCCGTCCATGTGGTGACCAGTTTCATGACCGACGCCGGGTTCCGGGGAACCTGCGGGTTAATGGACATCAGCGGCGGCCCGCCTATCTCCTGCACGTACAGGGAAAGCGCGCTGTCCGGCAGACGGCTCGCGCGCCATGCCTGGGCCAGCTCGGGCGGCAGCCCCTGGGCGCGCACGATCCCCGACACCAGCGTGGCGAGCAGCAGCGCCGCCATGATCCACGCGCGCATGATGCCGCCAGCGCCTCCGCGCCTGCTCCAGTATCCATTGCTGTCATGTCGCCTACGCACAACCGGCATGGTCATCTTGCCGCGCTCCCTGCAAAAAAAGAAAACATCAGCATAAACCAAAGTGTTCGCACCTCCGCCTGGAACACTGGCATATCCGGTTGCATGGCAGGGAAAACACCCTCCCGCAACCTGCGCAAAGCCTGCCTCAGCCGGAGGAATTACATGTATATTATTATTACAACCGCCCTATAGACCACGCTCACACCAGCAGGCAGGATCGTGACAGAACACAGCACCCCGCGCCTGGAAAACAGGCTTGCAACGCCCCGGCCCGTCAGCTACTCGGACCAGGTATACGGACGCATTCTTTCCGACATCGTATCCGGGGACCTGACCGAAGACGGACGCCTGCCGCCCGAAAATGAGCTGTGCCAGCGCTTTGGGGTATCCCGCCCGGTCGTGCGCAAGGCCTTGTCCCGCCTGCGCCTGGACGGGCTTGTCGAAACCCGGCGCGGCAGCGGCACCTATGTGGTCAACCGCCCCTCCGAAAAGCTCAGGCCCGCCGACCTGACCGCCATATCCAAAGTATTGCGCTATCTGGAACTGCGCCTGCTGGTTGAAGGCCAGGCCGCCGCCTACGCGGCGCAGCGCCGATCCTCCGACGCCCTGGCCCTGATCGTGCGCGCCCATACACGCTTTGTCGACCAGATTTCCGCAGGCAGCTTCCGCCCCACGGGCGACCGCGATTTCCACATGGCCATTGCCATGGCCACGGGCAATGAGTTCTTTGTCTCCACGCTTGATCACGCAAAAGCGGAGTTGTCAGACTTCCAGACAATTACGCTGTCATTGACCAAGGCAGGCTCGCCCGAGCGAGCCCGTTCCGTCATGCAGGAACACGCCAATATCGTGGAATCTATTCGCGCCCAGGACCCCGTAGGAGCCAAGATTGCCATGGAGTTCCACATTCTCCAAGCCAAACGGCGGCTGACCGACCGCTCATACGAACCGTGATTCGCCAGAAAAGAACAACTCAGGAATATCCCTGACAGATTCAGGCAAATCTGTTTTTCATGTTTACAACTTTATAGGCCACTGATACAGTCATCCCACGGCTGCTGTCACGTTCATCCCGGCCTCTTTTCGCTGCCCGCGAAAGCCGCTGCAATGGCACGCCCGGACGCCCACAGCCAGGAAGCCGGCACCCAAAGACCGTCCCCCTGGCAAGCGTCGCTGTACTCCATGATGTCATCACACGCTATCAGAGAGTCGGAGGAGACCTCAATGCTCATCAGAACGAAACAGGCAGCGGCCAGTGCGGCCGCTTCTTTGCTGACCCTGGCGCTTTCAGGGACGGCCTGGGCCGCGCAGCCAGGCGAAATCACCATTGTCCTGCCCGAACGCCCCGCCAACCTCGAACCCTGCCGCTCCATACGCTCGGACATTGGGCGTGTCATCAACATGAATATCACGGAGACGCTGACCAATATCCAGCCCAAGGAAGGCACGGTCGCGCCAGCCCTTGCCGAAAGCTGGGAACAGGTCGATGACAAGACCTGGCGCTTCAAGCTGCGCGACGGCGTCAAGTTCCAGGATGGCGCGCCTTTCAACGCAGAAGCCGTGGCATTCAGCGTCAATCGGCTGATGAACCCAGCCATCACCTGCGACAGCCGCTCGAAATTTGGCGACATCACACTGACCCCAAAGGCCGTGGATGAGCATACCGTAGACATTACTTCCGACATCCCCATTCCCATCATGCCCACGCTGATGGGCACGGTGCAGATTGTTTCGCCCAACACCAAGCCGGACGGACAGATCAACGACCCGGTCGGCACCGGCCCTTACAAACTGGATACAGTCGACGACCAGAAGATTATCCTGACACGCAACGATGGCTACTGGGGTCCGAAGCCGCAAGTCAGCAAAGTCACCTACGTGTGGCGCACGGAATCGGCCATTCGCGCGGCAATGGTGGAAACCGGCGAGGCCGACATGACCCCGGTCATCGCCGTTCAGGATGCGACCAATCCGAAGACGGATTTATCCTATCTGAACTCCGAAACCACACGCATGCGGATCGATGCCCAGATACCGCCGCTGAACGATGTGCGGGTGCGCAAGGCGCTGAATCTGGCCATAGACTGGGACGGCATGGGCGAAGCCTTGTTCGGCAAGGATGTCGTGCGCGCCTCGCAAATGGTCGTGCCCGGCGTCGTGGGCTTCAACCCGGACATCAAGCCCTACCCCTTCGATCCGGAGCAGGCCAAGAAGCTGATCGACGAGGCGCGCGCCGACGGTGTGCCGGTCGACAAGGAAATCACCGTGATCGGCCGCAACGGCTTCTTTCCGAACTCGTCCGAATCGCTTGAAGCCATGATGGCGATGTGGCGCGACATCGGGCTGAACCTGAAAGTGCGCCAGCTCGAGGCCGCCGACTGGGTGCGTTACCTGGACAAGCCATTCCCGCCAGACCGCGGGCCTACCCTGTTCCAGCAGCAGCATGACAACAACACGGGTGATGCGGGTTTCACCATTCCGGTGATGTACACCAGCCAGGGGCAGTATTCCACGATCGCCAACCCCGAACTGGATGGCATCATTACCAAGGCCATGTCAGCGACGGGCGACGAGCGGCGCAAGCTGTTTCAGGAAGCCTTCGCCAAGGTTCACGACGACATTGTGGCCGATGTGCCGATGTATCACATGATCGGCTATGCGCGCGTCGGCCCTAGGTTGGACTGGAAGCCTGACCTCAAGACCAACAGCGAGGTCGCGGTCAGCCAGATAAAACTGAAGGAATAAGCCGCGCCAGGGCGGCCTTGGCCGCCCACACGGCATCCCGCGGTATCGTTGCAGCCCTACAGGAGCATTCCCTGTGCAAGCCTATATCCTGAAGCGCTCGGCCCAGAGCCTGATCGCCGTTGCCGGCCTGCTGGTGCTGGTATTCTTTTTCTCCAGACTGACCGGCGATCCAGCCTACCTGTATCTGCCGCTGGACTCTTCGCAGGCCCAGCGCGATGCGTTTTCCGCCCTGCATGGCCTGGACCAGCCTCTTTACATCCAGTTTATTCGCTATCTGGGCGACATTGTCCATCTCGACTTCGGCACATCGCTCAGCCGCAACCAGCCGGCGATGGATGTCGCCTTGCACGCCTTTCCCCAAACGCTGAAACTGGCTGCCATTGCAATTGCCTTGGCCGTCATGCTGGCCGTCACAGTGGGCGCCCTGGCGGCAGCCAAGCCCGGCGGCCTGTTTGACCGGATCGCAAGCACCGTGTCGCTGGCGGGCGCCAGCGCGCCCGATTTCTGGGTGGCTATCGTGGCCATCCTGGTCTTTGCCGTGGGCCTGGGCTGGTTCCCGACATCCGGAACGGGAACCCCATTGCACTGGATCATGCCGGTTTTCGTGCTCACCCTGCGCCCCTTTGGGCTGCTCGTGCAGGTTGTGCGCGGCAGCATGATTTCCGCCCTGTCTTCCGCTTATGTAAAGACGGCGCGCGCCAAGGGGGTGGCGCGCAAACGCATCATTTTCGTGCACGCGCTGCGCAATGCGCTGCTGCCCGTCATCACAGTGGCAGGCGACCAGGCGGCCAGTCTGATCAATGGCGCCGTGATCGTGGAAACCATATTCGGCTGGCCGGGCATCGGCAAGCTGATGATTGACGCCATCATCCGCCGTGACTTCGCGCTGATCCAGTCCTGCGTCCTGGTGACGGCGGTTGCCATTTTTATCCTGAACATCGTGATCGACCTGGCATATGCCTTGCTCGACCCACGCATCCGGCACGGTGCATCATGAACGACAAGACCGCATATGCCGGCGCCGCGCCCAACTCGCCCGATCACACCGGGGCCGTCCCCGACAGCATGGACAGCACCCAGCAACCGCCGCCCCTTGATGCAATTCCTCCCAGACGCCAGGCCAATCGTGCCGTGGCCATCCTGAGGCTCATGACGCGCGACCGGCTCGTGCTCGCCGCGCTTGTGTTTCTGGCCATCGTGCTGCTGTGCGCCCTATTTGGCCCCATGCTCATCGGCGATGTGGCAACCAGGCCAAATTTCCGCGCCCGGAATCTCGCCCCTTTTTCCATGCAGCACGGCTGGGCTTATGTGCTGGGTGCCGATACGCTGGGACGCAGCCTGCTTGCACGGCTGATCGAGGGCGCACGCAACACCATAGGCATTGCCGCCTGCGCCGTCGCTGTGTCCATGCTGACGGGAGGCGCGCTAGGGCTGCTTGCCGGCTATAGCCGGGGCTTTCTGAGCAACCTGATCATGCGCCTGGCCGACATCGTGATGAGTTTCCCGTCCCTGCTGCTGGCCCTGGTCGTCCTGTTTACCCTGGGGCCGTCCATCACCAATCTGGTCATCGTGCTGGCCATCACCCGGATCCCCATTTATCTTCGCACGGCACGCGCCGAGGTGCTGGAGATACGCGAGCGGATGTTCGTCAGCGCGGCGCTGTCGCTCGGGGCCAGCCATTGGCGCGTACTGACCCGCCACATCGCTCCGCTCGCAGCCCCCACCCTCATTACCATAGGCGCCATCGACTTTGCCACCGTCGTGCTTGCAGAATCCTCGCTCAGCTTCCTCGGGCTCGGGGTCCAGGCGCCCGCCTTCACCTGGGGCTCCATGGTGGCGACAGGGCGCGGCTACCTCGCCAATGCCTGGTGGATTGCATTCTGGCCCGGCCTGGCCCTGCTGCTCACCACCCTGTCGCTCAGCATCCTGTCGAACTGGGTGCGCATGTATGGCGATCCGCAACAGCGCTGGCGCATCGAACTGGGACCGGCAAAGGGCAAAAAGCAATGAATACCAACGCTTCCACCGCAGCCCGGCCCCTGCTTGAGGTCGAGAACCTGACCGTCGATTTCCTCTCGGCCGGCGGCGCTTTCCGCGCCACCAGCGGCGTGAGCTTCCACGTGAACGCTGGCGAAACACTGGCGATCCTGGGCGAATCAGGTTCGGGCAAGTCGGTCAGCTCTTCCGCCATCATGGGCCTGATCGACACCCCGCCGGGCAAGATACAGACAGGCTCCATCCGCTACAAGGGCAAGGAGCTTGCCCGAATGAGCGATGAAGAACGGCGCCAGTTCAACGGGCGCAAGCTGGCCATGATCTTTCAGGACCCGCTCTCGCACCTGAACCCGGTCTATACGGTTGGGTGGCAGCTTTCCGAAGCATTTACGGCGCATAGCGCCGCCGACAGGCGGGACGCCCGCGCGAAGGCCATCGATATCCTGCGCTACGTAGGCATACCCGAGCCCGAGCGGCGCTATGATCAGTATCCACACCAGTTTTCGGGCGGACAGCGCCAGCGCATCATGATAGGCATGGCTATTGCGCTCAAGCCCGAGATCCTGATCGCCGACGAGCCGACCACCGCACTGGATGTCAGCGTACAGGCCCAGATACTCGACTTGCTCAGGAAGCTGCAGCGCGACCATGGTTTGGCCATCATCATGATCACCCATGACCTGGAGGTCGCTGCCAACATGGCCGACCGCATCATCGTGATGAAGGGCGGCCGCATCGTCGAAGAAGGCCAGGCCAGGAGCGTATTCGAGAACCCCCGGCATGACTATACAAAGAGCCTCATGCACGCGCTGCCCGAGGCGCCCGCCCTGCGAGCCAGGCGCGCCCAGGGAGAAACACTGCTGGAAGTCAGGAGCCTGGACAAAGATTACCTGCTGCCGGGCAGGGGGTTGGGAGGGCCTGTGGTTTTTCCCGCCCTGCGCGACATCAGCTTTACCGTGGCGCATGGCGAAACCGTGGGGATCGTGGGCGAGTCGGGCTCGGGAAAATCCACCCTGGCCCGCGTGCTGATGCGGCTGAACGCCCCCACCCGAGGCGAGGTCCTCTACCGTGGCAAGCCGGTCTCCGCCCTGGAAGGACAGGCCTTGCTCGCCTATCGCGGCAAGGTCCAGATGGTTTTCCAGGACCCCTACAGCTCAATGAACCCACGCATGAGCGTATTCGAGATTATCTCGGAGCCCTGGGAGATTCACAAAGGCATGCTGGACAAGCGGAAATGGCCTGCCCGCGTGGCTGAGCTGCTGGCCCTTGTGGGATTGCAGCCCGAGCACGCGCAACGCTACCCGCATCAGTTTTCCGGCGGGCAGCGCCAACGCATAGCCATTGCGCGAGCCCTGGCCTGCAACACAGAGCTGGTAATCTGCGACGAAGCAGTCTCGGCGCTGGACGTTTCCATACAGATGCAAATCATCGAACTGCTGTCCGGCCTGCGCGACCGGCTGGGGTTGGCCTATATATTCATCACCCACGACCTGCCCATTGTCCGGCAGTTTGCCGACCGCATCATCGTCATGCAGCATGGCCGCATCGTCGAGCAGGGCACGACGGAATCAATCTTCGAGCACCCCCAGGAGGCCTATACGCGGCAGCTGCTCGAAGCGACGCCGAGGCCCAAATGGGAGCCCATGCCCCAGTCGCCGCCGGCTGCCCCCGCGCGCCCCTGAGCGGCGTTTGGGGGCGGGCGCGGTACACTTGCGTCTGTCTTTCGTTTCGCGGCCGGGCGCGGCCAGCCTGTCGCCCGGCCCTTCAGCATATTCCCGTGAACCCAGACCTACAGCTTTCGCAGTTCGACTATGAACTGCCGGCCGAACTCATTGCCCAATCGCCAGCTGCGCACCGCGCTGACAGCCGCCTGCTGCACCTCGATGGCGGCGGTGCGCTGCATGACAGGCATTTCATAGACCTGCCCACGCTCCTGCGCCCCAACGACCTGCTGGTGTTCAACGATACCCGCGTCATCAAGGCCCGCCTCACGGGCCAAAAGGAAAGCGGCGGAAAAATCGAGGTGCTGGTCGAGCGCATTACCGCGCCCGACCGGGCCCTGGCGCACGTCCGTGCCAGCAAGTCGCCCCGGCCAGGCACCCGGATTGTGCTGGCCGATGCCTTCAGCGCCGAGGTGCTGGGCCGCGAGGGTGAGCTTTTTGACATCCGCTTCCCCGAGCGCGTCCTGGACCTGCTTGACCGCCACGGCGCCACGCCATTGCCGCCCTACATAGCGCATGCGGCCGACAGCCAGGATGAAGAGCGCTACCAGACGGTCTATGCCCGTGAACCGGGCGCGGTGGCCGCGCCCACCGCCGGGCTGCATTTCGACCAGGACATGCTGGACCGGCTCAAGACCCTGGGCGTAGAGCAGGCCTTCGTGACTCTGCATGTGGGCGCCGGGACATTCCAGCCGGTACGGGTAGAGAAACTGTCCGAGCATGTCATGCACTCGGAACGCTACTCTGTATCGCCGGAAACTGTGGAAAAAGTGCGCGCGGCCCGCGCCGCCGGCGGCCGGGTGGTCGCCGTGGGCACGACCAGCGTGCGGGCGCTCGAATCCGCGGCGGGCCAGCCGCCGCAAGCGGGAACTATCGAAGGCGATACGCGTCTGTTCATCACGCCCGGCTATCAGTTTGCCTGGGTTGATTGCCTGATCACCAATTTTCACCTGCCCCAGTCCACCCTGCTGATGCTGGTATCCGCGCTGGCGGGCATGGAGCCCATACGCCGCGCCTATGCGCATGCCGTGCTGTCCCGCTATCGCTTTTTCAGCTACGGTGACGCCATGTTCATCGAAGCGGCGGGAGCGGGGCAAAAGGCCTGACGCCCGGCCCGCGGACACGGAAACAGACACACACAGACACATTGCCACCCATGACCGGATTAAATTTCCAGCTCCTGACCACCGATGGCGCAGCGCGCCGCGGCCGTATCACGCTCAACCACGGCGTGGTCGAAACCCCAATCTTCATGCCTGTGGGCACCTATGGCAGCGTCAAGGCCATGCTTCCACACGAGCTGAACGAGATCGGCGCGCAAATCGTGCTGGGCAACACCTTTCATCTCTGGCTGCGCCCAGGCACCGAGGTAATGGAAAAGCACGGCGGGCTGCATGGTTTCATGCAGTGGAACAAGCCCATCCTGACGGATTCGGGCGGTTTCCAGGTTTTCAGCCTGAACGGCTTGCGCAAGATCACCGAGGAAGGCGTGAAATTCGCTTCCCCCATAGACGGTTCACGGCTGTTTCTAACGCCCGAGGAATCCATGCGCATCCAGAAGGCGCTCAATTCCGACATTGCCATGGTGTTTGACGAATGCACGCCCTATGCCATCGGCGACCGCCCCGCCACCGTCGAGGAGGCGGCCCGCTCGATGCGCCTGTCCCTGCGCTGGGCAAAGCGCTCGCGCACCGAATTCCAGCAAATCGAAAACCCCAATGCGCTGTTCGGCATTGTCCAGGGAGGCATGTACGAGCATCTGCGCGATGAATCCCTCGAAGGGCTCAAGGATATCGGGTTCGAGGGCTACGCCATCGGCGGCCTGTCGGTGGGCGAGCCCAAGGAAGACATGATGCGCATCCTGGCGCATGTCACCCCTCGCCTGCCGGAGCAGGCGCCGCGCTACCTGATGGGCGTGGGCACCCCTGAGGATCTGGTCGAGGGCGTGGCGCGCGGGGTCGACATGTTCGACTGTGTCATGCCTACCCGCAACGCCCGCAACGGCTGGCTGTTCACGCGATTCGGGGACATCAAGATACGCAACGCCCGCTACCGCGACGACACCCGCCCCCTGGACCCATCCTGCGGCTGCCATACCTGCGCGCATTTTTCCCGTGCCTACCTGCATCACCTGCAGCGCGCCAACGAGATTACCGGATCGCGGCTCAATACCCTGCACAACCTGCATTATTACCTGTCTTTGATGGCGGAAATGCGTGAGGCCATCAGCGAGGGGCGCTTCGAGCAATGGAAGGCACAATTCCATCGCGATCGCGCCCGAGGCATAGAATAGAATTTATCCCGCTACAATACAGAGTTAACCAAAAAATCCTCCAGGAGAACGTATACATGGCTGTCACCGACACCCTGACCCTTATCACGGCCCAGGCTGCCCCCGCAGGCGGCGAGAATGCGCTGATGGGCATGCTGCCCATCATCCTGATGTTCGTGATCCTCTATTTCCTGATGATCCGTCCGCAGATGAAGCGCCAGAAGGAACACCGCAACCTGGTGGCCAACCTCGCCAAGGGCGATGAGGTGATCACCAGCGGCGGCTTCCTGGGCAAGGTCACCAAGCTTTCCGACAACTATGTCACGCTCGAGGTCAGCACGCTGGCCGACAAGCCCGTCGAGATCCTGGTACAGCGCACCGCCGTCTCGTCTGTTCTGCCCAAGGGCACGATCAAGTCGCTCTGATCCGTCAGCCTCCAGGCGCCCTCAGGGGCGCCCTTCCCTGCTCCAGCCTCTGATTTGCCATGAACCGCTACCCACTCTGGAAGTATCTCACCGTACTGGTGGCCCTGGTCCTGGGCCTGCTGTACACCTTGCCCAATTTCTTCGGAGAATCGCCAGCGGTTCAGGTGGCCGGCGCCAAGTCCACTGTCAAGATCGACAACAGCACGCTGGCCAGGGTCGAAGACATCCTCAAGAGCAGCCAGATACCGTATACAGCCAGCCGCTTCGAGATGAACGGCCCGGTCGGCACCGTACGTGTGCGCTTTGAAAGCACCGATATACAGCTCAAGGCCAAGGACACCATCGAGAAGGCGCTCAACCCGAACGCCTCAGACCCGGACTACACCGTTGCCCTGAATCTGCTGCCCGCCTCGCCGAACTGGCTCTCCGCGCTGGGCGCCCATCCCATGTATCTGGGCCTGGACCTGCGCGGCGGCGTGCATTTCCTGCTCCAGGTCGACATGAAGGGCGCGCTCACGGGCCGTTACGATTCCATCGCAAACGACGTGCGCAGCACCCTGCGCAACGCCAAGGTGCCGGTATCCGGCGTCGAACGCGACAATATGTCTGTCGTCGCCACCTTCGACAACGAATCGAACCGCGACGACGCGACCTCGGAACTGCGCCGCGCGCTGCCGGAGATGGCCTTTGTCAACGCGGGCGAAAACGGCGGCAAATATGTGCTGACCGGCAAGCTGACCGACACTGCGGTCACCCAGGTACAGACCAATGCGCTGAAACAGAACATCACCACCCTGCACAACCGGATCAACGAACTCGGCGTGGCCGAGCCTGTGATCCAGCAGCAGGGGGCGGACCGCATCATCGTCCAGCTGCCTGGCGTGCAGGATGTCGCCAAGGCCAAGGAAATACTGGGCCGAACCGCCACGCTGGAAATCCGCATGGTGGACGATTCCCCCACCGCCCAGGCCGCACTGGCCTCCGGTACCGTGCCCTTTGGCCTCGAACGCTATACCGATCGCGACGGCCGCCCCCTGCTGCTGCGCCGCCAGGTCATCCTGACCGGCGAGAACCTGCAGGATGCCCAGCCAGGCCGTGACCAGCAAACCCAGCAACCCTCCGTCAACCTGACGCTGGACAGCAAGGGCGCGCGCATCTTCCGCGATGTGACGCGAGACAATATCAACAAGCGCATGGCCATCCTGCTGTTCGAGCAGGGCAAGGGCCAGGTGGTGACAGCCCCCGTCATCCGCAGTGAAATCCCCGGCGGCCAGGTGCAGATCACAGGCAGCATGACGGCGCAGGAAGCGGCTGACACAGCCCTGCTGCTGCGCGCGGGCTCGCTGGCCGCTCCGATGGAGATCATCGAAGAGCGCACCATCGGCCCCAGCCTGGGCGCTGACAACATCGCCAAGGGCTTCTATTCCACGCTGTATGGCTTCATCGCCATCGCCGCCTTCATCATTCTGTACTACCGCCTGTTCGGCCTGTTCTCCACGCTGGGCCTGGCTTTCAACGTGCTGCTGCTCCTGGCCGTGCTGTCCATGCTGCAGGCAACACTGACCCTGCCAGGCATCGCGGCCATCGCGCTGACACTGGGCATGGCCATTGACTCCAACGTGCTGATCAATGAGCGCATACGCGAGGAGCTGCGTCAGGGGCTTCCGCCGCAACAGGCCATCCACCTGGGCTTTGAGCGCGCATGGGGCACGATTCTCGACTCCAACCTCACGACCCTGATTGTCGGCCTGGCGCTGCTGGCCTTCGGCACGGGCCCCATACGCGGGTTCGCGGTCGTGCATTGCATCGGCATTCTGACCTCGATGTTCTCGTCCATCGTGGGCGTGCGCGCGCTGGTCAACCTCTGGTATGGCCGCAAGCGCAAGCTGCGTTCCGTCTCAATCGGCCAGATCTGGAAACCAGGACAAGACTGAAACTGAGCCCGCTGCGACGCCCCGGCGTCGCCCGCTCACACTCTACAGGCAAGACACAACATGGAATTTTTCCGCATCCATCGCACCATCCCCTTCATGCGCCATGCGCTGGTGCTGAACCTGATCAGTCTGGTCACCTTCCTTCTGGCGGTGTTCTTCATTGCCACGCGCGGGTTCCATCTGTCGATCGAGTTCACGGGCGGCACCGTCATGGAGGTGCATTACGAGCAGGCCGTCCAGCTCGACGAGGTGCGCGGCGCCGTCAATTCCCTGGGCTACAGCGATTACCAGGTCCAGAATTTCGGCACCTCGCAGGACGTCATGATCCGCCTGCCCCTGCGCGAAGGCGAAAGCTCCGCGGCCCAGAGCGATGCGGTATTGGGCGCCCTGCAGGCCAAGGACGCCTCAGTACAGCTGCGGCGCGTGGAGTTCGTGGGTCCACAGGTCGGCCAGGAGCTTGTGCACAATGGCCTCATGGCCCTGCTGTGCGTCGTGATCGGCATCATGGTCTACCTGGGCTTCCGTTTTGAATGGAAGTTCGCCGTCGCCGGCGTGGTGGCCAACCTTCACGACGTGGTGATCATCCTGGGCTTCTTCGCCTTCTTCCAGTGGGAGTTCTCGCTGTCGGTGCTGGCGGGGGTGCTGGCGGTCCTGGGCTACTCGGTGAACGAATCCGTCGTGATCATGGACCGGATCCGTGAAAACTTCCGCAAGCAGCGCAAGACTTCGGTGCGCGAGGTCATCAACAGCGCCATCACCCAGACCATTTCCCGCACCATCATTACCCACGGTTCGACACAGATGATGGTGCTGTCCATGCTGTTCTTCGGCGGCCCCACGCTGCACAATTTCGCCCTGGCGCTGACCATAGGTATCTGGTTCGGCATCTATTCCTCGGTATTCGTGGCCGCTGCCATTGCCATGTGGCTGGGTGTGAAGCGTGAAGACCTTGTCAAGCAGGTGAAGAAGGACGATCCCAGCGCGGAAATCGCGTGATGGCAACCGTCTAAACGGCAGTTTCGCCCGACCTTTGCCGGGCACACATGAAAAAGCTCGCTGCAAATTGCATTGCAGCGAGCTTTTTTTTACGCAAGCGTCCCGCCGGAACACGGGACAACACAGGCAACCGCTATTGCCCGCCACCCGTCACATGGGCGACATAGGCAGCCACGGCGTCGACGGACGCCTCATCCAGTGTTTCGGCGAACGAAGGCATGGTGCCCGCCCCTTCCATGACCATTTTCCTGACATGCTCGTAACTGGGCTTGAGTTCGTCCAGGTTGGGACCTATGGCACCCGTGGCGCCGGCATCATCCAGCGTATGACAGACCGCACAGGCAGGCACAGCCTCGGTCATGAATATGGCCTTACCCTTTTCGAGCTTGGCGGCGTCAGGCTCGGCTGCCATACTCACACCTGCGACGCACCACAGGAATGCACCGGCACAACGGGGCAATACGGAATACTTCATGCTTACATCCTCGCTACTTTGCAATGTTGTCTGTGTTGCCAACAAGACGAAAACGCGCCCGTGCGGGCGCGCTGGCTGAACATGCCGGGCGAGCCAGACAGGCTGCGTCAGGCCACCTTGACTGGCACCATGTGATCTCGCCAGCTGTTGTTGAGATAGCCACGGTTGTTTTCCAGCCGCTCTTCTGGCTGGACATCACCCTTGGCATTGGTGGCGCGGCTAGCCAGTTCATGGGTGCCAGCCTCAAGCGTGGTGGACAGCACGAACTCGCGCCATGCATAAGGCCCCAGGTCCGGCCCGACGAAATGGGCTTCCTGCCAGTCCTTGCCGCCATTGACCGACACCTCGATCTTGGAGGCTTCGGTCATGCCGCCCATGGCGACGCCACGGATCTGCACCTTGCCGGCCTTGACGGTCTCGTCCGGCTCAGCGGGATAGGTGATCCATGACTTGACAGGCATTTCCCAGATGGAAGCCTGCTCGGGCGCGCCCTTGGCGCCCAGCGGCGCAAACCGGTAGCCGGTCTGCTGTATCTTGGCCGGCGACTGATCCTTGGTAAACGCCACCTTCTTCACATACTTGACGTTATTGACGCCTGTGTAGCCAGGGATGATGACTCGCAGCGGGCCGCCATGCGCCAGCGGCAGCGGCACGCCGTTGACCTCCCAGGCCAGAATGGCATCATCCAGGGCCGAAACCGGCACGGAGCGCTCGACCATGATGGTATTCGGATCCAGCCCAGCGGGCATTTCCTCGCCGCCGGTGCTGGTCATGAATGCCATGCCATCCTCTATTCCGCCAACGGCCTCCAGCAGCGCCTTGACTGGCACGCCGCTGAAAATCACACAGCCGGCAGCGCCCACCGTCCATTTTGTGCCGCTCGGCTCGCTGGGAAACCAGGCCCGCCCGTTCCCCGAGCATTGCAGCACCACTGGAACCGAGGCCAGCCCCAGGGTCTTGAGCTCCGCCACGGTGAAACTGCGGGGCTTTCCGACACCCTGGACCTCCACGGTCCAGGCATCCGGATCCTTGGTGATTTCTTCAGAAGGAGGGTTGAGGTTATTGCGCACAAACAGCCGGTTCAGCGGCGTGATTCCGCCGGAGCCGAAGGCAGACCGCCGCAGCTCGATGGTATTTGCGCTATGGACGATCAGGCTGTCCGAGTCTTTCCAGGCAGCATAAGCCGGCAGCGGCTTGGCTGCCGCGGCAGCATCCCCCTGCGCAGCCTTTTGCGCCCCCGCTATGCCTGGGACACCGCCCAGGCCGGCAAATGCAACCAGCCCCCCTGTGGTAGCCAGCATGCGCCGGCGGCTGATATTTTGCAGTTGTTCCATCGTGGACTCCTTTATTTTTCAGCGTAGGCAAAATCACCGCCCGCTGTCACAGCGGCCGGAATCTCTATTTCTTCTGGTTATTTACCTGCCCCGATTGTAGCCATAGTTTGTATATATGTTGATAGTCCAAACATATATAAATGAGTGGTCCAGCATCAGGCAAAGATGACAAGCTCCGTTCGCCCCCTTCTCCAGGCGGCGGTCGGGCTTTGTACACGCACCTGGCCGATCACAAGGTTGGGGGGGTTGCCGAAGTGGCCGAACAGGCGCGGGGGGCGCCATGCGGAAGCCACGGTAAAGCAAAAAAATCCCCCGCAGTGGCGGGGGGATGTATATATCAGCAGCCTGGCCGTTAGACCACCGATAACCGGCTGGACCAGTCAAAATGATACAGAACATGCGGACTTGTCCATGAAATGGGATTATATTCATCGCCCCCGGCTGGCACATGGTCCAGTTGCCATTTAATGCTTGGTCCAGAAAGCGCCATCCGCAAAACCCGTCCCCAAACGTTACAATAGCCCCTTTACCCTCAGCCCCCGGGATCTACACCCGTCACGGCCATAAACATGCAAGAAATCAATATCAAGCGCAGCGGCGGCGCCAGCCCGCTTCCGCCCTCGTCCGCTACCTCCGCCAGCCAGGTCCAGCCCGCCAAAGGCCAGCGCAAACTGTTCATCCGCACCTTCGGCTGTCAGATGAACGAATATGACTCGGACAAGATGGCCGATGTCCTGCGCGAAGACCAAGGCGTCGTGCTCACGCAAAACCCCGAAGAAGCGGACATCATTCTCTTCAACACCTGTTCCGTGCGCGAGAAAGCGCAGGAAAAGGTCTTTTCCGACCTGGGCCGGGTACAGCACCTGCGCCGTGAAAAGCCCGACCTCATCATCGGCGTGGGCGGCTGCGTCGCCAGCCAGGAGGGAGAGGCCATTGTCCGCAGGGCGCCCTATGTGGACGTCGTCTTCGGTCCCCAGACCTTGCACCGCCTGCCCGAGCTCATCGCCCGTCGGCGGGAATCGGGCCGCTCGCAGGTCGACATCAGCTTTCCGGAAATCGAAAAATTCGATGCCCTTCCGCCTGCCCGTGTGGAAGGCCCCACCGCATTCGTTTCCATCATGGAAGGCTGCAGCAAATATTGCAGTTTCTGTGTGGTGCCCTATACGCGCGGTGCCGAGGTGTCGCGCCCCTTCGACGATGTTCTGGTCGAGGTCGCCGATCTGGCCGACCAGGGCGTCAAAGAGGTGACGCTGCTGGGCCAGAACGTGAATGCCTACCGGGGTCCCATGTCCGACAGCCACGACATTGCGGATTTCGCCATGCTGCTTGAGTATGTGCATGAAATACCGGGCATAGAACGTATCCGCTACACCACCTCGCACCCCAAGGAAATGACCTCGCGCCTCATCGAAGCGCATGGCAAGCTGCCCAAGCTCGTCCCCTTCCTGCACCTGCCCGTGCAGGCTGGCAGCGACGCTACCCTGGCAGCCATGAAGCGCGGCTACACGACGCTGGAATTCAAGTCCATCGTTCGGCGCCTGCGCGCCGCCCGGCCAGGCCTGACACTGTCCTCTGACTTCATTGTCGGCTTCCCCGGCGAAACCGAGGAAGATTTCGAGAAAACCATGAAGCTGATCCGGGATGTGGGTTTCGACACCTCTTTCTCCTTTGTATATTCGCGCCGCCCCGGCACACCGGCTGCGGACCTTGAGGACGACACCCCCAAGGAGATCAAGCTCGAGCGCCTGCATCGCCTGCAGTCGCTCATCAATGAGCAGGCCGCCGCCATCAGCAACGCCATGATAGGAACTGTGCAGCGCATCCTGGTCGAGAAGCCCTCCCGTCGCGACCCCGGCGAACTCGCCGGCCGCACCGAAAACAACCGCATCGTCAACTTCACAGGCCAGCCGCGCCTGATCGGTCAGATGGTAGACGTACGCATTACCCAGGCGTTCAGCAACTCGCTGCGTGGCGAGATCGTCACCCGTGAAACGTCCGGGGAAAACGCATGAGCGCCCCCAACCGCGCACGCAAGCCTGTCGTTGTGACACTGCAGGGCGACAATGCCCATCTTTCAAACCTCTGCGGCCCGCTGGACGCCAACCTGCGCCAGATCGCCGACGGATGGAATGTACAGATCACCCGGCGCGGCGACCGTGTTTCCATTACCGGAGAGCAGGCAAAAGCCGCAGGCAAGGCCATAGAGGTCTTTCATCGGCGGGCGGCACATCAGCCATTGTCTATAGACGATATCCAGCTTGGGATGGTGGAAATGGGTACCGGCCTGACCGACCCTGGGGCCGGCGACGCCAGTCGGGACGCACTGCCCGAACTGCCGCCCGTGGACGACATGAGCCTGAACCTGCGGACCCGCCGCAGCGATCTACGCCCGCGCACGCCGCGCCAGCGCGAGTACCTCAACAACATCCTGCGCCATGACATCACCTTCGGCATAGGCCCGGCAGGCACAGGCAAAACCTGGCTGGCCGTGGCATGCGCCATTGACGCCCTGGAGCGCGAAACCGTGCAGCGGCTGGTGCTGACCCGTCCGGCAGTGGAGGCGGGCGAACGCCTGGGCTTCCTGCCCGGCGATCTGGTGCAAAAAGTAGACCCCTATCTGCGGCCACTCTACGATGCGCTGTATGACCTCATGGGCATTGAGCGCGTCCAGCGGCTGTTCGAGAAACAGACCATAGAAATAGCCCCCCTGGCCTATATGCGCGGGCGCACGCTCAACCATGCCTTCGTTATCCTCGACGAAGCACAGAACACCACGCCGGAACAGATGAAAATGTTCCTCACGCGCATAGGCTTTGGCAGCAAGGCGGTCATCAATGGCGACCCCTCCCAGGTGGACCTGCCGCGCGGCCAAGCCAGCGGCCTGACCAATGCCGTCGACATACTGCGCAGCGTTCAAGGCATCGCCACTACACAGTTCACCAGCCGCGATGTGGTGCGGCATCCGCTGGTGGCCCGTATCGTCGAAGCCTATGAAAAAGCAGGCGACCATGTCTCCTGACGCCGGCAAGGGGCCGGGCCCGCTGCTCTCCCTCTCTGTGCAGTACGCCACAGAGGCCGGCGAGCTGCCTCGCTGGAGGCTGAGGCGCTGGGTGCGCCTTGCCGTCGACGGGGTGGCCGCAGCCCGCGTCGCGGCACAGAAGGCTGCGCGCAAGCGTTCATCGCGCAGCAGCGCGCCCCATGCGCCGCTGACCGCCGTGGCCCTGGCGCTCAGGCTGGTCGATGCAGACGAGGGCCGGGCGCTGAACCGCGAATTTCGCGGCAAAGACTATGCCACCAATGTGCTGACGTTTGAATATGGCACTGACCCGGACGGCCAGGCCAGCGGCGACATTGTGCTGTGCGTGCCGGTACTGCGCCGCGAAGCCGACGAGCAGGGCAAGCCCTTGCTCGCCCATGCCGCCCACCTGGTCATCCATGGCGTGTTGCACGCCCTGGGCTACGATCACCTGGAGCCGGTCGAGGCAGAGGAAATGGAAGCGCTGGAAATTGCCATCCTGGCCAGGATGGGCCTGCCCGACCCCTATCAATGACACCGCCCTGCCCGTGTCAGCCAGCAGGGTTTCCCCCGAACCTGCTGCCAGCCCTCGACGGACAATATCGGTTATCCTAAAGCTTCGTGTATTGAGTCCCCTGGACAATGTCAGACCCTAGTTCACCCGACGCCGAGCCTCGCCCGGCAAAAGCAAGCAGCAAATCCCTTTTCGAACGCCTCACGTCATTCATGCGGCCCGCGGAGCCGGCCGACCGGCAGGACATCAAGCAAGTTCTGGAAGCGGCGCACGAACGCCAGGTGCTCGACGGCGAAGCCTATGCCATGATTTCGGGCGCGCTCGACATGGCCGAGCAGACCGTTGCCGACATCATGGTGCCCCGCGCCAAGATGGACATGCTGGACATCGGCAAGCCACTGCCCGAAATCCTGACCGAAATCATCGAAACCGGCCACTCGCGCTTCCCGGTCTACGAAGACGACCGCGACAATATCGTGGGCATCCTCCTGGCCAAAGACCTGCTGCTGTCGGTCAGCAACCCATCCATCGCGCTGCGCCCCCTGGTGCGGCCGGCGGTATTCATCCCCGAAACCAAGCGCCTGAACGTGCTGCTGCACGAATTCCGCATCAGCCGCAACCACCTGGCCATCGTCGTCGATGAACATGGCGGCATCGCTGGCCTGGTTTCCATGGAAGACGTACTGGAGCAGATCGTCGGCGACATAGAGGACGAATACGACGAAGATGCTGAAAAAACGATTTTCCAGACCGGCACCAACAGCTGGCGCGCGATGGGCATCACTGAAATCGACGTGTTCAACGAGCACTTCCACACCGATCTGCCGAATGACGACTACGATACGCTTGGCGGCTGGCTGGCTGCGGAACTGGGCCGCATTCCCCGGCGCGGGGACAGCATCAATTACGAAGGCATGAACATCACTGTGGTCGGCGCCGATGCCCGGCGCGCGCTGTGGCTGCATATCCAGCACCAGCCCGCCGCACCCGCCGGACCGCCACTTTCGGGCGAGTAATTCCTTGCAGCACACATCCCGCAGCCCCTGGCCCACCTGGCCTTCGCTGGCAGCATTGGCCGCCCTTGGCGCCATTCACGCCCTGTCTTTCGCCCCAGGACCGCTGCCCCACTGGGTCCTGCCTTTCGTACAGATTTTCGCGCTTGCCGCCATGGCATGGCACGCGATGCGGGCCACCAGCCTGCGCCAGGCCGTGCTGGCCGGCTACGTCTTCAGCGCAACAAACTTTGCCGTCGGCCTGTACTGGCTCTACATCAGCCTGCATCGCTACGGCGGGCTTTCCGCGCCGCTGGCTGTCGCCGCAGTTGCCGTGCTCGCGGCCTGGCTGGCGCTTTACGGCGCGCTGGCCACAGGGCTCGCTCATGCGCTGGGGGCGCGATACAACCCGCAATCCGCCAGCTACCGCAGGCAACTGCTGGTTGCCGCGGCCTGGGCATCCTGCTGGGCAGGCAGCGAATGGCTGCGCGGCACGCTGTTTACCGGCCTGCCCTGGCTGAACATTGGTTACGCACACGTGGAAGGCGTACTTGCCGGATGGGCTCCGCTGGTTGGTGTCTACGGCATCGCCTGGCTGGCGGCATTCGCTTCGGCAGCCATTGCCCTGCTTGCCTGCGCGAAGGATACGCAGAACGATGCCCGCAGCGCTGTGGGCGTGGGCATCGCCATCGTGACCGGGCTTGCGGGCATCTTTCTTGCGCATGCCAACTGGGCAACGCCTCATGGCAAGCCAATGATTATCCGGCTCGTCCAGGGGAACGTACCGCAATCCGAAAAATTTGACCCCTCACTGTTTGTGCAAGGGCAGCTGGACTATCTCGAGCTGGCCAATCTTGCACCGCGCGAACCGGACAGCACGCCCGACCTGATCGTCACGCCTGAAACAGTGGTTCCGCTCTTCCAGGACGAAGTCGCGCCCAATCTCTGGGATCGTTGGCTGGACATCGCGCGCAATCACAACGCAGACATCATCATGGGCATGCCGCTGCATGAGTTCCAGGACGGCCGCGAGATCTACACCAACAGCGCCATCGGCCTGTCCCCCGACACGCCCGCCGAATCGATCGTCAATGCCCGCATCGGCATGCGCTACGACAAGCATCATCTCGTGCCATTCGGCGAATTCGTCCCCCCCGGCTTCCGCTGGTTTGTCGATGCCCTGAACATACCGCTCGGAGACTTCAACCGCGGCGAAGTCCGCCAGAAGCTGTTTCAGGTACGCGACCAGATGGTTGCGCCCGACATCTGCTACGAAGACGTTTTCGGCGAAGAGATCATCCAGTCGGTGCGCGACAGCGATACGCTGGGGCCCGGCGCCAGCATCCTGCTCAATATGAGCAACCTCGGCTGGTTTGGCGACTCTTGGGCATTGCGCCAGCATCTGCAGATATCACGCATGCGCGCACTGGAAACCGCCCGCCCCATGATACGCGCCACAAATACCGGCATGACTGCCGCCATAGATCCCAATGGCGCCATACGCGGCGCGCTCGACCCGATGCGCAAGGGGGTGCTGGATGTCGAAGTGCAAGGTATGACCGGCATGACACCCTACGTACGCTGGGGCAATACCCCGACCCTGGTCTGGATTGCACTTTTCCTGATCTTGGCTATTGCGACAAAGCGTCGTCCCGGATAATCTGCTCTCGCAAAAAATCCCATTCCGACTGTCAAGGCTAAATAGAAATGTCCGGTTTTCTCCCAAGTAGAAATGTCCGGTTCAGGTCGGGGCTATAGGCTGAAATTGCGGGTTGGGAGTCGTTCCCACCCAGCGCTTCCATGGATGTGTTTTATCGGGGCGCCGCCGTTCATTTAAGGCAGTCTGTACCCGAGGATTCAAGGCCTTAGTATCGGCGGCAGGCTTGACGTATACCGTTCTGTCGCAGGCCTGGTGCTCCAGGACTTGCTGCTCGAAAGAGATCACCAAAGTGCCATCGAGCTGTTCGGTGATTTGCACGCTTTGTCCTGCCAAACGCCGTTGCTGGCCGGGCGCATTGACTTGCAGGATCTGGCCTCGAAACTGGCAGCAGAGCGTTTTAGATAGGCGCCGCTGGTAGTGATGGGCCAGAATCATGTCCAGTTTAGCGCTGGCTTGCAGGTAGCGGACATGGGCATCGCGGGGATCGCGAGCCGGCACAGCAAAGCGCCGGTTGTGCTGTTCGATATAGCCGGCAACCCACGTATTGGCTGCGCTCATATCGCTGATGCCCGCCAGGCGTAGTGCCTTGACCAGGCGATCCTGCAAGGTCTTATTGGCTCGCTCTACCCGTCCCTTGGCCTGGGGCGATGAGGCTTGGATACCCTCAATGCCCAGACTGTCCAGCGCACGAGCAAACTGGGTAGGCGCCAGCGGTTTAAGCTCACACGCCTTGGTGGTGCGAAAGATGCTGTGACGATCACTGTACAGACAGGCGGGCAGACCATGCTGCAGAATATAGCTATGCAGAGTCTGCATATAGGCGGCCGTGGTCTCGACGGGCACAAAACGCAAGGCCATCAACTGGCTGGTTGCGTCATCAATGAAGACAAGCAGCGTGCAGCGCGGCCCCCGGCCTTCGAACCAGTCATGGGGTGAACCGTCGATCTGGATCAGCTCCCCACGGCACGCTCGACGCTCGCGCATTGGGTGGATGGGCCTCTGGCGTTTACGCTTGGCACGCCACAAACCAGCCCCTATCATCAGGGCGCGTACGCTCTCGACCGACAGGACGATAGCGTGATGCTGGGCTAGCATCTCGCAGGCCAGCGGGGGGCCAAAGTCAGGATAATGGGCGGTGATCAGTTGCTGGGCCCGTAGAGCCAGGCCAGCATCCAGTTTACGGTTCGAGGCCTGGCCGCGTAGTTGATGCACCAAGCCCGCCCCACCCGCGAGCTCGTAGCGCCGTTGCAGCCGCCGTACCTGACGGACCGACATCTCCAATACCTCAGCCGCCCGAACCTGGCTCAGATTGCCATGCAGCACTTGCTCCAACACCCGCAGGCGACCCTCTTCGCGCGCACTCATCGTGATCATCGTCCCTGCCCGTCCACATGGTCTGCAAAACTCCATTGAACCGGACATTTCTATTTAGCAGATACCGGACATTCTCACGTTGCACCAACACAAAATCCCATTCCGACTTGCGCACCTAAAATAATTCGTGCATAATCTCGTTTCTTCGCTAGGCGTCCACACAAATGGGGGTATAGCTCAGCTGGGAGAGCGCTTGCATGGCATGCAAGAGGTCAGCGGTTCGATCCCGCTTACCTCCACCAGTCTAACGAAGTTAGCCAGATGGCAATATGCAGTACCTGCAAATTCATGCTAGAATTCGCAGCTTGTTTTTAGTCCTGTCCCCTTCGTCTAGAGGCCTAGGACATCACCCTTTCACGGTGAGTACAGGGGTTCGAATCCCCTAGGGGACGCCAGGTTTTCCTGGCATTGCTTGGGTAGCACACCGCTGCGGAGC